>ENA-UOJE01002011-UOJE01002011.1-human-gut-metagenome-genome-assembly--contig:-C23-NODE-2011-length-16459-cov-14.683919_pt1 | contig 16459 bp, 16 predicted proteins | sample MGYA00242341_ERZ723888 | MGnify/ENA metagenome assembly ERZ723888 | reverse complement strand
CGACAGAGTTTGGGAAGCTTGCGGAAACGATAAGCGAATGGTTTGCGCCAATAATAAGAATGTGGAGATTTACGAAGAATAACGGAATTACAGAAGGCTTCCACCGCAAGATGAAGCTAATCCAAAGACGAGCCTACGGATACAGAAACTTTAAAAATTACCGCTTGAGAGTACTTGTAGAATGCGGGGTGAAACTATGAAAGACAAATCTAAAAAATCAACCTATTCCACAACCTTTGGTGTTGACCCGCTATGGCGCTCGCAAATGCGCAGGAGAAGACTCTGCTTGAGACTCTGGTTAAAAAAGGCACAATTTCCGAACAAGAAGCCTCGCAAATTGCGAAGGACGGCGTGATGGTTACTCCGTCTAAAAAAGACACAAAAGTTCTAACCATTGGCGGCGGCATAGACGCTTGGTTTACTTGGGGTAGCTACGAAGTCAAATCGCCCTCGCCTACTTTGGGTCCTTCCGCCAACGCAAGCGGCTTTGAATTACGCTATGTAAAGTTGGGCGTGGATGCGGAAATCGCGGGCGGCTGGAACGCCGAACTTATGACGGACTTCGGCGTGGAGGGCAAAAATCGCGACTATCTCGACAAGGTCTTGATTTCAAAGAAAATCGCCTACGACTCAATCATAGGAACGCTGGGGGTGGGCATGCGCAAAGTTAACATGGGCTACGAGCAGAACATGGGTGACTTTGATTTGCTAACAACCGAGCGCTCGATAGCTACTTGGTTCTTTACCCGCCCCGACGCCACAACCTACGCGCAAAGAATTTCGGATCGCGCGCAATCGGCATATTTTGGGACGGCGAAGTCGAGCAGGTCGAGGGGCTGACATACGGCTTTTCCATCGTGGGCGGCAACTCTTTTGAAGGTTCCTCCGCGAAGCTTGCAAACTATCAGGGCAACAACAACCTTTCATTTTATGCGAATGTAGCCTACGAGGATAAGTTCTTTTGGTACGACAACGAGCTGTCTTACAAAGTGGGGCTCAACTTCGGCTACGCAAACGGCGGCATGGTAAGGACGGAAGGTACAAATTATATAAATAGCGAGCTCTGGGGCATAAACCCCTACTTTACCGCAAAGTACAAGGGCTTTAGCATTATGCTCGAATACTTCTTGCAGCACGTCTCGCAAGGCAGTTTTAACGGCCTTGAAAACGCGACGCCCCAGGGCTTTAACGCAATATTGGCCTACAAGATTGAAACCGCGCAATTCGGCCAGATAGAGCCCGTTTTGAAAGTTTCAATGATAGCCACAAACGGCATGGGCTTTAACCCCGTGACAATGGGGTCATTCTCATACGATCCCTCTAACGCATCGGCTGTGTACGACAACGCGCAGACTATTTACATAGGCGCAAATTGGTATGTCATTCCCGCCGTCAAGGTTTCGGTCGGCTATGAGTGGGGCGAATACACGGGCAAGGTCAACGCCCAAGCTGAGAACCGCACGCAGTCAAATACCGTTAGGGCGTCCTTGCAGGTTCTATTCTAGAGGCTTGCATTTAGGCTTTTCATTTGCAGCTTGGCGCGCTCGAGTTTTTCGGGCGCGTTTTTTTTCGGAAGATTTTTGGGGCGGACGTATCGCTTGCTTTATTAGCCCTTATTTCCCTTTGTAACGTTGCTTTTTTGCCGGTGAAGCGCGGAATTTTGTAGTTTGCTTTTTTAGTTATTTTTTGCGCGGCTATGGAGAGAAATTATTTTCAACTGCGGGTTTTTTAGAGAGTGCGCAAAGGCTTATTGAGAGTTTAAATTTTGCGTTTGCTTTTACCGCGCTTGCGTTAGGCTTCCCTTGTCTTGCAAAGGCGTCTTTCTCCTTGTGCTTTTTATCTCCCGCAGAGTCGCGCTTTATTATCTAGAGAACCCCGCAACTCTACAATATTCGGGCGGAAAATTCGGAGTGCTTTATCGGTCCATAAAACTTAGTTTGGGCTAACTTTTTTGAAAAAAATTTCTTCCAATGCTTTTATTTAAACTTTCAACCTGCTTGTATAACTACTTTATTTATAATAGGTAGAAAATTTTTAAAAGACGGCTTAAATGTTAGAGGGGACTAACATTTTTTCTTGACAAGCCCCAAAAATGCGACTTTCTTGCTTCTAAAATGAAAAATGGAAACAAGAGTTTGACCGAAGCCAGAGAGGATTATTTGGAAGCAATTTTAATTCTATCTTCAAAGGCCTCCCGGGTTCGCCCGATAGACATTGCAAGGCTAAAGGATGTCTCAAAGGCTACGGTTTCCGTCACTCTTTCCACCTTGGTTAAAATGGGCTATGTGCAAGCCGAAAATCCGCATTCGGTTGCTCTAACCCAAAAGGGGCTCGAGGTGGCGCAAAGCGTCTTGAGAAAACACGAGCTCTTGCTTGGCTTTCTCACGGAACACCTGGGAGTTTCGGCTGCTGTTGCGCGCGAGGCCGCCTGCAAGATGGAGCATGCGATAGGCGCTACTATTGCCGACAAACTCGCAATTTTCATTTCAAAGCTAAAGGGCGCGGAGCTCGGAGACGGGACTTGCGCGCGGCTTTGCAATTTGGGCGGTGTGCGCTCGAATTGCTCAAAAAGAAAAAAGAGAAAAGTTTTTTTGCGCAATAAAGTTAGACTAATCTAACTTTGTTTCCGCCCGGAATTTCCGCAGTAATTTTTGAATAAATTTTTAGTAAAAAGTTAGACAAATCTAATAATTAAAACAATGCAAAGAAAAATGAATATGGAAAAAGTTATCGCAGCCGCCCTTGGCGGAGTGACAATATTTGCCGCTTGCTCTTTTGCGCAGGAGGCTTCAACGCAGCCCGGGGCTGAAAAACCCGAGACGTGGATGGACAGGGATAGCTTATTTATCGCTTCCGCAAGCGAGGATATTGCAAAAAAGACGGGCTTTGCGCCATCTTTGAATTGGACGGGGGAAGTCTGGAGCAATGTTTCGGACGGCAGGGATATCCGCACAATTGCGGACTCGCTCTTTACTCTTGGTTTCGAGCAGGACTTGTCTGTATTGGCGGGCAAAGAGGGCTGGGGCAGAATAGGGCTTAGCGCCTTCTACTACACCCAGACAAACGGCGGCGAGCTTGGCGGCTTCAATTCCTCGCAGGGCTGTTTTAGCAACATAGTTGCGGGCGATATGGCCAGGGTTTTTGAAATTTACTACGCAAACGAATTTGAGACCAAATTCGGAAACATAGGCTTTAGAATTGGCCAACTTGCGGCGGACGAGGACTTCATGGGCATGGATTACTCAGACGTATTTTTAAATTCGTCATTCGGAGCCATGCCAAACGTCGCGCCCGGTCAATTGTTCTCGCAGTATAACGTTGCGACATTGGGGGCGGTAATCTACTATTCGCAAGGGAATTTTGATGCCACCTTCGGCGTTTATAACGGCAACATAGGGCAGGATATTTCATCTAACAACGGCTTCGATTACAGCAATACTTTCGACACCGTCGCCCTGTGGTACCAGTTCGGCTACAACTACGAAATAGGCGGCCTTGCGGGGCGCGCGATGTTCGGAGGAAATTATCACAGCGACCCGAGTAAAATTAACTTCGACGCAATAGACGCGGGTAGCTTCTACTCCTTCTACGTGGGCTTGCAGCAGGCCTTGATAAACGACGACGAGGGCAACGCCAAATTCGGAGTTTACACGCGCATAGGCTGGGTTCCGAGCAGCAAAGCATCTGACAATAACTTTTATGCAGACTTTGGATTTAATTGGTTTGCGCCCATACCATGCAGAGAAAACGATATATTTGCAGTAGGTTTTTCAGTGATAGAAAACGAGCGCGCTGCCCGGACAGAGTATTCGCATTACGAAGGGGCTCTTGAAATTACCTATCGTTTTCAAATTACGCCAGCAATTGCGCTTCAACCGGACTTTCAGATTTTTGTGAATCAGGGCAAAGATTCCAAGGCCGCGTATATAACGGGTGCAAGGCTTGAAGTTAACTTCTAGCCCAAGTCTAAAAAAACTCTTTAAAAAATTGTTTGGGTAAAAATATGAAAAGAAAATCTACATACAAAGAAATCTGCAAATTAACATTGGCGGCTGCCGCAATTGGCGTTTTTTCGGCGTCGGCGGCAGAAGCCGTGGAAATAAAGGACGTGTTGGATAGCTACGTCGAAGCCACGGTGCTTCCGACCTATTCGCAGATGTCCGATTCCGCCATAGAGTTTAACAAGGCTGTCGCCAAACTCAAAGAGAGCGCAAGCGACGAAAATCTCGCGAAGGCCGCTGCGGCTTGGAGCAAGGTTCGCACTTCTTGGGAGCGCAGCGAAGCCTTTTTGTTCGGGCCTGCTGCCTTTGCGAGCTTGGATCCGAATCTCGACTCTTGGCCGCTGGACCAGTCGCAGTTGGACGGCCTCATAAAGGCTATAAACGAGGGCAGGGTCGCGATAGACGCGGGCTATGTCAGGGGAGGCTTGGGCGCCGCCTTCAGGGGCTTTCACGCGGCGGAGTATCTCCTTTTTAGGGAGGGCAAGGTTCGCAAGGCCTCCGAAATATCAAAGGGCGAGCTTGAGTATCTTGCGGCACTTGCGCAAGTTCTGACGGAGGATTGCGTGGCGCTTGAGTCTTGGTGGAAGGGCGCCGACAAGCTTTCGGAGGGCAAGTCGAAAATTCTTGAAGAGGCGGAAATTGAGACCGGCGGCTCCTATGCAAGCGAGATGAAAAACGCGGGCAAAGTCGGCAGCCGCTACGAATCGCAGAAGGAGGCGCTAAGCGAGATTTTCGACGGCTGCATAGACATAGCCGACGAATTGGCGGAGTCGAAGTTGGGCACGCCCGCAAAGACTCAAAATCCCCTCGAGTGCGAATCTCGCCACAGCGGGACGAGCTTGATAGATGCCGTCGACAACCTAATAAGCATTCGCAATTCCTACGAAGGCGCAAATTCCAAGGGGGCGAGCCTCTCGGCCTTGGTTGCCGAAAAATCCAAGGAGGCAGACGGGCGGGTGAGAGCGTCGATAGACGGCGCGATAAAAAGCGTGGAGTCTCTAAAGGCGCCGATGTTTAAAAATCTCAAGGAAAACAAAGAGGGCTTTAAAGTTGCCATAGCCGCCTGCGAAGAACTTTCGGAGGCTTTGGGCAAGGCAAAGGAACTTGTCTGCGAATAAAAAAACTTCTTCGATTTGCTTATTGCAGGGAGGTTCCCCGCCATAGGGAGAGCGAATTTCTCTCGGCGGGGAGCACTCCTTATTTGAGCGGAGTTTGTTTCGATGTTTACTTTATTTAGAAAGTCGATTTTAGCTCTATTTTTTTGCATGCTTTGCCTATGCCTTTCCTGCTGCGGGGACGGAGACGGCGGACTTGCCTCGGATGGGTTTGTGCCAAAGAAAGCTCGGGATTTGAAAATAGGCCACCCGAAAATTCCGTTTGCCGCCCTAAAGCCCGGAAGCAGCGGCGAGCTTGCGAAGTTTGGCGATATAAGGCCCGAGTTCGTGAGCTTCTCATGCGTAGCCTGCCATGTAAACGCGACCGTCGATATGCGCCTGCCCAAAACCAGAAATTCCGACGCAAGCAAGGGGCCCGCGTATTATTTGGGCGGAGAGGCCGGCACTACTTTTACCTCAAACAGCAAGGCCTTTGAACAGCCCGCGCCCGCCGTTGTGGAGGCGGGTTTGGAATCCGATTTCAAGCAGGGCGAGGCGATTTTTGAGGGCAACTTTGTAAGCGACAAGGGCGTGCCTTTTGGGGGACTCGGTCCCACCTACATGAAAACTTCGTGCATAGCCTGCCACCCGGGCTACGGGCGCGCCCGGCGAACCGACAACTTCGATTTGGAGTACGGAAACGGCTACATTGCCACCGTCCATAGGCCCGACGGAAGCGTCGTGGAGGGCTACACGGAGATGCTCCAGACAAAGTCCGTAAAACCATATTTGCCCTACGCAAAGGGCGTAAAAATAACTTGGCATAAGTTTGTCGATAAATACGGCAACCGCTATCCCGACGGAAGTTTATACAATAGCGGCAGGGCCGGCGAGGGCGAACTTGTCTATCCGAGCGCAGAGATAATAGAGCCGCTTTTGCCGCTTCCCAAAGACTACAAAGTTTCGATAGAGTCAACCATAGGGATTTACGGCACGGGGCTTCTCGACGCCATACCCGACGAGGCTATTTTGGCCGAGTACCGCCGCCAGCACGCGCTTGCTGGGCCCGTCAAGGGCGTTCACGGAAATTGGATTTACGACCACAAGAGCAAGCGCAAGCGGCTTGGCAAATTCACTTGGCACTGCTCGCGCGCCACTCTCGACGACGGCCCCGGCTCAAACGGAATTTACAACACCACAAACGTCGCGCGCGCCGATAGAAGCGAGCTTTACGGAACAAGGCAGTGGCTTGAAAAACACGAGAGCTTGGGCATAGACGTAAGCGAGTTTAAGAGGGCGCAGGCGCCGGAATTTTCGATGGAGGATTTTGAAAAATTCATGGTCTGGCACCGCGGCTTGGCTGTTCCCGCCGCCAGAAATTTGGACAGGCCCGAGGTTCTTGCGGGGCGCGAAACCTTCTATAAAATCGGCTGCGCAAGCTGCCACAAGCCGGAGTGGACGACGGGCGAATACGCGCCTTTTAAGCCCTATTCCGGGCAGATTATCCGCCCCTATACGGATTTGCTAATGCACGACATGGGCGAGGAAAACAGGGGGAGATTCCGCACCTACCGCACGCCGCCGCTGTGGGGGCGCGGGCTTATGCGCAAGACCGCGGGGCACAGCGATATGTTTCACGACCTTCGCGCCCGCAACTTTGAGGAGGCCATACTATGGCACTTCGGCGAGGCCGAGTTTGCGCGCGAGCTTTTCAGAAATCTCACGCAAAGGGAGCGCGGAGAGCTCATAGATTTTTTGAAGTCGCTTTAAAGGTATGAACAAAACATTTGAAACTATGGAAATTTTTAACGCAAAAAAATTGCCTCTTTCGGGAGGAAGGCAAATCTATTTCTTTTCGGCATCGGCGGAGGGTTTGGAAGATGCAAAGGCGCATTTTGACGCCCTTAATTCAATTTCCAAAATGCGCCTTGTAGGGCCTGAGCTGTATGCGGCTTGCGAGTTGCCGCTCTTTCAAAAGAAGTCCTCGGGCGAATTTTTATTTTTGGGGACCGAAGTTGGAGGCGGCTATCGCGGCCTTCAATGTTGTTTGGTTTCGGAGGATATTTCAAAAGAGATTGTCTTTGAAGGGCGGAGAGTGGGGCTTTGCTTTGAGGACGATTTTGCGCGCTACGCGTTACTTGGAGGAATTTTTCCCGAGGATATTCGGGCGTGCAAAGAGGCTCAAACTTTGAGCGTTTTTGAGAGTATAGAGGCGGCTTTGGGCGGGGTCGGAATGGACTTTTCAAACGTTGTGCGCACTTGGTTTTACAACGACAATATTTTGGATTGGTACGAAACTTTTAACGGGGCTAGAGATTCCTTCTTTGAGTCGCGCAAGGTGTTTTCGGGATTGGTTCCCGCAAGCACCGGCATAGGCTCCCGCAACGCGCGCGGGGCGGCCTTGGCGGCGCGCGCCTTTGCCGTAAAGCCGAAGTCGGAGCTGGTGAAAATTTGCGAGGTTGAATCGCCCTTGCAGTGTTCGGCGCGCGATTACAAAAGTTCCTTCAGCAGAGCCGTGGAATTGGCGCACCCTAATTTCAGACACTTAATTGTCTCGGGGACTGCGGGCATAGAGTACGGAGGAAGGACCGCTTTTGTCGGGGACTTAAACAGGCAGATAAATTTGTCGCTCGACGTCCTCGAGGCGATTTTGAAATCGCGCGGCATGGATTGGGGCGACACCCTGCGGGCGGTCGCATACATCAAGGATTTTTCATGCGCTGGCGAATTTAGAAAAATTCAAAAACTTCGCGGGCTTGAAGACTTGCCCTGCGTTTCAATTCAAGCCGACGTTTGCCGAGGCGACCTGCTCTTTGAAATGGAGCTCGACGCGGGGCTTGAGGTTTAGGTATTTGCAATGCTTGCGCCGTTTTTGCAAATTTTGATACTGGCAGCGTGTTCGTTTTGCTCGCTCTTTGTCGGGGTTGCCGACATATCGCCGCTTGATTTGTTTAGTTTAAGCGGCGAGCAAAGCGGAATCTTTTTTGTCGGCAGGCTGCCCCGCCTTTGCAGCATACTTGTGGCGGGCTCAAGCCTGGCGGTGGCGGGGCTTATAATGCAAAGAATTATGCAAAATAAATTTGTGTCGCCGACGACGGCGGGCACGATGCAGTGGTGCAAATTGGGAGTTGTGATAGCCGTGGTTTGCCTGCCGGGCGCAAGCCCGATATTGCGGGTGGGCGCGGCATGCGCGGTGTCGCTATTGGGAACTTTTTTATTCTTGGCGATAGTGAATAAAGTGCGCGGCCAAAGCGCGGTATTAGTTCCGCTCATCGGAATAATGCTAGGCTCGGTAGTGGATGCGGGCGCGACGTTCTTTGCCTACAAGTTCGACATAATTCAGAATATGGCCTCATGGCTTCAGGGGAATTTCTCGCTTGTGATTGCGGGCAAGTACGAGCTTTTATACCTGAGTGTTCCCCTCATGTTTTTGGCGTACTTTTACGCGGATTACTTTACAATAGCCGGAATGGGCAAGGGCACGGCCTTGTCGCTGGGGCTAAACCACGCCGCGATTGTAAACGCGGGGCTTTTGATAGTTGCGCTTGTAAGTTCAGCGAGCGTTGTGGGCGTGGGCAACATACCTTTCGTGGGGCTTATAGTTCCGAACGTGCTGGCAATTTTTAAGGGAGACGGCGTAAAAAATATCTTGTGGGACTGCGCATGGCTGGGGGCGCTTCTTGTGTTAATTTGCGACATCGCCGGAAGGTTAATAATATTTCCCTACGAGATTCCCATAGGAGTGATACTGAGCGTGGCGGGGGCTGCGGTATTTTTAGTTCTAATAAGAAGCGGGAGGCGCTATGCGTAGGAAGTCCTTTGCAAAAACTTTTGCGCTTCTTGGGGTCATTGCGCTAGGGCTTGCCGCCTTGTATCTCTTCGGCGGCCTGGGCGCGAGAGAGAACTGGGGCTACAATATTTCAAGGAGGGCCGACATACTTGTTGCGATAAGCATTGTGGCGGGCTCAGTCGGGGTCTCGTCCATAATATTTCAGACCATAACTTCAAACCGCATTCTCACTCCCGGAATAATGGGCTTGGACAACCTCTACCTTTTCACGCAAACTATCATAATATATTTTTTTAGCTCTGGCGGTTCCGAGATGATAAGCGGCGGGCTAGACTTTTTTCTTACTCTTATTCTGATGCTCGCGCTTTCGCTTGGCCTTTACCTTTACATATTCAAGGCAAATTCGGGCGACGTATTTTTTGTGGTTCTAACGGGGCTTGTGTTCGGCATAGCATTCGGGGGGCTGTCGAGCTTTATGCAAGTGATAATTGACCCGAGCGAATTTTCCATATTGGAGGGCAGAATGTTCGCAAGCTTCAACAAGATAAATTTGCCCATGATGGGCGTAAGCGGGCTGATTGTGCTTCTTGCCTTTCTCTGGCTTTCCTCGGACTTCGACAAGTTCGACGCGCTCACCCTCGGGCGAAATATGGCAATAAGTTTGGGCGTCGAGTACGACAAAGTTGTATTAAAGAGCCTTGCCGCCGTTTCGCTGTTTACCTGCGCATCGACCGTATTGGTGGGGCCCGTAACTTTTCTGGGCATAATAATCGCAAGTATTACCAGATTTATATTTCCGACATACAGGCATTCCGTACTTCTTTCTGGCTCGATTTTAGTCGGGATAATCGCGCTTGTTTTCGGAATGCTTGCGACCGAGCGCGTATTGCAATTTTCGGTTCCGCTTAGCGTAATTATAAACTTTGTCGGCGGGATTTATTTCATCTATTTGGTTCTAAAAGTTAAACGCGTATGATTTCCACTGAAAGTCTCTCGAAAAAATACGGGGATAAATTCGTGCTGAGAGAAGTTTCCGCGAGTTTGCCCGAAAACAAGATTACAGCCTTCATCGGCTGCAACGGAGCGGGCAAGAGCACGATGCTAAACATAATAAGCCGCCTCATACCGGCGAGCGAGGGCTGCGCCTTTGTGGACGGCAAAAAAGTTTCCGAGTGGGACAGCCGCAAGCTTGCGCAAAATTTGGCGATACTCGGGCAAAATTCGCATAACAGCGCGCGCATAAGCGTCGAGGAGCTTGTGGCCTTCGGAAGGTTTCCTCACTCTGGCGGAAGCTTGGCGGAGCGCGACTTTGAGATGGTTGAGCGCGCGCTTAAAATCACGGGCATAGAAGATTTGCGCGGCCGCTTTATCGACGAGCTCTCCGGAGGGCAGCGGCAGATGGCGCACATAGCTATGTCGATAGCGCAGGACACCAAGTACATACTCTTGGACGAGCCTCTCAACAATTTGGATATGTCGCGCTCCGTAAAAATAATGAAGCTTCTTCGGAAGCTTGCGCGCGAGGAGTCAAAGACGATTCTAATAGTCATACACGACATAAATTTTGTGTCGTTTTACGCCGACTACATCGTGGCTCTGAAAGACGGCAGGGTTAAGTACGAAGGCTCGAGCGAGGCCGTCATGAAGTCGGAAATTTTGAGCGATATTTACGGAATGCGAATCGAGATTGAGGAGTACAGGGGAAAGAAAATTTGCGTATATTATCAATAGAAGGAATGGAAATATCATGAAATGCGAAATTGTAAAAAGAGTAAAAATTGCAATAGCGCTGGCGCTAGGCATCGCGCTTGCTGCGCTACTTTTTAGGGGCGGCGAAGGTTCCTCGGAGGCGGATGTTGCGGGCGGATTCAAGCAAAATCCGGCGCGCGTCGCCGTGCTGGACTACGGCACGCTCGATACTTTCGACGCGCTTGGCGTTGGGGCAAAACTTGCCGTGCCGAAGAGCTATATGCCCAACTACCTATCAAAGTATAAGGCTGGCGAATACGAAAATGTCGGCGGCGTAAAGGAGTTTAATTTGGAGACCATAAACTCCTTCAAGCCCGATTTAATCGTAATTTCGGCGCGCCAGCAAGACTACGAAAATAAACTTTCGGAGATTGCGCCCGTTTACTTTGTAAAGACCTCGATAGTCCAAGACCAATTTGCCGAGACAAAAAAGAACATAGAATTTTTCGGAAAGCTATTCGGGCGCGAGGAGGCCGCTAAAAAAGCGATTTCCGAGCTCGAGGCGGCCGCGCGGAAAGTGCGCGAAAAAGTTTCCAAAAATCCGCTGCGCACACTTGTTATGATTGCAAACGACGGAAAGCTGTCGGCTTTCGGGTCGGGGTCGCGCTTCGGTTTTGTTTACGACGCCTTGGGCTTGCCGCAGGCCGACGCTAATATAAAAGTTGGACGCCACGGGCAGCTTGTAAATTTTGAATACATAGCAAAGGTAAATCCCGATTTAATACTGGTGGTTGATAGATCAGCCGCGATAGGTTCGGGCGCGGACAACACAAAAATATTCGACAATCCTATTGTGGCGGGCACAAATGCCGCCAAGAGCGGCAGGATAGTGAGGCTCGATCCCGAGTGCTGGTACCTTTCGGGCGGCGGCATAGAATCCATGGGAAAGATGATAGCCGAGGTGGAAAGGGCAATTTCAAAGTAAGGTATTCGATTTGTCTGTCAAACGGGGCCGCAAGGCCCCGCAATTTTTTTGAGAGTCATTTTTCAACTTCTAATCGGGAGTTTTACTGGGCAAACATTACTATAAAGTAATGTGTTATAGGGCAATGCATATTGTTAAGAAATTCGCAACTCTTTGATTGCGTAAAAGCCGCTTCGGAGTTTTTTCGGCGGCTTTTATGTGTGTGCCTTTATGCGAAATAAATAGGCAGTGGAAAATCGAAATCCGAGGGGCAAAATCCCTCGCCTAGAGGCCGTCTTGCGGCGTCTTGTTTCGGGGCGTTTGTATGCAAAGTTTGAAAAATATAACTTTGCGACGCCCGCTCCGGGCGCCAAGGCTCCGGCGCTTCTCAATCGCGACGCATTTTAGCGCAGGCGGCCGTTTACATATTGCGGCAAACTATCGGGAAGGCCTCGGATTTTTTGCGTTTAAGAATCGAAATAATCGGAATCGACGCGCTTTAATTTTAGCGTTTTGTAGGTGGAAATACCGACATCGTATTCTATCATTAGCTTCGCTAGCAAATCTCCATCTATCAAGATTACCTTGTGCGGAACCGATTTTGCGCATTCTATTGCTTTCGGACAAAATTTGGAAGTCGTAATAAAAACTCCCTTATTTGCGTTTTTTTCGGTTAATGTTCCTACAAAGTTCCGAATTTCTACGCCGCCGACATTATTTTGCCAACGCTTAGCTTGAATATATATGACGTCAAACCCAACTTGTCTTGATTTATAACGCCGTCAATTCCACCATCGTTTGATTTCTGCGTGACCCTGCTGCCACCGTCAATTCCGCCGTAACCCATTGCTTCAAGTAAATCGAGAACCAAATGTTCAAATCTGTAAGGCGACATATTTGCTATATTTTCCCTCAACTCCGATGCAAGGCTTGCATTTATCTGTTCGTACGCGCTATTTATAGCCTCTTCCGCCGTTGCGTCGCAGCATAGCTGTTCTCGAAGTTCACCTTGGTTTTGCGCGCATTTGCTTCTCAAAGCGGGATATTTTTCCAACATGTACGCGCGGTTCAGAAGCTCGGTATTTTTGGCTTCCGCAAGCCCCGCTTCCGTAATCTTATAGACGCTTCTTGATTCCCGCGATATCAATCCGCACCAAAATAAATATTGTTTTGCCCAAGAGACTCTGTTTTCAAAAAGGCTCTGACGGCCGCTGGCAAGATCTCCCTGCGTTGTTCTTTCGTAATATGAAAGTGCTTCGCCATAGCATTAAATATTTGAGGCATGGAGCGAGCTTGTTTGTCTTTCGCTAGAAAATCTAAAATGGGGCGGCAAAATTCAAAATATTTCGGAATATCCATATTGCGAACAGACTCGGTTGCTACTTAATATATATCGCACGATGCAAAACTTAACCACGCCCCCACGAGGAATCGAACCTCGATTTGGCGTTTAGGAAACGCTCGTTCTATCCGTTGAACTACAGGGGCGGGATAAAGTAGTCATAAGACCAGATGGCCGCTTGAAAGTCAACTATATTTCAAGTATTAACACTCATTGCGGCTTTTTTATCTATTTGCCCATTTACGCTTTTGCTTTGATGCATAATATCTTGCCTATTTAACTATTTGCCTATTTTACCTATTTGCTAAAACAGATCGTCGTCCTCATCGACGTCTATTCCAAGCGCCTTTTTAGCTTCGGAGATTCTATCTTTCAAGACGACATATCGCCCTTTGCCTTTTTTAACAATTTCGTACATCGATGAGAACGTATGCACGATAAACTCCACGCGCTCGCTGCGCAGACTTGAATATTGGTCAAAGAAGCTGATTTTTTTGTAGAAACCGTCGTTTTGCCGAATCATTGCGTCCATTTTAGCCCTGTCGTGTTCAATTTCAGGGAGCATTCCGCTTGAAAACAAAACCACCGAAACGCAAATTGAATATGAGACAACCCTGCATGCGCGTCTTGCGATGTCGGCGGTGATGCGGTCCGCGCCTTCCGCATGCGCGAAAATAATCGCAAGCCTAATTGCGTTTTCCCGCGCCTTGCCGAGCAAAGGCGCTTGTGTGCGCAGTTTGCCGTTCATAAGTTTTGTATTAAAGGCGTCGAACTCCCAGAAATAATCAAAGGCTTCTTTGTCGGTATCAAACCAAAGCGGCATGCCCCTTTTGCGAATTTGGTAGGCCTCGGCAAGCTGATTTTCCCATCTGGAAATTGCGGATTCGTCAAGCGGGATATTTTCTTTTGAGGCGGGAACGGTTTTGGGCGCGCCTTTGCAGTAGAGGAATCTTCCTAGAAATCCGCTGCCTATAAAACTACCTTTATTCTTTGCAACGATATTGTCAATTATGTCGTTTTGCACCATCCAAAGCAGGGAAATGCACGGATTGGGGACGCTGGAAATACCGTTTACAATTCGGTTGTGCTTTATAGGCTCGCCGCACCAGCCGCTGTTTAGCGTTTCGGTGTCGTCGCCTTGCTTGCGATAGTTGCCCGCCACAATATAGATGCTGTCGCGGGCTTCCTCGCATACCGAAAAAATTTCTCCGCCGCTTGCTTCCATCGCCTTTATCATGGCTTCCGACGTCGAATTTTTCACGATGAAGTCTGGGTTTCGCGGGAGCTTGGGCGTGTCCGCAATTTCGTCGTCAAAGCCCAATTTGTCCTCGCCGTTAAGCTTGTCCTGCATGAGCTTTGCCTTCGCTTTCTTGAATTTCTCAAGCTCCTTTTTGTATTCGAAGATTTCGTCCAGAACCCTTCTTTCCAAATTGGAGAAAAGGGCGCGAATGCTCGCGCTTTTGCCAGTGGAGCTTTCGCCGACACCTAAGACAAAGATATTTGCATTTTGCGTATATCCGCCGCTTACGGCGTTTCTTGCCTTGAATACTCTGCCCATTGCGCCGCTTAGAATTCCGCAAGCGCAAAAGCAAAGCAGCTCCATTGGCAAATTTCTTGCGGTGGAATAGGTCTTTGCCACGTCGCGTATAACTTTCGGAAAGGCGTCTATGGGACATTCGCTTTCGTAAAACTCTCTGTAGGCCTCCGACAGCGTTTCCATAGTTGCAAAAAATTGCGGGCTTTCGGGCTTTTTAAACATTTTCTAATTCCTCCCAAGCTATGTTGGCGCTTTTGCAATGCGCGATATGCGTCTGCGAAATTTCAGAGTTTGTAAATGGCTCGCAGTGGCTAAATGTAAAAACGGACTCTTTCTTCATTCCCAAAACAGCGGACATGATATTTGAATATATCCCTATTGCCTTCCCGCCCATGCACCATTTTGCGGGGTGAAGCCTTTTGCTCCAAAACATTGGCTTGTCGAAATGGTGGATCAAAACCATTGCGAAGTTATGTTTCGATTTTAGCTCATTGATTTTGCAAAAGAGATTAGCAACCGCCGCATGGTCTGAAAAGTTGCAATGCACAAACGACGACAGCGAATCCACAATTACCACATCGTATTTGCCCGCGCTTAAAGAGGCGTCCAGTTTCGATATGAATTCGTCCACCGAATAGTAGCGGCCTGTTTTGCAGGAGATGCGCAGGGTTTCGTTTAGCCTGTCAGCGTTCGGCTTTTCATCGAGCGCAAACTGCGAGACAATCCCTCGAAAATAAATCTTCTCGTCGATAATCGGGTTTTCATTGTGGAGCAAAAGCGTTTTGGCGGGCTTAAAAATTTCAAGGCCCAGCGTTTTTTCTCCAAAAGCGAGTCCTAGACCAAGCTGCATGGCAAGAACGCTTTTGCCGATTCCTGTCGCGCCCGAAATCACCCACGTTTGACCCTTGCGCAGAAAGTTTTTATCGATAACAACGTCGTCAAATGAAAACATCGACTCGTTTTCTTCGGCTAAAATTTGGCTTATCGTGCGAATTCTCATTAGATTTCTCCTTTCTTCGCGCTTTTGGCGGGGCGGACTATAAAGCAGTGGTCAAGCAGGACGTCGCAATCGCTTTTCTTGTAGCGGACACATTTGCCCGAAAGCCGATAGCTTGGAAGTTTTCCCTGCCTGCGAAGCTGCTCAATGAAGGTTGTGCCGATGTTGAGATATTGCGCGGCCTCCGAGCGGGTTAAAAGCCTGTCGCTTGCGTCAGGCTGCGTTGATGTTTGCGTATTGTCGTATTTTCTTTTAGCCATACGCAAAATATCTCCGTGTCAAATTTTCAAAAAAATGAACTGCCGCAAAATCGCGCAAAAAAGAATTGGAAGGCGGAAAAACGACACAAAAATAAAAGTGTGTCGTTTTTAGATTATACTGCGCAAAAATATTTGGCAAAAATTTGTTTGAAGATATAGAGAGATGTAAACCATCGGCGGTAACAGTGGATTCCCTCTCGTTATTTTAAGGGTTCAATATGCTAATTCTCATTAAGTTGAAGTATAAATTTTCTTATGCGAGCGCACGCATAAAATATAAGTGCTTGAAAAAACAGATTCTAGCAGAAAACGAAGTATCACAAAAACAGTAACTAAACTGCAATATCGAACTTCTTTGATGACATAAAAACTCTATAAGAAAGTTTCACTTATTATTCCATATTTTTCACAATCGACTTTTCTTTCATTAATAAGCTGCTCTCTCTGTTTTATGAAAAAAATCCTTTCTTCATCAGAGATGTTTTGATCTTCTAAAAATTTGGACATTTCAAGCTCAAATTCTTTAAGATAATTATTCGTAACAGGATCATCTTCTTCATAATCCAATTTTTCATTCCTTTTTATATGAAATGCCACTTTTTCATCGTTTGCTATTATTTCCAATAGACCAATAAAATTGAAAATGTTAACATATATGATATATTTATTTTTAAACCGATCGGAAGTTACAAAGAAACCATCTAATTTTGGGGCTTTCCCATGTCGGCAGGGGAAAAATACAAAACTATGTATAATAAAATTAACTAGATATCTTATTTCTATGA
>ENA-UOJE01002004-UOJE01002004.1-human-gut-metagenome-genome-assembly--contig:-C23-NODE-2004-length-16504-cov-8.336373_pt1 | contig 16504 bp, 12 predicted proteins | sample MGYA00242341_ERZ723888 | MGnify/ENA metagenome assembly ERZ723888 | reverse complement strand
GCAGGACACCGGGCATTCTGTCTTGCAATCCCCGTAAAGATGCCGTATAATAGCTCTATCTGACAAAAGAGGAGGGCAACGCAATGCGCCCTGATGGAACCCGCGTAAAGGATCTGCCGCCGCTGGTGGCGGCCATCCCCTATATCATGCCCAAGCGCTACGACGCATGGAACTCCGTTACCGAGAACATCGACGAGGAGGTCATCAAGGACTTTATCCGCACCCACCGCCGGGCCGGAGTCCGGCTGAACCATATGAGCGTCATCATCTCCGCCTATTACAAGGCGGTGCTGCGCAATCCAAAGCTCAATTATTTTGTGATGAACGGCCGCATTTATCGCCGCAACCACTTCTGCGTGTCCTTCGTGATCCTGAAAAAGCAGGCCGACGGGGTGGTCAACGAGACCACGCTGAAGGTGTATCTGGACGAGAACGACACGGTGTTCACCGTGAACCAGAAGATTAAGGACGCCATCGACGCCAACAAGGCGGAGCATCAGTCCAACAGCACCGACAAATTTGCCAGGTTCATGTTCTCCGTGCCGGGGCTGCCGAAATTTGTGGTGTGGCTGGCCTATCACCTGGACAAGCACGGCCTGCTGCCCCGGAAGATCATCGATCTGTCCCCCTTCCACACCAGCATGTTCATCACCAAGCTGGCCTCCATCAAGACCAGCTATATCCACCACCACTGCTATGAATTCGGCACCACCAGCGTGTTCGTGTGCATGGGCAAGCCTGTGCCCAACTACATATCCGGCGACCTGACCAAGAAGATGATGCCCATCGGCGTGGTGATGGACGAGCGCATCTGCACCGGGTATGAGTACGCCGCCTTCTGCAACGACTTCCGGCGGTATATGCGCCTGCCCCGGATGCTGGAGTATCCCTTCTGCCAGGAGGAGCCCGCCAAGGAACCGTCTCAGGAGACCGCTGCCGTGTGAAAAAAATCATCCCCGGAAAGCTATGCTTTCCGGGGATGATTTTTGCGCTTTACAGCCAGGTCTCCGGGGCGGCGGCGCGGAGGAACAGGGCCAGGGCCAGCAGATCGGCGCTGCCGCCGGGGCTTAGGCGTCGGGCGATGAGATCATCGTCCAGGGCCTCCAGCGCCGGGGGCAGGGCCTCCTCCGGTAGTCGCAGCAGCTCCGCCGCCCTCCGGCGGACATAGGCCAGCCCCTGGGGGCCGCCCCGATAGACCAGGGTGCTGTCGTCCAGCCGGGACATGGCCCACACCAGGGCCGACAGCGGCCCGGCGCTCTCCAAAATCCCCCGCATATGCCGGGCAGTGGGGAAGCCGGACACGGCCTCCTGCCGGACGCCGCCGCACTGGCTGCGGACGGCGCTGCCGTGGGTGTTTTCCGCCGGAGGCAGGGCCGCGGCTATGGCGGCGGCGGTGTCAAAGGGGTCGCCGCCCTCCGCCAGGCACCGGCCCAGGGCCGACAGCAGCAGGGCGAAGCTGTACAGCGCCCCCTTGTGGGTGTTGACGCCGCCGGTGGCGGCCAGCATGGCATGCTCCGCCTCCCGGCCCAGGCTTTGCAGCTCCCGGGGCGAGGCCCCGGCCATGCCCCGGGCGGCAAACTGCCGGAAATACGGCGCCAAGGCCCCGGCGCTGCGGTGAAACAGGGGGCGGTCCATGTCGTCATGGGCCCCGGTGTTGCGCCGGTCCACCAGGCCGGGCTTGGGGGTCAGGTCCACCTCGTCCTCCAGGGCCTGACGGGCCAGGGCGGACAGATGCCCGGCGGCAAAGTCCGCCAGGATATCCCGGGTCCTTGCCCGGATGGCGGCAAGGCCGTGGGCCCGGCTGCGGGAGCATACCGTCACCGGCCCGCCGCAGATCAGGCACCGGCGGCTCTGGGGCCGGGACAGCTTCTCCCCCTCCGGGGACAGCACGTCCAGGTCGTACAGGCGGCCCACCGCCTCCCGCTCCTCCAGCAGAAGGCAGCGCTCCTTCACCCAGGGGGCTGGGCGGTCATAGACCAGCAGGGCCTCGGGGCCGGTGGGGGCCTGGATGAGCTCCCGGTGCACCGGCTGGCCCAGGTCCCGGTCCAGCGCCGCAAGGCCCGCCTGAAAGGCCAGGCGGACCAGGGGGGCGTCCTTCACGGGACCGGCGATATTCATGGTAAAGGACAGCAGGGTCCCGCCGTATCGGGCGGCCAGCGCCCGCTGGCGCAGGACCCGGCGGTCACGGGCAAGGAGCACCTGCTCCAAAGTGATCTCGACAGTATGCATAGGTCGTCTCCGGCACCAGGGGTTGGAGCTCCGCCAGGCGGCCCTGGCGCAGCAGCTGACGCACCCGGCTGGCGCTGATGCCCTCCAGCCGGGGGATTTCTTCCACGCGAATGCCCCACTGGGGCAGCAGGGCCTGCATCCGCTGGTTATAACGGGCCGTCACCGGGGAGTAGGGCTCCTGGCCCACGAACCGCCGGGTGATGCCCAGGGCCGGGGCGATGCGCTTTCCGAACAGGGTCAGCTCCAGGTCGCACCGGGCCTGCTCCGGGTCCCCCTGGAGGAAATAGGCGGGGAAGGTGGCCCGGGAGATGATATAGTCCCCGCCGGGGACCACGTCCACGTTGGGAAGGTCCGCCGTGCCCCGGCGCACCAGCTCCAGCCGGTCCGCTGCCGGGAAATCCCCGGTCTCCTCGCTGAGGACGAACACGTACAGGTGGGGACAGCGGGCGGCAGCATATTCCACCAGGTGCCGGTGGCCCCGGGTGAAGGGGTTGGCGTGGCACACCACGGCCCCGCTTTCGCCGTCATACGCCGGAAGGGAGGCGATGTATCGCTCCACGCCGCCCCGGCGGTGCTCCATCATCAGCATATCCGCCGTTTCCGCCACCGGGAAGAAGCCCAGACTGCGGAACAGGCGGGCATTTTTCGGCTTGGTATACAGAAACGGGTGGGCCACGCCCCGCCGGGCGGACTCCTCCAGCAGGGCGGTGACGATCCGGGCGCAGGCCCCGTCGCCCTCGGCCCAGGGGGCCACGGCGATCTGCTTGAGGACCCGGCCGCTGACGGACCCGCAGGCCAGCAGGGCCCCGCCGCCGGACGACAGCAGGGCCGTGCAGTCGGCGTCTCCCTCGTCCCGCAGCCCGGCGGAGGCCAGCAGGGCCTCATACGCCGGGCGCAGGGACTGGGGCAGCGCCGTTACAATACGCAGATCAGGCATCCTCGTCGATCTGGCGGATCACGTCGATGATGGTGTTGTCGCGGTACATGACCACGCCCACGATGCGGTCCTTATAGCGGATGGGATCGGGCACGCCCACGAGCTTCTCGGCCCGCTTCTGGAGCTGTTCGATGGTGAACACGTGCAGACCGGCCTTTTCCAGCTTTTCCTTCACGTCGGGCCGCCGGGGATTCACGGCAATGCCCTGGTCGGTGACCACCACGTCCACCACGTCGCCGGGGGTGACCACGGTGTTGACGCGCTTGACGATGGTGGGAATGCGGCCCCGGGTCAGGGGAGCCACCACCACGGAGAGGCTGGCACCCTCCGCCGTGTCGGGATGGCCGCCGATGGCGCCGCGGATGACGCCGTCGGAGCCGGTGAGGACGTTGACGTTGAAGTCGGTGTCGATCTCCAGGGCGGAGAGGATCACGAAGTCCAGCTGGTCCACGGCGGCGGCCACCATGTGGCTGGCGTAGTAGCTGGCGCTGATCTGGTGGTGGAAGTGATTGTTTTTCAGGCTCTTGGCGGCGTCCAGGTCGAAGCTCTGCACGTCCAGGATGCGGTCGATGAGGCCCTCCTCGTGCATGGCGGCGATCTGACCGGTGATGCCGCCCAGGGCGAAGCGGCAGTGGATATTCTGGTCGATCATCTTCTGGCGCAGGAACCGGGCGGTGGCCAGAGATGCGCCGCCGGAGCCCATCTGCATGGAGAAGCCGTCGTACAGATATCCGGCGGCCTCGATGACGTTGGCGGCGGTCTTGGCGATCAGCAGCTCCTTGGGGTCCTTGGTATAGCGGGTGGCCCCGGACATGATGCCCTTGGGGTCGCCGATGTCGTCGGTCATGACCACATAGTCCACCTCGAACTCGGGGATGGCCCAGGGGGCGTTGGGATAGGCCACCAGGTGGTTGGTAATGACGATGACGTTGTCGGCATAGGTGGCGTCGGTGCGGGCATAGCCCAGGGAGCCGCAGGCGATGCCGTCCTCGTCGTCCCGGCTGTAGCCGTTGGCGTTGCCGTAGGGGTCGCAGGAGGGAGCACCCAGGAAGGCCACGTCAATGTGCAGGTCGCCGGAGCGGATGGCGCTGGCCCGGCCGCCGTGGGACCGGAACACCACCGGGCAGTCGATCAGGCCCCGGGACACCTGCTCGGCCAGCTCGCCCCGCATACCGGAGGTCTCGATATGGGTGATGACGCCGTTCTGGATGTGGCGGATCAGGGGGGCGTGGACCGCGGCCAGGGAGCTGGCCGCCAGGGTCAGGTTTTTATAGCCCATTTCCGCCAGCTTATCCACCACGGTGTTGATGATGTGGTCGCCGTTGCGGAAGTGGTGGTGGAAGCTGATGGTCATGCCGTCCTTCAGGCCGGTGCGGCGGATGGCCTCCTCCAGGGAGGGCACCAGCTTGTTCTGACGGGTGGAGCGGGCCTGGAAGGTGGCGGTGTTCTTCTCCCGCGCGCCGTGGTACGGCCCGTGGTTGCTGATCTCGTGGATATGCGGGATCTTTTCAAGCTCGATCATGTCAAATCTCCTCCACTTCGTCGATCTTGCTGCCGGCCTCGTACAGGTCCAGCAGGCGCTTGGCCCGGGTGACCACGGGCTTGTCGATCATCTTGCCCTTGAGGCTGGCCACGCCGCTGCCCCGGGCGTTGGCCTCGGCGATGGCGTCCATAATGGCCCGGGCCTTGTTCAGGTCCTTCTCGCTGGGCATGAACACATGGTGCAGAGGCTCGATCTGGCGGGGATTGATAACGGACTTGCCGTCGAAGCCCAGCTTCTTGATGAGGGTGGCCTCGGCGATGAAGCCTTCCTCGTTGTTGACGTCGGAATACACCGTATCCAGGGCGGCGATACCGGCGGAGCGGGCGGCGTTGAGGATCATGCAGCGGGCAAACAGCAGCTCGATGCCGTCGGAGCGGGTGGTTTTCAGGTCGGTGACATAGTCCTCGGCTCCCAGAGCGATGCCGATGAGGCGGTCGCTGGCGTGGGCGATCTCGGCGGCGTGAAGCACGCCGTTGGCGCTTTCAATGGCGGCCATCATGCCGGTGGTGCCCACGGGGATCCCGGACTCCCGCTCGATGCGCTCGATCTCCCGCTCGCAGTCGATAACGTCCTGGGCGCTGTCGGTTTTGGGCAGGCGCACCACCTGGACCCCGGCCCGGACCACGGCCTCCAGGTCCTTGATACCCAGGCCGCTGCTCAGGTCGTTGATGCGGACCACGGTCTCCTTGGAGCCGAAGTGCAGGGTCTTCAGGGCGTTATACACCAGGAAGCGGGCGGTGTCCTTTTCGGTATAGGCCACGGAGTCCTCCAGGTCGAACATGATGGAGTCGGCCCCGTAGATATGGGCGTCGCGGATCATGCCGGGGTTGTTGCCGGGCACGAACATCATACTGCGGCGCAGTCTGTCTTTCACATACATGTTATTTGACCTCCCATTCATAGGCGTCGGACTGGGCGGACCGGAAAATGGCGGCGGTGACCCGGGCCCGGACGGTGCAGTCCAGGGCGCCCTTGTCCACGGCGGTGACCTCGGCATTCTCAATGCCGTAGTGGGTCAGGGTGTCCCGGATGACGGCCTCGATCTGGCGGCCGAACTGCTGAAGAACGTTGCTGGTCAGGCTGATCTGGATGCCGCCGGACTGGGCGGGCTCCAGAGTGACCATGATGTCGTTGGACTCCATGGTGCCGGCGGTGGCGGTGATAAGCAGGTTCATTTCTCTGCCTCCCTTTTTTACAGCTTCGCGGCCAGACGGTCGTGGATCGCGCCGATGAATTCGCTGCTGTTGACGGCGGTGACGGGGGTGCCCTCGTCCACCAGGCCCACCAGGTCCTTGGTCATGATGCCGTCGCCCAGGGTTTCGAAGCAGGCGGCCTCCAGCTTGTCGGCAAAGGCGGCCAGGTCAGTCAGGCCGTCCAGCTGGCCCCGCTTGCGCAGAGCGCCGGACCAGGCGAAGATGGTGGCCATGGGGTTGGTGGAGGTCTGCTCGCCCTTCAGGTGCTTGTAGTAGTGCTTGGTGACGGTGCCGTGGGCGGCCTCATATTCGGTGGTGCCGTCGGGGGACACCAGCACGGAGGTCATCATGGCAAGGCTTCCGAAGGCGGTGGACACCATGTCGCTCATGACGTCGCCGTCATAGTTCTTGCAGGCCCAGATGAACCCGCCCTGGCTGCGGATGACGCGGGCCACGGCGTCGTCGATGAGGGTATAGAAATAGGTGATGCCCAGTTCGTCGAACTTAGCCTTGTAGCTTTCAAACTCCTCCTCGAACACCTTCTTGAATTCGCCGTCATAGACCTTGGCGATGGTGTCCTTGGTGGAGAACCACAGGTCCTGCTTGGTGTCGATGGCGTACTGGAAGCAGGCCCGGGCGAAGGAGCGGATGCTCTTTTCCTTGTTGTGGGCACCCTGCCACACGGCGGGACCGTCCACCTTCTGCACCAGCAGGGTCTTTTCCTCGCCGCTCTGGCCCTTGAAGGTCATGGTGCACTCGCCGGGCTCGGTGGTGTACAGATCCACGCTCTTATACACGTCGCCATAGGCGTGACGGGCGATGGTGATGGGCTTTTTCCAGTTCTTCACCACCGGGTGGATGCTGTCGATGAGGATGGGGGCACGGAACACGGTGCCGTCCAGAATGGAGCGGATGGTGCCGTTGGGGCTTTTCCACATCTGGGTCAGCTGGGGATATTCCTCCATGCGCTGCTTGTTGGGGGTGATGGTGGCGCACTTCACGGCCACGCCCAGGCGGCGGGTGGCGTTGGCGGCGTCCACGGTGACCTGATCCTGGGTCTCGTTGCGGTGCAGCAGGCCCAGGTCATAATACTCGGTTTTCAGGTCCACAAAGGGCAGGATCAGCTGGTCCTTGATCATCTGCCACAGGATGCGGGTCATTTCGTCGCCGTCCATCTCCACCAGGGGGGTGACCATCTTGATTTTTTCCATGAGCGATATTTCCTCCTTCAATATTCCGGGGCGGTTTGTGTGATTCAGGGGGCCCGGGAGGCGGGAAGCCTCCCGGGCGGGGATATATTACATGAGGCCGTCCCAAAAGCCTCGCAGAGTTTGCCGCCCGCAGGCGGCAAAGCAAGTTTAATCCGTTTTTTGCGGCGGCGTGTACGTCGAAAAAAACACTTCTCAGTCTGCAAGTGTGGAATTTGTTCGCTTTCAGCGAACAAATTATGCGCGCGGCAGACTGCAAGCCTTTTGTCAAAAAAGGGCTTCGCCCTTTTTTGACAAGCTGATTACATTCTGGCGGCGTAGTAGTTCATCAGGCAGCCGTCCAGGATGATCTCCTTCTCATCCTGGGTCAGGCCCCGGACGTGGAGCAGCAGGTCATGGGTGCTGCCGTCGCGGCAGATGACCTGGGCGGGGATGTCCTCTGCGCCGTTTTCGATGGCGGCCCGGATGCCGGGGACGAACACGCAGTCGCCGGGCTGATAGTCGAAGGGCGTGCCCTGGTCGATGGTGAAGGGCAGGATGCCCCAGTTGATGCAGTTGCTGCGATAGCGCTTGGTGGCGTATTCATAGCAGATGTTGGCGAAGCCGCCCAGGACCTTCTGGCAGGAGGCGGCCTGCTCCCGGGCGGAGCCGTCGCCGGGCTTGTTGGCAAACACGCAGGAGCCGAACTGGGTGTTCTTGGCCAGTGCCTGGGCGTCGCCCACCCGGCCCAGAACCTCAAGCAGGGAGGCGGGGACGTCGCCCTGGCGGCGCTGGGCCTCCCGGGCGGCCACGTCCTTGGCCCGGGGGACATACTCCGGCACCCGGCGGGACAGGGTAAACTCCGCCAGGCGCAGGGGATTGGAGCGATAGGAGGAGGTCTCGCCGGAGGGGATCAGCTCGTCGGTGGTGGTGACGGGGTCGTGGATCACGGCGGCCAGCTCCACCAGCAGGTTCTCGGTGAGATTGTACATCTTGGGCCAGTCGGTGATGTTGGGGCCCATCACCAGCTCCACGCTGGGATCGGCCTTGCCGAAGCCGTAGTACAGGCGGTTGTCATACACTTCCTTGTCGAAGTGATACTCGTGGTGAACGGGGGTATAGTCCACGTCGGTGGCGGCGGTGATGCGTCCGCCGTTGGCGGCGGTGGCGGCGATGGAGCGGGCGTCCATCAGGCACACGGCGGCGAACTGTCCCTCGCCGGGCTTGGAACCCTCGCGGTTGGGGAAGTTGCGGGTGGTGTGCCGCAGGGACAGACCGTTGTTGGCGGGCACGTCCCCTGCGCCGAAGCAGGGACCGCAGAAGCTGGGTTTGATGATGGCGCCGGAGGCCAGCAGGTCGGCGGTGGAGCCCACCTTCATCAGCTCCAGGGACACGGGCACGGAGGTGGGGTACACGTCGAAGCTGAAGGCGCCGGAGCCGGTATAGTGGCCGCGGACGATATCCGCCGCCTCGGTGATGTTGTCAAACAGACCGCCGGAGCAGCCGGCGATGACGCCCTGGTCGGCCCAGACGGCGCCGTCGTGGATCTTGTCGGTGAGCTGGGGGTTGGCCTTGGGGAAGCGGCGCTTGGCATCGGCCTCCACCTTGGCCAGCAGCTCCTGGGCATTTTCCAGGAACTCGTGGATGGTCCAGGCGTTGGAGGGATGGAAGGGCAGGGCGATCATGGACTCCATCCTGGACAGGTCGATGGTGATCATCTTGTCGTAATAGGCGTCCTGGCCCGGGTGCAGGGGCTTGTAGTCCTCGGGCCGCTTGTGGGCCTCATAGAAGCCCCAGGTGACCTCGTCGGTCTCCCAGATGGAGGACAGACACGTGGTCTCGGTGGTCATCACGTCGATGCCATTGCGGAAGTCGATGGGCAGACTCTGGATGCCGGGGCCTGCAAACTCCAGAACGCAGTTGTTCACAAAGCCGCTTTCAAAGGTGGCCTTCACCAGGGCGATGGCCACGTCGTGGGGGCCAATGCCCTGCCGGGGCTTGCCGGTGAGATACACCAGCACCACCTTGGGCATGGGGGTGTCCCAGGTGTTCTTCAGCAGCTGCTTGGCCAGCTCCGGGCCGCCCTCGCCCACGGCCATGGTGCCCAGGGCGCCATAGCGGGTGTGGGAGTCGGAGCCCAGGATCATGGAGCCGCACTTGGCCATCTGCTCCCGGGCGTAGGAGTGGATCACGCTCTGGTTGGCGGGGACGTAGATGCCGCCGTACTTCTTGGCGGCGGACAGGCCGAACATATGGTCGTCCTCGTTGATGGTGCCGCCCACGGCGCACAGGCTGTTGTGACAGTTGGTCAGGGCATAGGGAATGGGAAATTCCTTCATGCCGGAGGCCCGGGCCTGCTGGATGATGCCCACATAGGTGATGTCGTGGGACACCATGGCGTCAAACCGGATGCGCAGCTGCATGGGATCCGGGGACTCGTTGTGGGCCTGCAGGATCTGCCAGGCCATGGTCCGGCGGCGGGCTTCCTCCCGGTCGGTGGCTGCCGTCTCCTGGGGGACGCCGTTTACCAGGTACATGCCGTGGTCGGTGAGCTGGATCATAATGGATATACCTCCTACACATTTCCTCTGCGGCGGGCGCAGAGTCCTTCTTTTTCTGGTCCATGTTAAATGTAGCACACCCGCCCGGGGTTGTGAATCGGTTTTCCGCAAAAATCCCGCCCGGGGCGCATTTTCTCCATTAAGCACATGAAAACACCGAATGGTTTGGTAAAAATGCGTTCCGTGCAGGGCAGACTTGCAAAATGTTTCGTCAGAATAGAATCTGTAGCCCAGTTTACAAAATCACAAGGCGGGCGTCCGGTTTCATACTGCAAAACCGGCAAGGGAAATTGCACAAATTTTCCGTTTTAAGGACAAACTTGCGACACCTGTGCGTATGTGACAAACAAAAAGAGGGGGAATACACGATTCCACACTTTAACTTGACAAAGGGATTGGCGTATGATAAGCTGATAAGAGTTTACAACACGTCAACTATATAAAGGAGGTCATTTAATATGCGTGTTCGCGATATGGAGATCGGTGAGGTGCAGGAGCGGTTTGCCAACCTGGTGTGGGACCATGAGCCCATCCCCTCCGGCCAGCTGGTGAAGCTGTGCGAGCAGGAGCTGAACTGGAAAAAACCCACCACCTACACGGTGCTGCGGAAGCTGTGCGAAAAGGGGCTGTTTCAGAATATGAACGGAGTGGTGTCCTCGGTGATGAGCCGGGAGCAGTTTGCCTCCCGCCGCAGCGAGCAGTTTGTGGACAACGCCTTCCACGGCTCCCTGCCGGCCTTTGTGGCGGCCTTTACCGCCCAGAAGGGCCTGTCTGCCCAGGAGGCGGAGGAAATTCAGCAGATGATCGACAAATTCCGGAAGGAGGAGTGACCGTGCTGAGCCGGATCTTCCTGGCGGTGGCGGGCATGAGCGCCAACGCCGGACTTCTGGTGCTGGCCATCCTGGCGGTGCGGCTGGTGACCCGGCGGCGGATGCCCAAGTGGGGCAACTGCCTGCTGTGGGGGCTGGTGGCGGTGTGCCTGATGTGCCCGGTGCTGCCGGAAAGCGTTCTCAGCGTCCGGCCCCAGCCGGGGCAGGCGGCGCTTCCCGCCGCCGCAGCCATGGAGACGGCCTCCCCCGGAGCGGGGATCATCCTGACGGACCTGGCCTGGGTATGGCTGGTGGGCATGGCGGCGGTGCTGGGCTGGGCGGCAGCGAGCTATCTGCGGCTGCGGCGGCAGGTGGCGGCCTCCATCCGGGTGGGGAAGCAGGTTTACCTCTGCGACGACATCTCCTCCCCCTTTATTCTGGGCATTTTCCGGCCCCGGGTGTATCTGCCCTCGGGGCTGGAGGGGGAGACCCTGCAAAGCGTGCTGCGCCACGAGGGGGCCCATCTGCGCCGCCGGGACCACTGGTGGAAGCCGCTGGGCCATCTGCTGGTGGCGGTATACTGGTTCCACCCCCTGATCTGGGCGGCGTATGTCCTGCTGTGCCGGGACATTGAGCTGGCCTGCGACGAGCGGGTGGTGCGGGATATGAACCGGGCCCAGCGGGCCGCCTATTCCCAGGCCCTGCTGGACTGCGCCATGCCCCGGCGGCGCAGGCTGGTGCTGTGTCCCCTGGCCTTCGGCGAGGTGGGGGTCCGGGACCGGGTGAAGTCGGTGCTGCACTATCGCCGCCCCGGGGTGTGGCTGTCGGCGGCGGCGGTGCTGCTGTGCGCCGCGCTGGCCATGACCTTCCTCACGGAGCCAAAGCCCGCCCGGACCGGGGTATCCCCGGAGGCCGCCGGTCAGACAGACCCCGACCGTCTGCAGGAGGTCAGCTCCAAGGTCCTGATCGTCTCCTCCACCCTGGACCCCGCCGCCCAGCGGATCAGCTACACGGTGCAGCTGACGGAGGAGCCGGAGGACTGGATCGCCCAGAAGCAGTGGTACGGCGTGGCCAGCTACGCCGACGTGGAGATCTTCTATCCCGAGGCGGGGTCTTACTATCGGCAGACGGACGTGCCCCATCTGCGGTTTTACGAGTGGGGCCTTGCCGACCAGCCCACGGACCTGGAATCCCAGCGGCCGGACACGGGCACCCGATACAATGACTACATCGTGGATTCCGTAACGGTGCTCAGCGTGGACGGGGTGCAGCACTCGACCTTCCGCCGGGTGGGCCAGTCCCTGCTGCTGGAGGAGGACACGCATTACTCCGGCGGCAGCGTGTCCTTCCACGCCTGGCTGCAATAACATCCATTACATAACGGAAATCAAAGAAGGGGGGAAGGCCGTATGTTTGCCAGACACGGCATTCAGAACGCCCTGCGCACCCGCAGGAGATCGGTGGCATTTCTGCTGCTGATGACCCTGCTGGTGACGCTGCTGGGCACATCCCTGGGGCTGAGCTTCGCCCTGCAGGAGACCCTGCGCCAATGCCGGGAGAATTATTCCACCATCGGACTGGTGGAGTATTTGGGCCCGGGCTATCCCTCCACCGCCCGGGTGGTGGAGGACGCCGGAGAGGTTCTGACGGAGTTTGAAAGCAAGCTGGACCGGTCGGACCCGGCCCTGGTGGACTGGGAGCCCACCCGCATGGCCCTGGGCTATACCCCGGCGCTGGAGTCGCTGACGGACTACTCCGTGCTGGAAAACCGCTTTGCGCTGGTGATCCGGCTGACGGAGCAGGCCACCCGGCGCATCAAGGGCCAGGACCCGGATTTCTATCCGCTCCTGGACCCGGACGGTCAACTGGTCTGGCAGTGGGGCACGGGTACCCCGGACCGGGAAGTGAAGCTGCCGTATTACTATGCCAACGTCGTCGAGACCCTGTTCAGCGGCGAGCGGCTGGCTGCGAATCAGCCGGTGCTGCTGGACGTGCAGGAGGGCAGCAGCGCCGACCTGAGCCAGGATTACAATATGCCCTCGGACACCATCTGGAAGGCCGGGCACTACTATCTGGTCCAGGGGGTATACACGGAAAACGAGCTGCTGGGCCCGTCCTATAAGCAGCTGTGCCCCGAGCCTTACCAGGCCAACGGCGTGTCCCTGAGTCAGGTCAGCGCCATCGACATCACCCAACCCGATGGCACCTGCGCCCAGCTGGACGGCAGCACCGATATCGAGGCCGTGGGTCGGACCTTCCAGGTCACCAGCCACAGCCTGACGGCCCAGGCTACAGACCGCCCGGCGGACCTGCTGCCCTTCCAGCAGGATGAGCTGACCCTGGTCCAGGGGGACTACTACGCCTCCGGCAGCAAGAGCTGCCTGATTTCCCAGACGCTGGCCGATGACCTGGGGCTGGACGTGGGCGGCAGTCTGCCCCTGTCCCTGGCCGTCCGGGAGAACACCCTGGTCCCCTACAGCTATTGGAACAGTCAGGGCTTCGATGCCCAGGACACCTATACCGTCAGCGGCATTTTCTCCGCCAACGAGGAATACGACTCCATGGTGTATATCCCGGTGCGGGAGGATGTGGACATGACGGTGAACCACTGCTCCTATACCCTGGGGCAGCTGCAAATTCGGAACGGACAGGCCCAGGCGTATGTGGAGCGGCTGCAGCAGCTGCCCGGCTCCATCCAGATCACCGTATACGACCAGGGCTACACCGCCGTGTCCCAGTCCCTGGAGGATATGCTGCGGATGGTGCAGATCATCGCCGGTGTGTGCCTGGCGGTAGGCCTGGGCTTTCTGGTGCTGTTCGGCTATCTGCTGGTGTATCGCCAGCGGGGCGTGGGCCGTACCATGATCCGCGTGGGCGCTGCCCGGCGGAACGTGCATACCTATTTCCTGTTCTGCGCCGGAACGGTGGCCCTGCCTGCGGCGGTGCTGGGATGGATCCTCAGCCGGTGCGTGGGGCTGGGCGTTCTGAAGCTGCTGGAGCTGATGCTGGAAAACGGCGCGTCGGCGGAGCTGTATTTCAGCAACACCGCCCTGGCCATGCAGCGCACGGCCACGGAGTATCTGGCAGCCCCCGGCTGGGGGATCCTGGCTCTGATCGCCCTGGCCACCCTGGTCCTGGCGCTGGTCTCCTGCCTGGTGTTCAGCGTGGTCAGCCTGGAGCGGCGGCATAAGCGCCGCCGGGTCCGCTATACCGCCCAGGGCGCCCGCTCCCGGAGTCTGAAGGGCGGAGCCCTGACCTATGCCCGGCTTTCGGCCCGGCGAGGGGGCTTCCGGTCCCTGGTGCCGGTGCTGGCGGGCATCTGCGCGGCGGTGCTGTTCTGCCAGCTGACGGGCACCGTCACCCGCTATGACCATCAGCTGATGAAGCTGCGCTCGGACAGCTCCGTCCGGGGCTTCCTGACGGATATCCGCGGCCAGTCCACCAGCGGGCTGGCCCTGGGCGACGGCGTGGTGGAGGGGATCAGCCAAATCCCCGGCGTGGCCGACGTGACCTATCTGACCACCGCGCCCTACTATTTCAACGGCTTCTATCGGGACGGCAAGTTCGCCGGAGGTCCCGGCCAGCGGGAGCAGCCCATTGGCTCCTTTGCCGCCGAGCGATATGAGGACGAGCTGCGGTCCGGGCCCAAGCTGGTGTTTACCAACAGCCTGAAAGGCGCGCCGGAGTTCCTGTCCCGCACCTCGGTGGAGGTGGAGTGGCTGGAGGGCTATGACGAGGGCTTCCTGGCCGCCGACCCCACGCTGGAGATCGACCCCAACACCGGTCACATCGTGAAGGATAAGCCGCCGGAGAACCGCTGCCTGATCCCCACGGACATGATGGACGAGTACGGCATCCGGCTGGGCGACTGGATCTGGCTGGAGACCATCACCTATCCCTACACGAACTCCAACGACACCCAGATCATCCAGGTGGCCTTCCGGGTGGTGGGAGCCTTTGTGCAGACGGGCCGGGCCAACAACATCTATGCGAACCTGGATATGCCCAAGTATTTCCTGGACCTGTCCATGGCCTCCGTTTATGAATGGAGCACCCAGGATCTGCCGGGCGGGACCATCCTCACCCGGGGCGGCATTTGTATGCGGCAGGCGTACAGCGGGGCCACATTCTCCATCCCTAGCTGCACGGACCTGACCTCCGTGAAGCAGGCCCTGCACGACATGGGCCTGTCGGAGGTGGGGCGGATCAGCAGCATCCGCAACTTCGTCATCATCAACGACGCGGCGTACCTGACCACGGAGCGGGCCGCCGCCCAGCGCCTGTGGTATATGCAGCACCTGTTCCCGGTGGTGTATGCCATCGCCCTGGGCCTGGCGTATCTGCTGGCATTTTTACAGGTGCAGTCCCGGCGGCGGGAGCTGCGCACCATGCGCAGCGTGGGCGCGGACCGGAAAACCGCCTATGGGAGCCTGTTTTTGGAGCAGCTGATGCTGGCCGCGCTGGGAGCCGTCCTTGGAGCGGGCCTGTGCCTGGCCCTGGGCTGGGGCAGCAGGCTGGGCCTGGGCCTCACCGCCGCCTTTGCCGTGCTGTGGCTGCTGGGGGCCCATGGGGCCCTGTGCCGGGCCAACAGCCGCCATATTCTGAAAAACCGCAGGGAGGTTGAATGATATGCCGATTCTGGAATTGAAAGAGGTGCGCTACAGCTACAGTCCCGAGAAGGTGGTGCTGCGGGGCATGAGCTGCGCCTTCGAGTGCGGCACCCTGTACGCCCTGGTGGGCAAGTCCGGCGCGGGCAAGAGCACGCTGCTGAGCCTGATGGCGGGGCTGGACCTGCCGGAAAGCGGCCAGGTGCTGTTTGACGGCACCCCCACCGGGGACATGGACCTGGACGAATACCGCCGCCGGAAGGCCGCGGTGATCTATCAGGACTTCGCCCTGTTCCCCATGCTGACGGCCCTGGAGAACATCGAGTACCCCATGGAGCTGTGCCATGTGGACGCCAAGGAGGCCCGGCAGCAGGCCATGGAGCTGGCCCGGCGGGTGTCCCTGCCGGAGGAGCTGCTGGACCGCTATCCCACCCACATCAGCGGCGGCGAGCAGCAGCGTGTGGCCATCGCCCGGGGCCTGACCATGGACCGGCGGCTGCTGCTGGCAGACGAGCCCACCGGCAACCTGGACAGCGAGAACAGCGACAACATCATCGACCTGCTGCTGAAGCTGGCCCATGACGAAAACCGCTGCGTCATCGTGGTGACCCACGACCTGTCCGTAATGGACCGGGCCGACGTGGTGTACCGCATCAACGACGGCCTGCTGGAGCGCCGGTAACGGGGAAACGCAGGTAATAAGAGGGAGAGGCTCCGGCCTCTCCCTCTTGCGGTTGGGTTATTGTTTTTTCTTCTGGCGGGACTCGATCTTCTTTCCCGCCCACTGGGCCAGCTTCAGGCAGGCGGCGGCGGTGGCCGTCAGCAGTGCGCCGCCCAGGGCCAGCTGCTTTTTCATGTTCATGGCCGGATCAATAGGCCAGCTTCTCGGTAAGGTACGCCTTCAGCTCGCTGATGGGAATGCGCACCTGCTCCATGGTGTCCCGCTCCCGGACGGTGACGCAGCGGTCGCCGGGGTTCTCGCCGTCGCCCACGGTGTCAAAGTCCACGGTGATGCAGAAGGGGGTGCCGATCTCGTCCTCCCGGCGATAGCGCTTGCCGATGGAGCCGGTCTCGTCAAAGTCCAGCATAAAGTCCTTGCACAGGTCGTTATAGATCTCCATGGCAGGCTCCGACAGCTTCTTGCTCAGGGGCAGGATGGCCGCCTTATAGGGGGCCAGAGCCGGATGCAGGTGCAGCACCACCCGGACGTCGTCCTTGCCGTTCTTGTCCTGGCCCACCACCTCCTCGTCATAGGCGTCGCACAGCACCGCCAGGACGCTGCGCTCCACGCCCAGGGACGGCTCCACCACATAGGGGATGTACCGCTGGTTGGTCTCGGGGTCGAAATAGGTCAGGTCCTTGCCGGAGGTGTTCTGGTGCTGGGTCAGGTCATAGTCGGTGCGGTCCGCCACGCCCCACAGCTCGCCCCAGCCGAAGG
>ENA-UOJE01001999-UOJE01001999.1-human-gut-metagenome-genome-assembly--contig:-C23-NODE-1999-length-16574-cov-10.292754_pt1 | contig 16574 bp, 13 predicted proteins | sample MGYA00242341_ERZ723888 | MGnify/ENA metagenome assembly ERZ723888 | reverse complement strand
CCATTCTGCTGATCCACCATCTGCGGAAGGAGCTTGCCGACGATGTGTTCAGCCGGATCTCCGGCACAACGGCCATCAGCGGCGCGGCGGATTCCAGCTTCACGCTGGTGGAAGACAAGCGCGGCAGCGGCAAGGCGAAGCTCTCCTGCATCGGGCGCGACATCGAGTACCGGGAACTGACATTGGAACGCAATGGCGAAAATGTGTGGGAGCTGGTGTCGGACAGCCGGACACAGCCGGAACTTTTGGGCGGCCGGATCGTCATTCTTCTCTCTGAGCTGATGCGTGACCGCGCGGAATTCATCGGCACACCCACGGAGCTGTCCGCGCAGATCGACCCTGCGGGCAGCGAGGGCATCACGCCGAAGAAGGTATCTCGTCTGATCCTTCAAAGCGTTGCCGCACTAAGCAAAATCGGTATTTCCGCCGTGGTGCGCCGCAGCAACGGAAAGCGGCTCATTGAGCTGCGCCGTGCCGAAAGTGACGATGTACAGGGTACCCAAGCTGTCGACCCTATCGACCCTGCCGATGTCTCAGGCGGTGAGAACGCGCCGTGTTTCGCCCTGTAAGCCGCTGTGTGCGCGGTTCGGGGGATGGGGTGGCGTGTGTACCCGCTGAAGCCCTTTCAAACCAGCGTTGCGGCGTTTGTGGGCGATGTGTGAAAGTACCGCTTAAGCACTACTCCGATTTCGGAGAAATGCGCTTTTTCAAGAGAGTTTCCCCTCCCAATCCTGTCCCGTTGCGGAGGTTTTCGCCCCCTATTTACCCGTTCGATTAAAGCACAAGATAAAAGGCCGCAGTCGCAAGCGCCCACGGCCCGCCCACAAAGCCCCGCAGTGCGGGGCTTTTCAGGGAAACGCAAACCGCAGTCGGTTTAGCAATTTTCCAAAACAATCGCAGTCGGTCATCCGGCAAAGCCCCGTGTTTACAGGTCTTTGCGGCGATTTTGACCGACGTCACAGAAAGGAAAGAAGAAAAATGGATGATAACAAGAAAAGTACCACGATCTGGCTGCGCCCCAGCGTGATCAGCCGCATGGATGGTTGGCTGGAAGCAGACAACTGTCAAAGCCGCAGTGAATTTGTGGATAAGGCCCTGCGCTTTTACATGGGTTATCTCGGCACCGAGGACAACACGACCTACATCTCTCGGGCCATCCTGACAGCCATTCAGGGTACGCTGGACGACAACAACAATCGGCTCTGCCGCATTCTTTTCAAGTGCGCGGTGGAACTGAATATGCTGTGCCACACCATCGCCGCCCACTTCCGCGCCGACCCGATCCACACGCGGGAGCTGCGAGCCTACGCCGTGGATGAGGTGAAGCGCACCAATGGTCAGGTGAGTTTTGAAAACGCGGTACGGAGCCAGCGCAGGATCGAATATGAGCCGGATGAGGAGGATGATTTTGAATGAAGCAGGACTGGAGAAATTATCGTGACACCTACATCCTCGTCGCAGCTATGGCAGGGAAAGAAAAATCGGACGAGCAGGCTGCACAGGAGAAACAGCAGCAGACCATGGGAGGGTTCTAAAAATGGCAAGCATCAAAAAATTAGACGAGCGGCGATATAAGATCACCGTCAGTAACGGCTACCGGCCCAACGGCAAAAAAATCAGCAAGGCAAAGACCATCCAAGTCCCGCCCAGCGTCCCCAAGCGCGGCATCGGGCAGTATGTCGCCCACGCCGCCGAAGAGCTGGAACGCAGCTTCAAGACCGGCTACGCCGAGGACGGAGAGATGACCTTTGAGGAATTCGCGTCCCGCTGGCTGAAGCGGCAGACAAAATACGCCTCCAGCACCATCGCTGCATACCGGCGGATGCTTGAGGTGGTGTATCCCATGATCGGCGGCATCCGCCTCAACAAGCTCCGACCGATGGCGCTGGAAAATATGCTCTCCGCGCTGCGCAAGCGCAAGCACCACGGAAAGCTCATCAACGAATCCACCGCGCAGCGGTACCTCTCCGTGGTCTCCGCCGTACTTAGCGACGCCAAGCGCAATGAGATCGTTGAGAAGAATCCCGCGCGGATGTTAGACCTGCCCACACCGCAACGCACGGTGCAGCGCATCCCCACGCGAAGCGAGGTAGAGAAGCTGCTGGACGCGCTGGCAATGGAACCGCGGCACTACCGCCTGTTCTATCTGCTCTCCATGTACACCGGCTGCCGCCGGGGCGAGCTGTGCGCTCTGCAATGGTCGGACTTCGCCGGCACGCAAAATGGTCTCCTGCTCACCGTCAGCCGCTCCCGCAGCAGCGTTCCCGGCAAGGGCATCGTGGAGGGCTCTACCAAAAACGGCAAGAGCCGCGAAGTCTATCTCTCCTCTGACCTGCGGGGTATCCTCCTCGCCTACAAGCGCCGCAAGCAGATGGAGGCGGACAAGCAGCGCCGCAAGCTCAGTCCCTACCTCTTCACCGACGAGCACGGGCAGCTCATCCACCCGGACACCTTCACCAAGCGGCTGCGGAAGATCTATGCCGCCATCGGCTTTCCGCAGGAGTACCACCTCCACACCCTGCGCCACTACTTCGTAACATCGCTTCTGCACTGCGGCGTGGACAAACAGACGGTGGCAGACCTCGTGGGCCATTCGGACACCGGCTTCTTAGAGCGCACCTACTGCCACCCCCAGCAGGTGCAGAAGGAGCAGGCGGCAGACTCCATGCTCACCATGCTCCGCCCGGACGGCGAACAGATTTTCAATCTCGCCGCCGCCTGTTCCTCGAAGCAGCACAGCGCATGATTGTTGCTTTCGCCGAAATCGATTTTTCCAAGAAAATTGTGGTAGCTTTGCCGCCGTGCTTGCGGTATGTTGTGCTTGCAAAATAAATCTCAACTGTACTGAGGTCAAATGAAAGCGAGGTCATTTTTATGGCAAGCATCCGCAAGCGCGGCAGCAGCTATCTCATCGTGGTGTCCATGGGCTATGACTACAACGGCAAGCGCATCAGACAGCAGCAGAAAACCGTCCACCCGCCGGAGGAGCTGACGCCCAGGCAGGTCGAAAAATGGCTCAACGAGCAGGCCGTCCTCTTTGAGCGTGACTGCCGTCACACGCCGCAGCCCGTCCAGCAGCTCACACTGGCAAAATACATCGACCTGTGGCTGACGGACATCGCCCCCGGCAAGCTGGCGAAGTCCACCATCCGCCGTGACCGGCAGGACATCGAGCGTATCCTCCCGGCGCTGGGTCACTACAAGCTCACCGAGCTGCGGCCGGAGCACTTCCGGAATTTCTACGCAGAACTGCGAAAAGTCATCCGTCCCGACACAAAAAAGCCACTCTCCGAGTACACCATTGAGGGCGTGCACGCGACGCTGTGCAGCATCCTCTCTGATGCCGTGGAGGGTGGCTTTCTTTCGCATAATCCGGCTTGGCGCACCTACCGCTACGCCGGGCGCAAGTGCGAAAAGAAGATCGCGGACGAGGAAACGGCGCAGAAGATCATCGCCGCGCTGGAGGGCGAGAGCATCAAGTACGAAACCTACTTCAAGCTCATCATCGCCACAGGAATGCGGCGGGGTGAGTGCTGCGGACTGAAGTGGTGCGACATTGATTGGGAGCAGCGTTCCATCCACATCTGCCGCAACGCGGTCAAGGTGACGGACGAGGAGATCTTCGTTAAGGAACCCAAGACCCGCGCAGGTGACCGCTATGTGTACTTCTCCGCCGAGATGGAAAGTCTCCTGCGGGAGTACCGGCAGGAATGTGCATACATCACCGAAACCTATGACCAGCGGCAGCTGACCGCCGATGACTTCCTGTTCCGCCGTCAAGGAACGCAGCTCCCCATGACGCCCACCACCTTTACCTACCGCTTCAAGCTGATTCTCAAGAAGAACGGCCTGCCGCAAGAGCTGAACGTCCATTCTCTCCGGCACACCGCCGCCAGTCTGATGATCGCGGGCGGTACAGATGTTGCAACGGTGGCGGGCATCCTCGGCCACAGTCAGCCCTCCACCACACTGGATATCTACACCCACGCCTTCGACAAGAACAAAAAGGCCGCCAGCGCCGACTTGCAAAAGATGTTGGAAGTATGAGCAAGTTACCCCTCATTCGTCCCACAGCATCTATATCTCACATTGTGCAGCTCGCCATTTTCCTGTTCAGGTACCGCTTTCTGCCGCTTTTCAATTACCCTTATTCAGCTTGCACAGCCGGTTGCGCTCCACAAGCGCAGCACTCGTCCGCTTGCAGAGAGCAAGCGCCGCCGCGCTGTCGCCGTCGGTCACGGCCTGTTCCAGCTCATCCATCAGGGATGCGAGCTGCCTTTCGTTTTCGGCGATCGCTGCGCTGGAGATTGGGTCGCTGTAGCGCAGATCCTCCGCAAGGCTGCGTACGGCGGCAGTCACATCTGTGCTGCTGCACTGGTTCACCAGCGCAGCGGCGCGTGATTGCAGCGCACGCATAGCGGACACGTCCTTTTTCAGCTTCACATCCTGACGCTCAACCTCATCCCGCATGGCATCGGCAGCAATGAAGCCGACCGTCGCCGCGCCCAGCATAACAACATCAACGATCAGTGGGATCCACAGGGGGAGCTTCGCGGCGAAGATCATCATCAGGATACCGAAGGCCAATTGGACGAGCATATAAATGATGCCGACATTCGCCACCGGAAAGCCGTAAAACTTGCTTTTAACGCTTTCCCCCTTCGCAAATGCAGTGTGCATCACATATAACTGTACGGCAATCGCAACAACGCCGAACACATAGGACAGCCAAAACACGCCGTTTTTCACAAACGGCGGCGCAAACGCGACTACGCTATAGACGACAAGGATCACGCCCAGAGCGACCCAACTTCTCGCACGGTTTTTCATTTTCGCTCAGTCCTCCTTGTAGCTTTCCAGCTCTGTCTCAATCTGCGCTAACCTTGCTTCGATATCACGGCGGCGCTTTCCTGAGAAAATTCCCTTGAGACCGGCAAGCTCCGTTCTGAGGGTTTTCTTCTCCTGTTCCAACTCCGCACGGCGCGCCCCGCGCGCAGCAAGCTCGCGTTCCTTTTCTGCTCTGGCAGTCTCCTGCTGCGCAAGCCTACGCTCCTCCTCGGCTTTCTGCTCGGCAAGTCTGTGCGCTTTGGCTGCCTTACGGGACTCTTCAAGTTCCCCCGCCAATGTGTCGATGCTGTTAAAAAGCTTCCATTTGGAGGTATTGCACGCACCATCATCATTATCTCCGGCCACAATAACGGTACCATCGGTATGCACGCCGACCGTAAAACTTCTTCCGCAGACAATCGCTACAATATCTCGCCAGCTATCCACATTGCACTGACCGCAATCATTCATTCCCGTCGCGACGACCGTACCATCCGCACGCAGTCCCACTGTATGATAATTGCCACAGGCAATCATTACAATATCCCGCCATCCATCAACATTACACTGGTCATAGTCGCCACGCGATTGCTCTACCATCGCGACAACCGTGCCATCTGCACACAGCCCCACTATATGTCCATATCCGCAGTCGATTGCCACAATGTCTTGCCAATCTTCCGCTTCGCACTCACCCATCCACCAACGGTAAGCTACAGCGACCGTACCATCCGTCCGTAATCCGACCACACACTCATTACTGCAAACAATTGATGCGATATTCATCCAGTCTTCCATATCATCTTCAATCTTCCAATCATTTTCCGCCACGGCGACCGTGCCGTCCGCACGCAGTCCCACCATAAAGTCTTCGCCACGATCCATGCTTACAATATTGCTCCAGTCAGATACCTTTCCCCAAAATTTCTCCTCCTCATATTCTTCATAATCTTCCTCTACATTATCTTCCTCATCAGCATGAGAAACCACAGCGACCGTGCCATCTGCACGCAAACCGACCATATGACGAGAATCGCCATCAACCGCCACAATATCTCGCCAGTTTTCCACATCGAATTGGCTCTTGTATTCTCCCGTTATGACAACCGTACCGTCTACATGTAGCCCAATCGTATAATTATCACCACAAGAGATTGCCACAATATCCTTCCAGTTACCAACATCGCAGCGGTCATCCCAATCGCTTCCAGCTGCAATGACCGTACCGTCTGAACGAAGTCCAACTATATGTGAACTACCCACGGCAACCAGTTGTTTTGCTCCTCCGATGGCTTTTCGTTTTGCTTTCAATATGTCTCGCATTTCCTGCCGCTGCTTTAAATCCGTACTAATCTCTTGCTCCCACTGCGCCAGCATTTCCGCAGTCTCACCGACCGCAAAGCGGAACATTTTTCTAATATCTTTGTCCTTTTCGAACCTTTGTTTATTATTTACATAGGCGGAGCGCAGTTCCTCTGGCGTGGGTATCCGGTTCCTGCTCATATAGCTGTACAGATACGCCTCGGCACACTCCGGGTCGGCGTTGAGCACCTGCTCGAGCAGCTCGCCCGCTTTTTTCCATTGTTTCTCGGCGCAGCACATCTTCGCACGCTTGAGCAGACTCTCCTTGGTCGCCGCGCCCTCCACCGTGACGCTGCCGCCCTCGACCTGCACCTTACCGGTGACCTCCACGGTCCCCTCCACCTTGACGGTGCCCTTGATCTCTTGAATTTTTGCCTTTGCCCACTCGGTGGAATACTCCATGCCGCAGGAATCACACTCAAAAATGCCGCCGGGCTTCCCGACCAGCTTGCCGCCGCAGATCTCGCACTGTAATGCAGCCATATCAGTTATCCTCCCTCTTCTTCCCACAATTGGGGCAGAAATTGCTCATGATGTTCTTTGTACCGCAAGCGCAGTCCCAGCCCCTGGGCGGCTCGGGCTTCCTCGCGCCGCAGTTGGGGCAGAAGTTGCTCGTGATGCCTCTTGTACCGCAGGCGCAGTCCCAGCCCTTCTGCGGCTCAGGCTTCTTCGCGCCGCAGTTGGGGCAGAAGTTGCTCGTGATACCCCTCGTGCCGCAAGCGCAGTCCCAGCCGCTCGCAGATGCAGCCACCGCCGCACCGCCCTGATTACCGGCATCGAACACAGGGCTCAGCATCTCCTTAGTCATGTTGACCACACCGCCCATAGCGCCCAGCGCCACGCCCAGCCCGGCCACATCACCCAAGCCGCTGCCGCCGCCATTAGAACCCATTTCGCCCAAACCGGCGGCATAGGCCTTTTGCACATCTGCCTGCAAAACGTCCTTTTCCGAGTAGCCCTTGGCCCGCATGATCTCTGCCTCGGTCAGGCCAGCCATGCGCTGCGCCTGCGCTTCCGCTTGTGCTTTGATGACTGTCCGCTCAGCTTCTCGACGTGCGACTTCTGTCTGCGTGGTCTGACGTTCCAGCTCCACCTTGCGCTGGGCAGCAGTGATAGCGGCCTTACTCTCCTCCTGCGCGGTACGATAGGCAGCTTCACTCTGCGCCTGCACAGTTTTGATAGCCGCCTCTGCCTGATAGGTGCGGGTCTGAAGCATGACCGTGTGCAGCTCGCGGATGCGCTTGAAGTTGGGATCTTCCTCCGGCAGTACCACATGGGTCACATAAAACTGCGGAAGCGTCAGGCCGTACTCTTCAAAGCCAGGCTGGAGCTTTTCATGAAGCAGCGCGGAAATCTCATTTACGCGCTCATCGATCTCTAAAAGGTCGATCTGCTGCTCCTTGATGATGGCGGGGAGATACTGCTTGACTGTGTTGGCAATCAGGGGACGGAAGGAGCTTTGCACAGACCGGGTAAAATTCTCGCGGTCATCCCAGGCAATGCCCTTTTGCGTGCCCACCAGCTTCACGATCAGCTTGCGCGAATTTTCCACCTGCAAATTCAGAGCACCGGAGGCCCCGATCTCCAGCGGGACGCTGGTCAGCGGGTCGATAAAACGGATCTTGTCCGGCGTGCCCCATTTAATGGCCATTTGGACAGCCTTGTTGATAAAGTAGACCTCAGAGTGGAAGGTTCCCTCTGTATCGGTGGGCAGCTTGTAGAGCTTTTCCAGCAGGGGGAGCTGCTGGGTCTCCAGCGTATAGCGGCCTGGGCCAAAGAGGTCCAAGGCCTGACCGTCGCGGAAGAAGATCGCCTCCTGACTTTCGTGGACGATGAGCTGTGAGCCGAAGTTGAAGTCCTCGATTGGGTGCTTCCACACCAGTGTTTCGTTGTCACCCTCATATTTGATGACGCTGGCGAGGCCATCCTTTTTGATCTCCTCGCTCTTGAGCCGCTCTTGCACATCGTTCACATGGTCGCACACGGGGCAGACATATGTATTGGCCGCCTTGCTGGTGCGCAGCCGCACGCCACACTGCGCGCAGGAGAACTCCAACATGGAGTTTTGCTCCGACATCGTGTTGATTGGCTCGCCACAGACGGGGCACTTCGCTTTTTCTCCCTTCGACTGGTCAAACACCACCATGTTGCCGCAGTGCGGACACTCGCGCCCAGCCATTTTGTCGGTGCGGACATTGATGGTATAGCCACACGCGCAGTCGATCTTCTTGCGGGCAAAAAAGCCCGTTTTCGCCTCGGCAAATTTACCACAGTTCGGACATTCGATGACAAATCGGGACATAATAGTTACTCCTTCTTATTTGCTTTTACACGCATCTGGATATCTTTGATAGCCTCTTCATAAAATGCTTTGTGGTCCGGTTCTCTTGTCCGGAATCCCATATTTTCTACTTGCACACCATATGTATCAAGCAACGATTGCTTCAATTCATTTCCGAAAGATGGCTCATAAAAAACAACTTTTCCGTGCGCTGCTGTTTCGCGAAATTTACGATTCAGCAGCCACCACAGATCAAATTCCGAAAAATCAAACCCAAAGCCAAGTACGTACACATCTCCCATAATGAAAGCATCCAGCCAAGAGTCCATTAGCGGAGGCAAGCCATCCTTTTCACGCTCAAACTGTTTGTTTTTTCGCCCACCGAGTTCGTTCTGATACCGCTGTAATAAATTTCCGTAATAATAGTGTCCTAAAACAATACTATTAGGCTTTCGTACCTCTCCGTGAATATGCCATACTCGCGATGTTTTCGCTTGATTGCTCACTTCGTTGTAGGTATGCAGCAAATATTTGGGCTCGGCCCGTTGGACTGCATCGGTATGTCTCATCAGAGAGGTGCAGTTCCTGCCATCTTTTGCAATTTTGGAATCTGCAACGCGTTCCAGCTCATAGCTGTAATTCGTCGTCAGTATTTCGTCAAAGCCAATATTCAGGAGAGCTTGCAGGGGCTGCCTGATTTTCTCCAAAGCGTTTTTATCGCAGCCGTAAAACAAATCGGGAGAATCTTTGATTGCCTGATCGATGTGATTGCCCGTAGCAAGAACGGCCAGCAGCGGATACGGAACCTTTTCCATGACGCTTTCATCAAGTGCAAGGCTTTTGTTTGACTGGATTTGCTGGAGCAGCTTTGTCCATCCGGTTGCACCGCCGGATTTATTCAGCCCGTTTCCTAAAAGCAAGACCTGCGGAAATCTCAGATTATTCATCATGCTTCCCTCACTTCGGCACCTTAATATTCGTCCAACCGGACACATCGCACTGACCATCGCTATTGTAGCCCACTGCGACTACCGTACCGTCGGCTTTCAGGCCAACCGTGTGGTATTCACCAGCAGAAACCGCCACAATATCTGCCCAATCCGACACATCGCACCGACCGTCATAATTGTATCCCACTGCGACTACCGTACCATCGGCTTTCAAGCCAACCATGCGGTTGGAGCCGGCGGAAATCGCTACAATATCTGTCCAATCCGACACATCGCACCGGTGGTTATCATTTTTGTCCACTGCGACTACCGTACCATCGGCTTTCAGGCCAACCGTGTGACATTTTCCAGCAGAAACCGCCACAATATCCCGCCAATCAGACACATTGCACTGGTCGTAACTATTGTCGCCCACTGCGACTACTGTACCATCGGATTTTAGACCAACTGTGTGGCCATATCCGGCAGAAATCGCTGCAACATTTGTCCAATCCGACACATTGCACCGGCCGTCCGTATTGTAACCCACTGCGACTACCGTACCGTCAGCTTTCAGGCCAACCGTGTGCCTGTTTCCTGCGGAAATCGCTACAATATCTCTCCAATCAGACACCTCACACTGGCCGTCCGTATTGTATCCCACCGCAACTACCGTACCATCGGCTTTCAAGCCAACCGTGTAATACCCACCAGCAGAAATCGCCACAATATCTGTCCAATCATCTACATCACACTGGCCGTAATAATTGTAACCCATTGCAACCACTGTGCCGTTGGCTTTTAGACCAACTGTGTGCCAAATTCCAGCGGCCACGGTGTCTCTAATCGCAATCTCATCCCAAAGAGAAAGAGATTTCTCACGGGCATCCTTATAATTATCCAATGCCAAAAATGCCCCCATAGCTTCTTGACTTTTTCCTGCATTCATCAGTTCCACAGCATCGTTGTACTTTGCATTGGGAATAATGACCTTCGTCGTCACCATCACGGCAGCAACAACCACCACTGCGACAATAGCGACAACAATTCCGATTTTTACAGCCCGTTTCTTCGCCGCTTTTTCGCGCAGCTCACGCTGGCGCTCTGCCTCCGCCTCCTGTTTCTTACATTCCTCGATGACACGGCTACGGCAGCGCTCGGCAAGCTGTCTGCTGTTCTGATAGTCTTCCAGCGCATCAAGTGCCTCTGCCGCTTCCTCCAACTCATCCAAATCATTGCTGCTTTCCGCAATTTGGGCCAAGCGCTGATAGTCCTCACTCCGCTGCCTAACTCCCTCCTGGTACAGCTCTTCTGCCTCCTGGTCAGCCTGCTTCAAATGCTCGGCGTAGCGCTCCTGCAGTGCCGTTTTCTCGGCATTTTCTGCAATTTTTGCCTGCTCGAGCCGTTTGGACAGAGTATCAAACAGGAATTTCTTTTCTCGCGCCAACATCTCTGCGGTCTCCCCGGTGGCAAAGCGCTCCGCCCGCATAAGCCCCTTCTGGTTATTCAAGCGTGTTTCCACCCGTTGGAGATCCCGACTCCGATTCGACACCTCAGAATGGTAGGTCAGATCAAACTCGTACAGCTCGTGCAGATCTTCCTTCTCCACGTATCCGGGCAAAGTATACCGCCGCAGGATCTCCAGCTCGTGCTCCCGAGCCGGCGTCAAACTCAGCGTCTCGCTGGGTCCGTGACAATCGTCACCAAGGACTACCTGTATAAACTTTTGCATAAACTGATGCAGAGTCTGCACCTGCATCGCAGCCAGCGCTTTACCCACATATGCCTGCGCATTTTTGGAGTCGTTGTTCAAAACCTCCTCAAAGAATTTGCTGGCACTCGCCCAGTCCTGATCCTCCAGCGCCATGTTGCCTCGATCCAGCAGCGAGTTGATTTTGCTGTCCGCCCCGCCGGTTACGATCACGCGCTCCTGAACTGCAGCAGCCGGCTGCTCTTTCGGCATCAGCTTTTCGATTCCTCGCAGCAGGTCCTGCATCGCGCCCACCTTGCCCATGTCCTGGGCCTGCAGGTGAGCAAACTCCTTGGGCATATCGTAAGCGTCGATTCCCTTAAAGCAGGGGATCAGATGCTTGGACTTGTCTTTCTCCATCAGCTTCAGGAAACGGCTCCACTCGTTCTTCACCCACACCGCGCTGAAATACTCATAATCTGTGCCAAACGCCAGCATAACCTTGGCGGAGTTCAGCGCAGCAAATATGTACGGCTCATACTCGGTGCCCAACTTGTCTTCCAGCGTGATGCGGCTGAAAAACACACGATAGCCCTTTTCCGTCAGCGCGTCATACACATCCTGCGCGATCACGCTGTCGATCGTGCGCTCACCGTTTTCATTCGTTTCCTTATAGCAGATGAAAATATCATAGGGCGGCTCCTTGCCGGAGACCTCTACAATTCCCTTTCGGATATCCTCAATCGTCTTGGCCTCATCTCGATACACTCTCCGAGCAATGGGATCCGCGTTTTCGCACGCCTGCTCAAAATCGCTGTCCTCCAAAATAGAGTCAAAGGAAGAACGATGACAGGTGGGCACCTTTCTTCCGGTAGCAGGGTCATCCACATATTCGATACCGTACCGGCACAGGACAAGCCCCCAATAGGCCTCGGCCTCCTCCGGGAAGTCCGCCACGATGCTCTCATATACGCTCGCCGCCTTGTCGAACTCACAGGCCAGCCGCAGCCGGTTGGCTCTGCTGAACAAAGTCAGCTTCTTTTCATCGTCAACCTTGGGAACAGTCTGCTTTGTACCGCAATATTCGCACTCGGCAACAGTTTCGCCCTCTATGATCTGCAGATCTCCTCCGCACATTTTACATTTGATCACAGTCATATCCTATCTCCCTCAAAAAACAATTATTTTTCTGTAAATTCGATATGATCGATGGCAAATTCCAGGCATTTCAGCAAAAGTTCGTTCCTTGGCCGTCCCGATCTTGCCGCAAGCCTGTCGATCTCGCCGAGCATGTCCTTCGGCATTCTCACAGACACGACCGCAGTCTCTCCGCTATATCGTTTGATTGGAATTTGGAGCTTTGGTTCCTCCATACCGCTGTCACCTCCGACAGATTATCTTCTTTATCGCACATTGTACTACAATTGTATTCACCTTTCAACCTATATTTCAGATTGTACAAATTATTCGTAGTTTTGATGCTGAATTCAGACATAATGCTTGCTCGATATTCAACTTTTTAACTCTATAATATGCCGCTTTAGAAAATGAGCAAGTCTCCTTTTGGTGCGCTCAGTCGCCGTCAGTCCACCGCCTTTCCAGGCATCTATCTTCCTGTATTCGATTAAAAGGTACAACAAGTATTGAAATTACAATTTTTTCACAGTATAGTATAAAAGCTGGTGAATACTTAACATGGCACGCCTCACAGATGTGAAATGTGAAATCTGATATCATTAGCACTTTTAAGTCAAACAAAATTCGTCTGTATTTCACAATTAAGAGAGATTAGCGGAGGAATGTAAAATGTCCATTTTCAAATGCAAAATGTGCGGTGGAACGTTGGAGTTTAACCCCGGTGACACTGTAGCCGTGTGCGACAGCTGCGGCACAAAGCAGACCCTGCCCAAGCTGGATGATGATCGCAGGGTCAATCTCTATGACCGTGCCAACCACTTCCGCCGGAACAACGAATACGACAAGGCCATGGGCATCTATGAGCAGATACTGTCTGAGGATACCACCGACGCTGAGGCATACTGGTCACTTGTTCTTTGCCGCTACGGCATCGAATATGTAGAAGACCCTGTCACTCATAAGCGCATGCCGACGGTGAACCGTGCACAGTTCACTTCCATCTTTGATGATGACAATTACAAGTCTGCCCTGCAGTATGCCGACTTTGCCCAGCGGGAAGTCTACGAATCCGAGGCCAAGGCTATTAACGAGATCCAAAAGGGTATTTTGGCCATCTCACAAAAAGAACAGCCCTTTGATGTGTTCATCTGTTATAAAGAAACGGGCAGCGACGGGCATCGTACTCCGGATAGCGTGCTGGCCAACGACCTGTATCATCAGCTGACACAGGAAGGCTTCAAGGTATTCTTCTCCCGCATTACGTTGGAGGATAAGCTGGGCTCCGCCTATGAGCCCTACATATTTGCCGCACTGAACAGCGCCAAAGTTATGGTGGTGCTGGGCACCAGACCGGAGTACTTTAATGCCGTTTGGGTGAAAAATGAATGGAGCCGCTATCTGGCGCTGGTGAAAAACAGCAGCGGTAAAAAAATGCTGATCCCCGCCTATAAGGATATGGACCCTTATGATTTGCCAGAGGAATTTTCGCATTTGCAGGCGCAGGATATGTCCAAGCTCGGCTTCATGCAGGATCTAATTCGCGGCATCAGGAAAATTCTCTCCACCAACACGCCCAAAGAAGCCGTGAAGGAGACCGTTCTGGTAAGCAGCGGCAGCAGTGCAGGCGTAGAGCCGCTTTTGAAGCGCGCCTTTATGTTCTTGGAGGATGGCAGCTGGCAGGAAGCGGACGCATACTGCGAAAAGGTGCTGGATCAGGACCCGGAAAATGCGCGGGCGTATCTTGGCAAGCTGATGGCAGAATTGAAGGTCAGAAAGCAGGAACGCCTTGCCGATTGCGAAAGATCCTTTGAAAATAACAGAAATTATCAAAAGATTCTGCGCTTTGGCGGCAAAGAATTGCAGGCCGCATTGAGTGGCTACGTCACCCATATCAACGAGCGCAATGAAACGGCCCGTTTGACAGGCATTTATGATACTGCCGTTCACATGATGGGCTCTGCTGATTCCGAAGAGACATACCAGGCTGCCGCGGTCAGATTTCAGGGCATCTGTGGATTCAGGAATGCGGATAATCTTGCGCAGGAATGCCTCGCAAAGGCAGAGGTATGCCGCAAAGATAAAATCTATCACGACGGCTGCCAGTATCTGGAACGGAGCACTATTGATGATGTAGAAGCCGGCATCAGGTATTTCAAGTCCATTCCCAGCTGGAAGGATGCGGATGAGCAGATCAAGGTCGGACAAAGAAAGCTCGAGCAGATCAGGGAGAAAGAAAACGCCGACCGCCTTGCGGCGGAGCGTGAAGCGGAGGAACGCCGTATCGCCTCTGAGAAAGCCGCAAAAAAGTGCAAAAAGGCGATCACCATCGTCACGCCGATCGTATGTGTCTGCATTGCATTTATTATTCTGCTGACAACGGTGATCATCCCGAAGGCAAAGTATAATAAGGCAATGGACCTGATCGATTCCGGCGACTACGATTCCGCCTACGCTTTGCTTGAAGAACTTGGAAACAGTGAGGCAATCGTATCCAGCAAATATGATAGAGCACTTGCGTTAATTGAATCAGGCGATTATGAGCTCGCTTATGACTTGTTGGAAGAACTTGGAAATAACGAGGCGATTATGTCCAACAAATACGACAGAGCGGTTGCATTAATCGAATCAGGCGATTATGTGTCCGCATATATGCTTTTAAAGGACCTTGACTATAAAGATAGCGCAAGTAAACTGAATTCCATAAAACCACAATATCAAAAAATCTCGCTATCCAAAGCAGCGGTCGGCGATTATGTATTCTTTGGCACATATGAGCAGGACAACAATACTTCAGACGGGGAAGAAGAAATTGAATGGATTGTCCTTGCAAAAGAAAACAGCAAAGTACTGGTCATCAGCAAATACGCTCTTGATGGTCAACAATATAATTCATCCTATAAAGACATCACTTGGGAAACGTGCAGCTTACGCACTTGGATGAACGAAACATTCCTAAACAAGGTTTTTTCAGCCGATGAGCAGGCAAAAATAGCAACGACAAACGTAAGTGAGAATAAAGATTTGATGGATAGCACGGATCCAGGCAACGCAACAATGGACAAAGTGTTCCTGCTCAGCATTGCGGAAGCGAAGGAGTATTTCATGACCGCCGAATCCCGCAAGTGTGTGCCGACAGCCTATGCAAAAGCACAGGGAGTGTATACAGGAAGTGGTTATACGACAGTAAGTGGCGAAGCCACATGTTGGTGGTGGCTCCGGTCGCCCGGCCATGATCAGCGCAGTGCCGCCCTTGGTGACTATGATGGCTCAGTCCTTGGCTATGGTGTCAGTGCTTCCGGTGGTTTTGCTGCCGTTCGCCCCGCTTTGTGGATCAGTTTGGAATAATTCCATTGAAAGGATAGACGAATGACCATCTTTGATTTTTCAAAAAAGACAGGAAAAAAGGAACGAACTGTTAGGCATTGGATAGAGCAGGGTTATATTCCCGGAGCAAATCTGGATGAGGATTACATTCCCGACTCGGCAAGACCTCCCTACACGCTGGCGCGAGCAAAGGATAGCGATACTATTTACTGCAGTATTGTAACGGCATCCATGAAGCAATTTCATGTTTTTCCAGCCTTATATAACATATGTGACGATGAGTTCAACGGCTATATCGACCGGCTGGTTGAAGCCGGATATATCGTCAAGCGCATTACAGACGGTATTACATACTACGATGCAACGATTATCGCAAATAAGTTCAAGAAAACAGATTTGCTCAAAGTCATAGAATCTATAATAAGTGCCTCAGCCGAAGGTGTGACCACGGCTATGCTCAAGTGTGCTAATTCGGAATTGGTATAGGCATTTATATCATAAAAACTCAATTTCTGTTGTCCTGCTTTGCTCTATATAATAGGCTACACACCTTGCAGGGACGATCATCAGAACAAATGCGAAAAGATAGAGCCAAGGTCTTACGACCTTGGCTCTATCTTTTCTTCAATCGCAAATATACTTTGACAATATGCAAAATTCGTATTTGCGCATTCTGGTACGCCTGACTGGATTCGAACCAGCGGCCTTTAGAGTCGGAGTCTAACGCTCTATCCAACTGAGCTACAGGCGCATATTTGGTTGTGGGTTTCTGCGATAGTCGTCAAATAGTAGTCAACGACCACGCATTTTTTCTCTGCCGTTCCCGCAAACGCAGGTGCGGCAAGGCTTTGCGCCATATCTCAACTGGAGACGCCTGAAATGTCGGAGTCTGTCACTCTATCCAACTGAGCTACGGGCGCATATTGAATTGGGACGCAGGGGTTAACAAAGTAAGTATAGCAACTTTTCCCACTTCTGTAAAGCTAAAATTTTCGTCAAAGATCGTTAAAAAAATTGACAACTT
>ENA-UOJE01001997-UOJE01001997.1-human-gut-metagenome-genome-assembly--contig:-C23-NODE-1997-length-16589-cov-9.361135_pt1 | contig 16589 bp, 17 predicted proteins | sample MGYA00242341_ERZ723888 | MGnify/ENA metagenome assembly ERZ723888 | reverse complement strand
TGCGAAATGCCGGTCTCACTGCTGACCGGCAAGCTGCTCTTCCAGGAGTTAACGCGAAGCGTTAATCTCCCCTTCCCCTCAAAACCGACCGCGAACCCAGTGCGATTCCAAAATCGCGCTGGTTTTTTGTATATTATACCGGCATTTTGAGCAAAATAAATTTTGTGAGTTTATTTCAAACTTTATACAGACTTAATCTGCCATATACCCCTCGTTTTTTGTCTAAAATAGAGATAAAATCTATAGAATTAAGGTGTTTGCGATGAAAGAAGATGAAAAGCATCTGGGTCTGCGCATCAACAAGACTCTGCTGGAAAAGTTTCACTATGCCAGCGATTATGAAGGTCGGTCCGCCAACGGTCAGTTGATCTATTTGATCCGGCAGTTTGTCGCGGATTTCGAGCGCACGCACGGCTCTATCGAAGTGGTCTCCGACCAGGAAAAGAAAAAGTAATACTAAAATCTGATGGAAAGCTTTCATCAATTTTCAAGAATGAATTGTGTCAGAAAAGGCATACGACGACGCTGGGCTGACGCCCATCACGCTTTCTGGTGCAATTCATCCCGGAAAAAATAAATGCGTTTCATTAGATTTTAGTATAAGTCCCGGCAGCGCAAACAGCCCGTCATTCCCGGAGGAAAAATCCTCTGGAAATGACGGGCTGTTTCTTATCATCATCAAAATCTGGCGGCCGATGGGAAACCATCGAGACACCGTAGGGGCCGTATCCCATTTGCCCTGCTGCCGTGCCATCGGCCAAATGGGATGAAAAAATCAAAGCATATCGTCGAATACCGCGCCCTTGGAACCGCTGGTAACATGCTGGGCATACCGCTTGGCGTAACCGCTGAGCTCCTGCTCCGGCACTTTCCAGGCACGGCGGCGGGCGGCCAGGGTTTCCTCATCCACCAGCAATTCCAGCTTCCGGCCGGGAATATCGATGGAAACGGTGTCCCCATCCTCCACCAGGGCGATAACGCCGCCGGCCGCGGCCTCCGGGGACACATGGCCGATGGAAGCACCCCTGGTGGCGCCGGAGAAGCGGCCGTCGGTAATCAGCGCCACGCTCTCTCCCAGTCCCATACCGGCGATGGTGGCGGTGGGATTGAGCATCTCCCGCATACCGGGACCGCCCTTGGGCCCTTCGTAGCGGATCACCACCACGTCGCCGGGGACGATTTTGCCGCCCATAATGGCTTCGGAAGCGTCCTCCTCACAGTCGAACACCTTGGCCGGGCCGCTGTGCACCATCATGGAGGGGGCCACCGCCCCCTGCTTCACCACCGCGCCCTCCGCGGCCAGATTGCCGAAGAGGATGGCGATGCCGCCGTCCTTGCGGAAGGGATTGTCCAAATGCCGGATCACCTCGCCGTCCGCCTCCCGGGCGGCGTCGATGCGCTCTCCCACCGTTCCGCTGACCGTGGGCAGCTCCCGATGGATCAGGCCGCCCTTGTCCAGTTCTTTCAGCATGGACTGGATGCCGCCCACCCCGTCCAAATCGGTGATGAACACCTGGCTGGCGGGGTTGAGCTTGCAGATCTGGGGGGTCTTGCGGCCGATGGCGTCGATCTGCTCCAGATTGATGGGGCAGCCGGCGGCATAGGAGATGGCGGTGATATGTAGCACAGTGTTGGAGGAGCAGCCGATGGCCATATCCGCCCGCAGGGCGTTTTCAAAAGCCGCCGGGGTGAGAATATCCTTGGGCCGCAGATCCTTTTCCAGCAGCTCCATCACCTTTTCGCCGGTTTCCTTCGCCAGCCGCAGCCGGGCGGAATGCACCGCGGGAATGGTGCCGTTGCCGGGCAGGGCCATGCCGATGGCCTCGGTGAGGCAGTTCATGGAGTTGGCGGTGTACATGCCCGAGCAGGAACCGCAGCTGGGGCAGGCAGTGTTTTCCAGCTCACACAGGGAGGCCGCGTCCCGGGTGCCGGCGGCCACGCTGCCCACCGCCTCGAACACCTCGTTGAGGCCCACTTTTTTCTCCCCGTCCCGTCCCGGCAGCATGGGGCCGCCGCTGACGAAGATGGAGGGCAGATTCATCCGGCAGGCCGCCATCAGCATACCGGGGACGATCTTGTCGCAGTTGGGGATGAACACCACCGCGTCCACCGGGTGGGCGGTGAGCATCACCTCGATGGAATCGGCGATCAGCTCCCGGGAGCAGAGGGAATACTTCATCCCCTTGTGGTTCATGGAGAGTCCGTCGCACACCCCGATGGTGTTGAAGGTAAAGGGCACGCCGCCGGCATTGCGGATGCCGGCCTCCACCGCCTTGGTGACGGTGTCCAGGTGCATGTGCCCGGGGATAAAATCACTTTTGGAGCTGACCACAGCCACAAAGGGCCGCTTCATCTCATTGTCCGTGACGCCCAGAGCCTTCAGCAGAGAGCGGTGAGGGGCGCGGGATACGCCCTCCTTCATATAATCGCTGCGCATGTTTCTTCATCCTTTCCTTGTATCCGCCTCATTGCCCGCCGTTGTCCGCCGGCGTCAGGGGGGTATCGGTGATAACCGCTTTCAGCAGCTCCATGCATTCGTCGTGCATGGCTTGGTTTTCTTTTTTAGCCGCGTTGCCGGCAACCGCCCGGACTCCGAAATACAGGTCCTCCGGCACATTCTGCAGCAGCTCGTTTTTCTGGAAGCTGCTGCCCTTCCAGTTCCAGTATATCCCTTCTCCGGTGATGCCCTCGGCCTCCATCCCCAGCTTGTCGAAAAAGACGGCGCCGTCCTCCAGGTTGCCGACGATCCGGTCCTCATAGGATTTGGGATCCATAATGAAAAACATCATATCCCCCGCGGCGATGCGGGTGATCAGCTTGGTCTGGTTCGCCATGGCAATCTGCCCCGCGCCGTCCAGATACACCGCATCCACACTCACCGTGACCTTGCCGTCGCCGTTGACGTCCCGGCCGTATTTCGCCAGCTCCTCCGCCATCACCTTTTCCTCACCGTAGATCAGGGAGCTTTGGGTCACCAGCATCACCTGATAATCATACTTGGGCCGGGTGGCGAGCTGGACGATCAGCACCGTCAGCACAATCACCGCCGCCGCGATCCCCAGGGTGTGCCACTTGTAGTGGTACCAGAAATTCTCCCATTTTCCCTTGGGGGTCTTGGGCTGTTCCGGGGGTGCGGGCGGTTTCAGCTCCTCTTCATCCACGCCTACCAGATACATTTCGCGTGCCATTGCAACCAAGTCCTTTCTTTTCTGACCCCGGCAGGGGCAAGGCCGGTACAGGGCGATTCGTTGGTCCTTTGCGTGCCGTGGGCTCCGTCACTCCCGGGGCTTCATGGTGGGGAAAAGCAGCACGTCCCGGATGGAGGCGCTGTCGGTGAGCAGCATCACCAGCCGGTCCAGGCCGAAGCCCAGCCCGCCCGTGGGGGGCATACCGTATTCCAGCGCGGTGATGAAGTCCTCGTCCACCTCCGCGTTGGCGCCCTGGGCCCGCTTCTGCTCCACCTGGCGGACGAACCGCGCCCGCTGGTCAATGGGATCGTTGAGCTCGGAAAAGGCGTTGCCCATTTCCCGGTTGTAGATGAAATATTCAAACCGCTCGGTAAAGGCGGGGTTGGATTCCTTGCGCTTGGCAAGAGGCGAATTCTCCACCGGATAATCATAGATGATGGTGGGCTGGATCAGCTTGTCCTCCACATACGCCTCAAAGAAGGCCAGCAGCACGTGGCCCTTGGTGGCCGCGGCCCCCTCGTCCACTTCCAGTCCCTTTTCCTTGGCGCAGGCCCGGGCGTCCTCATCGGTGGCCCAGGCGTCGTAGTCCACGCCGGCGTATTTCTTCACCGCTTCCACCATGGTGAGCCGTTCCCAGGGACCGGCCATGTTGATCTGGGTGCCCTGGTAGGTGATGACGTCGGTGCCGCACACCTTGCGGGTGATGGTGATATACATATCCTCGATCAGGTCCATCATGCCGTGATAATCGGTGTAGGCCTGATACATCTCCACCGAGGTGAATTCCGGGTTATGGGAGGTGTCCATCCCCTCGTTGCGGAAGATCCGCCCCACCTCGTACACCCGGTCGAAGCCGCCCACAATCAGGCGCTTGAGGTAAAGCTCGGTTTCGATGCGCAGGTACATGTCCATGTCCAGGGTGTTGTGATGGGTGACGAAGGGCCGGGCCGCCGCGCCGATCTCCAGGGTGTGGAGCACCGGGGTGTCCACCTCCAGGTAGCCCAGATTGTCCAGATAATGCCGGACCTCCCGGAGAATCTGGCTGCGTTTGAGGAAGGTATCCTTCACCTCCGGGTTGACGATGAGATCCAGATACCGCTGGCGGTACCGGGTGTCGGTGTCCTTCAGGCCGTGGAACTTCTCCGGCAGGGGCAGCAGGGATTTGGAAAGCAGGGTGATCTTCTGGGCGTGAACCGAGATTTCCCCCTTCTGGGTGCGGAAGACAAAGCCCTCCACCCCCACGATGTCGCCGATATCCCACTTTTTGAAATCGGCGTAGTCCTCTTCCCCCACGTCGTCCCGCTTGACATAGACCTGCATCCGGTCGGAGCCGTCCCGCACGTCCATAAAGCTGGCCTTGCCCATGATCCGGCGGCTCATCATCCGGCCGGCAATGGTTACCCGGGTGTTCTCCAGTTCCTCAAACCGGGCGCGGATATCGGCGTTTTTGGCCGTCACGTCAAATTTGGTGATGGTATAGGGATCCTTGCCCGCCTCCTGCAGGGCCTGCAGCTTGTCCCGGCGGATCTGCAGCAGCTCGGAAAGCTGCTGCTCGCTCATCTCTTCAGCGGGCTGGGCGGTCTGGTTGGGTTCACTCATGTTGTTGACAGTCCTTTCTGGTCCTTTGATCAGGCGCCGTCCGGAGGAACCCGGACAGCAAAAAACGCGGCAACCCGTTTCCGGCCGCCGCGCCTGCGTATGTCGACAAGTTCCCCGGGGAACAGCCGTGGAAGCCCCGGCCTTTTGTCTCCATCCTGGAACACGGCCGCCTGCCGGGGCCGCGTCTTTACCGATCCGGCGCAGAGCCGGCAGTTGCTGTTGTTATTTGGAGATTTCCACCAGCTCGTAGGAAACGGCCCCGGCGGGGATCAGCACCTCCACCACGTCGCCGGCCGCGTGGCCCAGCATGGCTTTGCCGATGGGGGATTCATCCGAAATCCGGCCGTTCTGGGGATCGGTCTCGGTGGAGCCGACGATTTTGTAAACCTCGTCCTCCTGGGTCCCCACCTCCCGAATGCGGATTTTGGAGCCGATGTGCACCACTTCGGTGTTCAGCTCGCTTTCATCCAGCACGTGGACGTTTTTCAGCTGGCTCTCGATTTCCGCGATGCGGCCCTCGATGATGGCCTGCTCGTTTTTGGCCTCGTCATACTCGCTGTTTTCGGAGAGATCGCCGAAAGAAAGCGCTACCTTGATTTTCTCCGCAATCTCTTTCCGTTTGACGGTCTTCAGATCTTCCAGTTCTTCTTCCAGCCGCCGGAGTCCCTCGTCGGTGATAATCGTTTGTTTTGCCATATTGCGGTCAGCCTTTCCGTTTCTGCTTTCCGGCAAAGCCGGATAGCGGTAATCTATGCGCCTTTGACTATTTTTATGCAATAGAGATATTATACTAAACGGACATGCCGATGTCAACCCCTGTCAGCTTCCACGCCGCGTCCCGCAGGGAGATATTTTGGCCGCCTACGCAAAGCAGCAGCGGCGGCCGGGCGGCGATTTTCCTGGCGCCGCTGCGCTCATAAAGTCCGGAGAGAAATTCCCACACGTCGCAGCCCTCAGGCAGCGCCTCCAGGCAGTCCCGGGACACTTCCGGCACGTAGCCGCCCACCAGATCCGGCTGCCGCTCGGGCAGCCCCGATAAAATCAGCCCCCGCACCCGGGGCCGGACGCTCTGCATGCCGTCGGGGGCCAGGATCAGCGTCGTACCGTCCAGGGCCCGAAAATCGGAGGTCACCGGCAGCGCCGCCCCGTATCCGTCCATCGCCAGCCGCTCTTGGGCGGCGTAAGCCGCGGGCCTGCGGGTCACCACCCGTACATCCGCCGCGAAGGGCAGCAACGCCGTGGCTAAGGGGGCGTAGCGGCCGTTGGGATCAAACACCGCCGCCCGGACAAACCGTGGCGGGATGGCCGCCAGCCGCAGCAGCTGATGGGCGCTCACCGCCATCAGCTCCCGCTGCAGCGCGTTTCCGCGAAAGGGCCGGATGCCGCTGTTTTCCGGCGGCTGAATTCCCCGGGGCAGCAGCATGCGGCCGGATTCCCCGCAGGCGATCCGGCGGATGGCCTGCCAGTCCAGCTGTCCTTTTTTATCCCTTTCCGCCTCGATAAGCAAAAAACGCGCGCCGCAAGCCTGGACAAAGCGGGAGGTCACCGTCTCCCGGTGTCTGCCCGCCCATGAAAATCGCCGCTTGCGCGGCTGCGCCACCTGCAATGCCACCAGCATGTCCGCATCCGTCCTTCCGCCGCCCCCGGACAGGGCTTACTGCTACAGCCTATGCATGTCCCGGAAAAAATATGCCGGCTCTTTTTTCCCCGGCGGGAACTCTTGACCTGTTGGAGGGAGGCTGGTATACTAAGGGAATAATGCGCCGGGCGGGACGGACTTTTTCTCCGGATCATGCAGCAAATCCCTCGTTCGGCGGCACTGTTTTAGGGGATTCCCGCCGGTTCTCCCGGCCGGCGCACAGACTTGATTTTTTTCAGAAAGGTTTGACGGATGATGACAGCAGACAAGCCCATTCTGTATCTGGTGGTTCCCTGCTACAATGAGGAAGAGGTTCTGCCGGAAACCTCCCGCCGCCTGCGGGAAAAGCTCACCACCCTGACGGCGGAGGGCCGGATATCCGAAAAAAGCCGGATTGTTTTCGTCAACGACGGCTCCAAGGACAAAACCTGGGAGATCATCGCCGGGCTGCATCAGGCGGATCCTCTCTTCTGCGGGGTCTGCCTTTCCCGGAACAAGGGGCACCAGAACGCCCTGCTGGCCGGATTGATGACCGCCAAAGAGCACGCGGACATCGTTATTTCCATGGACGCGGACCTGCAGGACGACGTGGACGCGGTGGATGGAATGATCGCCGCCTACGCGGAGGGCCACGACGTGGTCTACGGGGTGCGCTCCTCCCGGAAGAAGGATTCCTTCTTCAAAAAATTCACCGCCGAAAGCTTCTATAAGCTGATGAAGCTGCTGGGGGTGGATATCGTCTTCAATCACGCGGATTACCGGCTGATGAGCCGCCGGGCGCTGGACGCTCTGGCGGAATTCGACGAGGTCAACCTTTTCCTGCGGGGTATCGTGCCGCTGGTGGGCTTCTCCTCCACAACTGTGGAATACGAGCGCCATGAGCGCTTCGCCGGGGAATCCAAGTATCCCCTGAAAAAGATGCTGGCCTTTGCCTTTGACGGCATTACCTCCTTCAGCATCAAGCCCATCCGCCTCATCGCCTTTCTGGGCCTGCTGATCTTTCTCGTCAGCCTGGTGATGCTGCTGTGGTCCCTGATATCCAAGCTGGTGGGGGCCACGGTGGCAGGCTGGACTTCCATCGTCGGCTCCATCTGGATGATCGGCGGCATTCAGCTGCTCTGCCTGGGGGTCATCGGCGAATACATCGGCAAGATCTACGCCGAGACCAAGCACCGGCCCAAATATATCATCGCCCGCACCCTGCTGGATGAGGACAAAAACGAAAATCCGGCCGACAGCCGATAATTTTCCATTTCAGAGGCATACTGACCTTAAACGGATTCCTGCTATCGCATTTCTCCGGAAAGGACAATCGACATGACGCATCAAGAACGTATACGCCGCCGCAAAATGTACGTCCGGCGGCGCCGTCTGGTGGCGGCGACCTCCATTCTGGCCTGCCTGCTGCTGGTTTTGCTGCTGGTATCCCTGCTGCGGATGTTTGCCAGCCCCGCCTCCACCCAGCCGGAATCGACGCCCCTCGTTTCCTCTCTGGAAACGGCGCCGCCCACCCTGCCTCCCTCTACGGCAGCCCCCACCACGCCGCCCACCCGTCCGGCTCCCGACCCGGATATGGACGCTCAGCTCACTGCGGCGGGCGCTGTGGTGTTCGACGTTACCAACGGCCAGCTGCTGTACAGCAAGGCCGGAGAGCAGCGGCTATATCCCGCCAGCATGACCAAGCTGCTCACTGCCATCACCGCCATCGCCTACAATGGGGAGGAGCTGACCTTCACTGTGGGCGACGAACTGGATTTCGTCGCTAAGGACGCCAGCCGCGCCAACATCCAGAAGGGCTGGAAAATGTCCTTTTCCCAGCTGCTGGACGGCATGATGCTTTGCTCGGGCAACGACGCTGCCTATACCGTGGCCGTGGGCGTGGGCCGGGATCAGGCGGGGGATCCCTCCCTCAGCGCGGCGGAGGCGGTCAAGGTCTTCACCGGCCTGATGAACACCATGGCGGATAAGCTGGGACTCACCGGCAGCCATTTCTCCACCCCGGACGGCTATCACGCCGACGACCATTATTCCACGCCGGAAGATATGGCGAAAATCATGGCGGAGGCCATCGACACTCCCCAGATCGCCGCCAGTATGCTGAAGGACCGGGCCAGCATCAAAGCGCTGCCGGGCAGCGCGGAAACCGCCTTCGGCGATGAGGTCACCTGGCGGAACACCAACGCGCTGTTGAAGCAGGGCGGCCCCTATTATTACCAGGGCTGCCTGGGCGGGAAAACCGGCTTTACCACGCCGGCGGGCCATTGTCTGGCCGTGGCCGCCCGCCGGGAGGGCCGCACCATCCTGGCGGTGGTGATGAAAGCCCCCACCCCGGAGGAACGCTTCGCCGACGCCGTCAAGCTGCTGGATTATGGCTTCGCCCACTAAAATGAATCGGCATACAAACCGACATCCGCCACAGAGGACAACCCTCTGCGGCGGATGTTTTAGCTTGGCGAAAAAGTCCGGTCTACACCGGTCATTTTCGCCAAGCTGAGCAAAAGTGGAGAAAATCATTCGCTTTTCTCCACTTTTGACGCCTACGGGCGGGTGATTGTTGCGCAGAGTGGGGAACTGCTTTCCACGGAAAGGAACCCTGACGGTTCCCCCTCCACACCTCCCCCTCCCTCCGATACTTTCATGACAGAATAAAATATCCGCCACAGAGGACAACCCTCTGCGGCGGATGTTTTATTCTGCTCCGTTTTTGTTTCCGCTTTCGTTCAGCGCTCTCACCAACAGGGTGTAAGCGTCCTCCTCCAGCTTTTCCCCGTCCGCGTAAGCCCCGATGCAGCCGGCGTGATACACCCCCTGGATCACGCTGTTGAACACCAGCAGCGTATAGGCGGTATCCTCCGGCGGGGCGATGACCCCTTCCTCTTTTCCGTAGCGGGCCACCTCCAGCAGCGCCCGGGCGATATCCCGCTCCCGCTGCTGGAGGAAGGCCTTCCCCTCCTCCAGAATCCGGCTGGGCTCCAGGCTGCCGATGGCCTTCATCGCCAGCCGGAAGGCGGAAGCGTCCCCCGCGGACACGCTGCGGCAGAAACGGAGGATCACCAGACATTTCTCCCGGAACCGCTCCTTTTCCGCTACCTGGCCCACCACCTGCTCCACCTGCACGTCCAGCCGATGGAGCAGCGCCTGCAGGATGATATCCTCCTTGGAGGAGAAATAGAGATACAGCGTACCCTTGCCGATTCCGGCGGCCTCGGCGATATCCGCCGCCTTCAGGTCCCGCAGATCGACGCCCTCCTCCATCAGCCGGATCACGCTTTCCAGGATCACCAGTTGCTTGTCGTTATACTGTACCACGGTCCTCCTCCTCCAGCTCGATCTTTTTCATCGGCTTGCGGTGGAACAAGCTGTAAAGCGCCGGCACCACAAACAGAGTCAGCAGGGTGGCGTAGGTCAGTCCGCCGATGGTAACCACCGCCATGGGCTGCAGCATATCCGCCCCTTCTCCGATGCCCAGCGCCAGGGTGAACAGGCCCAGTATCGTAGTGAGGGCGGTCATGAGAATCGGCCGGATGCGGGTGCGTCCCGCCAGCACCAGGGCCTCCGTCTTCTCCATCCCCTCCAGCCGCAACTGATTGACGTAGTCCACAAACACAATGCCGTTGTTCACCACCACGCCGGCCAGCACCAGAAAGCCCAGCATGGAGATCACGCTGATTTCCATGCCCGTCATCCACAGCGCCAGCAGGCCCCCGGTGAAAGCCAGAGGGATGGTGAACATCACGATGAAGGGGGATTTCAGCGACTGGAACTGGGCCACCATAATCAGATAGATAAAGACAATCGCCAGCCCCACCATCTTCAGCAGCTCGGTCAGGGTGCTGTTGATGGTTTCATTTTCGCCGCTGATCTCCAGGGTGTATCCCTCCGGCACGCTGTAGCCGTCCAGCTTCTTCTCCAGCTCCCGGCTCACCAGGCCGATGTTGTGCTCCGCGTCGATGGCCGCGCTCACCGTCAAGGTGCGCATCTGCCCCTCCCGCAGGATAGAGGACAGCCCCTGCTCCACCGTCACGGCGGCGATATCAGAAAGTTTAACAGTCGTTTCTTCCCCATTCTCTGTCACCGAGAAGGTCATCTCCCCCAAGGTCTCCTTGGTGAGAAGCTCCTCCTCACCCTTGAGGACGATCACCGGGTATTCCTTGTTTTCCACCGTCAAGGTGGTGGCCGTGGTTTCGGTCTGCAGGGCGGCGGCCACCTTCTGATACACCTGGGCCACCGTCAGACCGTAGCCCATAGCCTTGTTTTTATCCACTGTCACCCGGATTTCCGGCGCGGTATCCTCCAGACCGTCGGAAACCTCGGCGGTTCCCTCCACATCCTTCATCATGGCCGCCACATCCTTGGCGATGGCCTGCAGCCGATCCATATCGTCGCCTTTGACGGTAACCTCCAGCCCGGAGCCGCCCATGGCGGAAATATCCATGGAAGAACCCTGGGCGGTGACCTCGCAGGGCAGGTCCGCCGTCTTATCTCCGATGAGGGCCGCCACCTCGTCGCTGGTGTGGGCCCGCTTTTCCTTCAACAGCACGTACATGGACACGCCGCCGCTGCCGGAGGACATCATACCGCCCCCCTGCATGGCTCCCACGGTTTCCACGTCCTCGATTTCCAGCAGCCGGTCAATCACCGTATCGCTCATCTGCCGGATCTCCGCATCCGTGCTGTCCTTGGGCATTTCCATGCTCACCATGATCTGGGAGCTGTCCATGGAGGGCATGAAGGCGGTGCCCATGGAAACCGCCCCCAGCACGCTGACGGCCAGCAGCACCACTGCGGCGGCCAGCACCACTGCCCGGTGACGCAGCGACCAGCCCAGCGCCTTGCCGTAGCCTTGGGTAAAGCCCTCAAACAGCCGGTGCTTTTTCTCCACCGATTTGCGCAGGATCCGGGAAGCCAGAGTGGGCACCAGGGTCATGGCGATAATCAGGCTGGCGATCAGGGAATAGGCGATGGTGAGGCCCATATCCGTGAACAGCTGCCGGGAGATCCCCTCGGTGAAAACGATGGGCAGGAAGACGCAGATGGTGGTAAGGGTGGAAGCGGTGATGGCGCCCGCCACCTGGGAAGCGCCCTTTACCGCCGCTGCCGCGGCGGGAACTCCCTCCGCCCGCAGCCGGTATATGTTCTCGATCACCACAATGCTGTTGTCCACCAGCATGCCCACGCCCAGCGCCAAGCCGGCCAGGGAGATGACGTTCATGGTGACGCCGCTGAAATACATCATGGCTACGGCGAACAGCAGGCTGACCGGGATGCTCACCGCGATGATAGCCGTGGGCTTGATGTCCCGCAGGAAAAGCAGCAGAATCAGCACCGCCAGAGCGCCGCCCATCAGCAGGTTCTGCAGCACCGAGTTGATGACGATATCGATGTATTTGCCCTGGTCGCTGAGGGCCAGGATGTGCAGCCCCTCCCCTTCTTCGGCCAGCTTATTCATGGCCTTCTGAATGGCGTGGGATACCTCCGCCGTGGAGGCACCCGACTGTTTGAGCATGGAAAGAAGTATGCCGTCGTTGCCGTTGATCTTGGCGTACATCTCCCCGGCGTTGTCCGCCATGGCGATATCCGCCACGTCGGCAAGCTTCACCACGCCGTTGTCCGCGGCCTCCAGCTTCATCAGCTCCAGGCCGGACAGCTCCTCCACGCTGGCGAAAGCGTCCCCCACCTTTACGGCGTAGCTCTGGCCGTTGTCCGTCAGGGAACCGGCGGGCATGGAGAAGTTCTCCGCCGCCAGAATCTGGCCGATCATGGCTTCGGTGATGACCGTCCCCATGTCCGCCTGCTTATACGCCTCTTCCCGGGCAGCCTCAAACTGGCTTTGTCCCTGCCGCAGCTGTTCCTCCTGCTTCGCCAGCTCACTGAGGGTGGCGGTGAGCTGATCCGCCATCTCCTGCGCCTTTTCCAGCCCTTTCTCCGCTTGGGCGATGCCGTCGGCCAGCGCTTTTTCCTGGGCCGCGTATTGTATCGCCAGCTGGGCCTTCTGTTCTGCGTTCAGCTGCGGATTCGCCAGATCAGCGGCCTTTTTCGCCGTCAGCGCCTCCTGCTGCTGCGCCAGCGCGTCCAGCCCTTCCTGGGCCTGCTTCACGGCGGCCTGGGCCTGGGTCAGCCCCTCTTCCGCCTGTTTTTTGCCGTCGGCCAGCTTTTTGGCAGCCTCCTCCAGCTCGGTCTGCTTCTCCGCCAGGGAGGCGTCGATGGAGGCCAGCACCTTTTTATTCAGCGCGTCGATCTTGTCCTTGTTCAGGGTGATCTGCAGCTTTTCCTCCACCAGCCCCGTGGCGGTGACCGAAGCCACCCCCTCCACCCGTTCCAGGGCGGGGATCACCGTGTCCTGCACCACCTTGGAGGTCTCATAGGCGGTTTTGCCGTCGATATCCACGCTTGCCACCATCACCGGCAGCATGTCGGGGTTGATCTTCATCAGGGTGGGGGCGCCCACCGCGTCGTCCAGCTGGGCCTTCACCCGGTCCACGCTGCCGCTCATTTCGATCATGGCGCTGTCCATGTTGGTCCCTTGGGTGAACTGCAAAATCACCATGCTCATGTTCTCGCTGGAAATGCTGGTGATGCCCTCCACCCCGCCGGTGGTGCTCAGGGTCTGCTCCAGCGGCTTGGTGACCGACTGCTCCACCTTCTCCGGGCTGGCGCCGGGATAGGTGGTAATCACCGCCACATAGGGCAGATCCATGCTGGGCAGCATGTCGGTGGTGATGCTGGTAAAGGAGATCACGCCCAAAATAATCACCAGAAGCACCGCCACAATGACGGTCATCGGCTTTTTCACACTGAATTTGGCAAACATATCGGTTATCCTCCAACCGCCGGCCGAAATAAAAGAAAAAACTGACTGACCGGTCAGTCAGTATCATACCGCCCCCCGCCGCCTCTGTCAACGCCATCCGGTCCCGCCATGGGGGAATTTACAAAAGGTTTACATCCGCCCTCCTCCTAATAGTAAAATCTAATGAAAGGCTTTTCATCAGATTCTAGTATAAACCGGAACCGCTCCTGCGGACGGCGCGGCAAAACACCCCTGCGGCCCCGGAGGTCCACAGGGGTGTTCCTGCTCGTTGCGGCATTTCTTCAGATCTTTTTGCCGGTTTCCTTATCGGTGAATACCGCCTCATATTCGAAATTCAGTACGTCGGCTATCTGCTTCAGGTCTCTTTCGGAAAAATTATCGCGCGTCATTTTCCCGCTTAAGGTTGAAAGACTCCTGTCCAGCAGCTTAGATAAATCTGTGAGAGTCATTTCGCGCTCCACCAACAGCATTTTTATCTTCTTTGCAGCCGCCAATTCATCACCCCATTTTTCAATTATACGTTTATTTCCTAATAAATTCAATAAAAAAACGAACGGCATTCGCAGGAATGCAAATTCCCTATTGACATAATTTGCATTTTATCGTATGATGTTCGTAAATAAACAAATATTATTTGTAGTTCAGCAAACCAAATGGAGGTGTAAACTTTTTATGAACAAGAATGAAATAGCATCCGCAAAGGCAGAAAGTGCAGCAAAAACCGCCGAAAGAGATAAGCAAACCATCCGGCTCCTGCAATGGATACGGCGAAACTCCGTGTGGTGGATGCTCATCTGCACGCCCGATGACAAGCAAATGACGCTGGAAAAGATGAAAATGATCATTCAGCGTCTTGCTAAGGATCAGCTTTATGAACTCATCTTTGTTTTGCTTACGGTTCATCGGGGTAAGAATTATATGTACAACGTGTGGAGAGCCTTGCTTGTGGAGATGGCGCTGGCGGGTTGGTCGGGGGAGGTGAAAACAAAAGAACAAATATTGTATAAGTTAACCGACATGTTGACATAAAGGGAGAGAGAAAATGGATTTCAGCGAGTTATTGAAAAGGGCGGATCTGGATCATCTTGAGGAGTTTCTGATGCACGGCGGGGAATGCGCCAGGGAGCCGTCCGCATCCCCCCAGACCTATGCCAATCGGCTGCGAACAGCGCAGGAAAACGTCCGTGCTTTCTTTGCGTCGCGGTATACCGATCTGCAGGAGCTGGACGAGGTAACCGGTTATTACGACGAGCAGGTGGGGGTATGCCAGGATGTCTATTTTGAAATCGGGCTGATCCTGGGGGCTAAAATCGCCTTTCAAATCCGCGCGAAAATGGAAGAACTGCTGTAACCGGCCGTAACCGGTAAAACACAGGAGCAGACTAAATGGCCTGCTCCTTCTTATGGAATAAACCTTCTCTTCCAGGATAATGACAGCATCAGTTTTCAAAGCGTTTTTTTAGGACCTTATAATGATTGCGGTTTGATTTATCTCCGTCGTTGTCGGGGAACAAGCAATAAGGCATGCTGTCTGTTGTGCGGTGTTTGATGACGCAGGCACAACATTTCCCATGATTTGGGCAGTGCTGCTTGGGACAGCTGCACTCCTTTACGTTTTCACATGGCATACCGTCACCTCGTTTTCTTCAACAGTTCTGCCGCTTCCTGCGCAGACAGCACCTTGCCATAGGAAATCACCTTCCCCTGCACAACAAGTGCTGGGGTAGTCATCACACCGTATGCCGCAATCTCCGCAAAATCCGTCACATGATCGATTTCCGTATCCATACCAAGCTGCCGCAAAGCCTCCAAGGTGTTCGCCTCAAGCTGCATACATTTGGCACAACCGGAGCCAAGAATTTTTATCCGGGCGCCGCTTGTTTTTCTTTTTTCAGCGGTTCTCATGGTTTCTTCACGGCAGCTTTCCACGCAGCAGCACGATTTTGCCTCCTTCTTTCTACCGAACAGCCTCATAATAGCCCCTCCTAAATAAACAGATATTGAAACACGTTAAACAAATAGCCAACAATGATGATGCCAGCAGTGCAAACAGCAATGAAAACGGCCAGCAATCTGGGCTTCACCGCTTTTTTCAGCATAATCAGCGAAGGAATCGAGAGGGTGGTCACCGCCATCATGAAGCTGAGAATCGTACCAAGCAGCGCACCCTTGGCCAAAAGAGCCTCCGCCACGGGAATGGTACCGAAAATATCCGCGTACATCGGAATGCCGATGACTGTAGCCAAAATAACGCCGAATGGGTTATCGCTGCCAAGAACCGCTTCCACCCACGCCGCAGGAATCCAGTTGTGGATGACCGCGCCAATACCGACACCGATGAGAATATAGGGAAATACCTTCCTGAAAGTGGAGAAGGTCTGATCCCTGGCGTATATCAGCCGTTCCTTTTGATTGAGTGACGGCGACTCGATATCCACTCTGCCGGCTCTTTGGATAAAACTCTCCACATACTTTTCCATATGCATTTTTTCGATCAGGGTGCCGCCAGCCACCGCGATTACCAATCCGACGATCACATAAGCAGCCGCGATTTTCCACCCGAATATCCCTGTCAGGAGAAGCAGACTCCCCAAATCCACCATTGGCGAGGATATCAAAAAGGAGAAGGTTACGCCAATCGGCAGTCCAGCGCTGGTAAAGCCGATAAAAAGCGGAATGGAGGAACAAGAACAGAATGGTGTCACCGTTCCCAGCAAAGCGGCTATAATATTCGCCCATATTCCGTGGAACCGGCCTAACACTTTTTTGCTGCGTTCCGGTGGAAAGTAACTTTGAATATAGCTGATGAGCAGAACCAAAAAACACAGCAGCACCGTTATTTTGATAACGTCATAAAGGAAAAACTGCACGCTGCCGCCGATCCGGGAAGCGGTATCTATCCCCAAAACGGAAAGCCCCATGCCCAGCAGTTCGTTGAGCCACCTCATACCCAGAATTTCGTTTTGAATAAAGCTCCAAACTACTGCCATGAACAGGCCCCCTTGGAACAGCGCAGCCCAGATATAAATTCCTGGAACCCTTTGAGTGTTTCACAAGATATCGAATAGTGCGTCCATTTTCCTTCTCTGCGTGCCGTCACCAGTCCGCAATCACAGAGTATTTTCATATGGTGAGACAGCGTCGGCTGAGTTATTTCAAAGGCTTCCAGCAGTTTACAGCCGCATTTTTCACCGTCAGCCAGCATTTTTACGATCTTCAATCGGTTGGAGTCTCCCAGCGCCCTGCAAATCAGCGCCACGTCCATTTCATGCATTATACCCACCTCACATTGATAAGTGTCTATATAATATCATACACATAGATGATTGTCAATGTGTAAAACGGTATAAAG
>ENA-UOJE01001984-UOJE01001984.1-human-gut-metagenome-genome-assembly--contig:-C23-NODE-1984-length-16695-cov-8.004567_pt1 | contig 16695 bp, 22 predicted proteins | sample MGYA00242341_ERZ723888 | MGnify/ENA metagenome assembly ERZ723888 | reverse complement strand
TCAGTGCTGTGGCTGAGGAGTTCCGATGTTTCTATTGATTGACTGGTTGGGGGATCGCTTTTGTTCATATTACTATTCACCTCCGGCGGCTCTGAGGTTTGGTAATGCTGCGATGCCCCTTTCGGCTGTGATGCCTCGGTGGATGATTCTTTTTTGGAGGCCTTGCAGCCGGAGAGCAGCATAGCTATGACAGTAAATATTATCATCCACCTAATCCGGGTGTTCATTTCAAAATCAACCTTTCACATTTATCTGGATACGGCAAAGTATAACACATCGCTGTCGTAATAACGCCAACTTGGATTGCTGGCAGTGCCATAATTGTACGACCAGTTGTAGGTGTTAGGGTTGATATATCCTATCATTTCCGATGGTTTATTCCCAGGCTTGTGAGCCCATCGTCCATCGTTGGTCTGAACTAGAAAATGGTAATCATATGATCGCCCAGATGCTTTGGTTACCACCCGTACCGCGACCCGGTACTCATTGCTGCTGATAGAGTAGGTTGGGGAAATATTAGCGCTGGGGTTATCCTCACCACCAATGAGTCTGATCGTTCTACTGGGGCAGTGAGAGCGGAAATAGGACATGGCTTTTTGGGCGACTGTTTTAACATCATCCCAGGCATTAACGGATAGTTCTGATCCACCTAGATACTTATCGATGCGTAAGGCAAAACCGGCGCAGTTCATGTTGGTAGAGTTGGTCTCAATGCTGCTGTAACTATATGCGGCGCCGAAATATGCTTTTTCAAAATACCACCGCATCTGGGTAGCCCCAGTCCAGGTTTTGAGTTCAATTTTGGCTAATTCCGCTGTGCTGGGTCCCCGGACGCTGAGTACCCGGGTGTTGCTGCATAATGGCTGAATTCTGTAAGTGCCTTCCCCGTTGGAAAGGATCTGGAAGTATTGCCGTCCGTCATCGTAAACGGAATAGGCTTCGACATTGACCCCTTCCGTATCTTGGGCGTTAGGGATATGCAGGCGCAAATTGGTGTTGTGCTGAGGAACCAGGCTATAAACGCCGCCGCCGCGGTATATCGGCATCCATTGCTGATTGGCGCCGCCGTTGAGTACGCATTGAATCAACTGAGAACCGCTTCCACCGGCGTTGGGGACATCCAAATATTGATCGCTATAATCATTGCGAACGAAATACCGTGTATAGTTAGTAATACCCGTCGTTTGGCTTCCCTTGTAAAACACGACGGACATCTGGGGCCTTTTGGCCTGGTCGGCGGAGCCGCAGTCGCTGCTGTAATAACAGGTGCGGTTGGTGGCGTCGGTTTTCACCGTTTCCGGCTTGATGACGAAGCGACAAGCCGCAGCGCTGGAGGAATACCAGGTTCTGGCTAAGGAGGTTATATCGGCTGTGTCCGCACTCAGCGTTGTATTTTTTGTGGTGGATTTAAATGTTCCCTGTACGCTACCGCTGGGGCTTGGTTTATTGTTCCAGCAAAGAGTGGTGGCATCCCAGGAACTGGTGCTGAATATTTGATAGGTGTTGTTCACAGCAGTCTGCCATGACGCCGTGGGATAATGGGTGAGAGTCAGCTTGGCGCTGAGCACAAAATCATTGGTGGAAATGGTGCTGATCCGGGGCAGCTGGATATAGGTCCACGCCGCGTAAGCGTTGCCTCCGGATACATGGGAGCCGACATAAAAGCGGTTGGTGGTGTAATAGACAGTGGTGGGATCGCTTTCCATAACGCCGTTGTCGATGATATTGGCGGACAGTTGCGAGGTGGTATCGCTATACTTCACCGCCGGGTCGATGGTGACGGGATACTGCCGCTCCGGATCCTGCAGCCAATTTCCATCGGGGATCAGGCGGTAGAGCGCACCGGTGGGGGTTGGCTCCAGCTCCACGGCGATATCGAAATTCATGTTGTCCAGCGCGTCGAACATATAGGGGGCGGGAATGACGGCGGCAGGCTCCTCTGCCTCTTGGCCGTTTTCCCCGATTTTGTGGAAGAAGATCGCGCCGTCCTCCTGCAGCCGGGCGGTATAGCCGCTGAAGGTCAGGGCGAAGGTATAAGCGGTTTGGCTGGGCGCTTGGGAGAGGATCAAATTTTCCTTCAGTTCGTCTCCGTGGAGAACATATTGCAGGCTCACCCCCGGCAGCACGTCCTCATAATCCACCACGGATTTCTGATGATCCAGCTCCATTTTGGCGTTCCGCAGAATTTCCAGCCGGGCCTCCGGTTCCGTCTCCGCCGCCAGCAGGGCGTTCACGCGGGCCAGTTTTTCCTCCTGGGGAAGCCGGGCCTGAATCTGGGCCGCCGCTTCTTCGGCCATCACCAACTGTTCCGGAAGAGGGGATTGCACGGGCGTTTGAGCCTGAAAAGCGGCGCCGATGGTTTTGGCCGCCTGGGCGGTTTCCAAACCCTCCACAGCGCTTTTAAGAGCCATGCCCAGCTCAAATTCGCCGATAGCGATCCGCAGCGGCGTCTCCGCTGTCAGAGAGGCGGGGAACTGTACGGTGAGCGGGCTGGCGGTGTTCCGATAATAAGCGGCGGAATCGCCATTGGTCGTTTCCGCCGTCACGGCGGTGAGGCGGTTATCGATCTCCCGCCACTGACCGGATGCGTCCTGATAGTGGACCGGATCGTTATAGACGGCGGCGATATAGCCGTTGCTGCCGATGCTGTATACCTTCACGGATTCCTCCCGCATGGAGGGCTCCTCGGTCATAATGGTATCCAATTCGGCCAGTGAAGTCAATCGGGCGGCTATGGATTCCGCTTCGTTATCCAGTGCGGATTCGGCAGAAGCCTGGGATTGCAGCGGAACCAGAGACAGGGCGATCACCAAAAAACAAGACAGCAGTCGTCTGACGGATCTCTTTTTCATTCTACACATCCTCCGCTTTTTTCTTATTTGTTGCGTTTTAAAGGTACGCCATGGGAATCACCCCTCCACCGTTTTTTGGTTATTTTCTTTCTATATTCATTATATATACAATTTTACCACATGTAAACTCCAAAAATATATTTCTATATTCCAAATAAAATCATCAATACATTTTGTCTATTCCTATAATTCAGGAGATAAAACGTAAGAGCATGGACGAAAAACAAACCGCGGCGTGACACTGTCACGCCGCGGTTTGTCTGATTTACAATATATTTTCCGGCAGGGGAAGCTCCAATTGATAGAGCTTTTCCAGCTGGCTGCGGCACTTGGTAAGCTCGGATAAAAAATGCTGCAGATCGTCGGTTTCCAGGTAGATGGGCAGGGCAATCACCGTTTCCTCGATGGCCCAGATGTCTCCGTGGCGCATGAAGAAGGGGAAATACCGGGTCCGCTGCTGAAATTCCTGGGTGAACTGTTCGGCCAGCTGCCGGCATTCTTCCAAATCGTCCGCCCGATAAGCGTCCTCCAGCTTGTCGGTCATGGTGAGCAGATAGCCGGTGCCGCTTACCTGGGTGTAAAGGGATAAACCGCACAACCCGGCCACCGCCGCCAGCAGCACGATGGCGAGAACCACTCGTTTCATCTGGTAAACCCATCCTTTCCAAAAAAGGGAATCAGGCCCCGGCAGCCTGCGCCTTGGCCTCGTCGCAGCGCAGGATAAAATACTGCCGGGATTTATCTACCGTCATAAGAAATACGTCTTCCTCCGCCACGCTGTTCCGGATCAGGATCTCCCGTACCCATTCCTCCGTCAGCCCCAGCAGCTCCATGGCCCACTGGGAGATCTTCCCGTCGCTGATTATCACCACCGGCATGCCGGTGTCCTGGGGAACCCGGTCCACGTCTCCGCAGGTGACCGGCTGCTTGGCGGGCATGGGGAAGACGCTGATCTTGCCGTTGGTTTCCGCCACCGCGTACTGGATGTCCCGCAGATCGAAATAATTGAGCTGCCGTAGGGCTTCCATCAGATCATCCAGAGTCAGCCGCAGCCGCTTAAGAGCCTTTTGATCCAGTTTGCCGTTGTTGACGATGACGATGGGGTTGCCGCTGATCATGCGGGAAACCCAGGGAATTTTGAGCATCAGACCGGAGAGCAGCAGTTCCATCGCCACCAGCACGAAGATGGGGACAAGCCCCACCAGCAGAGGCATGCCGCTTTCCTGCATGGGTACCGCGGCCAGGTCGGAAATCAGCAGGGTCACCACCAGCTCCACCGGCTGCAGCTCGCCCAGCTGGCGCTTGCCCATGATGCGCATGGCGGCGATGAGAAAAATGTAAATGATCACAGTGCGTATGGCGGTGATGGTCATGACAGTCCTGCCTTTCCGGCTCAGGCGGCCGAGGATGCGCGGCTCCTGGAAACAGATGGGATGGATCAGCAGGAGCCGCGTGGCTATAGTATGGGTCGGATAACCGGAATATATTCCCGTTTTTCCGGACACAATACAGGCATTACCGGACCAAGCGGTGCGGGCGGTCAAGGCGAAAGGCGGGTTGACGGATGTTCAAAAAGCTGAAGGAATTCTTACAGACCACTCAAATGGAAGTAAAGGAGGTGAAGCCTCCCGAACCGTCGGTTCCCATCACCGGCGTGCTGATGGATGACCTGGTGTATCTGCGCACCCAGTTCGGGGTCAGCGCGGATTTAACCATCCGGCGGCTGAACATCTGCGGCCATGAGGCGGCGGTGGTGACCCTGGAAGGGATGATCGATCGCCATATGATGGCCGACGCCGTTATCCTTCCCATCACCTCCATCACCGGCAGCTATACCCCTCAGGCGCTGCTGGATCACATCCGGGACGATGTACTGGGCTATGCGGATATGCTGCAGGTGTGCACCATGGAGGAGCTGATCAACTTGGTGGCCTCCGGCTTCGGCGCGGTGCTGGTGGACGGCGCTCCCTACGCGGTGCTGGGCGGCCTGCAGGCCTTCATGATCCGCGGGGTGTCCGAGCCCTCCACCGAGGTGACGGTACGCGGCTCCCGGGAGGGCTTCACCGAGGCGATCCGGGTGAACATCTCCATGATCCGCCGGCGGCTGAAAACCCCGGATCTCACCTTTGAGATGATGTCGGTGGGGAAGACCAGCAACACGGCGGTGTGCATGTGCTACATGCGCTCCCGGGTATCCCCCCGGCTGCTGCGGGATATCCGGGAACGCCTGGCTTCCATCCCCCTGGACGTGGTGCTGGAGTCGGGGTATATCCAGCCCTTCCTGGAAAACCGGCATCTCTCTCTGTTTTCCGGCGTGGACGTTACCGAGCGGCCGGATACCCTCTGCGGCAAGATCACCGAGGGCCGCATCGGGGTGCTGGTGGACGGCACCCCCTTCGTGCTGGTGATCCCCTATCTGTTTGTGGAACACTTCCAGTCCATGGACGACTATGCCCTGAATCCCTATTACGCTACCTTTCTGCGGCTGATTAAATACGTTTCTTTCTTTGTCAGCATGCTGCTGCCGGGCATCTATGTGGCGGTGGGCACCTATCACCCGGAGATGTTCCCGCCGGTGCTGCTGCTGAGCTTTCTCAACGCCAACCAGGCCACCCCCTTCCCCCTGATGGTGGAGGCCCTGCTGATCCACTTCCTGTTCGAGATCATGCGGGAGGCGGGGCTGCGGTTTCCCAAGTCCGTCGGCCACGCGGTGAGCATCGTGGGCGCCCTGGTAATCGGGGAATCCGCCGTGCGGGCGGGACTGGTGGGCGCGCCGATGGTGATTATCGTCGCCATGACGGCCATGAGCTCCTTTGTCATCCCCTCCCTGTACGGCGCCATGGCGATCCTGCGCTTTGCCTTCATTCTGCTGGGAGGCTCGCTGGGACTTTACGGGGTGATGCTGGGGACCTGCCTGTTTATCTGCAGCGTCTGCGCCATGAACATTCAAAGTATCCCTTATATGGCACCCCTGTCTCCCTTCAGCCCCAAGGACATGATGGACGTGCTGATCCGGGCGGATTGGCGCAAGCTGTGGAAGCAGAAATTCCGGGTGCAGAATGTGCCCGGCTCCCAGATCGCCAGCTCCCAGGCGGCGTCCAAATCGGATAAAAAGGAGGAATAAGGGTGGAAAAAGACAGTCGGATCAGCGGGGGACAGCTGATCGCCATTCTGCTGGCCAGCCGGTTGGCCGTGTCCCTCACCTCACTGCCGACGCTGCATCAAACCTCCCACGCCACGGATTTTATGATCGCCACCCTGCTGCAGATTCCTTTGCTGCTGCTGCTTTATCTGCCTGTCTGGTGGTTTGCCCGGCGCACCCACGGCGCGGGCACGGTGGATTACGCCTGTATTCTTTTCGGCCGAGGCGGTTTGGTGGTGGCGGGGCTTTACGCGCTGGTAAGCCTGTATATTCAGATGATCGCGCTGATGCGCTTCGATCACTTTGTCAGCAGCGCCCTGAATCCGGACATGTCCCGGATCGCCCTGTGCGCGGCCCTGGTGGTGGCGGCTTTTCTGGCGGCCCTCCACGGCCTGCAGGCCGTGGGCCGGACGGCGGTGCTGATTATCGCCGGGGTGGCGGCCATGGTTGTGTTTGTTTTCCTGTCGCTGCTGCCTCAGATGGATCCCCTCTGTTTTGCGCCGCCGCTGTACGACGGCCTGTCACCGGTGATTGCCGGAACGCTGGAGGAGCTGCCCCGCACCTTGGAGGTGGTGAGCATCGGCCTGCTGCTGCCCTATGTCAAGGGGAACATGACCCGTCATTATTTCACCTGGACGGTGCTGGCGGCGGTAGGAGTCATCGTGATCCAGGCCACCTCCGCCGGGGTGCTGGGAGACTATGGCGAAATGGTGTTGTTTCCCTATTACACAGCGGTAACCACCGCCCAAATCGGGGTGCTGCAGCGGGTGGATATATTGGCCGCGGCGCTGTGGCTAACCGCTCTGTTTGTCAAAATGGCCTTTTTCGCCATGCAGTATATGAGCTGTGTCCAGCGCATCGGCGGGGAGCGCTTCAAGCTGCTCTATGCCCTGGGAGGCGGGCTGTTGGTGCTGGTCCCCGGCTTGCTGCTGGGCAACTCACCGCTGCTGGAGGAGCGGGCGGCTATCTGGGGAATATCGGTGGGGATCATCGCCGTGATGGCGGTGCTGCTGCCCTTGGTGCTGATCGCCGCCGACGCGGTGCGGAATAAACGCCTGAAGGAGGCGCGGAAAGGATGAAAATGTGGGCGGTGATTCTGGCGTTGGCCGTGGGTATGGCGCTGTTGCCAGGTTTTCGGGACAAGGCGGAAATCACAGGGAAGGTGGTGGTAACCGCCATCGGCGTGGATCCCACGGGGGACGGCGCGGATATGAGCCAGGGGTATACAGTGTCGGTCCAGGCCATTGAGACCATGAAAACGTCGGGCAGTCTCACCGAGCAGGAGGACAACGCCACCCAGGTGTATACGGTGGAGGGGCGTTCTATTGCCGGCGCAATCCAGGCCTTTGCTACCCAGACCGGCAGGGGAACCTATATTCTGCACAACCGGGTGGTGGCGCTGGGGCTGGAAGCAGCCAAATCCATGCCGCTGCCCCAACTGCTGGATTTCTTTATGCGGGATCATGAAAGCCGCCCCACGGTGAATATGGTGATCTGCCGCGGCAAAGCGGAGGATCTGATCCGGGTGCCTTCGCCCAGCTATGCCGTCCCGGCGGAACAGCTGGCAAACCTGCTGACCGAAGGGGAGAAGCGGGGAGAGTGCGCCAGAGCCTCTCTGCTGGATGTGGAGCGGGCGCTCAGCGGCATGGCCGATGCGGTGATCCCCATTGTGCGGGTGGAAGGAGAGGGGGAGGAGGCCACCGCCGTGCTGGACGGCGCCGCTCTGTTCCGGGACGGCGTCTGGGCCGGGGAATTGGACGCTTCCGCCATCCGGGGCTATCTCTTTATCCGGGATCGGCTGGACAATTGCCTCTATGTGCTGGATACGGACGAGGGCCAGGTGACGGTGGAAATCAATGCCGCCGATATCCGGATCACCCCAACCCGCACCGGCCAGACGGTGCGCTACAGTCTGCGGGCCGAATGCGGCGCGGAGATCCGGGAGGAATACGGCAATTTCCCGCTGGATACGGTGCGGCTGCAGGATATTCAGCAGCGGCTGGAACGGATCGTGGAAGCGGATATGCGGGCGGCGGTGGAGAGCTCGGTGAACGTCTACGGCTGCGATATCCTGGCTCTGGGCCGCTTAACCATGCAGCGGCTGCCGTCGGTAATCCGGGGCTTTGAAAAGGAGTGGCCGGAGAAGCTCAGGGAGTGCAGCTATGCCTATCAGGCGTCCGTCACCATCGACCGCAGCGGCATGACGGCGGAGGAAAAAATCCGTCCGGCGGTGTGAGGCCACGGCGGAAAAAAGAATAACAAAGCCGTGGAGATTTGAGCGTTGCCCCAATCTCCACGGCTCCTGCGGCACGGAGATAAAACCCGGCTTGGAAGAAAGACAGCAGGGTTCTGCGCGGGAAAAAGGCGGCTGCGGTCTAAAAACTGTATTGCTATATTGCTTTCTTAATAGGGGGTTGCTAAAATAAAAATACATAAAAATGATTGTCGGAGGGGTTTAATTATGCAGGATAAAAACGCAAATGAACAATTCTCCGAAAATATCAATACCCCGGCACCCCCTCAGCAACAGCCCGGCCCTTTTTATCCCGGCGCCCAGCCGGTATATTATCTGGTTTATACGCACCCCAAGGTTCCGGGAAAGGGGTTGGGAATCACCTCTCTGGTTCTTGGCATTATAGGCATTGTGTATTCTGGCTGGTTGGTTATGATGGCTTCCCTGGCAGCACTGTATAGCTATATGAGTCATTCATCTATAGGGATATACGAAAGCTTACGGAAGATCATGATCAATCTTTTCGATTCGGATAGTGTAGAGAACCTATTCGCTTTTATTTTTACCTCTGCCGTCTTTACGGTTTTGGCCTGTGTTTTCGCTGTCGTATCCTTCAAAAAGGGATACCGCAACAAAATTTCAAAGTCGGGCTTAATATTAAGCATGGTATCCATCCTGCTTTTAGCTGTGTTTGTCGTATTTATAGGATATGTCATTCCCGATTTTTGGGCCAGCGGCATGAATGCGATGCAATGAAATGCCGATCCCCTTCTAAAAACGGCGGCCGCACTTTTGGATATCGACTTTCTATCTGGCATGAATGCTCCGCGTTCATGCCATTTTTTAAATGTACGGCTTTTGCAAAGGTTCATCAAAACTCCAGGAGACGGCTCACCGGAACTTCCAAAGCCGCGGCAATATGAAAGAGAAGTTCCAGTGAAAGGGACCGGACTACATTGGGAGCTTCGATGGCGCTGAGATGGGAACGGCTGATATCGGTCCGTTCAGCCAGATCTTCCTGAGTCAGTCCGGCCTGCCTGCGGTAGAAGGCGATGTTCAGCCCCAATGCGATATACTTCTCCCTATTTTCAAAGGATACGGATTTGGAATTCGACATCATGCTTCATCTCCTGCCTTATCCGCCGTCCGAACAGGCGGGGGGGTTCTGCAGTGATTTGCTCTTCTCCCGCCGCGCCGTCGGGCTTTCAAATTTGCATACAATTACCCGTATACGGGTAATTACGGATACTTTTATTGCTATCATGAAAACATACCATCGGTTGACAAGAGGCAACAGGCCGGATGGGGTGAAAAACAACGGCTGACTGCGTTCTCCTCCTCGGCTTGCGTCAGCAAGCCGTCGGACTGCGGCCTTGCCTGCCGCTGTTTTTCAGCACCCCTCCGGTCCTCTTGGAGTTTACCGGAAGCCAAGGGTGTTCCCGGCAAGGCAGACGACGAAGCCTTACTTTCCGTAAGGCGAGGAGGATAACACGGTCGGAGGCGCGATTGGCCCCGGTAAACCCTGTTTCCCTTTGTCAACCGATGGTAATGCGAAGGATATGTTTTCATGATAGCAAGGATGATATGGATGGACAGAGAATACGCCCTTATAATCGTCAACAGAATATTGTCGTTGTGTAACAGCCGCCGCCTGTCTGTGAACAAGCTGGCGGAGATGAGCGGAGTCAGTCAATCCACTCTTGACAATTTGGTGAACGGAAAGACCTTTAATCCCCAAATCAGGACGCTTCATAAAATCGCGCTGGCGTTTGGGATGACGGCGGCGGAGTTCCTGGATTATCCGGAGCTCAACAATTATTCCTTTGAAGAGCAGGCCGGTGAGTTTTTTACGGCGAACAATCTTGATTGAACATTGATTCGGTCTTCACTGGAGTCTAATGTACCACGAAAAGAAGGAAAAGACAAGTGGTATTCCCTCACCCTCCCAGCAGCGGATTACGCTGGAAAATGATCGCCTTCCTTCTGGTGAAATCAGCCGCTTTGTGGTATAATACCTCACGCCGCATTCCAAAGCCATGCTATGCAAGGCTTTGGAGGGCTGAGAGAACATTGAACCACTCCGCAACGGTCATCGCCGTTTCGGATCAAGATAGGCCCCGCGCTTCGCGCGCGCTTTGTGGTATAATGGAGAAAATCAAAGATTTTCTCTTGGAAGAATGCCGGTGGGCTTGAACAGCCTCCTGCGGCTTTGCCGCACTGGCATTCTTCCGGTGGGAGCGTAACCGTAAACCGGCTTTGTCTTATTGGTTTGCACAACGGACAGCCCACCGAAAGGGTCGCCGCGCCGTTGACGGCGTGAGGCTAATATCCCTATTGTGAGGTGCTGAAAATGACGGAAAAGGAAAAATCCCACGCACAGCTGCTGTATCAGCCCGGTGATCCCGCGCTTGCCGCGGACCGGGACGTCACGGTGAAAAAGCTGTACGACTACAACAATCTGCATCCGCTGGACCGGGAGGCGCGGCAGGCGGCTATCCGGGATCTGCTGGGCCAGGTGGGGGCCAACTGCGTGGTGGAGCAGCCGCTTTTCTGTACTTATGGGTATAACACCACCCTGGGCGATAACTGTTTCCTCAACGTCAACTGCAAGCTGATGGATAGTGGAAAAATCACCATTGGGAACAATGTGTTTATCGCGCCCAATGTTTGCATCATCACGGAAGAACACGCAATGGATGTGGAACAGCGTGTGGCCGGATTGGAATACACCCATCCCGTCGTCATCGGAGATAACGTCTGGATCTGTACCGGCGCCATTATACTCCCGGGTGTGACGATTGGCGCGGACAGTGTGATCGGCGCGGGCAGCGTGGTTACCAAGGATATTCCGCCGAAAAGCCTGGCCGTCGGCAATCCCTGTAAGGTCATCCGTGCCCTGTAAGCGGATGGAAAAGTGCAAAGAAGCAGACGGAACCCTGATGAAGCGCCTTGCCGCTTCATCAGGGTTCTGCTGTTCATCCAGCTTACGGCAGTAGCTTGTACAGCAGCGCCGCGTCGTTTTTGGCGACGGTTTCCTGCACCGATACCACCTGGGCCTTGACCTCCCGAGCTCCCAGGCTGATGGTGAGCACGTCCCCTTCTTTCACATCGTAGGAGGCGCGGGCGGGCTTGCCGTTGACAAAAACCCGCCCCGCGTCGCAGGCGTCGTTGGCGACGGTGCGCCGCTTGATTAAGCGGGATACCTTGAGATATTTATCCAAACGCATGAAATGCAACCATTCCTTTCCGTGATGCCGCCGGCGTTATGTTTCCTCGTCCTCCGGGGAAGCGTCGGCCTCCTCCTCGTTCAGATCCAGCCGCATACTGGACTTGGCAAACCGGCCCAGCAGCTTCATGCCGAAAAACAAAGCGCCGAAAACCGAAACGATTCCGCAGAGAACAGCCAATAACTTTTTCATATCCGATTCACCTTTCCGCTTTTTCTACCCATCTGCCTTCCTCTCACCGACAAAGCCGCCGTAGCGGATCTTATCCCTCATCCTCGGGCGAGGTGCGCCGCGCCTGCCTGGCCCTGGCCGCCCGCACCGCCTTGGCGATCAGCCAAACGGCCAGCGGTACCAGCGTCAGGGCGATGATGCCGAAAGCAACCCAGTTGAGCGGGGTGATCCGGGAATAATCCACTTCCAGCAGATAGAGGATGCACAGCGCCGCCAGCCCAAGCAGGGTGACGGATTGCCGCAGAGAACCCTTGGGCGCTTTTTTCATGACGATTCCCGTCCTTTTCCTTCGTGCTATCCCTCAGTATACACGATGGCGGCGCTTTTTTCAACTATTGACTGGGAAAAAGAGGAATTCCAGGGCGCGGCCTTTTCCTCCGGCATAATTTTGTCTCCCTGCGCGTATACATGAGTGACGGGCCGTAAAGCCGGCCGGAACGGGAGAAAGGGAGGTTTGCCCAGTGGCGGAGGATAAAAGAAACCAGGTTCAGCTGCCCCATCACCTGGTTTTGGAAGACCGGCGGGCGCTGACCGTGTCCGGCGTATCGGATGTGGACAGCTTTGACGAATTAACAGTGGTTATATACACGGAGATGGGGGAGCTGACGGTTAAAGGTCAGGGACTGCATATCAATCGCCTGAATGTGGAAACAGGGGACCTGACGCTGGAAGGATCCATCGATTCGCTGACCTATGCGGAGGTGCACTCCCGATCCGGAGGCTTTTTCGGGCGACTGTTCAAGTAAAGGGGCCGGCTTATGGAGATGACAAACGGCCAGCAGTTAAACGAGCTCTTCCTTTCCTGCGGGATGGGCTTCCTGCTGGGAGCCTATTACGACATTTTCCGGGTGATCCGGCTGGTAATGCGTCCCGGCAAACGAACCATTTTCTTTCAGGATCTGTTTTTCTTTTTGTCCAGCGCCGTGATCACCTTTATTTTTTCCCTCTCAGTGATGGATGGGCAGCTGCGCTTTTACCTTTTTCTGGGGCTGATGGCCGGTTTTTTTGCCTACTATTTCACCATCGGGCGGGTGGTAATGCGGTTTTCCCAGGCGGCGGTGGCTGCCTTTCTGAAGATCTGGCGGCTGTTTTGGCGGGCTGTTTTCTGGCCCTTTCGGATGCTGGGCCGCCTTTTGCGGCGCCCGGCAAAGTTTTTGCTGAAAATTTTAATGTTTATTCCGCAAAAAATCACCGTTTTTTTAAAAAAGGGCTTGAAACGTACCGGTTCTCTATTGTATAATCATAGAAAGAAATCATCCGACACCAGCGGTTTGAATACGAAAGGGAACCAAAAGCCATGAAAGTGGACAGAAAGAGGAAAAAGAGTATTTTTCTTCGGCTGGCCCTGCTGGCGTTTTCCATATATGTGATCGTGATGCTGCTCCAGCTCCAAATGGAACTGGGCGCCAGCCAGCGGCAGCTGGATAATTACGATCAGGAGATCAAAAACATGCAGCTCCTCATTGACGATCAGAAGAATAAAATGGAGAATTACGAGTCCTATCAGGAGCAGCAGGCGCGGGAAAACGGGCAGGCTAGGCCGGGCGAGTCAATCTACAAGGAAATTCCGGGTGCATAACGCCCGAAATCTCATAAATCTAGGCACAGATGGTCAGCAGTATGAAGCACAACGGAACAAAAGTAGGAGGAAATCAGGCGTTTATGCAATTGGAAGTAGGAGCGGTTCTGGAGGGAAAAGTCACCGGTATCACCAAATTCGGCGCGTTTGTGGAGCTTCCCGGCGGCAAGACGGGGATGGTCCATATTTCTGAAGTCGCGCCCACCTATGTCAAGGAGATCCGTGATTACGTTACGGAGAACCAGACGGTCAAGGTTAAAATTCTCAATATCGGCGAGGATGGCAAGGTCAGCCTGTCGATGAAGAAAGCGGTGGAGCAGCCGCGTCCCGGCGCCCGTCCCCGCCCTGTTTCTCCCGGCCGTCCCGGTAATTTTGAGTGGCAGTCCTCCCGCAGTGAAAGCGGCAGTTTTGAGGATATGATGTCCCGCTTTAAGCAGACCAGCGATGAAAAGATGCTGGATCTGAAGCGTTCCATGGATGGCAAGCACGGCGGTTTTTCCCGCAGGGGTTCCCGCTGAAACAGTTGTTTCTTTGTTGTTCACGCCCTGTCGTCCCGCCCGGGACGGCGGGGCTTTTGTCTTGCCGCCGGCTCTGCCTGGGCGGCGCATTATATGTTGGAAAGGCTGGATAGGGAATATGCGGATCATCAACGCTAAAATTTTTCCTGTGGACAGGCCGTGCATCGAAAACGGCTATGTGGATATCGAAGAGGGGCGGATCGCCGCCTTGGGCGCCATGCCCGCGCCCGGCGGAGAGGGGGAGGTGCTGGACGCTGCCGGCGGTTGGCTTTTCCCTGGCTTCATCGATGTCCATACCCACATCGGCATGTGGGAGGACGGCCTGGGCTTTGAAGGGGACGACGGCAATGAGGATACCGATCCCGCCACCCCTCAGCTGCGGGCGGTGGACGCAATCAATATGCAGGACCGCTGCTTTGCGGAAGCGGCGGCGGCCGGGGTGACGGCGGTGCTCACCGGTCCCGGCAGCGCCAACCCCATTGGAGGCCAATTCTGCGCCATGAAAACCTACGGCGACCGGGTGGACGACGCGGTGATGCTGGCTCCCGCCGCCATGAAAATGGCCCTGGGGGAGAATCCCAAAACCACCTATCACGGCAAGAATCAGGCGCCGGTAACCCGGATGGCGACGGCGGCCATCATCCGGGAGCAGCTGGCTCTGGCCTGTCGTTATGACCGAGATAAACGCCGGGCGGAGGAGGACGAGGAGGTGGATGAGCCGGAGTTCGACACCAAATGCGAGGCGCTGCTGCCGGTGGTGCGGGGGGAACTGCCGGTGCATTTCCACGCTCATCGCCTGGACGATATCTTCACCGCCCGGCGGCTGGCGGAGGAATTCCACCTGCGGTATGTCATCGTCCACGGCACAGGGGCGCATCTGGCGGCGGATACGGTAAGCGCCGGAGGGGCACCGGTGCTCTGCGGCCCCCTGCTCTGCGACCGTTCCAAGCCGGAGCTGCGGGACCTGAATCCGGCGGGACCGGGACTGCTGCAAAAGGCGGGACTGCCTATTGCCATTATCACCGATCATCCGGTGATCCCCATTCAGTACCTGCCCCTGTGCGCCGGTCTGGCCGTGCGGGAGGGTCTGCCCTGGGAGGAAGCGGTGAGAGCCATCACCCTGGGCGCGGCGGAGATCGCGGGCATCGCGGACCGGGTGGGTTCCATTACGCCGGGTAAGGACGCCGATCTGGTCCTGTTCCCGGGGGATCCGTTGACGGTGGCGGCGAAGCCGCTGGCGGTGATCGCCGGCGGACGGCGGATTGTATAAATCATCGGCAGGCGATGGAAAGGATGAAGCGGCGATGCGGGAAATAACAGCTGTTCAAATTGAAGAAACGGTGCGCCGGCTGTGCATAGAGGCCAACCGGAAGCTGCCGGAGGATATTAAGGACGCGGTGCGCCGGGACACGGACCGGGAGGAGCAGCCTCTGGCACGGAATATCCTGGAGGATTTGAAACGCAATTGGGAGACGGCGGAGGAACTGAACCTGCCTGTGTGCCAGGATACCGGCATGGCGGTGGTCTTTGTCCGGCTGGGGCAGGAGGTCCATATCACCGGCGGCCTGCTGGCCGATGCGGTGAACCGGGGCGTCTCTCGGGGGTATCTGGAGGGAAAACTCCGCTGCTCGGTGGTGGGGGATCCCCTGCGCCGGGTGAACACCGGAGACAACACCCCCGCGGTGCTGCATCTGGAATTGGTTCCCGGGGAAGAGATGGAAATCACGGTGGCCCCCAAGGGCTTCGGCAGCGAAAATATGAGTCGGATTACCATGCTGACCCCGGCCGCCGGACGGGATAAGGTGCTGGAATGCATCGTGGACGCTGCCCGCCAAGCGGGCAGCAACCCTTGCCCGCCCATGGTGCTGGGGGTGGGAATCGGCGGGGATTTTGAGCTGTGCGCCCTGCTGGCGAAAAAAGCTCTCTGCCGTCCTCTCTCTGTTCCCAATGCCGACGCTTATTACGCGGAGATGGAAAAGGAGGCCCTGGAACAGGTCAACGCCCTGGGCATTGGCCCCCAGGGTTTCGGCGGTGTCACCACGGCACTGAGCGTGGCGATTGAAACCTATCCCACCCATATCGCCGGCCTGCCGGTGGCTGTAAACGTGGGCTGTCATGTCACCCGCCATTGCAGCGCGGTTCTTTGACTTTATTGATAAGAACTTCACAAATTTGACTTTATTTGTTCACGTTTATATGGTATACTATCTATAGAATCCATTCCACAAGGAGTGGAGAGATAGGAGTTGATCGTATGAAAATGACCATCACAGGCAGAAAAGTCACCCTGCGTCCTTCCTTCACGGAAAGAACGGAGAAAAAGCTCTCCAAGCTGGACAAGTTCTTTGAGGACAGTGTGACCGCGGATGTGACCGTCTCCATGGAGAACGCCAACAAGCAGCGGGTGGAGATCACGATCCGCACCGGCGGGCTGGTGTTCCGCGCGGAGGAAGCCTGCGAGGACGCCAACGAAGCGGTGGACCGACTGGTGGACGTTTTACTGCGGCAGATCCGGAAGAATAAGACCCGGCTGGAAAAACGGCTGCGGGCGGAGGCTTTCAGCGACAGCCATTGGGATGCACCAGTGGAAGAGGAAACCGAATTTCATGTGGTGCGGTCCAAAAGTTTTCCGGTCAAACCCCTGGACGTGGAGGAGGCCATCCTGCAGATGAATACCTCCGGACACCAGTTTTACATGTTCCGCAATATGGATTCCGGAGAGATCAATGTGGTGTATAAACGGCATAACGGGGATTACGGCCTGCTGGAGCCCCATGCGGAGGATTAACGGCTTGAACGATTAAAAGGGGCGCGGGAAAATCCCGCGCCCCTTTTTAGCAGTTATTGGCGCTCTTTTGTTCGAACATTTTTGCGCTTTTCGGCTATACTAACCCTGTATTCGTCAATTTGGGC
>ENA-UOJE01001971-UOJE01001971.1-human-gut-metagenome-genome-assembly--contig:-C23-NODE-1971-length-16796-cov-7.489278_pt1 | contig 16796 bp, 14 predicted proteins | sample MGYA00242341_ERZ723888 | MGnify/ENA metagenome assembly ERZ723888 | reverse complement strand
CCGCACTTCCATTTCCGGATGATAACCGAAGGTGCCTTTAAAAATTAACCACAAGAAAGCCTCCGCAGACCCGATGACGGCCTGCGGAGGCTTCGCTATGTCCATTTTCTCTTTCATTGAATCCAACACCGCGAGTGCTGCCGTATACAGCAGCGTCTCCGCCTTCACCCAATTGCAATCCACGCTCCCACATGGGGGGATCGACTCTCCGAACGGTTTTAATTTGTGGCCGATATGTGGACAAGCACAACTCCATATGCTATAATCCCGATTGTAAGGTGTTATCGGATCACGGTAGGCGGTTAGTCCCTCCATCTTTTTAGAAGGGTATGTCGTTCTTTTTCCCTCCGGAAAGGAGGGATGCCAATGGTTACATACACGGAGCTGTTTCAGTTCTGCGCTTTGATCGTCGGCATTATTACGCTGGTTGTCCAGATAATAAAAAAGAAGTAACCGCCCAGCCTCCACGCTTGCGGTTACTTCTACTGCAACTGAGGGGCTAACCGTCTAACCGGCAGCACCTTACACCCATATTATAGCCGCTGCTTTTCTCATTGTCAACCCGCTTTGCCGGCAACGGCAGCGGGTTATTTTTATGTGGTTCTTCTTTCTTACAATCCGTGCTCCAGCATCGGAGAGCGGTTTTAATTTGTGGCCGATATGTGGACAAGCACAACTCCATATGCTATAATTCCGATTGTAAGGTGTTATCGGATCACGGTAGGCGGTTAGTCCCTCCATCTTTTTAGAAGGGTATGTCGTTCTTTTTCCCTCCGGAAAGGAGGGATGCCAATGGTTACATACACGGAGCTGTTTCAGTTCTGCGCTTTGATCGTCGGCATTATTACGCTGGTTGTCCAGATAATAAAAAAGAAGTAACCGCCCAGCCTCCACGCTTGCGGTTACTTCTACTGCAACTGAGGGGCTAACCGTCTAACCGGCAGCACCTTACACCCATATTATAGCCGCTGCTTTTCTCATTGTCAACCCGCTTTGCCGGCAACGGCAGCGGGATTCTATATGGTTGTTCTTTCTTACACTCCGTGCTCCTGCATAAGAAGCGATATGGTCTTCTTAATTGTAAACACAATCATTTTTTAGGCCTTTGTATACTCTTGCTCTGGTATTTCTGCAATAAGTCTCCCACAAAATCAAAATACTCCCGGTTAAGGCTGTATATTACCAGCCTCCCCTGGTTGCGGGTGCGGACCACATTGGCCTTAATCAGAATGGTCAGATGATAATAAGCGTTGGTGCCACTAAGACCCATGGCTCGTTCCAAATCCTGAATGGTGGCCTCCTCATGCTCCAGTATATAATCCAGAATCTTCAATCGGTTCTTTTCTGCCAGGGCATCACAGAAAACATCCAGAGATGGTAGCTTGACACAATTCAGCAGATAATCCATCATGTCCAAGTAGTCATATCCAAATATTAACAAGATATGATGGCCATAAAAATTAGCTCTCATACAGTTCTTATTAATCAAACAAAAAGATACTTGATAAGTAGTAAATCCTCCATGTTGCTTTTCACATTCTTCCAGCAAAGCGGATACATTTTCAACATGAAACTGCTGTTCCAAGTCGCTATAATAAATCGGCCCTTTCTGTGCTCTCCGATTAATAATTGCCGTTTTTTCCTCCAACTCACGGATAAGTATACGGACGATTTGAGTTGGTTCAATAAGAAAAGCATATAAGCTGCTTTTCAAAGCAGCTTCATAAGAGGATTTCCTTATTAATGCACTCAATTGTGTAAGATTGAAATCTTCCCGATTTTCCCTCTCTGAAAAATAGTAGTCCAAAAGGAATCCAGTTAATTCAGGAATATTCATTAGATCTTCTTGCACGGTAGCCAGACAATAGGAGGTATTTAGTATATCTTCATAGCGATCAAAATACATCTTGGTCATAAAACACTTTCCGTCATCCTTCACTCGAAAAAATGGCCGTAATTCTTCTGGCACTTCTCCAATTTCACTTAACAGCGCTTTGTAAAATTCTGTATCCTGAACCGCCTTTTGATAGTTAACAAAATTGTTTATATAATACTCTTGATTAAAATATAACCCAAAAATGAAAAATAAGTCATAGGTACAGGCAGGTTCTCTGGTAAAATAGATGTTGCGCATTCCCCATTGCCACCTCCTTCTAGAAAACTATAGCAAAAATTCAGTAATCATTCAATATAAAATGCTGTGAATTTATGAAATTTGGCTTTTGACACAAATTTTACACATCTTTTTCGGTGTATATCCTAACCATCCAGCGCTTCCCACGAGAAAAAGGCTCATACAACAAGTATCAATTACCAAGACAGAAGCAGAGAGCAGACCTCTCAAGGAAGTCTGCTCTCTGCTTTTGCGCTGCGTCCTCATAGCATAAGGGCGCCCGGCAATAATCCTTCACCCCACGCTCCCACGTGGGGAGCGACTACGCGTTTCCAGAGACAGAGATTTCCAATAAGGCATTTCAATCCGCGCTTTCCTAAAAGCGACAAGCCGCCCATCCTTTCGGCATCAGCCCAATCTGTCTTCCGCCGCTTCCTTCAGCCCCAGCACCGCCACCAACGGGAAATGATCCGAAGGATACCGTCCGTCGCTGTTGGTGGTGTCCAGATACACCTCTTCCACCGCAAATTCATCGGTAACAAAAATATAATCGATGGGTTCGCCGCCGATCCGGCCTTTGAAGCCGTGATAGGTGTTGCGAATCCCCTGGCCGCACTTGCCGGAATAGATGCTGCTGAGATGAATATCAGGATAATCATGCAGATTTTCCGTCAAAATCCGGATAGGCTTGCTGTCCGGATGGGCGTTGAGGTCCCCCATCAGAATGGTGGGCAGCTTTTCCTTCTGGTTCATCCGGTGCATGTATTCCAGAATAATCTTCACTCCCAGCGTGCGGGCCGGACCGCAGACATGGTCGAAATGGGTATTGAAAATCCGTATCTTCCGGGACAGCTTCCGGGAATAGGCCTCGCAGACGGTGCAGATCCGGGGAAACATGGCGAAATAGGCCCGGCTGCCGCTGCGCTCCGGATGCTTGGAAAGCCAGAAGGTTTCGTTGTACACCAAGTCCAGGTCGGTATTGCGCAGCAGAATCGCCGCGTGCTCGTTATCCATTTTTTTGGTCCTGCCCAGGCCGAATACACTGTAATCCGCCAGCCGCCGCTGAATATCCGCCTTCATGGAGGGCAGCATCTCCTGCACCCCCACTACGGCCGCGCCGGATTCCTCGATCAGCCGGGTTACCAGCTCCCGTCGGTATTCCCAGCGGTGAGATCTGGCAAACCGGGAATCCCGTTTGAGATTGAAAGAAACCACCTTAATCGCCGATTCCATAGCCACAGTCAAGTCACGCCCTTTTGTTTTGCGAAATGCTGGCATCGGTTGACAAGAGGCAATAGGCAGGAGGGGCGTTTACCGGAACGCGTTGCCGGTAACCCTGTTTCCCTTTGTCGACCAATGGTATATCTTTATTGTATCCTATTATAGAAAGATGTCAACGCCGAACACCTTGCAAAATTTATAAGAAATTCTGAAGACCCATCCATATGATTCCTTTTTCCTCACTTCATTCCATAATCTTCCTTTTTTCCGCCTCTTTACATTTGGGTATAAAGTGGATATCCTATAGGGGGAAGATAGTGGGAGAGGGGAAGCCGCCATGGACCGGACAATTCTGCACTGCGACTGCAACGGGTTTTATGCTTCGGTGGAATGCGTCCATAATCCCCGACTGAAGGAAGTGCCTATGGCTGTCTGCGGCGATCCGGAAAACCGCCGGGGTATCATCCTCGCCAAAAATGAGCTGGCCAAGCGCCAGGGCGTGACGACGGCGGAAACCATCTGGCAAGCCAAAAAGAAATGTCCCGAGTTGGTACTGGTGCCTCCCCACCGGGAGGAATATCTCCGCTACTCTAAGGCGGTCAACGCCATTTATGCCCAGGTCACCGACCAGGTGGAGCCCTTCGGCATCGATGAATCCTGGCTGGATGTCACCGGCAGCCGGCAGCTGTTTGGGGATGGGCGGCAGATTGCCGACGATCTGCGCCGCCGGATTCGGGAGGAACTGGGCCTTACCATCTCGGTGGGGGTCTCCTTTAATAAAATTTACGCCAAGCTGGGCAGCGATTACCGCAAGCCGGATGCCACCACCGTCATCGACCGCTCCAATTACAAGGATATCGTCTATCCCCTGCCGGTGACTGATCTGCTTTTTGTGGGCCAGTCGGCGGCGGCTGTCCTCCGTGGACTGTATATCCGCACCATCGGGGATCTGGCCCGGGCGGACCGGGCCATGGTAGCCGCCCGTCTGGGAAAAATCGGCGGCATGCTCCACGACTACGCCGCCGGACTGGACGATAGTCCCGTGCGCCGGGCGGAGGAACAGCGGGAGATCAAATCCGTGGGCAACGGCCTGACCTTCAGCCGCAACCTGGAGGGCTGGGAGGATATCCGGCTGGGCCTCACCATTCTGGCGGACGAGGTGGCCGGACGGCTGCGGCGGCAGGGGCTGCTCTGCCGCACCGTACAGGTCACCATCAAGGACCCCGATTTGAAAAGCATCACCCGGCAGCGCCCCCTGCCCCGCCCCACCAATCTGGCCCGGGAACTGGCCGATGCCTGCTTCGCCATGATGCAGGCCTGCTGGAATGAAAAAGCCCCGGTGCGGATGCTCACCGTCACCGCCCAGCAGTTGACCGAGGAGGACGGCGGCGAGCAGCTAAGCCTCTTTGAACCGGAAGCGGCGGAAAAGCACGAGAAACGGGCCCGGCTGGAGGAAGCGGTGGACGCTATCCGGGGAAAGTTCGGCCGGGGAGCCATTCTGCCCGGCGCGGTAATCGGCAACGATATTGGCGTGGATGTGGGCGGTGTGGAATCAACAGACGATTTGGAGGGGGAGGAACCCCGCCTTCCCCACTTCTGAGACCGGGAAAAATTTTGTCGAAAAAAGATACGGAAATCGGGCAGATTATTCTTGACAAAGCGTGCCTGCCCTTGTATAATATACTCCGTTGCTGCTGCAATCGCGGCGGCATATGGCCCGGTAGTTCAGCTGGTTAGAACGCTAGCCTGTCACGCTAGAGGTCGACGGTTCGAGCCCGTTCCGGGTCGCCATTTTGCTGTTATAGCTCAGTAGGCAGAGCACTTCCTTGGTAAGGAAGAGGTCACCAGTTCGAATCTGGTTAACAGCTCCACAAAAAAAGACGTCCATCGTCAGATGGGCGTCTCTTTTTTGCGCGTTGAGATCGTCCAGATTCGAACTGATTTCGAACTCTGGTTAACAGCTCCACAAAAAAGACGTCCATCACCAGATGGGCGTCTCTTTTTGTGCGTTGAGATCGTCCAGATTCGAACTCTGACAGCTCCAAAAAGAACCCATTCGCCATTTAGACGAAAGGGTTCCTTGATCTTGTCTTGCGGGGGCAAGCATAATCCGTGCAAATATTGCAGACTTCCTCCCAATGGATTTCAGAACAGCACATTATATAATCACACTCGTCACAACAGCATTCGGCAATCCTTCCACTGCTGTCAATATACTCTCCGTTTCCTGGACAATCACTCCCTTTATTTCCGGGTATCAACTGAATTCCAGTAACATCAAGTATCATACCCGTCCCTCCCTAAAGTCTATGTAGACTAATACATTATATAATGTATTAGTCTACATGTAAAGCGTAAAACTAAGATATTATCTCATTAAAACATCAGTTATGGAGAAATATCTTATGATTAAATTGAACGTATTGGAATTATTAGAGAAAAACGGAAAAACAAAGTATTGGTTATTCAAGCAGCTTGGAATGAGCTATCAGAATTTCAGCAAAATGATAAATAATCAGACAAAGTCGATACGCTACGAAAACATTGAAACGCTGTGCTTATTATTCCATTGCACGCCAAACGAACTTTTTAGAATAACAAAAGATTAAACCGCGTTCAAAAAAGCAAATCGCCGGAGGATAAGCATTCTCCGGCGATTTGCTCTTCATCTTCTGTTGGAAACGTCTCTGGTGAATCTGCGCTATATTTTGATCATCCACCCCCTACACATTCATGCGAATGGTTTCGGTGGGATTGTAACGCAGCGCCTGCCAAGCCGGAATAAAAATGGTAAGCGCCGCCAAGGCAATGCACAGCAGAGCGCTGCCCGCCAAATAAAAGGGCATGGCCGTGGCAGTCCAATCCTCCACCAGCCGGGGAAAAAGCAACACGCAGGCGGTGACGCCGATTAAGGAAGCCAGCACGCCAAAAGCTGCTCCTTCATATACCAGCATCCGGCAGATCTGACCTCTCGTCATGCCGATGCAGCGCAGCAGGCCGATTTCGTGCATCCGGTTGTAAATTCGATTGGATACCGTGTTCATCAGACCCAGGAAGCCCAGTGCCAGCAGGCAGACGGTCAACATGCTGCTCACCGTCAGAGTGGTGCGGCGGGTGCGCTGCTCCGCCGTAGCTTCCTCCGTTTTGGTGGAAACCGAGGCCTGGGGACAGATTTCCTCCGCAATCTCCCGGATACGCGCCTCGGTTTCCGCAATGTCGGCATCCGGATCAAAATAAAGCGCGTGGCTGCCATTGAGATACGGCAGATCGAGATTCCGCAGTGTCTTCTCTCCCACCACCATGCCGAATATGCCTCGGGCGCTGTTGTCCACCGGCGGCGTATCCCGGAGGATAGCTCCAATTTTCACCGGCTTGCTGTGAATTTGAAAAATACCCTCCTCCGGCTCCTCCACCCAGGTCAGGGTCAGGATATCTCCTGCTTTCCAATTCTTATTGGTATACACGGTCCAGCCGTCCGCCGCCTGCTCCCCCCGCAGCACCCGCATGCTGGACGCGGAGCCATTCTCATGAACGGTTACCTTCAAAGCATAATCCGGCATACACAACAGAATTTCCTCCCCTCGATTGATGGCCTCGGCGTCCACCCGGCCGTCCATTACAAAGGGAGTGCAATCCCGCAGCAGCTGGTCGTCAAATATAGAAATATCCGGCCTCGCCAGAAACTCCTGGTCCGAATATCCCCATTCCACTTGCTCATTGAATTGGTGATAATTATACCGCTCCCATTTTGTTACCCCAAGCATTTCGTTGTCAAAGCGAAAATGTCCGTTGAGATAGGCATCGTACAGGGAGAAGGGCAGGGAACAATAAAACATGGGCGTTACTTTCGCCGCCTGCCGATTCACCGCTCCGCTTCGGCGCATATCGTCGAATATCGTATCCGGCAGCAAAACTTTCTCCGGCCGCCCGGTGGCGGGGAGCGTGTAGCTGCCTCTCCAGCCGATGGTGGCGTTGGGAATTTCATAGGAAACCTTGTAGGCCACCAGATCAAAAAGCATCATGACGTTGAACACCAGGATCACCAGGGAAAAGGTCAGCACCGTCAGCAGGGTTTTGCCCTTGGATTTCCGCAGGGAGCAAAGCATCAGGGTAAAGGGATGAAGGGCCGTGCCTTTTCTTTTCCGATGAGCCGCCTTTCTGCCGCCGAAGTATACCGGCCGGATTCCTGCCACCGGCGCGCAGCGGGAGGCCCGCCAGGCGGGAATCAGCACCGCCAGGCAGACGCACAGCAGGCAAACCGCCGTCGCAATCAGCAGCACCCAGCCGTTGAAATGGTAAAACAGCTCGCTTTGGTTGAGAAGGGCGAACAGCCTCACCGCTCCCAGAGACAGGGACACCCCCAGAATCAGCCCCACCGGCACCCCGATTCCCAGCAGGAACAGCGCCTCGCACAGAATATAGCGCCTGGCCTGCCGCCGGGTGGCGCCGATGCTCCGCAGCAGGGATAGCTGCCGCTTGCGTCGGTCCACTGCCATGAGAAAGCCGTTGAGCAGGATTACCATCATGCATATCAGGATCATGCCGCCGATCAGGGCGCTGATCCCGATGACGCCCAGCGTCTGCTCTCCCAGCCCGCCGAAAATCCCAATGGAGGGATAGGCGGTATAGTTAAAACTGCTGGCAATGCCGCTGACTAGCCCGCCTCTCAGCAAATCGTAGCTGTTGGAACGGCTGTTCAGCAGCAGAATAGCCTTGGACTTAGCCGACAGCGCCGCCCCTTCCTCAGCCGTCACCAGGCAGGAAACCGGCAGCAACTCCACTATTTCACCATTGCTGTCGAAGCAGTCGTACGCGTTTTTCCATACGGCGGTGTAATTCTCCATCAGGCCCGCCACCGTATAGGTCCGGCTTTGGATCTCTCCCGCGGATGCCGGAGCGATCTTCAAGGTGATCCGGTCTCCCACAGCCAGTTCCCGGCCGCCCAGATACTTGTAGGCGCTTTTCTCCAGAACGATTTCCTCCCGGGTCTGGGGCCATCGGCCTGTGCTGAGCCGCAGATGTCCCAGTTCCCGGCCGGTTTCGTCCACCGTCCCCACTCCCAGGAGAAGATCAGCTTCTGTCTCCACCACGCCATGCACCGCCATTTTGCCGATCCGGGACCACACAGTCCGGGCACGGATTTCCGCTTCCGCCTGAGGTGTCAGATCCCAGGCCACCACCTTCTGTTCGCCGTACAGTTCCTTGTTTTGGACATCCACGGTATAAAGGGAACTGCTGCCGATGAGCCCCATCACCACCAGAAAGATCATCGCCAGGGCGATGGTGGTCACCAGCAGCGCGGTGGACCGACGGCGGCTTTTTAGTCCCGCCCAGGCCAGAGAAAACAGCTGTTTCACAGGGGATTCACCTCCGAATCGCCGTGAACACAGCCATCCTCCAGCGTGATGATCCGGTCGGAACCCTCTGCAATCTGGCGGTCATGAGTCACCATGATCAAGGTCTGGTGAAAGCGTTTGCGGGAGAGATGCAGCAGTTCCAGCACCTCCGCTCCCGACCGGCCGTCCAGGTTGCCGGTGGGTTCGTCCGCCAGCACCACGGCGGGCTTGGTGGCCAACGCCCGGGCGATGGCCACCCGCTGCTGCTGGCCGCCGGACAGCTCCCCTGCGTAGTGGCCCAGCCGTTCCGCCAGACCCAGCATGTCGATAATTTCCTCAATATATTCCTTGTCCGGCCTGCGGCCGTCCAGCTGGATTGGCAGCAAAATGTTCTGATAGGCGGTCAGTTCGGGCATCAGATTGTAAAACTGAAAGATGAATCCCACCCGTCGCCTACGGAAAATGGTCCGCTCGCTGTCGGACAGATCGGTAATATTCTTCCCCTCGATGAAAACCGCGCCGGTGGTGGGGGTATCCAGCCCGCCCAACAGGTGCATCAGGGTGGATTTTCCCGAACCCGACCGCCCCACAATGGAGGTAAAGCTCCCTTCTGCGAAGGTCAGATCGCATTTGTTCAGCGCCCGGACCTCGTTCTCCCCCTTTCCGTAAATCTTGGAAAGCCCCCTGGTTTCCAGCAGTATGCTCATGATATCCCTCCGTTCCTTTTCTCCAGTGTACTGCCTGAGAAAGGAACTGTCCACTTAAGAAATCGTAAGGTTCGCTTTTTCCTCACCTTCCGCATATGCCTTCAAGGTACGACGAAGAAAATCTCCCAACGATGCAGAGGTGGGCTGCAGCCGCCCGGCCTGGAAAGCGATGAAGGGAACCGCCAAAAATCCGCAGGAGGCGTGTTCCCGCATCCGTTCCTCCGGCTTGCCGGCCAGCGCCGCCGACAGTCCCCGGGCGAAGCATTCCTCCGCCGCGTGTACGGCCGTCTGAAGAGAATCCTCCTCCCAGTATCCCCAGGCCGCCAGCTTCTCCCGCCGGACAAAGCCCTCCAAACCGCAGCGACATATAAAGTCCGCCAGGATTCCCCTGTACTCCGCCAATACCTTGTGCAGCGTCTCATGCAGAATGGCTTCCTCGTCGGGAGAAACCGCGATGGTGACCATCCTTTCATCTATAAAAACGTAATCCGCCAGAACTGGGAACAAAATCCGGGGACTGAACAGCAACCGCGGCGCCCGGCCGGTAAAAAATTTCTCGGCAGCGCCCCTTACCCCGCGCATGGATTCCTCCCAAGCGGGAAGGCGGTCCGTCACCATATGGTCGTGGGCTTCCCGCAGCGCCCGCACACCGGCGTTGGTCTCCATCTCCTTCAGTATCTCCGGTAGCCGAACCACCCACCCCTTCCAATCCTTCTCTCCAATAGGATCCACACTGCCGGTACCCGCTTCAAAGGCGAAAAAGCGTTCCGCATCCAGCCGCCCTTCCTCATTTATGAAAAAACAGGCGGCCGCCAGGGTGGAGCCCCGGGGCCAATAGGGATTCACCTTCACCTGCCCGGTGCGGGCGTGAGAAAACCACTCCCGGATGTTCCGGGAAAGGCGCAGCGCTTTTATGCTTTCCGCCAGTTTCGTTGCTTCCGAGTCTGTGAAATCAGCTACCGTACCGCCGTCGGCAGTCAATCCCAAGGAAACCAAAAACAGCTGTGGATTAAGCCATATATCACCGGTATTCATTTTTATCCCTCCCATGGATAACACCATTTCACCATGTTTCACCAACTGGCGGCACAGCTCAGCTCCGGCAGAGTCAGGATCATCCGCAGACCCTCCGGTTCCCGCACCGCCCGGATGCTCCCCTTGTGCAGCCGGAGGATGCTTTCCGTCATAGCGAGTCCGATGCCGAAGCCTCCTTGAGAAGCCCCTCCCCCGGTGCCGGGCATGCGATAAAAGCGCTCAAACAGCTTCTGCGGATCCGTCTCCGGCGGCAGGAGGCAGGCGTTGAACACCTCGATGCGCACCATGCCGTCCCCCTGAAAAGCAGCCACCCGCACCGGCTCCTTTCCCCGGCTGTAATCCAGGGCGTTGATGAATAGGTTAAGCACCGCCTGGGTGAACCACTTCCGATCACACCGCAGGGTGAGACCGGCGGGTACATGGAACTCGAAATCCACCTTTGCCGCAGGCCGGGCCATGGCGGCGGATTGGGCTGCGGCATGCAGCAGCTCGGCAGCGGATTGTGTTTCCATCTTCAGTTCCACCGAATCCGCATCCAACCGCGCCAATTCCAGCAAGGTGCGGATCAGCTCGTGCATCCGTTCCGCCAGATAGAGACATTTCTCCAGCTGCTTCCGCCTGCCGGGGTCCTTCTCCCCGCCATCCAGCAGATCCAGGTAGGTCAACAGTCCGGTCAGGGGCGTCTTAATCTGGTGAGACACGTCGGCAATGAACTCCCGGATGGCCCCCTTTTCCCGGTCCAGCTGCTTCACCATGTGGTCGGTGCGTTTCACCACCAGCTCCAGCTGCCCTGCAAGAATGCTCCATTCTCCCTCCTGGAAGGCGGACCAGTCGGCGGCATAGTCGCCCCTCATCACCCGTTCCAGCAGCTGGTTCAGTTGCTTCACCCGGCGAGCCTGCCGCCCTTTTTCCATCAGTATTCCCGCCAGGAAAGCGGCGGCCCCCACCACCGCCGCCAGCAGCAGCCAGCCCACGTTATTCATTTTCCCACCTCAAGCGATATCCTTCCCCTCGCACCGTTTCCAGCCGGCCGCTGTATATCCCCAGCTTGCCGCGCAACCGGCTGATATGCACCGCCAGGGTGTTTTCATCCAGGAATTCTCCCCCCAGCTCCCACACCGCCCGCAGCAAGATTTCCCGGGATACCACCGCACCTGCCGCCTTTGCCAGGGTATACAGCAGCCGGTATTCCGTGGGCGTCAGGGCCAGCGTTTCCCCTTCCACCCGGCACAGCTGCCGCTCCTGATCCAGTTCAAACCAAGGGGAGTGGAGATGTCCTCGCTCCCGGCGGCTGCGGCGCAGCAGCGCCCGCACTCTGGAGAGAAGCACCCTGCCCCGGAATGGCTTGGCTACATAATCGTCTCCGCCAGCGTCCAGCCCACGCACCATGTCCTCATCCTGATCGCAGCAGGTGAGGAAAAGGATAGGCGCCTCCCACTGCCGCCGGATCTCCCCGCACAGATCGAAGCCGGAGCCGTCAGGCAGCAGCACATCCAGGATCAGCAAAGACGGCTCTTCCTCTTCCAGCGCCCTACGGGCTTCCGCCAGTGAAGAACAGTCTTCCACTTCATAACCCTCTTGGATCAGCAGGGCGGTCACACCCTCCCGGATAAAAGCGTCGTCTTCCACCAATAAAATCCGCTCTTTCACAGCCATCCTCCCGCTCCATCATTTTTCCCATTCCACTGGCAAGATTCCCTCCGGCGTCAGCCGCAGCACCTGGTCACAGACCTCTCCAATATACTTCCGGTCGTGAGAGATGCTGATAATCGCCCCGCCGTAACACCGCAGCACCCGCCGGATCACTGGGTTGGACAGGGGGGAAAAATTTCGGGTCGGCTCGTCCAACACCAGTACGTTGCAGCCGTCCAGGATCATCTTTATAAACAGCAGCTTGGCCTTCTGCCCTCCCGATAAGGCGGCGATGGGGTGCGCCATCTCTTGCGGGGTATATTTCACGCTGCCCAGGAAGGTTCGAGCTTTCGTCACCATCCCTTTGTCCCCCTCCGGCGCCAGAAATTCCACCGGCGTCAGCCTGTCATCCAACCGCTCCTCGTAATTCTGTGGCATATAGGCAGCCTTCACATCCTGCCGCTCCAGCAGCTCTCCGGCGATCCGGCGCAGCAGAGTGGTTTTGCCCGCGCCATTGCGACCGATGATGACCACCTTTTCCGGCCCGGTCACCCGCAGAGCAATATCCCGGGCCAAAACTCTATCTTCCACTTTCAGAGCATCCAGCTGAAAATCCAGTACCGTCTTGCCGGCGGGCAGAGAAACGTTTTCCTCGAATCCCGCCAGAATCGCCTCCTCCACGTCCGGCAGCTGAGTGCGGTCCTCCTGCTCCCGCTCGAACCGGCGGCCCATCGATTTCACCGCCTTCATCTTCTTTTTCAGCAGCCGCGCCCCGCCAGGGTCCTGCCGGGAAATGACATTCTGTTCATGCTCCACCCGCTGGTAGATCTGCCGGTACCGCTCCATCTGTTTCCGATGCTCACTGGCCTCTTTCCGCGCCATCTGCTCCTGCCGCTCCAAGCTGCTGAGCCGCTCCGCCACATACTGCCGATAGGGCATGCGGACAACGGTGGCCCGGGGCAGGGTCTTTTTGCGCACCAGTTCCAGATGCAGAATCCGGTTGGCGGTGTTTTCGATCAGCGTCTCGTCATGGGAAACAAAGAGCACCGGCGCCTCGCTGGAAAGGATGAACCGCTCCAGCCATTCCAAGGTTTCGATGTCGATATCGTTGGAGGGCTCGTCCAGCAGCAGCGCATCCGGTCGGGCCATCCGCAGGCAGGCCAGCTGCAGCTTCACCCGCTCCCCGCCGGACAGGGAGCCCACCGGCCGATCAGCGTACAGCAGCTCTTCCGGCAACTCCACCTCCCGGGCCGTATCCCCGACCTCCCGGGGGGATAAATCCCAAAATCCCGGCTGTTCACAGCAGAATGCATAAACCGTTTGGGCTTTTTGTTCCGCCGTCAGCTCCTGGGCCAGATAGCCCAGCCGCATTCCGGCTTTGATGATCTCGCCGGTATAGGAGGCATAATCCTCCGTCAGCTTCTCGTCCGTAATCAACTTGAGCAGGGTGGATTTTCCATTGCCCTCCTCCCCGATGATCGCCATTTTGTCCCCCGGATTCAGAGTAAAAGACAGATTCCGGATCAGTTCCCGCAGGTCTTTCTTATGGGTAATCGTCAGATTCTTGATCTGTAGCATAGGCATCTCTCCCGTCAAAAAAAGTCTGCTTTCAGCCCGGCCGAAAGCAGACGCATACACACGGAAGGAATCCCCGGCGTTCTATAGAACGTCGGGAAGACCGCGCATATCCTCTATTTTCGGCCGCAGAAACAAAACCCGCTTGGGGGTTGCTGAAAGTCTCTGTTCGGCACGGAAAATAGATTACTTGCGCATCTTCCCACTCTTTTCTTTTGTTAGTGTCTTTAGTATACCATGCACCGCCGCTGATATCAAGAAGCATTTTCTTTTTTCAGACGAATCTGCTATACTAAAGGCAGCTTTATGAGGAGGGATGTCTGTGAAAAAGAAAATACTCATTGTTTCTTTTCTGGCGACCGCTGCGCTGATCCTGACAGGCGGTATTCTCGCCTGTCTGTTTTATACCGGTGTGCTGCTGTTCAACAATCCCTCCGCCGCCGAATATCCCATCCGCGGGGTGGATGTGTCCTCCTATCAGGGAACCATCAACTGGCAGGTGCTGGCGCAGGAGAATATTCAATTCGCCTTTATCAAGGCAACCGAAGGCCGCGGTTTCGTGGATCCCTGCTTTGCAGAAAATTACGCCGGCGCCGCCCAGACCGGTCTGCGGGTGGGTGCTTATCATTTTTTCAGCTACGACAGCAGCGGCGACACCCAGGCGGACAACTTCATTGCCGCTGTCCAGCCCCTGGAAAACATGCTGCCGCCGGTAATCGATGTCGAGTTCTATGGAGACAAGGAGAAAAATCCCCCTCATAAAGAGGAGGTGGTGCGCAATCTTTCCGCCATGATCCGACGGCTGGAAGAGCACTACGGTATGACCCCTATCCTCTACGCCACTGAAAAATCCTACCGGCTCTTTTTGGCGGAGGATTTTGAGGAATGTGATATCTGGATCCGCAACGTCCTGGGCCGGCCAACTCTCTCCGACGGCCGGGAATGGACCTTCTGGCAGTACGCTAATCGTGGACGGCTGTCCGGCTACAGCGGCCGGGAACGATACATTGACCTCAATGTCTTTCAGGGATCGGCGGAGGAATTCGCCGCTTATCCCTCCTGATAACACTGACCGCCGGGTGCTTTCTGCATCCGGCGGTTGTCTTTTTCCTTAACTCGGCTCAATGGCTGTTGCCGATTTCCCGGCGCAGTAGCTTTTTCAGCAAACCGATCCCCTTGCCGCTGGATAATGAACCGAAAAGACTGCTGTCCCAGTTCAGCGGCACGGATTCTCCCGATTCATCCAGGGCGATATTTTTCGGGCGGTAAACGGCTGTACCGTTCTCATCCTCCACCTGGAAGAAACAGCGGCGGATCACTCGGATGAAATCCTCCTCTCTGGGCCGCCCCCCCTCCGGCAGCGGCTCCCTGAACAGACAATTGCACAGCGGACCGTAGAGATCAAAGAGGATATCCAGCCCCATGGCCTTGGTGAGCACATATTTGGAGTTGTCCCAGGCGTCCGGATAACAAGTCTTCCAGGCGGCGAAATACGTCTGGATGGCCTCCTCCTGCTGAGATAGGGTATTACAGCGAAAGCCATAGGTACGGTTGTCATCTATCCAATTTCTCAACAGCAGCTGCATCTTGCTGGCGTTGACATAGGCTCGTGGCAGCCCGGGCTCTCGGGGACCATCGTACATCTTGATATGTTCCTGGAACAATCCCGGCTGACTGTTGAGATCGCTCATAATGCTGAACGCCGTGTTTTCCTCCTCCGTCATCAGCCCGGATAGGTTACGCATGGCATTGGTGTGAATGGCGGATGGTTTCTCCTGATAGCAGTTGATTCCGGCGAAAGCCTCCGCCATTTTCCGCAGATCCAGATCCAGATAGACGCTAGTGGAAAACAGATAATCCAGTTTATTCGCCACATAAGCCCCTTCTGTGCGATGATGGCCGTCGATCATGAAGCCCAGCAGGTTCTTCTCCGGCGCCGTCAGATATCCATCCGCATCCACCTCGCAGCAGGCCAGATAATCCCGGAACGCCTGCAATGCTACCGTCAGCACCGAAACAGCGCCGTCCCGGCCCATCCGACTGTCCAGCGGAGAGAGAGAAAGGAACCGGCTGCCGGCGCATTTCAACGTAATTACAATGGCATTGGGCATTCCGTATCGCTCAGTTGACAGGTGCCGCTCGATTTCCGATACCTTTTTGGTCACCAGCGCCCGTTGGATCCCTTCGGGATTCTCCAGATTCCGAGGCAGGCGGCAGATCATCGCCTGCAGAAAGCCGGTGGATAAACAACAGGTATAAAGAATGCGTCCGTCCTGCTGATCCACCCGTATCATAGGGATGGCCATGGTCTCACCATGATACTGAATCAAATGATCCAGCATCGCCAGAATATCCTCGCGTTTCTTGCTTTTCGCCAGATTCTTTTTCATGGTATTCCCCCAACAAATTTTTCGAGAATTTTTATCTCAAATAAATAATATCATTCGCTTGATCTCTTGTCAAGAAAATTGTCGAAGGGGCCGTTTACCTGATATATTTCCAAACCGTTCAGGCTCTTTCCGGCCGTTCCGCACGCTCTGTCAAGCAGCGATTGCTCTGTCAGTCACCACTTTTCATCTGTCGCATAGACTATTAATGATTCCGGAGAAAGGAGGATTTCCGCTATGTGTTTTGGTAATGCGTTTGGTGGCAATTGCACCTGGATTCTGTTTATCATCGTGCTGATCCTGCTGTGCAATAACAATGGTTCGGCCTGCTCCAACGACAATAATTGTGGCTGTGGCTGCTAAGTCCTTTTCAGCTTTCTTTCAGGCAAAAAGCCGGGGGGTAATCCCTCGGCTTTTTGTTATTCGATATCAATAAAAAGGGGGAGCCGCCGGCCATTGAACGGCCGGCGGCTGGGGAAATGAAAGAGAAACGATGTGTAAATTTTTTACACGAACTTATTATATACTTGAAGCGTCCACTTGTAAAGCCTCTTACGGAAAGCTTGTCACCGGTTTTCTTCCGCTGCATATACTGTTAGCGGGATCAAATTCTATAGGAGGCTTTGCTTATGAATGCGCCCCTGCGGCGTTTATGCCGCATTCTTCCCTGGCTTCCCGTGTGCCGGGTACCCCCCGGTCCCCAGCCGCCCCCCCCCCCACCGCCGGGACCACCAAGTCCCCCTCGAGCGCCCCGGCCACCACCACCCCCCAGGGGTACGGGGGCACCGCC
>ENA-UOJE01001962-UOJE01001962.1-human-gut-metagenome-genome-assembly--contig:-C23-NODE-1962-length-16827-cov-12.667899_pt1 | contig 16827 bp, 15 predicted proteins | sample MGYA00242341_ERZ723888 | MGnify/ENA metagenome assembly ERZ723888 | reverse complement strand
TCTGACATGCTTTTTTGTTGAAAACTCCCATATATTTTAGATAAATAAAAAAGCTTACAACAAATTTTGAGTTTTTTGAAAATATTAATAAATACAATGAGATTTATATATATATAGCAAAAAAATGCTCGCCTTGTCAATAGCGTCCCTATGCGGAATTTGCGCCTATGCAAAGTCCGACAAACCCAACATAGTTTTTATTCTTGCGGACGATATGGGGATAGGGGATCTCAACTGCTATGGGCAAAAAAAATTTACGACACCCAACATAGATTCGCTCGCCGAACAAGGGCTTAAATTCAACCGCCATTATGCCGGCACAACCGTATGCGCGCCTTCGAGAAGCTCGCTTATGACTGGGCTGCACACAGGACATGCCCCTATAAGAGGCAACATACAGTCGAAACTCGACACCGAAGGTCAGCAAGAAATGCCCGCTGACACTAAAACCATTGCGCATATGTTGAGTTCCTGCGGATATAAAACAGTGGCTTTGGGCAAATGGGGGTTGGGCGCGCCAAATTCGTATTCCTCGCCAATGGCAATGGGGTTCGATTTATTCTTTGGATATAATTGCCAATTCCTTGCGCACAATTATTATCCAGACCACTTGTGGGAAAACGGGAAAAAAGTTGTCTTGGAGGGAAATCTAAACGGCAAGAGAACCCAATATTCCGGCGACCTTATCCATTCAAGGCTAATAGACTTTGTAAAGAAGTGTTCCGAAGAATCCAAGTCAGATAAAAAGCCTTTTTTCATATATTATGCGATGACCCTGCCCCACGCTGAAATGGCGGCACCAGAGGAGGCAATTGCCGAATTCGGCGATAAATTCGCCCCTGAACCCGAATTTAAGGGTAAACCCAAAGAACTGTACGGAGCTCAAAAGAAGCCGCGTTCGGCATTTGCCGCCATGATGAAACGCATAGACGGATACGTTGGCGACATCGTAAAAACACTGCGCGATTGCGGGGAACTCGACAACACAATAATATTTGTAACTTCCGACAACGGCGCGCACTGCGAAGGCGGGCATGACCCCGTTTATTGGAACTCAAACGGCGGTTTCCGCGGAATAAAGCGCGATTTATACGAAGGGGGCATAAGAGTCCCGATGATTGTGTATTGGAAAGGGCGATTGCAAAAATCAGAGACCGTACATATCTCCGCATTTTGGGATATAATGCCGACTCTAAAAGACATTTCAGGTACAAGCTTCAATACCTGAGGGAAACGGGAGATGTCTCAATCCGCCCGTCGCGGCTTACGAGGATTTCGCCTTCTTCGCCTATAAAATGTATCATATGGCGGTTTTTCATCGGAGTGTTTACAAATACCGTCGGGCCATTTTCGTATTTGTAGTGCCTAAACTTCGAGCCGTTTGCGCCTTCTGGATAAAAATCCGTAGGGCCCGAATCGTCCATTCCCAAAGCCCATTGAATTATGTCAAAGTGGTGCGCGCCCCAGTCGCCCTCCTTGCGGATTCCATATTCGTAGAATCTGCGCCAGCCGCCGCCATAATCGCCCAGCACGCGTTCGGCGTTGTAAGGCCTCCATGGAGTCTGTCCAAGCCATTTGTCGTAATTGAAGCCTTCGGGGATTGGCTCTTCCTTCAAGTCCTTCGGCTCGGGCGGGAAAACGCCTATGCCCGTTTTTATAGTGTGGACATTGCCGATGTAGCCGTTTTTCACAAGCTCCGCGGCCTTGCGGAAAGCCCATTCGCTCCGCTGCTGGGAACCGACCTGCAAAATGCCGTCGCTTTTCTTCACGGCGTCGGCGAGTATCCTGCCTTCCTCGATTGTAAGGCTCATCGGTTTTTCGACGTACACTGCCTTGCCCGCCTGAATTACCTTCAACGCAATCTGGACATGCCAATGGTCGGGTGTGCATACAGTCACTGCGTCGATGTCGTCTCTATCAAGTATTTCTTGGTAATCCTCGGTGGTAAATACCGGGACCTGCCCGACGTCAGAGCGCCTTTTATTGACCGAATCGACATGCTTTTTTGCCGAATCCAACCTGCCTTTGTGGACATCGCAGAGCGCAAGGACCTGCGTCTGCGGGCACCATGCGAAGTGGTTGCGATGCCCTCCGGAGATAAGACCGTTGCCGATTATAGCCATGTTTATTTTGCCGCTTGGAGCGACTCCTCCGCGCCCCAAAACCCTAGACGGAATCATTTGGATTCCAAGGAAGGCAACCGCCGCCTTTCCCAAAAAATCCCTTCTTCCAATTTTATCCTGACTCATATATGCTCCTATTTTCTTTTTCTAATTATAGCCGCAGCAATCGCGAAGGCCCCCAGAGCGAAGCCTATGTGCGATGGCTCGGGTATAGTACCCATAATTGATACGTTCAAGCCGTAGTCGTACGCGTAAAATTCGTACAGCAGGCCCTCAATTTTAGATCCGTTGTACGTAAACTCTGCCTCGTACTTGGACACGTCTCCGAACAAATTACCGTCCGACTGCAATACAGTGTACTCGTCGCCCTCAAAATTGAAATCCGAGGCAAAGTTCGAAAGATCCACTTCAAACACGTATTTTGAACTTTCGTCCCCAAGCTGGCTTATGCCGTTTGTAGATTTTAACGAGGTATTGTTTATTGAAATTTTTATTTTTCCGTCAATCCAGTCTATTCCCCTCACCCAGAGATGGCCGCCGTTCCCCGTTCCGTCCGATTCAGCAACAGCGAACGCGCCGCCTGCTATCTCAACGCGTGCAAACTCAATAGTGTCTTTCCCGGAAATAGCAAGAGTACCGCTTCTTATGGAAGTCGCTACGGCGTCCAAATTGTCCCTTCCCCAAACGCAAAGGCTGTCTGCGCCTACATTGACAATCGTCTGGGTCGCGCTTGCCGAACCGTCCATTATTATATAAATAGACGACTTTTTTGCCGTAGCCCAGTCGTCAGCAAGTATGCCCTTAAAGTATGCGTCATTTTGATTCGAGAAAACGAGGGTTGTTGTATCGGAAACATTGTCCATTGAGTTATTGCGCACAAGCCCCGTCCCGTTCAGGCCGCCCACCCTTACTACCAAATTTTGTGCGGTTGTGGAAGTGTTGCGATGCAAATACCATATCGCCGTGTTCAATGTCCACATATTTAGCGGTTCAGAACCGTTGAGAGTCACGGAATCAAAGTCTGCGGCAATATAGCAGTCCTTGCTACTGTTGTAATAATAGGGTGTATCGGGAAGACTTTTTAATATATAGCGCAGGGACGTTTCATTGGTGCAGCCGGACGATAAATTTGTTCCGATTTCAACATTCCCCATATCGAGCTGGTGAAAGTCCTTTATGTCGATTACGGATTTGCCTTCCGTAGATCCGTTTATGACAAAGGAATCTGTGACAACCAAGTTCGGGTAATAGGTAGTTCCGTTTTCCTTTCCGGTAACGATAAAAGCCATGCCCGGCAGGTTAAATTTCATGTCCTTTACCATAAGAATGCTTTCCGAATCATAGTTTTTTACGACAATTCCGGCAGGCGTCGATGGATTTTTCCCAAGTCGAACAGGAAGGAGTTGCCTATCGCCCAACCGTAATTTGACGCGTCGCCGGAAGGCTTTGCCGGCTTTGGAGACCATGAATTGTTTACATCTTCAAATGAATAGTAGGCATACGGTCCCACAAACAAGAATTCATCGGCGTGTGAAAGCGACGATAGTGTAACCGACGCGCAAACTGCGGAAAATCCGCACAATAATCTTATACGGTTATACATGGCGCTATCCGTTGAATGGGTTTTCGTTTTCGTAAACTGGCTTTAAAAGCGGCGTGTATATTTCACTTACGCCAAGGACCTTCAGGGCGTCGAAGATTATCCCTCCGCAATGCGAGAACGCAACAGCTGCGTGGTGGTGGAATTTGCCTAGCAGGCAGTTCCTGTAAAAGCGCATGAATCCAGGCACATATGCCACTCCCGTCGAGCCGAAAGTTTTAGGATCCACGTTCAAGAACGAGCCTTCGCAAATGTACGCGCGCAAGGCGTCGCCCGAACCGTGTATCTGGAACATCGTTATATCGGACGGCTTTATAGCGCCCTCTATCGTTCCGCGAGTCAGATCCGGCTTTTTATTTGGCTCCATAAGCCTCGACATTATCAGCTGGTAGCATACCTTCGGGGACTTCATGTATTTGGCGGGAACATTTCCGCAGTGGAAAAGGCCTATTGCATCGCGCTTGTTTTCAATATTTAAACCTTCAAGCATTTGCGGCGGAATTGTATGGTTGATGTCGAGCATTGTCGGAGCGTCGCCGCTCGCGTACTGGCAGATCAGCTCGCTTGCCAGAGAGTACGCGTCGTTCTCGCATGCTACCGGGAATCCGCGCTCCGTAAGGCGCGAATTTATAAAGCACGGAACATGCTTAGAAAACTCCTCTTGGCGCGTCCAGCACTGTGTAGAAGCTCCAGACAGCCCGAGTTTTTCGCGCATGTTAAGCAACGCCCTCTCGTAGAGCGCGAGGCGTTCCGCGAGGGTAGTGTCGTCCACTCCGTCGACTTGCGATATGGACTCTTTTATCGCATCGGCCGACGCCGGATTTTCCGACCTTATTTTAGCGATTTCATTTTCCAGATCGAAAAGCCCAAACTCCTCGACCTCCACTCCTATAGACGCCAGCGACGCAACATTGTAATTGCAGCTTTCAAAGTCTCTCGGCCTCGGCCCGAACAGGCCTATTGTTGCGTTTGAAATCCCCTTTACTACTTTCACAATTTTGGAAAACCTCAGAATCTCCTCAGCGCCCTCCCGCGCGCTTACGAGCGGATTTTGCGGAATTACGACTTTTTGGGAAAGCCCGCGCTTGGCGATAGCAAGAGTCGCGCTCATAAGGCCGCATAGGGCGTCTCCGCGGGCGCTCGAGACGCTTTCCGCGCTCTCCTCTGCGGCTGCGATTGCAAGTATCGGCCTTCCGAATGCCTTTACAAAGTTTGCGTCCTCAATTTCTGGCGAGAAATTTCCGAGATACAAAACGGACGCGTCGCAGCCTTTTTCAAGCAAGCCCGCAGCCGCTTCAAACGCGTCCGCCTTTGATTCAATAATAGCGCACCTTCCTTCTGGACGAATGATTTTTAAGCCCAATTTTTCCGTTTCCGCCAAAATATTTGCCGTGCGCTTTTCAGAGAGTTCGCGCGGGAAACAGTTGCGGGAAGCGCTCACAATTCCGATTTTTACATCGGGGGAAAATTTATCCAATTCAAGAAACATAACAACTCCTTTCGATATCGCGGCGGGTCAAGAAAATACAATTAGTTTCGAGAAACGCCGCAGTTTACTTACATTTGAGATTATAATTTTTTTACAGCCAAATTACTTTCATTTTATTTCAGTGAAAAATTTTATTAAAAAATTTTTGTACTTTTTTATGCGGAGAATACCCGCCCGTGCAAGTAGCCATAGAACCTTTTGAGGCAAACACTTTCAGGACATGCCCCAAGAATTTGCTTTAAACCATAGAAAAATTTTCAGCCGTTTCCCGATAAAAAACCAAATGCTAAAAGTTGCCAACCGCAGCCGCATTGAAAAAATATCCACCCACACATTTGCTCACAATAGGCTGCAAACGGACATATTCACATAAGGTCGCGGGCGCGGGCTTAAGAATCTTTTTCCCGTGATGCGGAGCAAAATCTCATAAGCAGGCAAAACGTTTAAATACGGCAAATTTCAAAAACGAATCCGTTTCATCTCCGCGCACACCCACCGCCGCGCGCGGAGATTTCGGAGGCGGATTCCCCAAGCGGCGGGAATGCCCTTAAAAAAAACGCTATCGACAAAAATGTCTTTTATTTTCTGGAAAGATTTTATTTTTTACCGCGATTTCCAACTTTTACGACCCTGAAAAACGATACAACTGGCTTGTATCCGTCGGTTCCGAGTATTTCAAAATCGTGTTTGAGGGGCATATTTTTTAGAAAATCTGCAGTTATAAAAAATGTCGCCGTTTTAACTTTACCGGAATCGCCGCATTCTACGGCCTCTTTTTTAACCTCGCCGTCATGATTGTACGCCAAGGAAAATTTTCCTTTCCCAAAATCAAAATAGGATATTTTGACGGCGACTTTCTTGTTTCTTCCCTTCAAAAAATTGTCGTCTACAAAAAATCCTATTTTATTTCCAGTACGGGCAACATAGTCGTAATACTTTCCGGGGCGAACCATCCACATTTTTATCGCATGGTTTATCCTCACAGCGGGTTCCGTCTCGTAGCCTTCGCTGTCCCGCTGGTATATCCACCTCTCTAAGTTTTTCACCCCCGAACTTGCGTCGGTAACCCCGGCCTTCTTCATATAGGACTCGCGCAAATAACTTTCCCTCAAAGCGCACCATGCGTCGGGCGCATTCTTCGCAGTGCGCCCCATTTCAAGCCCTGCCCACACAAACATCTCAGGATTTATCACCCAGTCGTTGTTCCACATTACATCGTTTACGCGCATTTGAAGCAATCGGAGAGTAGATGTAAAAAACCTGTATTGAAATGAGTCTGTCGTCCGTCCAAAGCGGTATCTCGTGCGCGGCTCCGTCCACATTTCCGAATATTCCTCGTTTTCCTCGCCGTGGCGCACTCCGCTTTTTATAATTTTGTTTTCCTCGTCAACGTAAAGATAGCCGTTGGGATCTATTCTTTGCCTATGATTTCATCGGGTATATGGTACAAATACATCTCGACAAACCCGCGCCTTATCCCGACCCCTTTGAAAGCCCGTACTCGCTATATCCGCCCATGAAAACTTTTCTCTCAACGCCCTTTGAGATTTTCGCCCACGCGTCGAGCCTCTCCAATACATGCCCGAACTTGTCGGGATTTTTATCCTCGGGAACAGGCCCTATTCCCTCGTCGCCGTAGGAGTGAGAAGCGTACCCCACATACATTCCCTTGACCTCTTTCATCTGCGGTATCCCGGACGCCCCCAACGCCTCCACCAGCTTCAAATATCTCTTGTGGAACTCGGGGTGCGAGGGATCGTAAGGCGTTACTTTATCGCCTTTGCCCTTCCTGTTTTCTATTATGTTTACATTGTACTTTTCCAACCACTTCGGCGCGAATATTGGTGCTGCCGTATGGATTCTAACCATGCTTCCATACCCTTTCTCAGCGGCGGCCTTTATCATGTTTATAAGAGGCTGGAAATCGTACTCGCCCTCGTTCTTTTCGATATCCTTCCAGTCACACCAAAATCCGACTACGGGTATCGACGGAAATTCCACAGGCTTCAGCTCCGAAATCTTTTTCATTCCTCGCATATTCGCGCGGTATATCATCGAATACGAACTTTCGTCGGGCTTCACATTCGGCGGAAGCGACCAGTCCCAGCCGTCCTTTATTGAATTATTCCAATCCCACTCGGCGGCTTTCACGTCGGTATATTTTACTTTGCGGTATTCCCCCAATACGGGTAATCGCTCTCGGGCAAAAGATGCTTTGCATTCCCGGCGGGCTCCGCACCCATTGCGCAAACGGGCGCCAACGCAAGCGCAACATTCGCAATCAATAATTTTTTCAGCGTCTTCATCGGATTCTTGTCGGTTTGAGTTTTAAAATGAAAAATGCCGCGCGAAAAACCTACTCAGCAGGAAAGTCGGCCTCCAAGAACGATTCCACTTCGGGAATCCACCTGTTTTTTACATAATCCAAATGGGAGGGATTGTTGTTGTAAAAATCGTATTCCTTGCGTGAAGCAAACTCCATGGGAAAGCAAAACTTGTGCGGATTTTTCGGATTAATCTGGCGCCGCACCTTGAAATTTTCAACGCCACTTATGCCTCCAAGAATTCTTTTCGAGTCCTCCAAAAACTTTTTCTCGCCATCGGAGCCTTCGCCGTGTTTCAAGGAAAACATTACAGTATGCTCTATCCGCCCGCTCTTTCCGTCCCCGTCGGAACGCGCCGCCGCCACGACAGCGGCAGGCGCCAAGATTCCTCCTAAAAATATTCTCCTTTTCATAGTTTTTTCCTTCCTGCCAAGCCCTCGCAAATATCTACATTCATTAGTCTATTCTCTCAAAATATGCGAGCCTGCTTAGCGGAATTTTTTCTTTCATCACGCATGGGCCCTCGCGTACCGCCCCCAAGTCGTCCCTCCATTTTCCGCGGGGTAGCGTTATGATTCTTTCGTCGGCTTCCGTCAGTACAGGCGCCACGAGATATTTTTTTCCAAGCATAAACTGGTCTTTTATATTCTCATACCCATCGTTCGGAAATTCATACTCCATATATCGAACTATCGGCTCACCGGTTTTAGAAGCATGCTTTGCTAGCCCCAATATGTAGCTTCCGAATTTTTCGTGCAATAGGGCCATATCCCTGCATATTTTAAGGTTATCGGGCGAAAGGACTCTCCACGGAGCCACGCTGAACTGCATCATAGGCATCAAAGCCGATGCCTGGCACGACCTAACCACAAGTTTTTCATTTATTGTGCACCCCGGCTGGAAAGTTTTAGCTTCCCCACCTCCAATCATGTCGGGGCATGCGTATGCGTATCCCAATACCCCCGCGGCGAGCATGTCGGATACCGCCTGCCGCAAGTCCTCCCACGAGTGTTTTTTGTCTTGCAAACGCTGAACTATCGGCTGTCCCGCCATTTTATAGCACGCCCTGTATTCATTAAAATCGAATTCCAGCCCGTATTTTGCCCACATGAGGCAGTAGTCTACCGGAAGTGCCCCGGGATTGCTGAAGCGGAAATCCCCGCAAACGAAATTCACGTCGCCCGCGTCGAACTTAAACCCGTCCAAAGAATATTCTTTCTGCATTTTTTTGAGCTCGCCGTAAAAATACCTGTTGCTTTCGGGATTGGTGAGGTCGTATGCGGCGCTATAGCCTCCCCACCAGCGCAGGATTCCAGGCTCGTCAGACGACTTGCGCTTTAGCAGCAAACCGAGCTTGCGGAGCTTTTTAAACTCGCCGCTGTCTGGCGACACAAACGGGGAAACCCACAACATTGTTTTAAAGCCCATTTTGCACAGCTTTTCAAACATCGCCTTGGCAGAGACAAATTTTTCGGGCTTAAATTCATAGTTGCCCTGATATTTTTGCCACCCTCCGTCAACCATGAAGACCCCCGTTGGGAATCCGTGTTTTACGATGCATTCCGCATAATTTTCTATGTCTTTTTGATTTTGGTTATTCTGAAGCTCAATCCATGTGTTGTATTGCGGGGCGGAAAAAAACAGTTCGGGCGGTATTGTTCCCGATGGGGGAAATGCTTTTTCGCGGCCGCTAAAAATGCCTCCTTCATCGTTTTCCCAGCCGGCACAGGCTCTATTTTTTCAAATTCCGAAGTTATGGTAAGCACCCCGTCTTTGCTTGAAAATTTAAACGGCTTGTCGCTCCAAATATACCTTCCTTTGTTCGAAACAAAAAACGGAGATATCTGATTGGAATAATTCGACTTTCCGATGTTTTTCTCCTTAAAATCTCCGTATGGCATGAACTGCCCGAAGAACGTCGCCGCCCCCCCACCATTTTTCCCCGTCAAGATTTTCGACGGAGGTCGTATGGCCCTGCGCCGCGCACAGCGCGCACGAAGCCAATAATAGCGCAGAAATAGCATATTTACAAATTTTCATAATTTAGCCGAACCTTTCAATTTCTAAAGATATTAATCCGCAGTGGGCTTTTCAATGGAAGATACGTTCGCCTTTAAATCACCGCACGCAAATTGCGCAAGGCGCATAAGAAGCTTCATTATGCCTTTGTCCTTATAGTTCCTTGCATCGTGCCCAAAACCGAAGTACGCGACCCTCCCTTTGCCAAATTTTTTTATGAATACAAGCGCGATGTCTCTGTCCTCCCTGATTTTTGCTTTTTTCCCATTCTCGGTTGTTATCGGGCTTTTGTCGACGTCGAGCGCCAACAGCACCCTGCAACTGCGCCTGTCGAAATCTTTAGACAGCTGATAGATTTCCTCGGTTATTTTAAAGGATTTTCCTTTCCAGATTCCCTTTGTAATCGGAGATTTTTCGTCCTCGATCATGATTGTCACGGGATCGTTGTTTATCGTCCACGGGTGGTTGACAAAATGCCCATTCATCATTTTTGCGAAATCAGCGTTTTTGTATGGATTGTAGTTGTACGAATCCGCCGAGCCATGAATGCCCAAAAAGCCCCCTCCGTTTTCGACATACCGCATAAAATTGCGCAGAAGCTTTTCGGATTTCTCGACAGACTTTTTCTTCTCGGATTCCGAAAGATTTTTTAGCTCGCCGTCTGTTTTGCCTAAAAACATTCCCGTTGTGTTGTTTAGAATGACGGCGTCATATTTTTTTAGATTTTCGGGCTCGAACTCCGATATGTCGTCCGAGAAAACCGGAACAAACGCCTTCGTCTTTTCCGCGATGCTCTTTATGGCCTCCTTCGCTCCAACAATTCCCATGTAGTGTCTGAATCCGCATGTGCGTGAAAACACCAAAACTTTTCTTTCGGCGGACGGCTTTCTAGCGGCTTTGTCGGGAGCCGCCTCCGATATCGAGTCTTTATCTGCCTCTTTGAGGACGGGATCTGCCTTGTATTCACCTGCGGCAAAGGCAAACCCAATCTGCGCAAGGCAAAAGTGTTTTTCACAAAAATCGTCTTTGAATTTCTTTTAATTTATATTTTCGGCAAACACCATGTTAGCATTCCCAATTAAAACGCCCGACAGAGGCCGTCTCAAATTAAAAAAGCCGTTTTTCCTTTACAGAAGTGCTTATGGGGATTATTGTAAACATCGATAGTCGGCGAATCATGAATAAAATAAAACCCAGACCTACAGTATTTGTAAGCCAAGACTACAAATACGTTTGCGACACTTGCGAACCCCTCAAAGGGGGAATATCGAGAGGAGAGGTCGTATGGAAGGGCTTTAAGAGGGGACTGTACCCGGGCGACGACACGCAGTTTTCCGAGCTTGACGGAATCCGGCTCTGCGCCTACTGGGACGCAAAAAACGACCAAACATGGAGCCTCCCATTCCACAGAAATGAGGGCCTTGAAATAGGATTTGTATCAAATGGTTCCGTCGATTTTTCCGCCGACAAGTCGAAGAACGAATTTACAACGCTTACTTCCGAGCATGTCACCGTCACAAAGCCGTGGCAGGAGCACGCGATAGGCAACCCCGTCCTCACGTCCTCAAAAATGCTCTTTTTGATAATCGACTTTGCTATAAGAAGACCGAACCAAGACTGGAAATGGCCGAGTTGGATTGTGCTTAGCGAGTCCGACAAAGCGGAATTTTCAAAGTACGTCCAGAATACAAACCTTACGATATTCAAGTCCACCGGCGGGCTGAAGTCGGCATTTAAGGAAGTTTACGACATAATAGACCGCGGCGGCGTCGAGAATTCGATTTCATCGCTTTCGATAACGTTCAATAAAATATTGCTCGAACTGCTGTCGATTTTTAGGGGAGACTCGACCGACTACTCGACCGACTCCCCAAACATAAATGTCGTAAAATGCTTTTTAGAGCAGCTTGACACATATTGCCATGAAGACTGGACGCTGTCTGCAATGGCAGAGGACTGCGGATTGAAGACAACGCGTTTTACCTACTATTGCAAACTGCTCGCCAACTCCACGCCAATGAACCTGCTAAACCTCGCTCGGCTTCGGAGGGCGAAAAAAATCATCGAAAATTCAGACCCGTCCGAAAGTATTTCAATTACAGACATTGCTATGAATTGCGGATTTTCAACAAGCCAATATTTTGCGACTAAATTCAGGGAGACTTACGATTGCAGCCCACGCGAATATTTTTTGAAGTTTCACAAAAAAGCAAAGTAGCACTCTACTTATTTTTGCGGCTCAGAATGAAATTTTTAACATTGTAAAGCTCGGCGGAATCGGGAGATAGGCGTATTGCAGTATCTATCGATTTTAGCGCGCCGTCCAATTTTCCCGACTGAAGCTGCGCGATGGATAAGTTGTACCACGCCCTTACGAATCCGGGGTCTATTCTCACGGTTCTTTCAAGCTCAGCGAGCGCCGAGCCAGCGTCCCCAAGCTCCGCGTGCAGCAGGGCGAGCGCGTAAGACACATCAGCGTTTTCGGGATATTTTTGCGCCGCGTTTTTTAGGATTTTTAGAGAATCTTCGGCAAACCCGCCCCTAAACAAAATTATCCCGACTTCCCTGTCTATGGCAGGATTGTTCCGCTCCATTTCAAGCGCGGATTCCGCGAGCTTTTTAGCATTTTTCGGATTTCCCGCGCGCAACTCGAAGTCGGCGTGTTTGAGTGCCCCAAACGGTCTGTCGGAATTGAAATTCAAATATTCTTTAAGCTCCGAATACGCCGCTGAATTTTTTGGGATTGCTTTGCCGAGCGAAAATGCGCTGTCTATCCTCACCAGCGCCGAAGGGTCATTTAGCGCAAGCTCCGACAATTTTTCGGAGTCCGTCTGCCCATTGAGAAGGCCGACAGCCGACGAGCGCACGAGAGGGCTCTTGTCCGCCAAATAGCGCACCGCTGTTTCCGAAACAGCCGCGTCGCCCGACCACGGAGTCAGGAGCGACAGCAAAGCCGACTTCCATGCATCGTTGTCCTCCCTTTCGAGCGCTTTCAAAAGCTCCGCCTTCAGAGCCTCGGAAACATCGCCCGCATGCGCCCTCGCAACCGCCATCGAGCGCGCGCGCTTTCTAAGAAACCTCTCAGACCCGTACCATTTTTCAAAATTTTCAATCAGCCAGTCGAGATTTCTTACGGGCTTTCCTGCGTCGATTTTTTCGTGGCACTGGCTGCACGCGTTCGGCACGCCCGCTTCCCTCGTAAGGACGGGATCGGGAGACGTAAAACCGTGGTCGTAGCGCGAGTCGCGCGCCATATATATGGTTTTAGGCATGTGGCAATTGACGCAAAGATTGCCGTCATTGCCTTTGTGGAATGAGTGTGCCTCGGGAATTATCGTCGGGGCATTCTTAAAATTTCTCGCGGCGGGGGCGTGGCAGTTCAGGCACAGCTCGTTTTTGTCGACGGGCCTTACGGTTTTCAGCGCGTGTCTGTCGTGGCAGTCGAGGCATGTGAGCCCCGCCTGGTACTGCCTGCACATCATAAACGACGAAAACATAAAATTTTCGTCTCGCACTTTGCCGTCTGGGTAATATATTCCGTCCTACACGGGAAGTATCGGGCGGAAATAGTCGTAAAAATCGCTTCCGGCCTTAAATTTTTCGTCTTTGAGCTGTTCTCTGCGGGAATGGCATACAGCACAGGCGTACATTCTCTCCGCGGGCGACGGCCTTTCGGCAAGCTCGGAAAGCTCCGAATGTTTGCAGTCCTTCGGAAGGGCATCGTGGCATTGCAGGCATGATACGCCGTGCGGATTGCCCTGACAGGATACCCCGCGTTTCCGGGCCTGCCCAAATCGTGCCGCTCCTTCCCAATAAGCATAAATTGTCCGTCGGGCGGCGACGGCGGATTCTCGGCCTTCAACAGCGCCAGAAAACTCTTTCCAGTCATCTGCCTGTGTTTTCAACCCCCGCAAGCTCAAGAAATGTCGGGGCGAAATCGCGCACATTTATGAACGTGTTTTCGACGCGAGGCTTTTTTATGTTTTTGCCCCATCGCACCGCCATCGGAAAATTGTATCCGTGCTCGTATATCTGACCCTTTACGCGCGGGAAAGGCATGCCGTGGTCGGACGTATATACAACTAGGGTATTGTCAAGCTCTCCGACGCTTTCCAAGTAATCCAAGACCTTTTTCACATGGGAGTCCATATGCTCGCATTCGTACGCGTAATCAGCCAAGTCGGAACGCACTATTCTGTGGTCGGGATAGTATTTGGGCATCTCCACGCTTTTTAAATCTTTGCCGCCCCGCTCGCCCGCGCCGTCCTCGTACGGCCTATGCGGCTCCTTGAACCCGAGCCAAAAGCAAAATGGCTTTCCCGCGGGGCGCTCCTTCATAAAGTACTCGATAAAATTCCGCGAGTAGTCGTCATTGCTAATGTATCTCGCGGGGGGGTTTTTGAAAAATTTATTGTAAGCTTTTCCGGCAGGATTGTTTTTTCTGCCCGCCGATTTGTAGTCTCCCGGCCCCCATCCCTTGCCGGTGTACCCGACAAAATATCCGTTTTCTTCGAGTATGTCGGCATACGTCACAAAGCCTTTCGGCCACGGATTGTAGTGCTGCACGCCCTCCCTGAGCTGCCATGTGTTTCTTCCTGTTGTGATGCTCACCCTGCACGGAGCGCATTTGGGATTGGATGTAAAGCAGTTGTTAAACAATATGCCCTCGGACGCCACCCTGTCGAAAGTAGGCATTTTTATCCAGTCTCCCGTTCCGTAGGAAGCAGCGTGCTTTCCCCAGTCGTCTGCTATTATAAATAATATGTTGTTTCGTTTTTGCGGTTCTCCCTCGCCCAATTTTGGGGAATCCGCAAACAACATACATGAATGCGCGATAGACAACGCAAACAATGCAAAGATAATCCTCGTGCCTTTCATGCGGACTTTAACGAACCAATATTTTTTTGGGCGCAATATATTTTTTTGGGGCACCAAATACTCTAAAAATGCTTGTCACTATGGCACCGCACACGCGTTTTTTCGCATTTACCGAGAATTTTTAAGGCGCGCGCCCAACTATTTCTGCCTCGTTAAACCATAAAATTTTTTCGCTTTTTTTATCAAAAAATTTTTTATTCGACGGATTTTTTGCCTAAAAAAATTTTTATCTGCTCCGAAATTGCCAAACTAAAAAGCATTTTCATTGGTTTCCGCCCGAGATAAAACTTTTTTCAAGTAAACTTAAACCCACAAGCGCGCGTTCTTAGAAATTTCATGGAGACCAAGCAAATTACGATAAAAATCCCTTGTATCTACCCAACAAAACATGGCGAATCGCACAGTCGCCACGCATACATGCAGGCAGCCCACAGGCAGGGCGGCAAGTAAATCGAAGCCGATGCCAGCACTGTTGCAAATAGGAAAGCAAAAAAACCTGCGCCAACGCAATCAAAGTGCGTGAGAAGTACAAACCAAACCTGCATGCAAAATTAAAGAATAGGCTCAACAGAACCGCTCCAATTCTCGCACACTGCGTTTGCCAATTTTTCCTATGCGAATTTTGACGGCTCAAAAATCTTAGGATCGCAGCTGTTTACTATGACCGCGCGGCCTTCCGCTACTGAAGATATGTCGCCCAAGGCCTTCATCTGCATTGCAACATTTCCGAAAGCAGTGGATTCTGTGGGGCCTGCCGAAATCTCGCAACCAGTCGCGTCGGCGGCAAATTGGTTGAGCATTGCGTCCTTCGAGCCGCCGCCCATTATGTGTATCCTATCAATCCCGACGCCCGATATTTTTTTCATATTGGAAAATACCTTCGCATACTTTGCTGCAATGCTCTCCTGTATGGCTCTGAACATCTCGCCTTGTGTGCGCGGAATTTTTAGAGAATTTGCGCGGCAATATTCCTCAATCGCAAGCGGCATATTTTCCGGCATTGCAAACTCGGGGGAGTCGACGTCAAAAACCGTGCGGCGTGGCTCAGACTCGGCGGCAGCGCGCTCAAGCTCGCGGTAGCCCATATCCCTGCCCTCGCGCGCCCAGACCTCCTTGCACTTTTGCACAAGCCACATTCCGGTTATATTTTTTAGGAAGCGCACTGTATTTTCGGCTCCGATTTCATTTGTAAAGTTTTCCGAAAAAGCCGCTTTGTTTACTATTGGGCTATCGAGCTCCAAGCCTGCGAGCGACCAGGTCCCGCTGTTGACATATGCCGGATTTTTATTTGCGGACGGAGTCGCGACAACGGCAGAAGCAGTGTCATGGGTCGCGACACACGCGACTTTTATATCGCCTAATTCCGCTTTCAATTCCGGCCTTAGAGAGCCAAGCACCGTTCCGCATTCGGCGAATCCGCTTTTAAATAGGCGTTCAGGAATGCCGAGCTTTCCAAAAAAGTCCCAATTCCAGTCGCGCGAGAAAGGATTGTAGCATTGTGTGGTAGACGCGTTCGTGCGCTCATTTGCCTTTACGCCGCAAAGCATGAACGCAATGATGTCTGGCATCATTAGGAAAGTTTGGGCGCGCTCGAGCCTTCCAGACCGGGCGTCTTCGGCGAGCTGGAAGATTGTGTTAAAAAACATAAATTGAATGCCGGTCGAGGCGTATATGTCGGCCTTCGGGATTTTTGAAAATACCTCGGCATCGATTCCCTCCGTGCGCGAGTCGCGATAAATATATGGAAGTGAAATAAATTTATCAGAAGAATCGAGCAAGCCGTAGTCGACACCCCATGTATCGATTCCGATTGAAACTATCGAGTCGCCAAATAACGACTTTGCCTTTCTTAGTCCGTTCAATATAGAAGAAAAGATCGCGTCAATATCCCAGTGATACGAATTTCCGATTTTAACCGGATTGCTCGACCATCTTGCGACTTCGTCAAGCGATAGTTTTTTTCCGTCGAATGCTGAGGCCATGACCCGCCCGCTGCCGGCTCCGAGATCTACTGCGAGATAAACTTTCTTCATTTCAAGTATATTTGTATATTGCTTTTGTTGGTGATTATTGAGTTTATTTGGGAAGTAGTCAACAGACAATATAAAACAATATGTGAAAAATAGCGAATATTGCAAAAACGGCTTGACAACAAAGTGCGCAAAAGTAAATTCGGTTGGATATAAATTGGAATTCCAAAGGGAACTGGGGGCATAGCTCAGTGGATAGAGCAGCGGTTTTCTAAACCGTTGGTCGAGGGTTCGAGTCCCCCTGCCCCTGCTTTTCAATTTGGGGCCGTAGCTCAGTTGGAAGAGCGCTAGAATCGCACTCTAGAGGTCGTGAGTTCGAACCTCATCGGCTCCACCATTTAAAACCCGCAACCATTCTCTGGAT
>ENA-UOJE01001957-UOJE01001957.1-human-gut-metagenome-genome-assembly--contig:-C23-NODE-1957-length-16862-cov-7.462724_pt1 | contig 16862 bp, 16 predicted proteins | sample MGYA00242341_ERZ723888 | MGnify/ENA metagenome assembly ERZ723888 | reverse complement strand
AAAGCGCCGAAAAGGCACGCTGTCAGGCGTGTTTGCCCTTGTTAACCGATGGTAACGATAGCACTAAAAAAACCGCCCATCGGGCGGTTTTTTTCATCTCTATAACTGATTTAGTATTTAAACGGCTTTTTCTGCTGCTTGCACCAGGTTTTCAGAACAAAGCGCGTCGGCAGGAGCTTAACGCCGAGAACCTGCAATCTCTCCGGCAGACCAAGGATAGAGACAGGCTTGTTGCGGTGCATGTCCTTCACGGCCTTTTCTATGACTTCCTTCGGGCCGTAGTAGCGGTTAAAATAGCTGACGGTGTTGTCGTGTATCGCGTGGCTGAAAAACTCTGTTTTTATCCAGCCGGGGCAGACTGCCATAACGCGGATGTTGCGCTCGGCAAGCTCAACGCGCAGCGCCTTGGAAAAGCTCAGAACATATGCTTTCGACGCGCCGTAAACGTTAATATACGGAACCGGCTGGAACGACGACATCGAGCCCATGTTGTATATCTGCGCACCGTCCGGCATGTAGGGGAGGGTGATATACGTCATGCCCGTCAGCGCACGGTCGTTCAGGTCTATTATCTCAAGCTGCTTTTCCATGTCCATCTCGGTGTAGGTGCCGAAGAGACCGAAGCCGGCCGCGTTTACGAGGACTCTTACCTCGGGCTTTTCGATATCGAGCAGCGCCTTGAACTGGCTGAGGCTGTTGCGGTCGAGAAGATCGAGGATTACGGGGCGTATCTTTGCCCTGACCTGCGGCTGAAGCTCAAGCAGCCTGTCCTCGCGCCGGGCAATTACCCACAGCTCGTCAAGCTCCATGTCTTTATCTATTGCGTAAACAAATTCTCTGCCCATGCCGGAGGATGCTCCGGTAATGACTGCTATTGTTTTCATAACTGACTCCCTTCGTAATTAAAGGCACAGCAGACGCTGTGCCTTTGCTGCTATTGCTTAACTTCAAATGCCTTCAGGCCGTTGACTAAAATGTTGCATAATGTTTTTGCAAAAACCTCTGCCGTAACTTCAAAATCCTCAAGTATCCACAGGTTGTATGCGTGCATGACGCCGCCGGAGATGAAGCGTGCGTATATTGTTGCAGCCTCCTCGCCGCCCCAGCGCTCAACAAGCTCCTTGTCGGCAAGAATGTATTTTGTCAGCCAGGTTTTCAGATTTATGCCGAGATCGTAGACGTTTACAAACTTAAAAAGTCTCTTTGCCGGGTCGCGGCTTGCTATCATCATATCCGCCGCCATCAGCATGATGGGATACGGATCCTTTTCCAGCTCGCTTGCGGTGTAGTCGCCGAAAAGATAGTCGGCATGATCAAAAAGATCGCTAATAAGCTGCTGACGCACATCCTCAAGATTTGAAAAATGCGCATAGAAAGTGCCGCGGCTGACATTGGCACGCTTTAGCAGCTCATTAACGGTGATCTGCTTGAAGTCTTTTTCATACATTATGTCCAAAAGGGCATCCTTTATCGCCTTCTTGGACTTCTCGACCATTCGATTGTTTGTGCTCATAAATAATTTCCACCCCTGAAAATCGTTTATTTGTTCAATATTATATTGATGGTCTAATTGTAACCGAAGAGTGCAATAATTTCAATAGCTAAAGCGAAAAATGTTTAAAAATATATTTTTAATGCAATAACGTATAGCTATATACAAAACGGTGAAAATTGTACAAACTGCAAAAGAGAAACGGAACAAATTTGTTAAAACGTACAAAGTTGAACTTATTGGATAGAAAAGTATAAAAATATAATTGACAAAATGCCTGAATAAGTTTACCATTAGACAAAACGAAGCAAAAAGTTTAATTTCAAATTGCATAACGTGAGGAGGAAGGACAATGTGCAAACTGTTAAAACCATCGGTTGAGAAACCGTGGCTGAAGTTCTTTTCGGAAGAGGCGAGGGAAGCGTCCGTTCCGCAGAACACCATCTATCGTCACCTGCGCGAGAATAACGAAAACGGACTCGGCGACACGGCGCTCAACTATTTCGGCAGAAAGATCAGCTACGGAACACTGCTGACCGAGGCCGACCGTGCAGCCGGAGCTTTCGCGGCCGCCGGTATTAAAAAGGGCGATATAGTCGCCGCGGCGACCGTAACGATTCCCGAGATGGTCTATGCGCTGTACGGCCTCAACAAGATCGGCGCCGCTCCGCTGATAATTGATCCGAGAACAAGTGCGGCCGGGGCGATGAGCTTCATAAAAGAAACCGGTGCGAAGATATTTATAGTGATCGACCTCTACTATGAAGTCCTCAAGGATGCGCTGTTTGAGTCCGGCGTTGAGAAGATAGTTGTTATCTCCGCCGATACCTCGCTGCCCAAGTCGATAAGGTTTTTAAAGCAGCTCAAAATGCCGGCTCCGAAGATACCAACAAATGATAAGGTGCTGACGTGGACTCAGTTTTCAGCGACCGGCGTTGGTGTCGAGACCGAGACTGCGGAATACGGCGAGAATGATCTTGCAGCGGTTACGCTGACCGGCGGAACCACCGGTGCACCAAAGGGCGTAATGCTTTCAAACGACGGCTTCAATGCGATCGCGTTTGATTTCAGGCACTGCGGCGTTTCCTACAAGCGCGGCCAGCGCTTTTTGAACATCATCCCGATGTTCTCTTCCTACGGTATCGTATCGAGCCTGCACATGCCATTGTCCCTCGGACTTGAGGTAGTCATCATTCCCAAGTTCGATGCCGAGAAGGTCGGCTACTATGTTAAGAAATACAGACCCGAGCACACGCTGCTCGTTCCTGCGCACTATGAAAAGCTCATGAACAGCAAGGAAATGGCAGGCGGCTTTGACCTCAGCTTTTTCCGTACCGCAGGAAGCGGCGGCGACACGATGAACGCCGGTCTCGAGGCAAAGCTCAACAGCTTTCTTGAAAGCCGTGGCTGCCGCTATCCTCTTTCTCAGGGCTACGGCATGAGCGAGGTATCCTCGGCTGCATCCTGCTGCTGCAACGGAAACTTCAAGAGCCTGTCGGTCGGCTATCCTCTGCTGACAACGACTATCGGTATTTTTGAGCCGGGCACGGATAATGAGCTTGACTACGGCGAAGAAGGCGAGATTCTGCATAAGCGGCCCGTCGATCATGCTCGGCTACCTTAACAATAAGGCCGAGACCGAAAACGTCATTCGCCGCCACGCCGACGGTACCCTGTGGGTTCACAGCGGCGACATCGGACATATGGATTCCGATGGATTTGTCTACATAAAGGGAAGAATAAAGCGCATGATAACGCTTTTTAACGGACATAAGATATTCCCGACGCATATCGAAAGCGTGCTCGGCCGTCATCCGCTCGTTTCAAGCTGCGCCGTAGTGGGCGTGAATGATACGACCCATGCTCAGGGGCAGCTTACGCTTGCGGTGATCGAAACAAGTGAGACCTCGCTTGAAAAGCAGCTTGCAATAAAAAATGAGCTTTACGAAATGTGCCGCCAGGAGCTTGAAGGTCCGGCAAAGCCCTATGATGTGATATTCATTGATTCCATGCCGCATACCGGAATGGGCAAGATAGATTATCTCAAGCTCGCAGAGGACTACAATAATGAAAATAAAAACGAAACAGAAGCTGTCTGAACGACAGACCGGAGGTAAACAGATGAAACATACAAAAAGAATACTGAGCTTCGCGCTTGTTCTGATAATGGTTTTTGCACTCTGCGCGCCTGCGCTGGCCGACAGAAGCTATGAGCCGTATAAATACTACATGTGCGTCGGCGACAGCATCGCCGCAGGCTGCTCGCTCACCAAAGACGGCAGCGAGACCTATTTTGATCAGGAAACCGATGACTATACCACGGTGTATAATCCCGATTATATCTATTATGGCTATGACTACACCGCTGTGCCCACGGCATACCACAGCCTTGTTGCCGATGCGCTGGATGCAAAGCTTTTGCAGTATGCTCGCAGCGGACTGCGCGCCGTGGAATTCAGATACTTCCTCGAGGGCGTCTATAACGATTACGACAAAACACGCATTTGGGGCAATACCTACTTTGACAATGACGGCAACGGCTTTACACTTGCAGACCTCGACGCAATGAATGCGAAGATGAACTACACGGAAGCTGTTAAGAAAACGAATGTCATCAGCGTAAACGTCGGCTCAAACGATGTCTTTTCATTCACCCTGAATCTTGTCCTTCAGGAGATGACCGATAATGCAAACAATGATGCCCTCAAGGATATTAAGGACTTCCTCAATAACGGCGGCGCGCTCGGAACGGCTTTCGGCAAGCTCATTGAATACTGCCAGAGCGTCGGCCAGATGGCAAAGCTCACAACTCTTATAACTACGACCTTTGCAAGGGCTTATGAGCAGTTTGAGGAAAACTACGATGCAGTGGTCAAGAAAATATATGAACTTAACCCGGATATCACATTTGTCGCCGTCGGCGTTTTCAACCCCTTCAAGCACTTCCGCCTTTCCGACGGCAGCAATCTCGACCTGAGCGGTCTTGCTCTGCCTATAGTCACGGCGATAAATAACCATCTCAGGCAGCTTTCTTATAAATACGATAACTTCTATTATTCCAACGTCGTCGGTACCGAGACTTACGACATGAATTACAACGATAAGTATTTCTGGGAGTACTTCGCACTAAAGGTTCACCCGACTCTGGGCGGCCATCAGTACATGGCTCAGCAGATCCTCAGTGTGCTTCCCGAGCGCGGAACTCTGCCCTTTGTGGATGTTCCGGCAGACGCATGGTACTATGACGAGCTTTACTACGCATGGTTTAACGGCCTTATAAAGGGCACAACGGAAACCACGTTTGATCCTGCCGCAACAACTACTCGCGCCCAGCTCGTGACCGTGCTCTACCGCATGGCAGGCTCACCGAACGTGAGCGGTCTGACAGAGCCGTTCACCGACGTTTCCGACACTCACTGGGCAAGAGACGCGATAATCTGGGCGTATGAAAGCGCGTTTATAAAGGGCTATGACGCAACCACATTCGGACCCGAGGACGGACTTACTCGCGCTCAGCTCGTAACGATCCTGCATAGATACGCAGGCTCGCCTGCGGCAAGCGGCGACCTCGGTGTGTTCTCCGACTCTGCCGATATTGCCTCGAGTTACCGCAATGCTGTCCGCTGGGCAGTGGCAAACGGCGTAGTCAACGGGTATAACGACGGCTCTTTCCGCCCGGACACGGTTATAACGCGCGCCCAGCTTGCGGCCATCCTCGCAAGATTTGACCGTATGTGATGCAGCGAAAAGCTGATAATCATAATCCCCCCGATCCGCGGTTCTTCCTGCCATAAAGACTTCCTTTTCTTCCTCCCAACGCCGCGGATAAGGCCGGCCACTCATGTGGCCGGTCTTTTTCAGCAGAATTTGCCTAATGCCTGACCTGCAATACAGAAGATTGAACTGCGAGTCACCCATTGATGTACAATAATAGCGAAAATGTCTATCAGCCGGAATTTATCCGGCTGATTTTTGTTTGTTTTTCATATATGGCTTGTTAAATGTGCTTTTTTCTGTTAAAATAAAAAAAGTCATGTTATGGGAGGCAGAGCAATGCCTGCAAAAAAGCGAAGCAGAAGCAACTCAAAACAGGTTTACATAATATGCGCAATAGTAACGCTTGCGGTGCTCGGCGTTATATTCGGGATACACAAATATAAGATAGCGCAGATAGCGCCGGTGTATCAGATCCGCGTTGACGGGCTTGACGCCGCAGCTCCGGCCGAGGCGCAGGCTGCCTGCCGCGCCAATCACGCGCGCTTTGCCGAGCAGAGCCAAAAGTACTCGGGCTGTGCTTGGGTGTGGGCAGGGAAAAAGACCATGTATCTTGTTAAGCCCGAGGCTTTGGAGCTCGACGCCTCCGCCGAGGAAACCGGTTTTACGGCCGTGAGCTTTCTTAACGCAAGCGGAAAGCGCCTGCACGGATTTATCATCGACCCTGCGACCGAGCCTGTTGAGCTTGGCAGGATAAAGATAAGCGACGCAAAGGAATATAACTATGATAATGTCAGCATGACAGTTCGCGTCGGTCTGCGCAGCGGCGATATTAAATACGAAAACGCCGTGTACCTTTGGGAAAAGGACACGGATATTGTCCTTGCCGTAAGGCCGGATACATATAAAAAGGTTGAGGGCAGCATAGTAAGCTTCACCGATGACGGAAACGTGACCCACACATGCTACGTCCTTGATACTGAGATCTGAAGGTTGGAAAATAGATGGCAAATGCCGTGATGGAAACGGGCGCGGACGCAAAGCGCCTGTTTGAAATTGTAAAGGTAATATCAAAATATAAGGTAACTCAGGGCGTAAGCCCGGAAAAGCTGTGCGACATGTTCAAGGAGCTTGGGCCGACCTTCGTTAAGCTCGGGCAGCTTCTCTCCATGCATCCGGAGATCATCCCCATGGAGCACTGCAAAAAGTTAGAGAGCCTGCGCACGGATGCCTCGCGCCTTGTGACGGCGCAGATACGCGAGATAATCACCGAGGAATACGGTCGCCCGTGGAGTCAGGTTTTCAAGCAGATCATGCCGTATCCCTTGGGTGCGGCGTCGATCGCGCAGGTGCATGAGGCAGTTCTGCTTGATGGGACGCATGTCGCCGTCAAGATCCAGCGCCCGGAGATATACTCGGTCATGGAGCGCGACGTTCGACTTTTGAAAAGCGCACTGAATGTCGTTAAGCTCAAAAAGATCAATAATGTCATGGATCTCGGCGAGACTATCGACGAGGTGTGGGCTGTCGCGCAGGAGGAAATGGACTTCGAGCGCGAGGCTGCGAATATCCGCCGCGTGCGCGAGAATATCGAGGGCATAAAATATGTCTATTGCCCAAAGGTATATGACGAGCTTTCAACAAAGCATATCCTCGTCATGGAATACATCGGCGGCTTTGAGCTGACAGATAAGGCTGCGATGGAGCAGCAGGGCTACGATGTGCAGGAGGTCTGCACGAAGTTCATAAATAACTATATAAAGCAGTTTGCAGAGGATAGATTTTTCCACGCCGATCCGCACCCTGGCAATGTCCGCGTGTGGGATGGGCGCATAGTCTGGCTTGATCTCGGTATGATGGGCACGCTGACCAAGGCCGATGCGGAGCTTATCAAGGTCTGCATGAAGGCGATATTCAGCAACGACTATGTAAGCTTTGCCGATGCCGTGCTTAACATCTGCGAGCACGATCCCGAGCTTGACCGCGAGACGTACTATGCGCGTATGCAGGCGTATCTGGACAAATACAGGGTCATATCCATGGCGCAGATGAGCAGCACGGTAGATATTTTTGCCGATCTTTACCGCATCGCGCGTGACTTTGGCATCAAGGTGCCGAAATCATTCACAATGTTCTGGCGCAGCCTGTCGATCATGGAGGGAACGGTTTCAGACCTGTCGCCGAAAACCGACCTTGCCGCAATCATTGGCAAGCACATGGCGGCTCAGGCTATGGTCAAGGGTGTGGCCGGCAGCATAACGCGCAAAATATCCCACCGCAGACTCGTATCCGGCAGTGCGCTGCATTATAACGGAAACGACCTCGAGCCGGACGAGGAATTTGAAGAAGGTATTAACGAGCCCGAAGAGTGGCTCGATGGAGATACGGAAGAATAGTAGATGGAATGGGGGAGTCCTCCGGTCGCGGACCGGGGGACTTTCTCTGTCCGCGGAAAAAACACACAAATGCAAGCCTGCAAATTTGTCGAGTATCACTATTTATAAAACGGGTAAAAGGTGGTATACTGTCTTTACAGAGGGCAATGCAGAGGCCATTATCCCACCCGGCCGGCATAATGCAGGGCCGCGGCCTCGCTTTCGGGAGAATATGCCCCACAAAATACAAACGCACCGCACGGTTATCCCCCGTGCGGTGCAATTTTTATATATTCAGGTTATCGACTCCGTTTCGCATCTCGAACAAAAATGCGATGAAGCTTTTCATGTACGGGATAAACTCGCCCGAATCGATCATTGACATGACCTCGTCGAGCGTCGCCCAGCGCGCGTCCACGACCTCCTCGGCCTGAAAGCGCAGCGAGGAAAGCGCAATGTCTTTCACAATGATGTAGTAGTCGTCGAAGCCGTCCTCGAAGTTCACCGTCAGCCGCGGCCGAAGGTCGGAAAAGTCGACGTCAAGCCCAAGCTCCTCGCGCAGCTCGCGGCGCATTGCCTGTCGGCTCGTCTCGCCGGAAAGCGCACTGCCGCCGACGGTGACGTCCCATTTCTCGGGAAATGTGGCCTTTTGTGTGCAGCGCTGCTGGATGAGCAGTCTGCCGTCCGTGCTGAAGATCGCGACGTGCACGACCATGTGGTAAAGCCCCTCCGGGTGCTTCTCGCCGCGGATCACGCTTTTTCCGGTCGGTATTCTGTCAACGTCGTATGCGTCCCATGTTTCCATAATTATCACCCGGAACACAGTAGCATTTTTTCGCCGCCGCGTCAAGAGAATGTCGCGTTCCGTCGAAAATAACTGCTTTACATCGGCTGTGCGATTTGCTATAATATTTGGGCATTATAAATGCGCCCGTAGCTCAGCTGGATAGAGTGTCAGACTCCGACTCTGAAGGTCGTGGGTTCGAATCCCGTCGGGCGTACCATATTAAAAAGCCAGTGTTATCAATGCTTTGCGGCATTTTGACACTGGCTGTTTTTATACTTTTTAAGGGCTTAAATCGGGCGATAATTCAACTTTAATTCAACTCGCTTTAAAAATTCAAGCCTTTTTCAAGAGAATATCACCGAGTATATCCGCGTTTTTCTTGTCGGCCTGCTCGATAACATGCGCGTATATATCGCTGGTAGTTGACACCTGAGAGTGTCCGAGCCGTTTAGCTGTGCTGACAATATCTCAACGCCATTGAATATCAAAAGGCTCGTCATGGTGTGCCTGAGGGCGTGAGGCGTGATATGCGGCAGACTGCAACGCCTGCTGAAGCGGCCAAGCCATGTTGTCACGCTGTCCGGGTGCATGGGAGCGCCGTTAGCCTGCGAGAATACAAAACCCTGTCTGCGGTAATACTCGCCGAGACGCAGCATCTCGCCGCTCTGCCATGCCCTGTATTGCCTCAAAAGCTGCATCGTCTCGACCGGCAGCGCAATATAACGCTTAGACCGCTCGGTTTTGGGCGTGTCCTCATAGATGCCGCGATCGGGCGAATACTGGACATTGTTGCAGATATATATACGCGAGTTGTCAAAATCGACGTTGCACCATTTAAGGCCGAGTATCTCTCCGCGACGTGCGCCGGTGATAAGCAGCATATGCGTAAGCGTCCGCCATTTTATAGGCTCATCTTCAAGTGCGCTGCGGATATCGGCGATATCTTCGGGCTGAAAATAATTAACCTCTTTATGTGTTATCTTGGGCAGCGAGGCTTTACCGGCCACGTTAAAGGGCACAAGCCCCTCTTTCTCGGCCTGATCGAGCACGGTGGATATCAGCCGGTGGTGCTCTATTATCGTCTTTGCGGACAGGCCTGAGCCCGTAAGCTTGTTCTGTCCGGGCTTTGAAAGCTGCGTGTAGAGCATATTCAGGTGATCTGCGCGTATGTCTCTGAGCTTCATATGCCCTATAGCGGGATATATGCGCGTGGTAAGCTCACGGTAGCGCACGATCGTACTGTGCTTTGCTCCGCGCCTCTCTTTAAGCTCAAGCACATATTCGCAGTACTCCTCAAACTTCATACGGCTGTCGGAGGTCACACCCTCACGGCATTCCTTTTCAAAGGTCGCGGCGAAAGCTTCGGCCTTTTTTCGTGCGCTTTTTTCCGTCCACGTCGGCGATACCTTGAAGGTGGCCGTGTATGGCTTGAGCGGCTTTCCATCCGCGCCTATGCCGCGATGCACGCGGACAGAGTAGGATATCAGCTTGCCGCTTTTGTCGCGCCGGGCTTGTATGTTAGCCATTGTTGTCCTCCTCTTCTTCCTCCTCTGCTTTTTCCCGCTCTTTGGCTTTTTCCTTACTGGTATTAATTAAATCATTTATAACAAGCCGTGCATAATCGGATACTTTGTTAACGGCGGCAATATAATCTTCAGCTAAACACGGGATTTCATTGCCGTCGTTGTCTAATTCAAGGATAGGATAAAATATTTGACTACCGTTTATTTTACTTTGCTGTCTAAACTCATCGTATAGATTGGAAATGCTGCAATTCCGCTTGTGGTATTCTGTGATTGATAGAGCCTCCCACGACCACGACGCACCAGTATTGCTCTCCAAAATCAATTCAGTGCCCCTTTTTCCATACATGCAGAATGTAAATCTTCAAATTGCCGATCTTAGTATGAAGGAAGGATATCCACCGATGTTCGTTTCCACAACGCTTGCAACCTGTTGCGGCACGATAGTTTGTACTTTGGTAATGTATCTGTTCCCCAATTTGCCTTGATAAACAGAGCAAGAGTAACGAATAAGGAGGATTAATGAATATGGACATAGATTCGATGAAACTTGCGATAGAATCTGTTTTTCCGAACAACACTGTAAAGTACGATGATTTGGGAAAACCTTCTGTAATGGTACGGATACCGCGATTTCGGATTTGCGATGTTATTCCCGGAGGATCAGAAGCGATTCACCCCGCGTTCATCGTCAACGGAAAAATACTCTCGGAAATCTATATAAGTAAATATCAAAATGTTGTAGAAAATGGTCGTGCATATAGCCTTCCTAATCGGGATCCACAGACATACATCACCGCAGATGATGCAAAGAAAGCCTGTGAGACAAAGGGAAAGGGCTGGCACCTGATGTCAAATTCAGAATGGGCGGCAATTGCTCTTTGGTGCAGAAAAAACGGATTTTTGCCGCGCGGCAACACTATGTACGGAAAAAACCATATGAATAAACACGAGCACGGCTCGGTTACATATATCTACTCGGATAAAAAACTCGACGGCCGAACGGCTACAGGGTCTGGTCCTGTTGCATGGGCGCACAATAACAATGCGGACGGCATTTATGACTTAAACGGAAACGTCTGGGAATGGGTATCGGGCCTTAGACTGAAAGACGGTCAAATTCAGGTGATCCCGGATAACGACTCCGCAGCTGCTGTCGATGAAAGTGACAATAGCGCTTTGTGGCGCGCTGTCTCCACAGAAGGAAATTATAAAGAAACAGTGAGCACAGATGTGCTGTATTTCGATTATAACGGTGCAGATGATAGCGACGATACTCCACACATTGCAGATGGAAAGCTGCTTCTTAATAATGAAAGAACAAGATCACTGTATCCGAAGGCAGATACAAATACGTCCCATGCATTGGGCAAGAATAGGTTTTGCGCAGTGAAAGCAGCGTGCGGACTGCAAGTGCCCGAGAGATTGATTGCCCTCGGCATTATGCCCGATGATGGTTACGACGGGGAAGGAAGCCTCTTCGTGCGCAATTATGGTGAACGGATGGCGATGCGAGGCGGCTACTGGTTCAATGCTTCGGACTGTGGAGTGTTCTGCTTGGGACTTGGTACACACAGATCTGCAAGTATTGACCATATCGGCTTCCGAGCGGCTTATGTTGAATTGGAGTAACAGGATATGAATGACAGTGCTACTTGTTTAAAGCCGGACCTTTCCGAAAGCTTTCTTCATCCGGTTAGAACCGGCGACAGTTCGCTGAGAAAAACGGCTTTTCGGGATGAATATCATGCAAATGAACGAATTGTTGCTGCATCCCCAGAGTGTTTCATGACAACGATAGAGAAGAAAATTACAAAGAGTGAGCACATTTTCTTCGTGCACGGCGGAGGAAATGTCCTGGAAGCAAATGCCCACAGAGATGTTGCAATGTCTCTTGCAGATTTAGGATTTCGCGTGACGCTTGTGGCATATCCACTTGCTCCGGAGCACAGGTATCAGGAACAGCAAGATGCGGTCTATCATAGCTTCGTTCAGCTTTCACGAGAATATCCAAATGACAAGTTCGCAGTCCTCGGTGACTCATGCGGAACGCTGTTGTCTTTGGCGCTCGTTTTCCGCCTGAGAAACGAAAAATTCAATAAAACACCGACAAAATTTGCGTTTGTTTCTCCACATACAGATGTAAGCTATAGCAATCCGGAACTTATCGATTCAGAGAAAAAGGATGGAATTCTTTCCATTAACGCAATGCTCATATGTTCAAGAGCTTATGCGGACGAACAAAAATGGCGTGATCCGGAAGTTTCACCAATCTATGCACCGCAGGAATGGTATAAACAGATGGGCAGCTTCCTAATCTATTATTCCGACTCTGAGCTTCTTTTTCCGGATCAAGAGATATTCATTCGAAAAATTAAGAATGCCGGGGGAAATCAGGTTACTGCATATCGTGTGGATGATCAGACCCACGATTATATTCTTCATCCTGAGCTACCGTCATCAAAGACAACAATTGCCGGTATAGGTGCGTTTTTTGAATAGTAAGATAAAGCTGCACTTTTATAAGTGCGCTGAGGTAAATACTTTAGACTAAAAGAAATCTACGGCATTTGTTTTTTGAACCATAACTGAATAACAAATACATATGCGCGCATGATTGATATGTCAAAAGCCGGTGAACTTAAGGCCTTTTCACCTTGAGTTCACCGGCTTTTTTATCGCTTTTTCACTGTTCGCTTTTTGCTTTGCTAAGGCGCGTCTGTCTTGCCTGATTGTATTTCATGGAGTAGTTTCTCAGACATTCGTGCAGCATAAGCGCGGCGATGTCGGCGGACTTTTTAAGCTCGCTGTTCGATAAATTCAGTTCGGACAGGGCACTTTTGAGGCTCTCGCTGTTTATGAGGGCTGCGGCCATAATGGCTTTCCCCTCGGCAGCTGCCGCAATTGCAGACATTGCACTGACGATGCTGCCCGGAATTTCCGGAGCGGTATAGAAACCGCATTGGCTTATAATGTCGCGCTCAACAAATATTGCAAGCCGGAGAAACACATAGCCGCCCTCGTCCTGCATGCAGCTCTCCGCGCCGGGTGACGCGGACATTTCAGTTCCGTCGGCTCGCAGCAAAACACCGCCGCCGATTTTTGCTTTATCTGTTGCCATGTTGATCCTTTCCGCTGCACACAGGGCAGCCGGGGAGCTTTACAATGCTGTGGTCCTGAAACACGTTATCCCACAGGTCAACGTACAGAAGCGTTTTGCGCACGGAGCTGCTTGCAAAGCCGTGCGTTATTATCTTTATCGCTTCGGTTGCCTGGATCGCCGCGATAAACGGCGCGGCGGTGCTGAGTATGCCGTGCGTGCCGGCTATCGGATATGTGCCGCGCTTCGGCGTTTTGCCGGGCATCAGACAGGCAAAGCACGGTCCGCCCGGCACGATATTCATCGTCATACCCTGACTCTGCACAACTCCGCCGTATATCCACGGAATGCCGCGAGGTACGCAGCAGTCGTTAATTATCTTGCGCGCCTCAAAATTGTCGCTTGCGTCAATGACGATATCGGCGCCGCCGAGCAGGGCAGAGGCGTTGCCCTCCGTGAGCCGTTCGCGCGACGATGTGACTGAAATATCGCTGTTGATTTTCCTGAGATGCTCGCAGGCTGCGTCGGCCTTACTGCGCCCGATATCGCCCTCCTCAAAAAGCGTTTGACGCTGAAGGTTGCTCAGCTCGACAATGTCATTGTCGATGATGAGTATATGTCCGACTCCGGCGCGCGCAAGATACGACGAAGCCGCCGTGCCGAGCGCGCCCTGACCTACTATGGCAACGTGCGCACGGCCGAGCTTTTCCTGCCCTGCGTGATCGATATACGGCAGACGGATCTGCCTGTCATATCTGTTATTCTGATCCATTTTTCTTCACCGCTTTTCATACATTCCGAGCAGGGTCTTATAATCCTCCGGTGTGTCGGCGTCGCGAAGAGAGCCGGGGTCGTTGACGGGGATCTCGATCATCGTTTCTCCGCACGCGGCCATCGCTTTTCCGAGGCCGCCGTCGCCGTTATACGCTAAAATTCCGTCAACGAGCCGTGAGGCGATCAGTATCGGGTGTCCGCGCCTGCCGTCGCACACGGGGCAGGCAAGCTCAGCTCCGGAATCAATGAGGGCGCGCGCGGTCGAGGCTTCAAACAGCGGAACGTCAACCGGTGTGAAAAGTATCCTGCCGCACTTATCCTTCAGATAATTAAGCCCCAATGCAGCCGAGTCGAACATCTGCGTTGAAGCATAGCACTCATTTCGGATAAACGTCAGGCCGCAGCCCTCAAGATGCCGCTCCAAAGCGTCGGCATTATGCCCGGTTATCATTACGATCTCCTCGGCTCCTGCCTGCCGGAGCGTTGAGACTATGCGCTGTGCTATGGACTGTGAGCCGATGCTCAGCAGGGGCTTGAAATCCCCCATGCGCGACGACATGCCGGCCGCAACTATTACCGCACCTATACTCATATTATATCCTCCATTGTAAACCATTATTTGCGCAGCGGCACCGAGCTGCCGAGCACGGACAAAAACTGCTTGAGAACGGGGTTTGAGTTCGAGCTTTGCCAAGCGGCGATTATATCCTCCTTCTCGCACTCGCCGACGAGCGGAACGAAAACAAGGTTATCCGCGTCGTACAGCTTGTCGGTGAAATAATCCGGCAGTATCGATATGCCCTCCTGAGCGGCGACCATCATGAGAATGCATTCGGCGTCGCACGAGCGGAAGAGAATATTCGGCTTGTAGCCTGCGTCCTTGTAAAGCTGCATGAAGAATGCGTCGCCGTAGGAATCGTTAGAAGCGTCGGGCGACATATACAGTATGCTTTCACCCTTGAGATCCGCGCGGCTTAGCCGCCGCCTGCCGGCAAGGGGATGCTCGTCATAAAGGGCAACAACAAGCCGTGCGCTTTCAACGCCTATGTATTCCACATCCTCCTGCGCTTTTAGGTTCGTACTGTCCCAGGTGAAGATGATGTCATACTCCTGCTGCATAAGCCCGGCTGCCAGAACATCGGTCGAGCAGCGGTAAAAGCTTATAAGCGCGTTTTGGTTTTGCAGATGAAACGAGCGCATGAGCACCGAAAGATCGCTGCGCTCGTAGCCGCGGACAAAGCCCACGCGCAGCGTTCCGGTAAGTCCGGTGGACGCATCGTGGACGCGCTCGACGGCGCTGCTCATTCTGTCAAGTATGGCGCGAGCCTCGCCCAGAAAAATTTTGCCTGCCGGAGTGAGCGAAACGGGGCGCGTTGAGCGGTCAAACAGTGCGCAGCCGAGAGATTCCTCCAGCAGCTGCATCTGCTGCGTGATGGCGGTTTGGGATATATAAAACTGCTCGGCGGCCTTCGTGAAGCTTCGGCTTTCGGCCGCTGCGACGAAGTATCTAAGCTGATTTCTGTTCATTATATGCCTCAAAATAAGTTTTTCTTATTTTAGCATATGGAAACTGCCCTTGTAAACTGCTGATTTTTCGACTAAAATAAGCAATAGCTTTTTTGAGAGAGGTATTCGTATGAAGAGAGAATCATTCGGCTCCAGACTCGGATTTCTGCTTGTCAGCGCAGGCTGCGCTATCGGCATCGGAAACGTCTGGCGCTTTCCTTACATAACGGGTCAAAACGGCGGCGGCTATTTCGTCCTGTTTTACCTTATCTGCCTTGTTGTCATGGGAATCCCCGTGCTGACGATGGAGCTTGCCGTCGGCCGTGCGAGCCGGCAGAGCGCCGTTCTGGGCTACAAGGCGCTTGAAAAACCCGGCAGCAAGTGGCATATCCACGGCTGGTTCTGCCTTATCGGCAGCTATCTGCTGATGATGTATTACACAACCGTGGCCGGCTGGATGGCAAGCTATTTCGGAAAATTCCTGACCGGCGTGTTCCATTCGGGCATGTCGGCCGATGCAACGAGCGCCGTGTTCGGAAACCTTCTGGCATCTCCAGGCGAAATGGCGATATGGACCGAGATCGTCGTTGTTGTAGGCTTTATCGTGTGCAGCTTCGGCCTTAAAAAGGGTCTTGAGCGCATATCGAAATTCATGATGCTCGCGCTGCTTGCGCTGATAATCGTGCTTGCCGTTCACAGTCTGACGCTTTCCGGTGCGGCAGAGGGCATGAAGTTTTATCTGCTCCCGTCCATTGATACCATTCGCAAAAACGGCTTCGGAAGCCTCATCACGGACGCTATGAATCAGGCGTTTTTCACCCTCAGCCTTGGTATCGCGGCAATGGAGATATTCGGCAGCTACATGAGCGATAAGCACACGCTCACCGGCGAGGCAGCACGAATCTGCGCGCTGGATACCTTCGTTGCGCTCATGGCAGGAACGATCATCTTCCCGGCCTGCTTCTCGTTCGGCGTATCGCCCGAGCAGGGACCGTCGCTGATATTTGTTACTCTGCCGCAGGTGTTTGTCAACATGGCCGGCGGCCGCTTCTGGGGCGCACTGTTCTTCCTGTTTATGATCTTTGCAAGCTTTTCCACGGTGCTTGCGGTTTTCGAGAATATCATTGCAGTATGTATGGATACCTTCGGCCTGAGCCGCAAGAAGGCCGTTGCGATAAACTTTGTGCTTCTTGCGCTGCTGAGCCTGCCGTGCGTATTCGGCTATAATATCTGGAGTGATCTGCACCTTATCGGCGGCAGGGATGTGCTCGATACCGAGGACTTCCTCGTGTCTAACCTGCTTCTGCCTATAGGCTCTCTTGTTTATTTGCTGTTTTGCGTCAGCAAGTGGGGCTGGGGCTTTGATAAGTACATTGCCGAGGTCAACAAGGGCACCGGCATCCGTCTTTCACCCAAGCTCAAGCCGTATTTCCAGTGGATACTGCCGATACTTATACTAATAATCCTCGTCCAGGGACTTATATAAATTTCAAAGCCGGCCGAAAGGCCGGCTTTTTCATTTACAGAACGGAGCAAATGTGTTATGATATTTTATTATTAAAATATCAGGAGAAAACGATGCTGGATAAAC
>ENA-UOJE01001950-UOJE01001950.1-human-gut-metagenome-genome-assembly--contig:-C23-NODE-1950-length-16905-cov-5.469674_pt1 | contig 16905 bp, 19 predicted proteins | sample MGYA00242341_ERZ723888 | MGnify/ENA metagenome assembly ERZ723888 | reverse complement strand
ACCGATATCTATATATTCGGCGGTTCAATGGGTGGAACCGGAACATGGAGTATGCTGTCTGCCTATCCTCGTCTGTTCACCGCAGCCATGCCTGTCGCCGGCAATCCGTCAAAGTGTGATGCTGACAATGTTGCGACGACTCCGGTATATACGGTAATGGGAACTTCCGACCGTATCATGAGTGTTGAAACTGCCTCCGATTTCATCAATGAGTTAAATTCCATCGGAGGCATCACACGATTTGATATTGAAGAAGGCTGGACACATGAAATGACTTGTATTCAGAGTTATACCACGGAGCGCCTCGATTGGGTATTCGGACATAGTCGTAATTCTTCAGGCATTGAAAACACAGTGGCAGATGATAAGATTGTAGAATCAATACAATACTTCTCTCTTGATGGTCGACAATTATCCAAGTCTCCATGCAACGGTCTTTATATTGAACGATTAATATATAATGATGGCACCGTTGCATCATTCAAGATATTGAAATGAGCAGCCAATATCTCCATCTTAAGAAACAAAATAATTTTCATTTTCTTCCATTCATACTTCGTTTCGCCTGAGAGGGTTTCATCATTCGGTGAGCCTGCATCATGCAGCGGTAGGCGAAGCGGCGGTCGTCTTCATCCGGATTGCGTCCCCATGGGAGGTCTGATGAGGTACCTCCGCCTCCGCATGAGTGGGCGAACTGGGTAGCTCCGTCGAGATAGCCGAGGAACAGGTACATGGAGCACTTCAGAATCTCGTTTGGCTGTTTGGCGATTGCCGCCAGAAATTCACCGTCTAAACTGTCACTTATTTTTGGCACTCCCTTTTCCCAAAATTACCGCTACAAAATCTTAAACATAGACATGAAAAAAGAGGTTTAACACCTCCTTTAAATTGAATCACATGTTTATCGCTATTCCATAGTCGTACTTTAGAGTTTGGACAACAACTCGGTGCCTGTCATCGCTGTCATCTCAGAGAAAGCAAATAGTTTCTTACCAAGGTCTTTGAGCGATGCGCCGATGTGATACACCGTCTCGTCAATTATCAGAAAACGGTCATGAGCTCCATTATATACATGGATTGTGATTTCGGGATATTGCTGATTATGTCGCCGTAGATCCTGGCGGAGGACAGGCTTGATTTCCTGCGTGTAAATGGAGGCTTTGACTCCCGGTTTTCTTTTATCAAGCTGAGTCAAAACAGTCGCATCTACGTAATTGTCAATCAGAACTATGCGCGTATTGGCAGATTCGACGAGCTTTGATATTATCACATGAGCATCGAATATCTGACCTTGAAACAGAATTCCTTCCTTAGGAGGTAATGAAGTCCTTACGAAGAAATCAACATCCCTGCGAATAGCAGCAATTTTCCCATCCTGTTCCAAAAGCCTTCTATCCAACCTGTCGCTCATTTCAATCAATCTCTGGTTGACCGAATAGCCACGAAGCAGATACTCTTTCAATATCTTATTGGCCCACTGGCGGAACTGGGTGCCTCTTAATGACTTGACTCTGTATCCTACAGATATGATGACATCAAGATTGTAGTATTTGGTTCGATATCTTTTGCCGTCAGACGCAGTTGTCAAGTATTCCTTGACAACTGAATTGGCATCCAATTCGCCTTCTTTGAAAATATTATTGGTATGAAGGCTTATGTTTTGTTTTGTCGTCTGAAATAACTCCACCATCTGAGCCTGCGTAAGCCACACAGTATCACCTTCAACTTGAACATCAAGTTTGAGGGTTTCGTCAGGTTGATATATTATTATCTCGTTTTCTTGAGTAGATTCCATATGCAAAAGTATAAAAAGTTTATGACAATTCGTTCGGCAGGAATGAGTAATGCAATCTTTCGACCTTGGCGGTGAGAGTCTAAGGCAGCAGTTTTGCATAGACCTTTTCGGTGATGTTGGTACATCCATATCTTAACAGGCGGCTGACAACCGACATCGAAAGTCCTTTGTTAAGAGCGAAGACGGCGAATGGATGTCATGCCCTGTGGAATACCCCATTTCGTCAGAGTCGCGTGTAAATTCAGCGAAAATAAACAAGTTAACAAATGCCGGAGAAACTAAATGCTTGAAAATAGACAAGTTTATTTTGCAGCAAAAGGATACAAAAAGCGATTGACAAGTTTATTTTGTTGCTTGTCAATCGCTTTTGTATTAGTTGTTTATGTCTTAAAATCGGGCTGATTTTATATCAATACTCCTCCTCGTTGAACCGAATATGCTATACTGATTATCAATAACATAAGGTTATAAGTGGAGAATTTAGGGGCGTGTGTTTGGCTATAAATGACGATAAAACGCTATGAGGCTTTAGGTTGAGGCGGTTTATTCCTCCTCACTGTAAAAGAGGAATATTCGTCTTTTGTTGAGAATTTATTCGGTATCGGATGTTGGTGTTTCGGGCTTCCGACCTCGACAGCCGCTTTTGGTAATGAGGATTCCTTTTCGGATTATACACCGCGAGTTTTGATATGGCTTATCCTCGCTTAAACCGTAGTTCCTCAACGAGCCGTAAGTGATACCGAGCTGTTGAGGTGTGAAGGTGTCATAGATTGAGGCGAGAGAGCCGAAATAATGGTGTTGCCCATCGACCTCAACGTGTATTACTGTTCTGTCCATTGAAAAGGGTATTATTCTGGCTGCAAAGATACGGTTAATATTGCATATAATGAATTAATGTCATAAAATTAACAATCTTTAGCTGGAGATATTTGCAGGTATTTAATAAATGTCATACCTTTGCATTGTCAAACAGAAGTCATCACTTTAACACCTCATAGATATGGTAAACGCAATCATAATCAACAACTCCACCGCCAATCGCGCCACAGTAATCGCTGCTCGTACCGAATCCGCCGAAATGGGCATGGTGAAAGCGATGTTAATCGACCTCCTCAAGGTGAAACTCGCTGGCGGTATCGCTCACTTCATCTTCAAGAAAAAGGATGGCTCGCTCCGCGAAGCGTGGGGAACGACACAGAGCCACCTCGCCAAAGCAAAAACCAATGGCAGAGGAGCAAGCCGCGAGTGCTTCAAAACAACCGCATACTTCGATGTTGAGTGCGGCGAATGGCGGTCGTTCCGCTGGGAAAATTTAATTCAAGTCTTTTGAATTAGCGTGAATTTAGGGGCTGCCGTACCGGCAGCTCCAAATTCACTTTCTTCGAGAAATGAATAAAGGTTAGAAATCAGCATTTTGAATTGAGAGAAAAATAACAATATACAGAAACCTCAACACCACAATAAAAATGAGCCTCAAAGGAACACGAACCACCGCCGACTACATTGAGTGGAACACGATGCTTACACTTATCCGCCGACTTTATAAGGATGGCGATTATATCATGTCGCTGTTCATCGGATGCGGTTGTTTCTTCGGGTTGAGGGTGTCCGACCTCCGCCGCTTGACTTGGAGAATGCTTCTTGAATCCGACCGCTTCATCCTCAACGAGCAAAAAACGAACAAGAGGCGAGTTGTCAAGGTTAATGCCGACTTCCGAAGCCATATCGAAAAATGCAAAGAGGCTCTTGGCATTACCGATATGGATACGCCGTGTTTCATGTCTCGGAAAAACATGGTGTACTCTACGCAGCGCATCAATGTCCGACTGAAGGAGATTAAAGAGAAATATCATATCAAGGTTGATAATTTCTCTTGCCATTCGTTGAGGAAGGCATTTGGGCGCAGGGTGTTCGAGCAGTCAGGCGAAAATGCACAGTTGGCACTTGTGAAACTGTCGGAGCTGTTCAATCATTCATCAGTGGCTATTACTAAAATTTATCTCGGACTGAGAGAAAAGGAGTTGCTTGAAACCTATGATTTATTAGACTTCTGACCGCAATCAGTTAGATTTCAACCTATATACGAGCATACTTTCACAAAAAATCGCTATCTTTGCAGTTGCAAACCCACAATGGGCGAGCAGACATATTAAAGAAGCGTTTTCGCATCGTTCCTATCAGTGAAACTTCGACAACTTCAATGAAATACGGAATGGTAGTGAAAGTATGCTCTCTTTGGCTTGTATTGTCATACCCCTATGATATACGGTCAAAGTGGAGCTGCCTACACTTGCCGAGTATTATGGGAGTCGAAGCCCACAGCGATTAGGCGGGTGGAAAGCAGGCTCCACTTCTTTTATAAGTCTGACCAATCACATACCACAAACCGTGTCGACCGAGCCGTTGCCACACCGATTACAATACAATGATAAAAAAATTCTTGTATGCAACGGCTTTACTTCTGACCATCTACATTCTCTCGTCTTGCTCCAACCGCAACAGTTCGTCCTCAAAGACTGACTATGACTCTTATGCCATCGAATTCAAGATGGTTGGGGTTGAAAAAGACGAAATGCTTACAATTAAAGAAGATGATTATGTTATGCGGTTTAAGAATGATGGTGAGGGTTACAAAATGGAGATTCCTCTTACGCTGATAGTAAGTGATGAATCGATAAACAAAAAAATTAAATGTACTCGCCTCTCATTTGATTTAACCAATGAAAATGGCATGTCTGTTGATGGGGCAGGCGTTGATTTATCGAATGGAGACGAATCGGCAAAAACATTGTTTAATACACTAAACCAAGGAATAGAGTCAGGGGAAAAAGAAATAAACCTAACTATTACCAAAGTATATGATGAAGAAGTAGTGGAAGCCATAAAACACTGGGGATTATCACGAATATCCCTAACATTTGAGATAGAGTCGCAACAAAGCGGTAAAAAAGTTATTGGTTCAAATGGTTCGTATGATTTGGATTATCTGATAACTGAAGCACATAAGAAGGGATTTTCAGATGGGTACAAAGGGGTCTCTGGTTGGGATGCTGTTGCTTCATTTGACAGATGGTTAGACAGGCTGCTCGGTATTCCTCAAAATTCAGCGCAAAAAGAATCACGAAAAGAATATAGGGAACAAATATGGGATTCTTACAATAGTGGATTACACGAGGGCTGGGAGCCTTAAATTCACTTCGGAATATTAGTGAATATTGCAAATTCGCATAACTCGCTATATCACAGCGAATAGCACTCAATCTCTCAAAATCGACCTCATCGCTATGTACACTTGCGGTGAGGTTGATTTGTTTTTGAATATTCGAGAGAGGATTAGGCAGCCTGGTCGAGGATGCTGTCAAGCCATTTGAAATCAGCGGGTCGGATGGCTTGGGCGAGCTTTCGATATATGGCTAACGCTTTATTAACGCTGTTGGGGTTGCTGAAAAATCGGCTTATGTTAGCTCGGATGAGGGCAATGTCGAAGTTGTATTTTTCGAGGATAGCACAACGCTCGAAATCTCGAAGTGATGTCACCTCCTTTTCTTCAGCTGACAATTTGACGGATGAATGAACAACATCTCGAATCGGATTGCACTCGGCTTGAAGGACGCTCTGGATGCTGTTGGATTCTATACCGAGCGCATCACGGATAGCTTGCATACTGTTGAGGTTCAGTTCAAGCCTCGTCTTATTCTTGAAGTAGTCCACTACCGCTTGGCTATTGTCAAGTTGCGACAGAAAATCGAGGTTGGATTGTTTCTGCATTTCCGCCTCCTTATCGTATATGGTAAGCCGTCTCTGATATTTGGAGGTCTTGACAGTCTTACGAATAACAATACCGCCTCCGTATGTCTCGATTGCCCACTTTGGCGAGGCGATATGCGAGAGTAGGAATTGCGAGAGTTTATCCGCGTCAATCCCCTCGATGTCCGTGGTGACGTCGCATTGACCGACAACACCTTCCTCTATGATTTGAATAGGGTCGAGATTGAACAGTCCCATTTCGTTGATACGGTCGAGGCATAGCGGTATGTTTTCTTTGTTAATGAGGTCAGGATAACGCTCTCCGAGTATCTTGCCGCTAAATTCAATACTGACCTTGAACTCCGAGGGTGTTATTATCACATGAAGGGAGGGTTGGTTTTGGCTAAACTTGTAACGCCGTATCTCGTTATCCTTACTCGTTTCCTCGAAGCAAGGGTTGTCTACATAGCCACTGATGGCTGTGATTGGAGCGATAATTTTGATTTTGTCGAGGCGAATCATTATTGTTGAGGTTTAGGTTGGGTTACTCCATTTTGGCGTGTCTTGTCATATTGAGAAGTAGGGTTAGTTGGTTTGGTTGGTTCGGTAGGTGTCGAGGTCGGGCGGTTCGGTACACCTTGCCAATAAGCCTTCAGGCCGTTGCTGATGTTTTCGCGGTGGGTGTCGCTTTTGGAGCGTCCCTTCATCGACTGAGAGATTTTGAGCTTTGTCATGTCGGAAAGCTCGCGGTACTGTCTTTTATTTACTGTATTCATTGTAGAATGGTTTTATTCATAAAATAAATAGTATGGTAAGAGTGAAAAGTGAAATCTGTGGAAATCCGAAATAGAAAATATTTCGGACGGCAAACGGTATGGGATTAGCCGTACTTACTGCAAAGTAAGTATCACAAGAGCCAGGTTACGGCACTCAAATAGTTGATGGATAGGGAGGTAGCCTTATATATGGCCAGCAAACCACCTCCCCAGGCTACTACTCTTAAGTACTGTGGGATGTCAAGCCGCTGTATATATCGGTTCTACACGACAGGTTGTCAGGAAGTTATCTATATCGCTTTGGGTGTACCAATACTTGTCACCGACCTGCGAGTAGCCTAAAAGACCGTCATCCCTATACTTTTTCAAAAGTCGGTCTTGGATGTTGAGGATTTCTTTTACCTCCTTGTTGTCAAGAGGCTTGCTTGGACTGACGTACTCGCGGAGGCTCTTGACCTCTTGAACGAGAGCTTGAACGAGAGCTGTGAGATTTGTTAAATCGCTCACTCGGACAAATGCCATGTCACTGATTTTGTCATGTGCGCTTAATGCGCTGCTTTGTAAAGTTTTATTGAGCATTTCCGACCCTCCTCCTCGAGGGGCGGCGCATCTGTCAGAGGAAGCACCTTTATGCTCAAGGTTGCACGACCTCTCGTCCCGTTAAACGGCTCAACCTGCTGAATTGCAGTGCAGTTCGATACGCCTTATTGCTAACTGCACTGCAAAGGTAATACATGGAGAGGGCGATTTGCAAATAACAATAGTTAAAAAGTGTTCAATCTATTGCGTATTAAAAATATTTTACAAGTGCGCATTGAAAAGCGATGAAACGCCGCAAAAAGCGACCTCGCTTCCAGCAGGTCGGAGAGTCAAAGTGAGAAGTTCAACTTGTTCATTACCTCATCCTCGAGCGTGGAGGGTAGGAACTGCGCATACACCTTTTCAGTTACCATGATGGAGGAATGCCCCATGAGTCGGCTAATCTTATGAACGTCTATACCTTTGTTGAGAGCCAACACAGCAAACGTATGTCTCGCAACGTGCATTCCGAGATTGAACGGCAGATTGATTTTATCGCCGAGGGTTTTGAGGCTTGTCTTGATTGCTCGATTTTTGTTGAGGCGCATCCTCTTTAATTCCTCCTTGTCGGTTAGGTCAAAAGTATCATGGAGAAGTCCGAACACAAAGCGGTCATGCCGTCCTTGCCATTTGCGGAGTATCGCTATTGCACCATCGTTGAGAGGGATAACATGGAATTTATCTCCTTTATATAATATCTTACGGATTTCTCGCTTCTCGAGGTTTACCGATTTCCACTCAAGAGTGATGATGTCTGAAACTCGCAGGCCGCAAGCATAAAAAGAGAAAAGGAACAAATCTATATAATCTCGTGTGCGAGGATATTTCACCTCATTATATAGTAGTGCAAATTTTCGGAGTTGTTCTTCGGTGAGGTAGTGTACTTCAGTTGATTCCTCCTCGCCTTGTTCGACTTTAATAGGAAGATACAGCCGAGCAATCTCATCCGCAACGCCTATATCAAGAAGCCTTTCGGATGTGGCTCGCCGCGCCGCCTTGATTATTGGTGTAAGTGTCTTGTTGATGGTTGCGTTGATATTGCCTCTCGACTGCCGCCAAAAAATATACTCGCGGATGAGGTCGGCGGTCAGTTCCTTAATATATAAGGAATCCTCACCGTGGTGCTGTCTGAGGAATTGCCGAAAGATATTAAAGCCGCATAGGGCGTTATCTCTGACTGACACTCCAATTTTGCCGAGCTTGTATTCCTCCTCATTGACCCTCTTTGCATATTCGACAAAATCATCAGTGGCTTTCGCGCCCTTATGTACGGTCTTGACTTGTGCAAACGCTTTGAGCGCATCAAGTGTGAGGCTATGCCGTTGAGAGTTATCATATTTGTGCTCGTCAATGTCTCTGCGCTGATTTTCGAGCTGACGATTTAGTTTTGTGGAGAATGGATGCGATGCCGACACTTGCCGCTTTTTACTATCCCAATATTTTTCTTCAACCCACACCTCGGTTGCAACCTTGGCATGGCGAGATTGAAGCACATAATCTATATAAACGCAGTAGCGACCATTCGCATCTGCTTTGCGGTCGGTGCGGAGGCTAAAGTTTCCCTTAATCTTTGTTGGTTTAGGTCTGCCCATTTTTTTTAGTTACTATCCAAATTGTAGGAATATTTTGCGCAAAGATAATAATTTTGGGGACGTAAACAAAGCGAAAATAGGATAAAAAAGAAGATGTCAGGAACGGCTCGCGTCCCCAACATCCTGTAAATGAGCTTGTATTTCAGCGCGTTTTATCGCGTTTTAATTTAGTATTCATCCTCGTTGAAGAAGAAGTCTTCTTTGGAGGGGTAGTCGGGCCAGATGTCTTCGATACATTCGTAGGTTTCGCCCTCGTCTTCCATCTCCTGAAGATTTTCGATTACTTCAAGGGGGGCGCCGGAGCGCATTGCGTAATCTATAAGCTCCTCTTTGGTTGCGGGCCACGGAGCGTCTTCAAGTTTTGATGCCAGTTCAAGTGTCCAATACATATTCAGGATAGATTTAATTTATGTTTAGCGTATGTTTGTTGTATTAACTAACAATTTTTATCCCAAAATATTTCATCAAACTGATTGGCTACATTGTTAAATCGTGCAAACACGAAGAGGAAGTCGCTAAGACGGTTCACAAATTTGAGCACATTGGGGTCAACGTAGGTAGTATCGGCAAGTGCCACGATACGACGCTCGCATCGACGGCACATAGTGCGGCATACATGAGCCACAGCCGAGCGGTGGGTACCGCCGGGCAGCACAAAGTTGGTGAGTGGCGGCAGCTGGGCATCCATCTCATCGATGGAGCGCTCTATCCGCTCAATATCATCGTGGGTAAGCCCGGGACACTGCGTGATGGCGTTATCAGGATTGGGAGTGGCGAGATAAGCGCCGATATTGAATAATTTGTTTTGTACGCGACGCAGCAGATCGACATATTCAGGCTGAAGGTTGGGGATTGCCACAAGTACGCCGATATTGGCGTTGAGCTCATCGACCGAACCGTATGCCTCTATGCGTATATCGGTCTTCTTTACACGCATTCCCCCTACCAGGGAAGTAGCACCCGTATCACCGGTGCAAGTGTACACTTTGCTTTTTGTCATAGTGGTAAGGATAATAATGTGGGCGGCAAAGATATGCAAAAATTTTCACATAAGCAACTATTTGAAAAAGCCGTCATGAACCTACAACTTTTCACTGTCTTACTAACCCTGTGGCAAAGTCGCAATCTTGGTAAGTGCCGTCTCAAGTTTAGCGGCAATCGTGGCGTTGTCCTTAATGAAATAGTATAACTCACCGATAGGATACATCTCACTGTCGGACTTAAATTCGGGCGAACCGTTTACTGCAGCTATCTCTTTGGAAATGCGCGCTTCGGCATCCGGGGTTTCCGAAAGAGTATCGGCAGAAGAAAACATCTGGTAATTGGCGACAAATGCAAAGCAGTCATCGACAATATCATCCCATAGCGTGATGTCAACACGAAGATGCAGTGAGTCGAGCACAAGACTTGTCTGAGCGGCTGATTTCATCAGCCGTTCCACCGCCGGTTTGCGACTGCGGTCAAAAGGCAGTCCCGAGGGCTTGAAAAGGTCGGTCATGTCGCTGAACCGGAAATCGGGATTATAACGCGCCTCACCGTCGCCACGCTTTGCCACAGGAGTTGTCACGGCGTAACAATAGGCAAGGAATATATTCAGATTATGAAGCACCGACGGAGTGAGCTTTAGCAGTTTCTCCCGCTCGGCGGCAAAATGTACCGCGCGTTGCTTTTCAATCTCCGACTCCACATCGATTTCAGACTTCATCGACCCGACGGCATTCAGGAAAAATCCCAGCAATATCAATCCGCACATAACCTCGACTGCGGTCACCAACTGCGCCCATCCGTGAGCCGGTGTATAGTCGCCGAAGCCAAGAGTGGTGATAGTCACTATACTGTAGTAAAGCCATGACCCGAAATCTGTACCCGCGCCATCGGGAATACGAAACTGACTGTCGGGAAGCCACATATAAATGAGCGCGAACACAGGCGTAAGAGCCACATAAAGCCCAATCCACACCACCGGACGGATATTGGAGACGATGTGAAAGAAATGCCTGATTCTATTGGATAAAGTATGCAACATAACTAAAATGATTTAAAGACAAAACACATCCCGACATAAAAAAGATTACCATCCACCGCCATAATCCACCATGATATCAATCGTGCATTTACTTTTTCATATCTCCAATGCAGATAATCCTGCTTTTTTATTTACTTTTGCGTATGGGAACCAACGAAATAATACTCTATCAGCCAGATGAAACGATGAAACTTGAGGTGCGCCTCGAGGATGAAACCGTATGGCTGACACAAGCTCAGATGTCGGAGCTGTTTTTGCGAGACCACTCAGTAATCACTAAGCATATAAACAATATCTTTAAAGAGAAGGAACTTGAAGAAAATAGCAATGTGCACTTTTTGCACATTGCTTCATCTGACAAGCCAATTAAACTATTCAGTCTGGAGGTCATGATTTCAGTCGGTTACAGAGTAAAATCTGCAAGAGGCACTCAATTTCGTCAATGGGCGAATAAAGTGTTGAAAGACTATCTTCTTCGCGGGTATTCCGTTAACCAGAGATTGATTGAAATGAGCGACCGGCTCGATTGTCGACTCCTGGAGCAGGATGGAAAAATCGCGGCATTGCGCAAGGATGTGGACTTCTTTGTTCGCACGGCGTTGCCTCCACGGGAAGGCATACTCTTCGAAGGACAGTTTTTCATTTCAATCTAAGAGAACAATGCCCAAAGTTTATAAATCAAAAGTGTCAGGGGGAATAATTTGCCTTGTTTGTCTAATAGCGTTACTCCCGGTAGTGCCCGTAATCTATTTTGCTTTTTCCTGGGTGGCGATTCTTGCTATTTTCTTTTTATTTGCGTTGATTTTCTATTGCATGTTCAGCATACGGTACATTATTGAAGACACTACACTAAGGATTAAATGCGGATTTTTTCTCAACGAAAAAGTCGACATCATGAAAATTACAAAAATCACAGAAACTAATTCCATTTTGTCAGCACCGGCAGCCTCCTTGGACAGAATCGCCATATATTTGCGCCGTCAGTATTCACCTGTGATTATTTCCCCCGAAAATAAAAATGAATTTATCGAAGAACTCCAATCGATAAATCCCGATATTACCAAGATTTGACGGGAGTGTCAGCGGAGGCGTTGCTGAAGGCTGTCGATGGCGACAGTGACCGACCCGCCACGATACACTTGCTTGCCAGAAGAGTCGGCGAGTATGTAATACGGTAGTCGCGGTATGTTTAGATGGTCGAATGTCGCGCTTGCCACTCCCCCCGGAGTCCACACACGTGTCCACTTCAAGGAGTCGGGGCGCTCGCGTTTCCACGATAGCGTATCGGCGGCACACGATACATCCAGCACCTTCAGCCTGCGTCGTGAATAATTGTCATATATTGCATCAATCGCCCTGACTATAGTATCGCGCCGATGCTCCTGATTGGCAAAATAAAACAGTGTATAGCTTGCCTTTCCCGGCGCATAATGCTCGGTCGAATCTCCGTAAGAATAAAGTGAGAAGGGGCTCATCTTCGCGTTAAGATGAGCCGAATTGTTATAAGAAAGCAAAAGGCGGTAATCGTCCACAAGCTTGTCGGGACGCGCCGTCGGGGCGATAAGCGCGAAAAGCGAGTCGGCTTGCGATTCATTGTCAGGGGCATAGTAAGTGGTAAGCATCAGTGCCGACGACAGGATATCGTCACGGTGATTAATCACGTAGTCAGCTACAAGATTGTTGACCTGCCGGGAATCGCCAATCTCAATCACTCCGGCGTTTTGACGTATCCATTCGCTCCATTGCTCAACGGGCTTGTTTCCCTTCAATTCAATCACGTATGGATTGTCAAGGTCAAGCTTACAGTTGATTGTCTGCCCGTTTTTTACAATCATCCTGGCGATCAGGGCGCGCTGTGCCGTAAAAAGCTCGACTATCGTATATTCGCCCGACACTCCGTGAAGGTCAAATTTACCGTCGATTGCCGGCTGACCCTCTTGATGTACAGCACCATCGGCGACATAAAACATATTTATTGTACGCGTACCGAGACCCTGCACCTCGCCTGTCACGCGGAATTGCGTGTCATCACCGCAAGCAGCGGCAACCACCGCAATAAAAGCGGCTATTATAAGTCTGAATTTCATCGATATTCGAATAATTTCCACAAAGTTAGCAAATTTTTCCATTAATCTACACGACATTCAGTTCGTAACTTTTAAATAAATTTTTTGCGGTTTCTACGAGATTTTAAGTATTTTCGCAAGACGAAAAAATATGCTTTCCTGCAAGAGCATGTTTCAGCATAGTATTGCGACATACTTGCCTTTGGAAATGAAATAAAACAACTAATAATGGATTTAATTAGCCTTTTCTCCGGTGCGGGAGGTTTAGATTTAGGGTTTCATAAAGCCGGATTCCGGACTGTCGCGGCAAATGAATTTGATTCTAAAATTTGTCCCACGTTCCGTGCAAACTTTCCCGAAGTGAATTTAATCGAAGGCGATATCCGTAATATTCCGTCCTCTGAGTTTCCAGATGATATTGCAGGCATAATCGGGGGACCACCTTGTCAGTCCTGGAGCGAGGCAGGGTCATTAAAAGGCATTGAAGATGCGCGCGGTCAGCTTTTTTATGAATACATTCGCATTCTCAGGGATAAAAAGCCTCTGTTTTTTGTTGCAGAGAATGTTTCCGGTATGCTCGCAAAACGTCATGCCGAAGCCGTAAGCAGCTTTATGAGGCTATTTGATGAGGCTGGTTATGATGTCAATCTGAAAATGCTGAATGCCAATGACTACGATGTCCCGGAAGATCGCGACCGCGTATTTTACATCGGTTTCCGCAAGGACTTGAATATCCAAGATTTCCGGTATCCGTCACCACAATCCCATAAACCTACTCTACGTGAAAGAATTTGGGATTTACAATACACGGCAATTCCTGCACTTGAAAAGAACAAGACTAACGGCACAGCTTGTGAAGTGCCTAATAATGAATATTTCACCGGAGCTTATTCCCCTATATTCATGTCTCGTAACAGAGTACGTTCATGGGATGAGCCGGGCTTTACCGTTCAGGCAAGTGGTCGGCAATGCCAGTTACATCCTCAGGCACCCAAAATGGTTAAAGTGGAAAAAAACCTGCACAAATTCGTCGAAGGTCATGAGCATCTTTATCGAAGAATGACAGTAAGAGAAGTCGCACGTGTACAAAGTTTCCCCGATGATTTCAAATTCATATATGATGATGTAAATTACGGCTATAAAATGATTGGCAATGCAGTTCCGGTGAATCTCGCCTACCATATTGCTGTGCAAATAAGAAATACATTGCTCGGAAAATCTGTTTTCGCTGATTAAATGATGACCATCGCATCATTTTTTGCCGGATGTGGAGGATTGGATCTCGGCTTTAGACAAGCCGGCTTCAATATAATCTGGGCTAATGAAATAGACCCGGCAATTCATGCGACATACGCTCTAAACCATCCGGAAGTCAACCTGTCAACTACAGACATCAGAGACTTACATACTCGGGATATTCCTGAATGCGATGGTTTTATCGGAGGACCACCCTGTCAGGCATGGAGCGAAGGAGGGAAACAAATGGGATTAAATGACCCACGCGGTCAACTGTTTCTTGAATATATCAGAATAATAAAAGAAAAACATCCCCAATTTTTCCTCATTGAAAATGTACCCGGAATAATTGGAGCAAAGCATATCAATACTTTTTTGTCATTTATCACTGATCTTGAAAATTCAGGATATTCGATAAATTACACATTGCTTAATGCTGCAGATTTTCATGTCCCTCAAGACCGTCACCGTGTATTTGTAATAGGATTTCGCAAAGAGCTGAACCTAATCTTCAATTTTCCCAAGCCTACGGGAGACCTTCATATTTCGTTAAAGGAAGCTATCGGCGACATAACTGAAAAGCCACGTCATTATTTAAACGGAATTGTAAATCAAAATTACGGGGAATGGCTTAACCATGATGTTTATGACGGACCGTGGGATTCCAAATTCATGGCACGCAACCGGGTCCGCTCCTGGGATGAGACATCTTTTACAATTCAGGCTCAGGCAAAAAACTGTCCGTTGCATCCGCAAGCGCCCAAGATGAAATTTAAGTCACATAACTCACGCACTTTTGTTTCCGGTGCGGAATACCTCTACCGAAGACTAAGCGTACGAGAATGTGCAAGAATACAGACTTTCCCCGACTCTTTCAGATTCATTTATGAAAACATCAAGGATGGATATAAAATGGTAGGAAATGCCGTGCCACCCCGCATGGCAAAACTTTTGGCGCAATCAATAAAACAGGCTTTTCTTTACGGGTCAACAAAGGTTTTCAGCAATGACTACGTATTAGTAGGCTATTATAAAGATGACACACATCTGCAGCAAATTCTAAGAAACAAGATTTACTACGTACGTGCCGGAATAAGACGCGGAGCACTCCAAATGCACGTTGGTTCCGGTTATCCGAACTATCTACTGCTTCATAACGGCAAGCATCGATACCTTTTTAGCTTAATTCCCGAATTACCCCAATTTTTTTCATCATCAGATTTAACGGCACTTGGTTTTAAACCGGATGGAAAGGAATATCTTATATTCCGCCTAAAGGATGCCAACACCACAAATTGTCTTGGGATTGACCTGTCAAAAATAATAATTAAGGGAAAACCTCACAACACGGCAATTCCTTACATCTTACCTTTACAAGAAATCATCCACACATAAAACCGACTTATGTTTCCGACTTTAGCAAACTTCCTGCGTCAATGCTTTTCAACCCATGATACTTTGGAAATAATATTCTCCTAAATAGTCATTTATAACCGCCGATGTAGACAATAGTCCGTTGTACGATTATCTACATCAATTTATATTTGTAAATTATGAATATAAATGAAACTTTTGGAAAGAAAGTACTCGAAAAAAGATTGAGCCTAAAAATCTCACAGGAGACATTGGCAAATATGGCCGATATCGACCGGACATATCTGCCGGACATAGAAAAAGGGAGAAGAAATGTCTCTCTTACCATTGCCGACAGAATAGCTAAAGCACTTGGCGTTACACTCAAAGACTTAATATAAAATCATATTTTCATGCCGGAATACACTAAATCAGAGCAGTTTATACTTAGTCTATTTCCACAAGGAAGTACTTTTAACTTTAACGGAAAAGAATTCACAGTTACCATCAGCGGGAAGCCACGACCGTCACAGGGAGAATGCAAGACCGACGTATATATTGAAGCTGTAGCACCCGACAATGACGCTATCGAAATAAAAATATCAATTAAGCAAAGTAATGCCGACTTTCTGGAAAACAAGATTTCACTGTCAAGAGCTATCGAAATATTTGGAAAAGATGCTCAAAACATAATCTTGGGGTGCACACTTCCTCTTTATAAAAAATTTACATCAGATCCATTAATATATTTTGACTCTTTCGGAAAAACAGAGGCACATACGATTAAGCTCGGCTGGAAATTTGAACTGGTAAACAAACTTTCAGGTGAAAAATCAGGAGAGTTAATGCTCGATGAACAGCAAAAACATGATATTTTTGCCGGAATAAATCTACCTGCCGAAAAAAGAGACTGTTTTGTAAACGGAATCCAGATTCCTGACTCGGGCGTTGCAAACTATATATTGAATTTAGCAGACACTAATGTCAACGGCAACCAGTGTATCGCTTTATTACAGCCGATTGCCGATTTCGCAAAAAGCCAAAGAATATATTTTGCATGCAAGGCACTAAATTACAGATTCGACAAAGACAAGTGGGACGGTCCACGACCATTGGCCGTTTATGTAAACTGGATAGTCAGCAATGATATGCTGAATGCGAATTTAGTATTTGACAGACCGCTCGAATTAAACGGGAATGACATCGGTGAACATTTAAAATCACTCTTAAGCGCATTAAAAATCAATCATTTTGATGATTTACGTAACGTGTTGTCGCCTGATTTACTAATTTACCCATAATATATGTTTTATCAATATCATTTACTGCAAATACGTGTGAAACTTAGGAGATTATGGATTTCAAGGTAAACCGCGACAATAAGGTATGGGGCATCACGGTGCTAACGCTTGCCGTACTTGCAAGTGCTGTCGCCTTGGCGTTTATATACGCCTATATGGTCACGCGGTGTATTGTCACCGTGATTGCAATCGCCATTGTGGCGGCCGGAGCGCTGATGTGTCCCGTTAAACTACGCATCACCTCTACCGGCATTGTACTTTTCAAACTTATCGGGAAAAAGCGATTTCCATACTGTGACATGAAGAATATCGCATTATGTGACTTGCAGACGGCACCTAACATACGTATCTTTGGCAGCGGGGGATTCATGGGCTACACGGGATGGTTTTACAACAAGCAAATAGGAAGATTTTACGCTTTTATCGGATCTATG
>ENA-UOJE01001935-UOJE01001935.1-human-gut-metagenome-genome-assembly--contig:-C23-NODE-1935-length-16987-cov-26.892039_pt1 | contig 16987 bp, 11 predicted proteins | sample MGYA00242341_ERZ723888 | MGnify/ENA metagenome assembly ERZ723888 | reverse complement strand
CGACGTTGTGCAACATACCGAAGAACCTGACCACGCACTGCGCAAGACATACGTTCGCTACGCTTGCGATCGAATACGGGATGCCGATCGACATCATCGCCAAGATACTGGGACATACGAATACGAACATGACACGGCACTATGCGAAGATTTCGGAGGCGAATATCAGTCGGGAGATGAAAAGAATCGGAGAAATACTGTCGGCATAACACAATCAAAACAGTCTCACATAGATACGAAAATTGCCCAGTTTACGCAGGAATCTTACGATTCGTTTCATCTTCCCGCTGTCATCTTGGTCATTCGTCTCGTGGTCGTTCGACGTGGTTGTTTGCAAAGCCTTCCGGAAGAAAAGCGGTTGAATATAAAACGATTACGCTACGGGTGGAACTTCATCCGTAGCGTAATTTCGTTTATTCATTTGATAATGAAGTTATTCTATTAAAACAAGGTTTTGAATAGGTGCATTCTCGGACAATTCTCTGAAACTTCCGTCAGCCCACTTGTAAACACCGATCGTGAAAGTCTGGGTCTCCCAATTTTTCTCTGTAAGGCAGTACGCGACATTATCCGTCGTATCGTAGCACCAGCCAAACCAATCGTCAGGAATATCTCCGCCGATTTTACTCCCCAGTTTGAGGTTGGTCTGGTCTATGGCGTAAAGATCGGTAATCGCTCTTTCATTGTCCGTTCCGTAATTGACCGTGCGTTTGCAAGCAGCATAAATACCGTTGCCTTTACGGAATAGATAATCGACGTTTGAGGCCAGTCGTTCGCCGAGCGTAACTTTCCGTGTTACCAAATCAAAGGTCAGCAGATAAGCGTCTTCATTCTCTCCGTCGTAAATATAAGGAGTCGTTAGCAGTCTGTTATTTTGTGGGTCATACACCATAGTGCTGTGGTCACTCCATTCGATGTTCTGTGCATCGTTCGGCATAAACCCATCAAAGGTCATTTTGTCGATGGCCCCTGTCTGCGGATCGATCTCGACCAACGAGACTTCGATGCCGGCAGCATGATTTCCTGTCGCTTCGGTACAAAGTGCGTAGAGTTTGCTCCCGGCAACGCCGAGCATTTCGATGCCCGGGAGCGTTCCGGTCAGCGTCCGGTACGTTTTCGATATGGGGTCGAACTGGCATACCGCCCCATCGCCCCATGCTTCTTTCCGGGCAATGCCGAAAATCGCCCCGCTTCCCGGAATCGTAACCGCGTTGTTCAAATATTCCCCGTCATTGAGCGCGGCGAATTCGGAGGTCGATCCGTTTGTCCGGTCGATTCGATAGATGACCGAATGATTTTCCCGAATACCTGTACCATAAAGCGTAGAGGCTTGCGTATCATAGAAAAATTCCAATCGTTCGGAGAGTTCTCCGTATTCGTCGAATTGTTCGATTTGAGAAATATACTCGCCGTCCATTGTATAACGATAATCTATTATTTCATCCCCATCATAGTCTACTCTAACAGGAAGTGTTCTAAAGCGTTTTCCTCCTACACCAAACAAATATATGTCGTCGAGATGGGTTTCACTACCGAAATAACATATACCGAATAAATCGATATTCAGATTATTCAAATGTGAATGAGCATTTTCAAAACTGATATATTCATCAGTGGACTCTTCTTCATCAAAGCCATAGTATTTTTCGTCCATATGTACGAGATTGCCGTTCCTGACGGTATAAATGCATTTACCGTTAACACTTGGATCTGGATTTTCGGCCCACGTACTTTCTGCAATATAACCGTTTGCATCATATAAAAATGTTTTGTTATCGGGATAACTTCCGTTATTGGATATACCAGCAATGGAGGTGGTTCGTCCGTTCGTCAACGTATGTATTAACTGTGATCCTTCGGGTTCAGTTACGATGATACGGTCGGATGCATATTCTATGCTCGTCACTTCATCCTCGAAAGGGCCATCCTCGTAATCACTCTGCTGGTCTGTTTTCGTAATCGCTATAATACGCCCTTCGGTATCATATGTATAGCGTAGTACAAAGGTCATGTCTTCAATCCATGTGACACGAATATGTGAAATCCGCTTGGGTAGTATTTCGAAGGGCAGATCTTCTTTCTCTGCGGGGAACGTCAATTCTCCCAATCTCCATGTTCCGCCATCTTGTCTGAGTTCGACGCTTTGCAATCCGGCAACGGAAGGCGCAATGAAACTAAGCGAAGCGGATGTTACATTTTCGATTTCGGCCTGCACGCCTTCGGTTGTTTTGGCCGCTTCAACGGCGTACAACCAGATTTCGCAGTCAGAAGCGAATCCATTGCCCTGGATGGTGATCGTACTGCCCGGCGTAACCGGTGCTTGTGTACTTGATTCGGGCAACTCGATACCGGTGACGGGACACGGAGAGGTATTATCTGGCCCGTTATCCTTACTACAACCTGTCAATAATGTTATAGCAATCAGCGTTAGAAAAAATAAATGCTTTTTCATACAATCAACAAAAATAGATATTTTTCTTATTGTCATTACTTTATTTACAATGCAATCCATAAAAGTTATTGCTTGACCATATCTTGGTGAATGCTCGTTATAAAATTTTGCAAAGAGTGCATTTTCGTATAACAGAGCGTTGTTGCTGAGATGGCGCAATCATTATCCAGAATTGTAATAAAAGCTCCTATGCTATTCTCTTCGATGCGGTAGGTTATCAACTTAGAGGTATGGAATGATGTCTCATACTCGAATGTCTGATCATCAATTTTTTTGACTTTTTGAATCTTTGCAAACAAATTTTTAAGGAGCTTAGGTGTAATCGGCGCCGGTTTCAACGCTGTTAACATGACTTTTTCTATTGGGCCTCCGTCTTCAGGCATCCAACCTATTTCACTTTGCTGAATCCACACAACTCGACCAATCCGGTCATTAAAAAGCACGATGTTATCAATGGATAACTCTTGTCTCGTGATGAAATCTTTACTCATTGTTTGTACTTTTATTAAAACTCAGTTTCGATGATTTCTTTGAATGCCAGTTTGCTCCATCCCGGTGCTGTACGATAAATCTACGCACAATTCGTCGGGACATATAGTGTTGTAGATAATGTCCAGGGAAAAACGCCTTCGCTTATTTGTGGCGGAACCGGTGATTTACAATAGATATTCGTCAGCCCCGAGCAATCGCTAAATGCAGCATATCCAATAGTCGTTACGTTTTCAGGAATCGTCAGATTACCTGTCAGCCCCGAGCAACCGCTAAATGCAGCATATCCAATAGTCGTTACGCTTTCAGGAATTATCAGATTTCCTGTCAACCCCGAGGCTACAAATGCCTCATATTCGATTGTTTTCAATGTTTTAGGCATAACGATTGAAGTAAGTGAAGTTTTTCCACGAAATGCATGGGCTGGCATTATTTCTAAATTAACGTTTTCCATATCCAATACCGAAAGATTGGGAAGTTCGTTCAATACCTTAATATCGTATCCATTTAACGAACCTATTATCGTCAACTCCGTAATCGTCGTTTTGTCGTATTCAGATAATAATTCGTATAAACTCCCCGGTTTTGCCACCGTAATCGTCGTATTGTCGAGTGACGGAGCTATCGACACATCTATTGCTGTCATAATCATATGGCTGCCATCGGATACGGAAACAATCACACGGTTGACTGTCGGAACCTTTGCGCTGATCTCGATTGTTCCAGCAGTTGCCGAAGAAGGCGTCGTGTGCAATGTGTAAGCACCGTCATTATTCATCATTTCGACCTTAATAACATTCTCCGTGTTACCGCCCGTAATGGTGTAATGCACCGTTTTCGTTTCATCTACTTGAAATATCAATGAATTACCTTCTGCGAATTTTATTGTCAACGTAGACTTTTTTGGCAAGGTGATTTTTTCGCCACTCCTCAACGTAAAGTAGACATTATATTCGTCCTGCGTGACGCTCTGAAATATCGAGTCTCCCTCATCGGTAGCTTTGCCAAGCTGTTTCCACGTCTGCTCGTTGTCGTAGGAAACGTACCAATATCCGTTTTCGATTTTTAGTTTCGGAGTAATTCCATCTTCTCCTGGTTTTCCGTCTTGTCCGTCGGTTCCCTGTGCCTTGATTTTATTCCCTTCGTCGTCGGTAAGCCACTCTCCGTCCAAGATCCAATAGAAGATGCCGTCATCATCCTGACGAACTCCGATGACTGGCATATGGCCATCGTCTCCCGGCTGTCTATTTTCGCCATGGTAAATAGTGATCGGATTATTCTTACCGAAAGAGATCGTATAGCCGATTTCTTTTCCATCCTGCATGACGGGAATAACTTCCGTGATGTAATCGTTATTTTGCAATGCCGTCACGATAGTTTGCAACGATGAAATATTCGTATTCATCTGTTTGCAAAATTCTTCGAGTTTCTCGATTCGGTTTTCGAGATCATCCACACGTCCGGTCAGAGCCGAATCGTCGTAATCATCACTACAACCTGCAAATAGCAATGTAATAATGCATAATACCGATAGAATTTCTTTCATAGCAACTATTATTTGAATTGGTTAAACATTCAATTAGTTGTCATTCAACTCCTTAATGGCCAATTTCTGCAAAAAGAAAGTGTGGAGTTGATTTCGTCTATCGAGTGGATGGTTGTGGAAGGACCAATAACAACAATAAACGATGCAATACCCCACACTTGAATAGATATGGGATATAGGAACACAGAATGTGTTCCTTGCCATAGTCTAAACAAGAAATGAGTGCCGTTCGTTGCCCCGTTGTTATCGAAAACTTCCACATTTTCCACTCAGGACAGTGCGAAAACACTTTCAATATGTTCGCTTCATACAATAAGTATTCAGCATCACAAAGATACAATATTTTCGTTTGTGAACAAACACTCATTGGTGAGGTATTGCCTATTTATAATATCGCATGCGTTTGGTATATGATTATGTTAGAAGACTATGATGGAAAAGATGAACCACTGTCTTTATTTGTGTCATACGAATCAAACCGGCGTTGCTTGATTTCCGTTCGTCTCCGGCCTCCCCTCACCGACATTTTCGAGGATGTCCGTTCGGGCCGGCCGGAGCTACGGAGCGGGGTCAGAGCAGCTCGCGGGAGTTCCGGTCGTTGTGCAGACGGTTGATCTCCTCGCGGTAGGTTTCGAGGTGCCACCGCAAAATGTTGTCCGCATAGGCGGTTGCGGTCATACGGTCGGGCCCGATCTTTCGCACGACGTCCAGTATCTTGCGCTTGGTTTCGGCATCGACATAGATCGCCGCACGGAAGCGGATCTCCGTGCGGGCCATGAACCTCCGCTCGAAATCGGGAAGCAGGATTCTCCTGCGCCGTTCGGCGGCTTGCGGAGCCTCGTCGGAATCCTCCACCGTCTTTATGATCCGCTCGTCGAAGGGCGGCGGGTCGGCGTCGAGAATCGACGGGGTGTTTCCGATGGCACGGCGTACCAGCTCTTCATCAATCACGGTTTTCTTCGTCATGGTATGCAGTCTGTTTTGTGCGAATGAACGGTCGGCGACGAACGAAAAGGCTTTACGGCCCCGCTCCGTTCGAGCGATCATTCATTCACGAATTTGTCGGAAGATGTTCGCGGCGAATCGGTCCTGTCTGTTCGCACGGTCGGAAGCACGGCGGCGGACGATCCCGCATCCGTTCTTTCGTGTTTCCGGCCGTAAGATAATACGCCTTCGGGGCCCCCGAATCGGCTGGCCGCTCCTGACCGCCGGAGGCCGTCCGAAGGGTTTGCCGCTCTTGCCGCGGCGTCGTAATATTGCACCCTGAAAACCGGGTGTCGCCGGCGTGATCCGCGTATGATTTTCAACGCGGGAAACGAGCGATCCGCAGTGCGGCGTTTTGTTCCCGTAGCGGGAACAGCGAGCTGTACCTTTGTCCGACAAACCGGCGTTTGTCCGACAAAGGTGCTCGCCCTGCGGGGCCGCGGCATCCGGTAATGTAAAACCCTTTAAAACGAGAGAACGATGAGAAAGAACCGCGCATCGGACAACAAGAGCCGCAAATACTCCTTCCGCCTGACCGAGGAGCAGCATATCCGCTTCGAGCAGATGCTGTGAAGGGCGGGCTTGGAGCACAACCGCAGCCGCTTCATCGTCGGGCGAATCTTCGACGAGACGTTCCGCGTGGTCAGGGCCGACCCCACGAAACAGCGTTACCTCGTCCGGCTGAACGAGTATATCGCCCAGATTTCCCGCGTGGGGAACAACTACAATCAGGTCGTTAAGGCGATCAACACCTACCTTTCGCGCAACATGCTACCCCGCCAGATCGACATGCTGGTGGCCTACACGCACGAGTTGAAAATCCTCTCCGAGCAGGTGTCGGAGCTGACTAAACAATTGCGGGAGGCGGGAAGGAATCTAAGAGGATATTGTGTTGGTAAAAACTAAACAAAAGATATTGAAGGCTGGAAGTTTTAACCACTTTATTTTGAAAAAACGTCGTAATAATGGATACAAGCCTCCTTTAAGGAGGCTTGTGATCTCATGCTTGTGTCGTTATTCTGGATTTGTATAGGTTGCAGGAATTTCCATTTTCACTTGAATTTCATATAGTGCTCTTTTTGTATAATTCAATGAGTGTTCTGATTTATTTAGACCTGTTAATTTTATTATTGCAGGTTCAACTTTTTTATCGATATAGAACATGTATTCGGCCTCCATAGTTTGTGCTATGATTTCATGATGGTTGTCGTAGCTGGTTTTCATGGATTTAATAAGATTTTGCAGAATCTTTTTATCATCATAAGTGATGTTGTGTTTACGGACTAAACATCTATAATAGGCCTCAATATGATAAGGATTTTCAGGATTTTCTTCGTAATTTTTCTTTGCAAGATCTAGTGCTTCTAAATATTTATGGCGTTTAACCAATACTGTAACCAATTCTCGTGCAGCTTTTGTATACGTTGAATTCTGGGTTAGTATTTTATGAAATATTTGTTCTGCGGCTGGTAAATCTCCGGATAATCTGCAAAAAAATCCTTTCAAAAATAATTTATCCAAGCCGGACATTTCTTCTATGGCGATTTCAAATTTTACATGGTCTAGTTTTCGTGCAAGTGCAAGACATAACCAATAATTAATTTCTCTTCTCGCATCACGATAAATTCGATTCCCTTCTTTTAGAAACCCTTCACATAGACTGATAACAGAGTTGTAATGTTCCCTATTATATAAGTCAATAATCGATTTAATAGCTACGGACGGTATTAGATATTTGCTGTCGCAGGTTCCGTTTTTGATCGCAGCTTGTAATTTGTACATATAATCAGACAAGTCATCCGTTTCAAAAGATTTTTCAATGGGTTCTGACAGATATTCTTGTGTTTGTTTTTCCATTCTCTCAGAGAACCGAGGTAGCAGTTTATAACCGGCACGCTCAATGTAATCAGATATACCAGCATCCAACTGAATGTATTCTGAACTTGGCCCGAAAAACTCGATAAGAGATAAATAATGAAGTTGATCGATAATCTTATAACAATTGTCTTTTAAGTCGTCTCCGACAATTTTTAACAGCATATGATCACTAATAGATCCCAAATAAGCTAATAAGATCATGATATCCAGCAACTTCAAGTCGCCATATCCTTCATTTTTACAATAGTCTACAATTTCCTTAATTGATTTATCCCCAACAGAAATAATATGATCTGCATTGTATTTTGCAATCATTCTTCCGTCCCGACGGATGGAATCAATCGCAATGTATATTTGTTCGGGAGAACCTTGTAGTTTTGTTATCCAAAATATAGCATCCTCTTTAGAAATGTCTGTTAACCCAATATTTATAGCGTAAGCATAAAAAAGATTTTTGCGATCTATTTCACTTAATGGATGTAATTCGATAAATAAACAGTCTTTTCTATCTTTAATATAATATGATTTGGGGGTGCGAGCACTTGCAACAAACAAACCAATAAATTTGACTAGATCATAACTTGTTAAGATGTCTGTAAACCAATCAGCAACGCTACCGCTTGGCGCAATACATGCGCCATCGTCAACAATTAATATATGTTGTTTGATTTTATATGCTTCATTCAATAGCTCAACGGCTACACCAACTTTTTCCTCCTTATCCCATGTATCCCATGCAAAATCCTTTAAATTATATTTCAGTAAATAGTCATTCAACTGCAATATAAAGTTTTCAATTGATTCTCCTCTCTGAAGATGTATCTCTAAAGGAGCTTTTGTATAATTGAGTTTAGACTGTGTGAATTTCTTTAAGAATTTCCTCCTTCCAATATATTTTCGCCCACTGACGATAATTGCTTTTATTTGACTATAGTTTCCGGCTGTATATAATTTTGTTTCTAACAACTCGATTTCATTATTTCGACCGATAAAGAGGTCGTCGCGTATTTTAATTTCTGGATGTTTTTTGTAAATTATTTCTTGTTGTTTCTGAATAATATCCCTAGATAGCAATCGAACACTTGTATAAATTTTTAAATTATATACTTCTTCTTTGGTAATCCAATCGGGAATGTTCTCTTCTGTAAATTCTACGGATGGATCAATAATATATGGGAAAAATTCTATTTTATCTTTTTCTTTTCGCTCGCGGGCTTTTGCAATCTCCATTCTAACCCAATCGGATGCCAAAGCCGACTGAGAAATCAACAAGATAAAAATATCTGCGTTCCGAATATTTCTGAATATTTCATCTTTACTTTTTTTTGCCGGTTCAAAATCATATTCATCCAAGATACAAGCCGTTCGACTTAAAATCTCAACTAATGCCTTAGCATATGCTTTTTGTTGGTTGCTATGGGAAATGAATGCTTTAATCATACAGTTACTATTAGTATATCAATATTTGCTACTGATACGAAATTGTATCCTAATAATAAAAATTTCGCGACAAAAAGAGCTTTCTAGTGAATTTATATTATCAAATATACAAATAAATGTTATAATATTCACAGCAAATTAGAAAATATTCCTTGAATATATAGGGAGTGTTTGAGATTTAGGGAGGGGAAGTCTATGAGGCGGAGTATTATACAAATCTGATTAAAATAGATTTCGCTATAATTTGATAATTTTGTTGGATTAATCCCAATCTAGCGTCATTATATTATGTTGAACTACTTTGGGTTTAATTATATTTGAGATAATTAAAATAAATTGCATCTTTAAGATTATGTTAGTATATTTGTAACGTAGTATAGAGAGGTATTGAAGCGCAAATCAACTCCGGCGCATCGGTGACCTCGAGATCGGAAAAATCTCGCAAACTATTGATACATGACGGAAAGAAATCGGAGGTTCGATTTCCGTTTTCCGCTCCAAGGCCAAAGACGACGAAGGCCAAACTACGGGAAAACCCCTCTGGAATGCATTCCAGAGGGGTTTTCCCGTAGGATTTTCAGCGGTCAGCGGAGCAAATTCCAGGGCCTTTTCAGTGAAAACGGGTGTCCCAGAAGTGTCTCGGATAGGAATTGCGACCTTGTTTCGGGGACAGTTGGCAAAAAATGCGGGACACCTGCCTTTCTTACAAACTGTTTTACTGCGTTTCCCTATACAGAACTGGTAAACGAGATGAAGAGTACATTCAGAATTCTGTTCTTCGCACGCTGGGAGGCGGAGAAGGATGACGGAAAGGTTCCCCTTGCATGCGCGCATCACGATCGACGAGGGCAAGGCGAAGTCCAGTTTGAAGACGGAAGTTCCGGCCTTACCTGAAACGAATAGACCGGGATACAGACTCGACAGAAATCTCTGTTTCACGATGGCGAGAAATACCTTTGCCGGCACTGTCGTCTATGCCCGCGGGATGTCGATGGAGCGTATGTCCAGATTGATGGGCGATAATGTCGACTCCGTTTTTGAACAGAAGAAAAGGATAGTATCGAAGCGGAATTTACGGTCCTTGCCAGGCAGCTCGAAAATATTCGATAGATTTTCGTGTTGTAGATTATTTACGGCAGCCGGCAAAATATCTTAACGTTAACAAAAATTATGGAACATGGAGAACTGAGAGTATATCAAAATTACCGAAGAACCCATCGGCAACCGGAAGATGGAAGCCCAGCTCGCTGATGGCAGTGTATGGTTGGCCCAGCACGAGATCGCACGGTTGTTCGGGGGCTTTTCGGCTACCGTCTGCAATAACCTGCGTGCGATCTCCAAAAGCGGTGTACTGTTCGAGAAGCATGTCAGCCGCCGATTTCCGGCGGGGACGAAATACAGCGATACGTTCTGTAACCTCGAAGCGTTCATCTTCCTGAGTTACCATTGAGCGCGGGTCTTCCGGCAATGGGTGCTGCCCGGTCTGTACGAGCATTACCGGGACGACAAGCCCCCAAAAACATTCGTAATTCTGGTTTACGATTATGACCCGAAACAGCATGGATTGATTCTGAACTGAAAAACGGTACCGGCTGCTTACACGGGGCAGGGGCTCAACATGCAGACCGGTTCCTCTTCAACAAGAAATAGCTGGTCGTCCTGCGCAATTCGACATCCTTTTCTGGCGGCGAGTATAGCATTTGTCCGGCTGCTGGTACGGAAACTACGATGCTGAACGTCACGCTCCATATCCTCGGTGCGGCCTCAAAGTGCAGGCCGATGTTTCATACAATGCACACGACCCATGCGTAGTGGTGCCGTCACCGTTTTTCGTACCTGCGAAAAGCTTGGGGGGCGAAAGGAACTTCCCTGATTGTCAGTAGGAAATACATTTCTCCGAACGGCTGGGTAAGGGTATAACCGTCCTTCTGTACATAGATGGCCGCCTGCTCCCGGGCGACGGGAATTTTTGCCATGCATGCTTTTTATGGGCAAAAGAATAATAGCGGGTTGTTTCTTTTTAATATTTATGACATCGGCCGGATATGAAAAATGAAAATCCGGTTTATGTAATGCAGACAGCAATTGGAACAAGATACAAAAAACTGTATTTTTGTTCCAGAAGAATATGAAATTAAAATGCAATCAATACCTAACGCCTGTTGCGTTATACGGATTCGGCCGTAACGGAGATCCCCGACCGGCTTTGTTTCGAGGACGTCTCCTGTTTCATCCGTTATTTTCGCAGGCCGGTCGGTTGTACGCCGCTGCAATTCAGGGAGCGGGCGGGATAAGTCCCGGAAAGCGTTTCGTTTCGCCCGATTTGTGACAATGCATGTTATTTGCCGTTCCGTACTTTTGTATGTTTGATACGAGACTTTATGGAGATGAAGAAAACACCGAGCGAAATAAGAATCCGCGGTGCGCGCGTCCACAACCTCAAAAACGTGGATGTAGATATTCCGCTCCACGGCATCGTCGGCATCGCCGGCGTGTCGGGATCGGGCAAATCGTCGCTGGCGCTCGGGGTGCTCTACGCCGAAGGGTCGCGGCGCTATCTGGAGGCGTTGTCCACCTATACGCGCCGGCGCATGACGCAGGCTCCCAAGGCGCAGGTCGATGAAATAGCGTATGTTCCCGCCGCCATCGCACTCCACCAGCGGCCAGGCGTGCCGGGTATCCACAGCACCTTCGGCACCGGCACCGAGCTGCTCAACAGCCTGCGGCTTATGTTCTCGCGCCTGGCTTCGCACCGCTGTCCGAACTGCGGGCATTACCATGCGCCGACGCTGGCCGTCGCGGCCGAGAAGGAGCTCGTCTGCGCGAACTGCGGCCATCGGTTCTATGCGCCCGGGGCCGAGGAGCTCGCGTTCAACAGCGGCGGAGCATGTCGCCGGTGCGGCGGTACGGGTACGGTCATGACCGTAGACCGTGCGACGCTCGTGCCCGACGAATCGAAGACGATCGACGAAGGGGCCGTGGCTCCGTGGAACAGCCTGATGTGGTCGCTCATGACCGACGTGTGCCGGGCGATGGGCGTGCGTACCGACGTGCCGTTCAGCGAGCTGACGCCTGCCGAGCGCGCCATCGTCTTCGACGGACCGGCCGAAAAGAGACATATCCTCTACAAAGCCAAAAATTCCAATCAGGCGGGAGAGCTCGATTTCACCTACTACAACGCCGTCTATACGGTCGAGAATGCGCTCGCCAAAGTGACCGACGAGAAGGGCATGAAGCGCGTGGAGAAGTTCCTGCGTCAGGACGTCTGTCCGGCTTGCGGCGGCACGCGACTCTCCGACGAGGCCCGGGCGCCGCGGCTTCGCGGCATCGGGCTGGACGAGGCGTGCCGCATGACGCTCGCGGAGTGCGTCGGGTGGGTGCGCGGCGTCCCCGCTTCGCTGCCGGAGGAGATGCGCCCCATGGGCGAGAGCATCTGCGAGTCGTTCCTCGCCGCTTCGCGCCGTCTGCTGGACTTGGGGTTGGGATACCTCGCGCTCGATCGGGCGGCTTCGACCCTATCCACCGGCGAGCGGCAGCGTATGCAGCTGGCCCGCGCAGTGCGCAACCGTACTACGGGCGTGATGTATGTGCTCGACGAACCCTCCATCGGCCTTCATCCGGCCAACATCGCAGGTCTCACGGGTGTTATGGACGACCTGGTCGCCGACGGAAACACCGTCGTGCTGGTCGACCACGACACGCAGATACTGAGCCATGCCGACCATATCGTCGAGATGGGCCCCGGAGCGGGGGCCGACGGCGGAAGGGTCATTGCGCAGGGGACGGTCGGGGAGATCGAACGCAGTCCGGCGTCGCGCATCGGCCCGTTTCTGGCAGGCAAGGTCGAATCCCGCGTGCTGCCCGTCGTGCCGGAAGGCGAACTCTTCGCACAAGGGGCGATCCGCCTCTCCACCTCCGAGATTCACACCGTAAAACCGCTCGAAGTCGTCATTCCCAAAGGCCGCCTCACGGTGGTGACGGGCGTATCGGGGTCTGGCAAAACCACGCTGATTCTCGAAAGCCTCGTTCCGGCGCTCGAAGCGGCGATAGCGGGCACGCCGCTGCCACCCCATGTGAAAAATATCGATGCCTCGGGTATCGAACACGTCAAGCTCATCGATTCGACACCCATCGGTGCCAACGTGCGCTCTACGGTGGCCACTTACGCCGATATTCACGACGAGCTGCGCAAGATCTTCGCCCGCACGCCCGACGCCCGGACCGCCGGTTACAAGGCCGGCGACTTCTCCTACAACACCGGACGGCTGCGTTGCCCCGTGTGCGACGGCACCGGCACGGTCAGCCTCGACGTGCAGTTTCTGCCCGACGTCGATATTCCGTGTCCCGAATGCCGCGGCTCACGCTATGCGAAACCTGCGGGACGAATCGCCTGTACGGTCGGGAACGGCCGTTCGTTCACGCTGCCGCAGGTCATGGAGGCCGACGTGGCCCATGCGGCGGAGCTGTGCGCCGGATTCAAGAGCGTCGCACCGCGGCTTGCGACGCTGAGCGACCTCGGGTTGGGCTACCTCACCCTCGGCGAAGCCACGCCCAGTCTCTCGGGCGGCGAGGCGCAGCGGCTGAAACTCGCCTCGGAGATGGGACGCCGGCAAAGCGACTCGCTCTTCGTTTTCGACGAGCCCACCATCGGGCTCCACCCGCTCGACGTCAGGACATTGCTCGAAGTCTTCCGGCATCTGCTTTCGGCAGGGGCTACCCTGGTCGTCATCGAACACGATCTGGACATGATACGCAACGCCGACTACATCGTCGACCTCGGCCCGGGCGGAGGAGCCGACGGCGGACGTATCGTCGCGACGGGCATTCCCGAAGCGGTAGCCGCCAATAAGGAAAGCATAACAGGACAATATCTGTATTGAAACTTAAAACAGGGTACCCATTCCAACCTTATTCATATGCACTGAACGGTTCTTCCGTATCGAGATAGATCGTCGGTTGGTCGTCCGACTGCCTATCGTATTTAGATCTGTCGATTCGGTAATGTCTTTCAGTCCGGAAATGATATAATCTGGTTCAGACGTTCTACGAACTCCTTATCGTTTTCTTCGGAAAGCATGAAACGGGAAAATATGTGTCCGGCATCCTGCCTGAAATCCGTCAAAAGGAATTTCGTAAATCCTTCGATAATATCTTGGTCATGTATACGTTGAGAAGTCGAGCTTCTGGAATATGCTATCAAAGCATCAAATACGAGCCTGTCCTTCGTATCCTGCACCGACAGCCGTCTGTCGAAATCCTTCAATGCCTCGGCCGAGGGTTCTGTATGGTATTTACCATTGGTACTCGTAATAGACTTTTTCAGGCGGTTTCGTATGACCGTTTTCAGAACACTCTCATATGTGTCGATTTCGAAACATTCCCTTAAACGATCACGAAACGCGTCGTTGTGTCGAACGACCACATGTTTTGGGTCGATAGTCGCCGTTACCGGCACATACGAAGCGTCCGCGGAGGAATATCCGGAGACATTCCGCTAAGAAATCGCAAAAAAAGGCGGTCGGCCCGTAAGGGTCGGCCGCCTTTTTCGTGTCTTCGGATAAAACCCGAATACCGTCATGGACAAACATAACAGGGATCTCCTGATCCGTGCGCTGAAAGGCACGCTGGACACCGCATCGCGCCGCGAATTCGACCTGTGGGTCTCGGATGCGGACAACCTCCGCATCTACGAGAATGCTCTCCGCATATGGGACGACGCACAGCGCCGTGCCGCAGCTTACACCCCCGATCGCGATCGGCTCTGGGAACAGTTGCAGTCACGTATCGGAGTTTCCGGATCGCCGCAGCCTACGGAACGGCCCGCGCCGAAACGCCGTTGGGTGCCGATACTTCGCACGGCGGCTGCCGTCGCCGCGGGCGTCGTCGTCACGCTCTTCGCAGTCCGTCCCGACGCCGCCCTCACACCGAGTCCGGCCCGACAGGAGTTCTGCGCCTTCGGCGGTAAATCGCTGGCACACCTGGCCGACGGTTCGACCGTATGGCTCCAAAGCGGCTCGACGCTTGTTTGCGACGGCTCCTTCGGCGCCGAAAGCCGCAACGTAAAGCTTCGCGGAGAGGGATTTTTCGACATTGCCAAAGATCCCGAACGCCCCTTCACGGTCGAAGTGGAAGGGTTGCGCATACGGGTTCACGGCACCAAATTCAACGTGAACACCTCGCTCGAAGACCGGACCGTCGCCGTATCGCTCGTAGAGGGTTCGGTGGCCCTCGACTCCGGCGAAGGCGAACAGCGCCAGCTGCACCCCGGTGAAATCGCCCGCTACAACACCGCCACACAAAAGCTGGACATCCGTCGCGGCAACGTGGAGCTGGAATCCTGCTGGGCCGCGGGCAAACTGGTCTTCGAGCGGCAGTCGCTGGGCGAAATCTGCCGCTACCTGTCTCGCTGGTACGACATCCGAATCGACATCTCTCCGGCACTCGCCCGCAACTACGCCTACACGTTCACCATTACCGACGAACCGCTCGAAGCGATTCTGCGCATCATGAGCCGCATCAATCCGATCGTCTACACCTTCTCGGATAACCGCTCGGTGTCCATCTCCGAGGTAGAATAAAATCGTAAACCGACCAAACTCCAACCAAACCCCGAATGCCTATGACCGAACAGAGCTGAATCGCACGCAATTTCTCCAGCGGCAGCACCCGCCGCTGCAAACACTCGCTAACCTTAAAACTTCCAACCATGAAACATTTTAGACTCTTCGCAATTCTATTGCTGCTCGTCTGCAAATGGACAACGGTTGCACATGGCCAGACGCAGGAGCCGGCGATCAACATAGAGTTCACCGACATACCCCTTTCGGAAGCCATATCGCGCATCGAGAAGAGCAGCAAATACACGTTTTTCTACGACGCCAAACAGACCGATCTGACCCTGCGCGTCAGCCTTCACGCCAAACAGCTGCCGATCTCCGCCGCCCTGCGCCAGATGCTCGCCCCGACGGGTCTCGACTTCACGATATCCGAACGCCAGATCGCCCTGATTTCCGCGGCACGCAAGACTCCGGACGGATCGCGCACGATCACCGGTACGGTCAACGACTCCCACGAACTGCCGTTGGCCGGCGTCGCCGTCACGCTGGAGGGCGACAATACCCGCGGCACCGTTTCCGGAAACAACGGCAGTTTCACCATCACCGTTCCCGACGCCGATGCGGTGCTCAGCTTCACCTACTTGGGCTACATCTCCAAGAAAGTCTCGGTGCCCGTCTCGCAGAACAGTCTCGAGGTATTCCTCGCAGAAGACGCCGTGAGGATGGAGGACGTCGTAGTAGTAGGTTACGGCACCCAGAAGAAGGTCAATCTGACGGGAGCCATCACCACGGTGGACGACACGCAGCTTGCAAACCGTTCGGCGCCGTCCGTAGCCCACATGCTTCAAGGTGCGGTTCCGGGTCTGACGATCTCGACCTCGTCGGGCCGTCCGGGCAACTCGGCCGACCTGAACATCCGCGGTATCACCTCGATCAACGGCGGTTCGCCGCTCGTGCTGATCGACGGCGCCGAAGGCGACCTGATGAAACTCAACCCCAACGACGTGGCCTCGATCTCGGTGATCAAGGATGCCTCGGCCGCCGCCATCTACGGCGCACGCGCGGCTTACGGCGTCGTACTGGTGACTACCAAGGAGGGCGACGATTCGGACAAAACCCGCGTGTCGTACAGCGGACGCTGGGGTTGGAATTCCCCCACCACCTCGACCGATTACGAGACCCGCGGCTACTATTCGGTGTACGTCAACGACCTGTTCTGGCATGCCGACGCAGGTACCAACTACACCAACTATACCGAGCAGGACATGATGGAATTATGGGCCCGCCGCAACGACAAGGTCGAAAATCCCGAACGTCCGTGGGTGAAGATCGACCAGCGCGACGGCCGCGACACATATGTCTATTACGCCAACTTCGACTGGTACCACTACCTGTTCAAGGACGAACATCCCAGCACGAGCCACAGCGTCTCGCTGTCGGGCGGCAACTCGAAGGTGAAGTACATGCTTTCGGGCAACTATTACAGCGAAGAGGGACTCTTCCGTCAGGACCCCGACCGCTTGCAGCGGATCAACTTCCGTTCGAAAATTTCGTTCGACATCAACAAGTGGCTAAAAATCAGCAATAACACCAGCTACTACAACTACCAGTACTACTACCCCGGCCCCAGCGGAGTCAATA
>ENA-UOJE01001925-UOJE01001925.1-human-gut-metagenome-genome-assembly--contig:-C23-NODE-1925-length-17067-cov-9.708324_pt1 | contig 17067 bp, 14 predicted proteins | sample MGYA00242341_ERZ723888 | MGnify/ENA metagenome assembly ERZ723888 | reverse complement strand
TGAGATCAGGCAGCTGGCGCAGATATTCCTTGGGCATCTCGATCATCCGCAGACCGCCCGGCGCGTACTCGTTGAGCAGCGCCTTGACGGTGGAGGATTTTCCCGTGCCCCGGTCACCGTAAAGCAGCATATTGTTGGCTTCAAAGCCGTTGAGAAAGGCCAGGGTGTTATCGATGGCAATCCGCCGCTGATATTCGTAGCCCTTGAGGTTGGAAAGCCGGATGGGATCGGGATGCTCCACCGGCAGCAACGCACCGTCCCGCCATAAAAAGGCGATATGCTTGGCAAAACGGCCGCAGCCGTGGCGGGCGTGATAATCGGCCAGCGCCTCCGGCTGTCCGTCCCAAGGCCGGTCCATGGGCGCGGGCGCAGGATCCGTACCCCAACCGGGAAGCACCGCCGCCACATATGTATCCAGTCCCGCCGCGATATCCTCCCGGCAGAGGGTGGCCGCCTTGTAAAGCACGCCCAAATCCCGGACAGCCGCCTGCTGCAGCCGTTCCGGCGGCTGCTCCCCGGAAGAGAGAAGCTCAGAATAGGCGTTGTCGTCCGCCAGCACCTCCTCCGCCATGGCGGAGGGCAGGCTGTCCAGCCGGCCGGCAGCCGCCAAAGTGGCGCACAGCGTACCGCAGCAGCTGCACAGCGCCGCTTTATCCCCCGCCGCAGCCGCCTTTACCAGCGCGGTCACCGCACCGGTCACCGGTTGCTCCGTCACCCGACGGTAAACCGAAAGGGAGAGCAAGCCGTAATACAGCGCGTTGATTTCCTGTCTGTGTTCCTGCATGATTCATCGGCCCTTCTTCATCTGACATATGAAGATATTTTACCGCCCCGGCGTGGGGATGTCAACTGAATCCCGCGCCGGATCGGACTTTTTGCCTCCCATTCTCCGCAAACAGATCCCCGCCACCAAAGCGGAAAGGCTTTCCGCGGCGGGAACCGCCAGCCATACCCCCGTCAGCCCCAGCCAGTTGGAGAGAAGCCATACCGCTGGCACCACCGCCAGGCATCCCCGGAGAAGGGAAAGAAAAAAGCCCGGCTGGGGTCTGCCTGCGGCGCTGTAATAAGCGGAAATCGTCATAGTAATTCCCGCACCCACAAAACCAGCGAAATAGATGCGCATCCCCTTTCTGGCCATTGCCGCCAGCACCGGATCGCCGTCCCGGTTAAAGAGGGCGGCCAGCGGCTCCGCCCACAACAGGATCACAGCGTACAGCACCGCCGCAGTCAGCAGAGCCGTCAGCAGGGCGCAGCGCAGAATCCGCCGGGCCTCTTCTGAGCATCCCCGCCCATAAGCGGCACTGACCAAAGGTTGCATTCCCTGAGAGATCCCCCCCATCAATGCCAGGGCCACCAGTGCCAGATTCGCCACGATTCCATATGCCGCCACTCCCCGGTTGCCTTCCAACTGCAAAAGGATGGTATTGATCAGCACCAGCACCACACCAGCGGAAACCTCTGTGACAAATGCGGCGGTACCCGGTCCACATAGAGCGATTGCCGCTTGAAACCGCAGCCTATACCTGCAGAGGCGGAAGCCGTTTTTTCTCCGCCAAATCCAGGAGGAAAGGATCAGCAGACTGATCACCGGCGCCAGGCCGGTGGCAAAAGCCGCCCCAAACATTCCCCAGTCCAGCGGATAAAGAAAAAGATAATCCAGCAGAACATTGGACAAGCTGCCGGTCAGCATTGCCGTCATCGCCAGACGAGGACCGCCGTCGTTTCGGATAAAGGCCAGGAGGATATTGTTCAGGAGAAAACAAGGGGCAAAGCAGAAAATGGTGCGCAGATAAACGGCGGTCATATCCAAAGTGATATCATCCGCCCCCATCAGGCGCCCCAGCGTCTCCGCCAGAAAGACGCCTGCCAACAGAAACAACAGTCCCGCGCCGCCGCCCAGCAGCAGTGAACCGGTAAAGTCCTGGTTGCCCTCCTCCGCCGCACCGGCCGCTCGCCGCACGGCATAGCGGGTAGCGCTGCCGATGCCGATCATCAGCCCTGTGCCATTGAGCAGACTGTACAGGGGAATCGCCAGATTGAGGGCCGCCAGCCCTTCCGCTCCCAAACGGTTGGCGACAAAAAAGGTATCCGCCAGGATATAACAGGATAGCCCCAGCATCCCCAGAGTATGCTGGCCCAGGGTGAACAGAACGGTACGCAGGGGAAGAACCGATTTCATAAAAGTCTCCTTTCGGCAAAACAAAAGCGCCCGGATTTTCACACCTCCCATGGCCTACGGGTGTGAAACCGGACGCTGACATTCCATTACCCGGCGGCAATGGAACAAGCGGTTGATGCAGTTTTTGTTAGAATATCATAGGAACGAGGATTTTGTCAAGGTCCTGTGATGCCTGTCCCTGTTAAGATGCCGCTTTACCAAATTGTATTGAGAAGAATCGGTCGGCATGCTATACTGTACCAAGAGGTGCTGCCAATGAAAACATACCTTTTTGACTTTGACGGGACGCTGGTTGATTCCATGCCCACTTATGTTTCCTCCATGCTTCGCATATTGGACGAGAACCATATTCCCTATGAAAAGGATATCGTTAAAGTCATAACTCCCCTTGGCATGGCCGGCACGGCAGAATATTATATCCATATGGGCCTTGATCTGCCGAAAGAGAGCATCATCGCTCTCATGAAAGACTATATGATGGAAGCATATCTCCATACCATTCCCGCAAAGAACCATGTAATTCCCGTATTAGAAAAATTAAAAGAAAACGGCGCGGATCTGTATGTTTTAACTGCCAGCCCTCATGTAACATTGGACGTCTGCCTCAAGCGTTTGGGGATTTATGACGTATTCACCCATGTTTGGTCTTGCGACGATTTTGAAACCACTAAGGATGATCCGGAGATTTACAGAATGGCGGCGGATAAAATCGGCCAACGTGTCGAGAATATCCTGTTTCTTGACGACAATCTCAATGCCGATAAAACCGCCAAATCGGCGGGGATGAAGGTCTGCGGCGTATATGACGATTTCTCAAGAGATTACGCAGAGGAGATCAAAAAAATCGCTGATCGGTATATCTATGACTTTTCAGAACTGCTTGATGAAACAAGCGGTACAAAAATTCTGCAGCGGGAGGTATAGGTGCGATGAATGATGGGCTGAAAATCAAAATGTATTCCTTTACGGTGGACTGCAAGGAGCCGCATGAACTGGCCAAATTCTATGCGGCGCTGCTTCAGTGGGAAATACCCTTTTACACAGAAGATTGGGCGTGCGCAGGCGCTCCGGGCGCGGAGCAAGGGGCCTATCCCGGTATCACCTTTCAGCGGAACCCGGAATATGTACCGCCGGTGTGGCCGGAAGAACCGGGAGCCCAACAGCAGATGGCGCACTTGGATTTCGCCGTTAACGATCTGGAGAAAGCGGTTGCCCACGCTATTGAATGCGGCGCGACAATCGCTAATCAGCAATTTTCCCAAGACTGGACAGTGATGTTGGATCCCGCAGGGCATCCCTTTTGCCTGTGCCAGATGAAATCCATGATGGAGAGTCCTCATTTTGCTCTGTTATAAGTCCGCTGTCTATTGCCTTACCGGCAAGCCCTGCACCGTGATGGTGCGGGGCTCAGCTTGGCGAAAAAATCCGGTCTACACCGGTCATTTTCGCCAAGCTGAACAAAAGTGGAGAAAATCATTCGCTTTTCTCCACTTTTGACGCCTGCGGGCGGGTGATTGTTGCGCAAGGGGGAACCCTGACGGTTCCCCCTCACACTCCCCTTCCCTCCGAAACGCTTTATTAACAGTCTCAGCCTTGCACCGTGATGGTGCAGGGCTTCTTTTATACAATTGCAAAACAAAAATGGAAAACCCTGCTTGATATCCGCAGCCCAATTGAACAGGGAAGGAGCTCTCATTCCGCCTCCATGGCCTCGGCTTCCAGCTGCAGCTCCTCCCAGAGTGCCATCTGCTCCTCCAGCAGCCGATTCTGTTCCTCCAGCTGTCCGGTGAGCTCCAGCACCTGCGCGTAATCCGCCGCCACCGCATCGTCCTCCAGCCGACGATGCAGCTGGGTGATCGCCTCTTCGGCGGCAGCTACCGCCTCTTCGGCGCGGCGGATCCTTCCCTGAAGCTTCCGGCGGGCGGATTCCTGCTCCTTACGCTTTTTATAGGCGTTTTCCTTTGGCGGCTCCACTGGTGCGGCTGCCTGCTCCGCTTCCTGGAACCGCTCCAGATACTGATCGTAGCCCCCGTCGAAGGACTGACAGCCATCGACGGTGAGACGCAGTACCCGGGTTGCCAGGCGGTTGATAAAATACCGGTCATGGGATACGATGAAGATGGTGCCGTCATATCCCGAAAGCGCATCCTCCAGCGCCTCCCGGGAGCCGATATCCAAATGGTTGGTAGGCTCGTCCAGCAGCAGCAGATTATCCCGGGCCAGCATCAGCCGCAGCAGCAGCAGACGCGCCCGCTCCCCGCCGCTGAGAAGGGAAACCGGCTTGAACACATCGTCCCCCCGGAACAGAAAGGCCGCCAGGGCATTGCGCAGCTCGGTGCCCGAAAGCTGGGGATACCGGTCGCTGATCTCCCCGATCACATCCTTGGATGTGTCCAGATCCGACTGGGTCTGATCGTAATAGCCGATGCTCACCTTGGCGCCCAGCCGCACATATCCCTTCAGAGGCCGAAGCCTGCCGCAGATGATCTTCAGCAGGGTGGTTTTGCCGCAGCCATTGGGCCCCAGTAGAAACACCCGCTCCCCCCGGCGGACCTGGAAAGCTGCATCCTGAAAAAGGAGCGGCCCGCCGAAACCCATGGCGAGATTCTCTGCGTTCAGCACCTCATTCCCGCTGACTGCCTTGGGGGTAAAATCGAATCGAATCACCGGCGCTTCCGATTCGGGAAGCTCCACCTGGGCTTTCATCCGCTCCAGCATCTTCTCCTTGCTTTCCGCGGCCCGGATGCTCTTTTCCCGGTTAAACTGCTTCAGCAGGGCGATGCTCTCCTCCACCCGCTTGATCTCCCGCGAGGCGGTTTTGTAGTGCTTTTCCTCTACCTCCCGGTCCTTCTCCCGTTTCTCCTTGTGGACGGAATAACTGCCATTGGTGGCGTAAAGCCGGCCGTGAGCCAGCTCAATGGTGCGGTTGGTTACCCGGTCCAGGAAATACCGGTCATGTGAGATGATCACCGCCGCGCCGGTATAGCTGCGGAGAAAATCCTCCAGCCATTCCACCGAGGCGATATCCAGGTGGTTGGTGGGCTCGTCCAGCAGCAGCAAATTGCTTTCGGAGAGCAGCAGCCGTCCCATGGCGGCCTTGGACCGCTGGCCGCCGCTGAGAGAGTCCACGCTCTGGCGGAACGCATCCTCTGAAAATCCCAGCCCCAGCAGGGTGGAGCGCACCCGGTTGCGGAAATACAGACCGCCCGCCGCCTCAAAACGTTCCTGCAGCAGATGCTGCCGTTCGATCAGAGGATCGGAGGTATGCTGTTCCAGTTCCCGGCGAATCTCTTCCAGCTCCCGCTCCATGGCAGCCAGAGGGGCAAAGACGCTTTCCACCTCGTCCCATAGGGTGCGAGAGGGATCGGCGCAGGCGTGCTGCTCCATATAGCCAATCCTGGTTTCCTTGGAGCGCACGGCCTCGCCGGCGTCCGGGGACATCTCTCCGGTCAGCAGCTTGAACAGGGTGGTTTTGCCGCAGCCGTTGTCACCGACAAAGCCGATCTTATCCCGCTCCCCCACATCGAAGGACAGTCCGGAAAAGAGGACCCGCTCGCCGAAATATTTCGTCAGATTATGTACGGATAATGTGGTCATGGGTCGATACCTTGTCCTCTGTCGAATCGTAGTCAATAAACCTGAAAGGCAATGGCGCGGGAGATCACAAAACCCTCAAAGCAAGGTTCCTGACCTCCCGCTTGTTGCTTTTCAGTTCAACAACTTACATATAGTACAGCAGCAGAAATATCAGCAGAACCAAAGCCAGACCCGCCGCCACAGCCGCCAGCACCTTGAAGGGACTGACGGGAGCGCTGCCGGCCACTCTGCCGGTTTCGCCGTTGATCATGAAGCGATAAATTTTCTTGCCGTAGGGGGAGGAAAAAATCCACACCGGAAGAAGAATGTGCTTGAACCGCACATTGTAAAACTGATGATTGTACCGCATCCCCCGGTAATGGTCATATCCCTCGTTGGCCTGGATCCGGCTCTCCATCGCCGCTTCCATGGCCGGGGATACGGCTGACCAGCCCTCGTCCAGCCCCACGTTGTAGCGTTCGGCGGAAAAACCCGCCAGAAAAGCGGGAGCATAGCGGCAGAGTACCTTCATGGAATAGCCGCCCAACCGTCTGATCAGCTGCTGATCCAGGGTACGGGTGGCGCAGGCGGGATAATCGTCAAAGGTCAGCTGTTCTCTGCCGGAAATCGGATACCAGCGGGTACGGGTTTCGGTATAGGTCTGACGCTTGCCGTTCACTACCCGGGTACGGGTCACGGTGTAATCCTTGCCGCCCTCTCCGGCGTAATCGGAAACCAAGTCGGAGTCGAAGGTCCAGTAAGGCATATAGACCCCTTGGAGATGCTCCACAGCCGCCCGGCTTTTTTTGTACTTGCCCGGCGCCCAGAAGCGCCTCTTCACCCAGCCCTTGAAAATCTCCACCGCTTTGTCCCGGGAAATTCGAAAGGGCATCAGGCTTTCCGGCAGGATACCCACGTCCACCTCTCCGCTGTCCACCACATACCGGCTGCCGCAGAAGGGGCACTCCGCCGTCATCTCATCGGCGGCTATCACCGTCTGGGCGCCGCAGTTCCGGCAGCTCACCGTCCGGTTCCCCAGCAGCTCCCAATCCGGTGCGGTATAGCCGCCGTCCGCGGGATTGTACAGATACTCCGGCGACTCCATCCATTGGAGATCCAGCGCATCCGACCGACCGCAGTGATCGCACTTCATCCCCTGGGTATCGGGATCAAAGTGCATCTGGCTGCCGCAGCCCTCGCAGGGGAAGGTATTGGCGCCGATTCGCTTGTCCTTCGCCATATTTTCCATCGCCGTCATTCACCCAGCGGCGCACCGCACTCGGCGCAGAACTTGCCGCTGCCCTGGGCGCCGCATTTTTTGCAGGTCACCCGCAGGGCCACGCCGCATTCCGGGCAGAACTTAGCGTCCGCTTTGATCTCCTTGCCGCACTTGGGACAGGGCACACCGGCGAAACGGGGATTCTTACCGCATTCCGGGCAGAACTTGGCGTTGGCATCCACTGCGGAGTCGCAGCTGACACAGCGTATTGTCCCGGCGGCGGGAGCGGCGGCAGGAGCTGCAACGGAATCCGCGAAGGCGCGGCCCACCTGAGCGCCTGCCCCCAGGCCCACGCCCACACCGGCAATGCCTCCGGGATTCCGGGCGGCGTCCCGGATGGCTTCCGCCGACTGGTAGCGGGTATACTGGCCCAAATCTCCCAGCACCCCCATGGAAGTGCGCTTGTCAATAACCTTTTCCACTTCCTCCGGCAGGGAGATGCTTTCGATAATCAGCTGCTGGAGGGAAAGGCCGATGGCCTCAAAGGCGGGCTGCATCCGGGTGCGGCCGGCCTCGCCCAGCTCGTCGTAGCTGCTCACCAGATCGATAATGGGCATCTGCAGTTCACCGATAGCATCCGCTAGCCGAGAAACCACCATCCGCCGCAGATAGCCCACGATGTCCTTGGTGGTATAGGTGGGCAGGGTGCCGAAAATTTCCCGCAGGAAAACCTCCGGCCGGATTACCTTAAAGGAGAAGATGCCGAAGGCGGACATACGCACCATGCCGAATTCCGCATCCCGCCGCAGAATCGGCTTCTGGGTGCCCCACTTCTGATCGTTGAACAGACGGGTGCTGACGAAAAACACCTCCGCTTTAAAGGGGGAATTGAAGCCGTACTCCCAGGATTTCAGCTTGGTAAGCAGGGGCATATTTTCGGTTATCAGGGTGTACCGGCCGGGACCGAAGACGTCGGCGATGACCCCTTCGTTGAGGAACACCGCACACTGGCCCTCCCGGACGATCAGCTGCGCCCCCATCTTAATTTCATTCCCCTGCACGGGAAACTGAAACACAATGGTATCCTGGGAAAAATCCGTGGCCTCGATAACCTCGATCATCTGGCCGCGGACAAAATCAAACAGACCCATATCGTAACCTTCTTTCTTTTCATATTCCGAGTCTGATCACTGCGTTTTTATGATTCCGGCTCCAAGCCGATGGGTTTTCATTAAAGCACTGCCTTGCTCCTACCAAAATGCACGCTTCCAGAGTGAATGCGAAGCATTTACTCCAAGTGGCAACGCAAGGGATTCTTCTAAGAGAAAATCTCCGATTTTCTCCATTATACCACAAAGGTTAGGCGGTTGCCGATAGGCAAACGCAAAGACACAGCCGAAAAAATCCGATATCCTCTCTTTTCGGGCTGTGTCCATTATACCATAAAACGCCGGGCAAGGTAAAGAGGAGCGGCGTCAAAATGCTTCCATTTCGACGCCGCTTTTCAAGAGAATTCCGTATTTTACTCCACCGTGACGCTTTTCGCCAGGTTGCGTGGCTTGTCGATGTCGCATTTCCGGGCCAGGGCGATGTAGTAGCCCAGCAGCTGCATGGGTACCACCTCCAGGGAAGGCATCAGCAGATCGTTGGTTTTGGGAATATAAATCACGTGGTCCACATCCGGCAGATCGTCCCGGTTGTCGTCGGTGGTAATCATCAGCACCTCCGCCCCGCGGGCCTTGACCTCCTTGATGTTGGACATGGTCTTTTCAAACAGTTTATCGCAGCAGGCCAGGGCCACCACAAAGGTGCCCTCCTCAATCAGGGATATGGTGCCGTGCTTCAGCTCGCCGGCGGCGTAAGCCTCCGAATGGATATAGCTGATCTCCTTCAGCTTGAGGGAAGCCTCCAGGGCCACGGCATAATCCAGATTCCGGCCGATGAAATAGGCGTGCTCCAGGTAGGCGTAGCGCTGGGCCAGCTGGGCCAGCTCTGGCGCCTGGCGCAGGATGCCCGCCACCATATCCGGCAGCCGGATTAGGGCGCTGAGAAGCCGCCGCAGGTTGCGGTCGTCGATGTTCCCCAGCTTATGGGCAATATAAAAAGCAATGATATACAGCATGGTAAGCTGGGTGGAATAAGCCTTGGTGGTTGCCACCGAGATTTCCGGTCCGGCCCAGGTATAGAGTACATCGTCGCTTTCGGAGGCGATGGAACTGCCCACCACGTTTACCACCGACAGCACCCGGGCGCCCCGACGCTTGGCCTCCCGCAGGGCGGCCAGAGTATCGGCTGTTTCTCCCGACTGGCTGATGATGATCACCAGGGTTTTCTCGTCTACAATAGGATCCCGATACCGGAACTCCGACGCCAGATCCACCTCCACCGGAATCCTGGTCAGCTTTTCCAGCACGTATTTCCCCACCACTCCCGCGTGGTAAGCGGATCCGCAGGCCACGATGTACAGCCGGTTGATTTGGCGCAGCTGCTTCTCGGTAAGGCTGATGCCGTCCAGCACAATGCCGCCGCTGGCGTCGATCCGGGGGGAGATGGTGGCGGACAGGGCCTGGGGCTGTTCCATGATCTCTTTGATCATAAAATGGGCGTAGCCGCCCTTTTCCGCGCTGGACACATCCCAATCCACGGTGATTTCCTTTTTCTCCACTGGATGGCCGGCCTGATCGAAAACCTCCGCCTTATCCGCCGTCAGCCGCACCACCTCATGATCCGCCAGCTGCAGAATCCGGCGGGTGTGAGCCAGCAGAGCGGGAATATCCGAGGCGATGAAATTGCCCTCCTCCGACAGTCCGACGATCAGCGGGCTGGCGTTGCGCACCGCGATCATCTCATCCGGATGCTCGCTGCAAAGCACGCCCAAGGCATAAGAACCCTCCAGCTGGGCGATGGCCGCCCGGACGGCGGCGAGAAAATCCCCGGTGTAATGCTTCTCAATCAGATGAGCCACCACCTCCGTGTCTGTTTCGGACAGAAACTGGATGCCCTCTTCCATCAGCTGTTTTTTCAGGGCGGCATAATTTTCGATGATGCCGTTGTGCACCACGGCGAACCGGCCGCTGGCGCTGCGGTGAGGATGGGAGTTCTCATCACTGGGCTTACCGTGGGTGGCCCAGCGGGTATGGCCGATACCCACTGTGGCTTCCATTCCCTTGCCGCCGTCAATCATTTCGCTTAAAATCTGCAGTCGTCCCTTGGCTTTGTGAATCTCAATTCCCGCGCTTCCCACCAGCGCGATACCCGCGGAGTCATAGCCGCGGTATTCCAGCTTTGCCAGGCCCTCCAGCAACAGGGGGGCCGCCGGTTTGCGGCCGATAAATCCCACAATTCCACACATAGCTATCCCAAATCCTTTCCCGGATGATCCGCCGTTTTTCCAGCGGATCTCAACATTAGGCGGGCATGATGGAAGCCGCCGCTCTCTTTTTTGAAGAAAGCCTGCCGCTCCAGACTTCACTAACCTTGCCCTAAGGCCTTCCCCTCATCCCACAAAATGAAGGAATCGGTCCCATTTTACTGCATAACTTGGCTTATTTCAAGAAATAAAACGGAATTGTAATCTATTTTATGCAGCATCGGTCCATCTAAGAATTCCTTTAGGGCGATTTCCTTATTCTTCGCGGAATTTTTTATGTGAGAAATGATTGTGTTGCGGAGTGCGGGAACTTATATTTGTACAGAAAAACACATTGAAATATTGATATATGATAGAGAATTTGAACATAACGGGTTTGGTATCGCACAATTTTTACATTTATGGGTAAACCTTCAGCGTGTTCCTTGACGTTACATAAAAGTTGTATTATAATTTTTTGGAAATAAATAATATAAAGGTTCTAAATTGGGATGATTATAAAATTGATTTGCAAACAAAGAATAGGTGTTAATAGTGAAGAAAATAGCTTTTTTCCAAAGCGATCTGAATGTCGGCGGCATTCAGAAATCTATCATCACTTTGCTCAACAATCTCGATGATTCGCTTTATGAAGTGGATTTGTTTTTGTTTAGCGAGGCTGATTTTTTCGAAAAACATCTTCCGAAAAATGTCCGGATTATTCGGATGAAGCCTTTTCCAAAATATACTAAACTTCTCCCCTTTTCTCTTGTCCGCAAAATGTATGGAAAAACATTCGCTTCACACGGTCAAACATATGATGTGGCTGTTGATTTCAATAGTTATTGGCATGAGTGTTCTGTGGGCGCGGTTTCCGTTCCGGCGAAAAAACGTGTTATGTGGATTCATAATGATGTAGAAAAGAAACTGGCTGAAGATCCGAAATACCGTATGCTCTGGAGGGCTTTCAAGGCGAAATTCCGATATTTCGATGAATTTGCCGCTGTTTCCGCTGGTATTATTCCCGGATTTCGTCGGGCAGCGGACGTTCATAGTCAAAAAATTGTTCCGATTCCGAATTTTATAGATACTACGGAAATTTTTGAAAAAAGCCGTGAAACAATCCATTTGGAAGTTGATCCCGCGAAAGTAAATCTTATTTCCGTCGGACGTTTGTGTCATCAGAAGGGCTATGATCTGCTTATCGATGCATATGCCAAAGTCCTGTCACAGCGCAGGGATTTACACCTTTATTTGATAGGAGACGGACCAGACCGAAAAGAATTGGAGCAGCAGATTACACGTCTTGGCATCGGAGAGCATATCACTCTTCTTGGCAACCAGCCGAACCCCTTCCCTTATGAAAAAAAAATGGATGCCTTTGTCCTCACCTCTCGTTATGAAGGTCAAGGCATTGTTTTATGGGAAGCTAAATGCCTTGGATTGCAAATTCTGATGACAAAAAACCTCGAGAAGTATAACAAGGGGATTGCTGGGTGCAGTAATATCACAGAAGCGATGCTACATGTTCAAAAACAGGTAAAGAAAGAGGACCCGCTTGAAGAATACAATGCAGATATACGAAGTGCGGTCGAGGGGTTACTCTCTTAAAAAATTTTCACCCCCATATCATCGTCGTCCGGGCTTGCAATTTTCCGGTGTTTGTGCTATCCTAATTTTACATAACGCGCTGATGGAGAAAGTAAGCGCTGAAACCGACGCGGCAGAGAGGGTTGTCACCGGCTGAAAGCAACCTGCGCACGGACAGGGCCGAAGTTCGCTCCGGAGCGGCGCCGCTGAACGCGAGGGATTCCCTTGCCGGTAGGCGGCGACGGCTGACCCCGTTATCGGTCGCAGGAGATGCCGCTTCGGGCGGCATGAACCAGGGTGGTACCACGGAGACACAGTCTTCGTCCCTTTTCGGAGGGACGGAGGCTTTTTTGTTTTCACCGACAAGAGGAAAGAAAGGAAATCGGTATGAAAGAAAAACTGGAAGCCCTGCGCCGTCAGGCGCTGGAAGAACTGGAAAAACTGAATCTCCCCAAGGATCTGGAGGATTTCCGGGTGCGGGTCATGGGCAAAAAAGGCCCCTTGACCGAACTGCTGCGAGGCATGGGTTCCCTGCCAGCGGAGGAGCGGCCCAAAATGGGCCAGCTGGTGAACGAGCTGCGCTCCACCTTGGAAACCGCCCTGAAGGAACGGGAAACCGCCGTTCAGGCGGCCCTGAAAGAACAGCGGATGAAGGAGGAACGGCTGGATATCACCATGCCGGGCAAAAAGGCGGAAACCGGCGGCCTGCATCCCCTGAACATCGTGCTGGCGGATCTCATTGATATCTTTCAGTCCATGGGCTTCGACGTGGTGGACGGCCCGGAAGTGGAAACCGACCACTACTGCTTCGAGGCGCTGAATCTGCCCCAGGATCATCCCGCGCGGGATATGCAGGACACCTTCTATATCACCGACAGCATCCTGCTGCGCACTCAGACCTCCGCGGCCCAGGTGCGTACTATGGAGCAGCGCAAGCCTCCCATCCGGATCATCTGCCCCGGCCGGGTGTACCGGGCCGACGAAGTGGACGCCACTCACTCCCCGGTGTTCCATCAGGTGGAGGGCTTGGTGGTGGACAAGGGCATCACCATGTGCGACCTGAAGGGCGTCCTGGAGCAGTTCGCCCATGAAATTTACGGACCGGAAACCAAGGTGCGCTTCCGTCCCTCCTTCTTCCCCTTCACCGAACCCAGCGCCGAGGTGGACGTCACCTGCTCCGCCTGCGGCGGCAAGGGCTGCCGGGTGTGCAAGGGCGAGGGATGGATCGAGATTCTGGGCGCGGGCATGGTGCATCCCAACGTACTGCGGGGCTGCGGCATCGACCCGGAGGTGTACTCCGGCTTTGCCTTCGGCATCGGCCTGGACCGTCTCACCACCACCCGATACAAAATCAGCGATATCCGCCTGCTGTTTGAGAACGACCGGCGGTTCCTCAGCCAGTTTCAGTAATGGGATCATCCCGGAAAGGACGAATAGAGTATGAAGATCTCTCTCAGCTGGCTCCGCCGGTATGTGGACGTGGATGTTCCCGTGCAGGAGCTGTGTGATAAAATGATTATGAGCGGCTTTGAGGTGGAAAGCGTGGAGGACCTGGCCGCCACCATGAGCAATGTGGTGGTGGGCCGCATTGTCAAGCTGGAAAAACACCCGGACGCAGACCGGCTGCAGATTTGCCAGATCGACGTGGGGGGAGCGGAGCCGGTACAGATCGTCACCGGCGCGGACAATGTGTTCGAAGGCGCGCTGGTCCCCGCCGCCCTGCATGATTCCCGGCTGCCCAACGGAATGCATATCAAAAAAGGCAAGCTACGTGGGGCGCCCTCCAACGGTATGCTTTGCTCCGGGGAGGAGCTGTGCCTCAAGGAAGCCGACTACCCCGGCGCGGAGGTGCACGGCATCCTGATCCTCCAGGGCGACTGGGCGCCCGGCACCGATATGCGCACGGTGCTGCAGCTGGACGATGTGGTCATCGACTTTAAAATCACCGCCAACCGCCCCGACTGCCAAAGCGTCCTGGGCGTGGCCCGGGAAGCGGCGGTGGCCCTGAAAAAGCCTTTCCATCCCCCAGTGCCCACTTACACCGTACAGGGCGGGGATATTCACGACCATATGAAAATCCGGGTGGACGCTCCCGATCTCTGCCCCCGGTACTACGGCCGGGTGGTGCAGAGTGTCCGGATGGGGGAATCCCCCGATTGGATGAAACGCTGCCTGAAAGCCGCCGGGATGCGGCCCATCAGCAACATTGTGGATATCACCAACTTCGTCATGCTGGAAACCGGCCAGCCCATGCACGCCTTTGATATGCGGGACATCGCGGGAAATGAGATCATCGTCCGCCGGGCCAAGGCCGGGGAAGGCATCACCACCCTGGACGGAAAGGACCACACCCTCACCGAGGATATGCTCGTCATCGCCGATGCGGAAAAGCCCTCCTGCCTGGCAGGCATCATGGGCGGGCTGAACAGCGAGATTAAGCCGGACACCAAAGACCTGTTTCTGGAATGCGCCAAATTCCGTCGGGACAGCGTGCGCCGCACCGCCCGTGCCCTGGGTATGCGCACCGAATCCAGCGCCCGGTTTGAAAAGGGTGTAGACATCAAAAACGTGGAGTACGCCATGGAACGTGCCCTCCAGCTTATTGCCGAGCTGGACTGCGGCGACATTGTGGAGGGATCCATCGACTGCTGTGCCGGGCTGCCGGAGGATCGAGTGCTTCGGGTGACGGCGGAAAGTATCACTGCCCTGTTGGGCGTGGACATTCCCGCTGAAGAAATGGTGCGGATTCTCAACAGTCTGTGTATGCCCACTGAACTGGATGGCAATACTCTTATTTGTCAGGTTCCCTCCTTCCGGGATGACGTGGAAGGCCGGGCCGATCTGGCGGAGGAAATCATCCGGGTTTACGGCTACAGCCATATCGTGGGCACCCCTATGACCGGCAAGGTGGTCCGGGGGCGCCAGCTGCCCCAGCGGCGGATGACTGAAAAGGTAAAATCCTTGCTCACTGCTCAGGGAATGCAGGAAATTGTCACCTACTCCTTTATCTCCGCCAAAGCCATGGATCAGCTGGGGCTGGCCGCCGACGATCCGCGGCGGCAGGCCATCACCCTGCTCAATCCCCTGGGCGAGGAATATTCCGTGATGCGTACCCAGCTGCTTTCCAGCATGCTGACGGTACTGTCCACCAACTACAGCCGGAAGATTCCGGCGGCCCGTTTCTTTGAAGCCGGCAAGCTCTTCCTGCCTCATTCCCTCCCCCTGACCGAGCTGCCCGACGAAGTGCCCGCTCTGTCCTTGGGGTTGTACGGGGAAGGGGAGGATTTCTTCACCCTGAAGGGTTTGGTGGAAGTGCTGGCCGACGGCTTCGGGGCAAAAGTGACCTACAGCCGGTCGGCGGAGCCCTATCTCCATCCTGGCCGTCAGGCTCAGGCTGCCGTCGGCGGCGAAGTTTTCGCTCAGTTCGGCGAGCTGCACCCCGATACCGCCGCCCGCTATGGGCTGGAAGGCCGTATCTATGTGGGCGAAATCCTCCTGGCGCCCTTGTTCGCCGCCAAAAAGGAAGCCGTCATCTACAAGCCCCTGCCCCGGTATCCGGCGGTGGAACGGGATTTGGCCCTGCTGTGCGACGTAGAATTGCCGGTGGCGGAAATCGAGGAAACTATCCGTTCCTCCGGCGGCAAATACCTGGAGAGCATCGCCTTATTCGACGTCTATCAGGGTCCTCAGACCGGCGCGGGGAAGAAAAGCGTGGCCTACAGCCTGATGTTCCGTTCTCCGGAGGGTACCCTCTCCGACGGGGATATCGAACCCGCCCTTCAGAAAATCTTTCAGAATCTTAAGGAAAAAGGATGTATTTTACGCTCATAACGCCTTGAAAAGCCGCATACAATGCCGTATAATAAGAACAACCGATATTTCACATCACTTCACATCGGATGGGAGGCCGCCATATGCTGGACAAGACTATGACCTTTTCACTGGGCGAGGACAAGGAACAGGAAATGAAACAAATCCTGACTACCGTCTACGATGCGCTGCGGGAGAAGGGCTACAACCCTATCAACCAGATCGTCGGCTATATCCTTTCCGAGGATCCCACCTATATCACCACCCACAACAGCGCCCGCAGCCTGATCCGCAAGCTGGACCGGGACGAGTTGCTGCGGGCCTTGGTGCGGTCCTATCTCAACGAGTGAGAACGACTGGTTTTTTCAAGACCGGTATTGCGTCCACCGGGCGCGATACCGGTCTTTTTGCCGGTTGGAAAAGAAAGGTGCAAAGCATGATCACAGCTACTGTAACGGCGGTATTCCAGGCGGATATTCAAAGGGTATGGGCGGTAGTGACGGACAACCGCCGCACCGACTGGCGGAGCGATCTCAGCCGGGTGGAGTGTTCCCCAGACGGCAGCTGCTTCACCGAATACACACGGGAGGGATTCCCTACGGACTTCACCATCACCTGTCTGCAGCCCTTTGAGCGGTATGCTTTCGATCTGCAAAACCAGAATCTTAGCGGCAGCTGGACCGGTCTCTTTCGGAAAATGGCAGCGGGCACCGAGGTGAAATTCATCGAGGAAATTCAGGTGAAGAATCCGATGATGGCTTTGTTGGCCCGCGGTTATTTGAAAAAACAGCAGCGGCGGTACATCGCCGATCTGCGCAAAGTTCTCGGAGAATAAGGTCCAGGGAAGCTTTTCCTTTACACCAGCTGAAAATTATGCTATACTGAAGAGTATGACAAAACCGATAACGAACAAGGAGGTACGGGAATGGCTGAAAAAGCAACGCCGAAGGCCCCGAAAAAAAGCCAATTTCTCATGTATAAGGGCAAGCCGCTGGTTCGTTCCGGCAACACCCTGTATTATGGCAATATGACCGATAAGTGTGTGGTGATGCTGCAGATCCTTTCCACCAAAACGGTGAAGGATATGACAGTGGCGGACAAGGTGCAGGTGCAGCTGATGTCCACCGATCCGGAACTGCGGATGAAGGAACGCATCCTCAAACGCAGCGAAAAAACCGGCCTATACAACGCCATGGACATCGGTTCCATCTGGCTGGAACGGGCGCTGGAAGAAAAATAAGCGAATCACAAGAGTGGCAGGATGCGATATGCATCCTGCCACTCAATTTATAGGATATATAGGACATAAAAATGAAAGCCGTCAGGAGATAATGCTTTGCATTA
>ENA-UOJE01001918-UOJE01001918.1-human-gut-metagenome-genome-assembly--contig:-C23-NODE-1918-length-17159-cov-5.510875_pt1 | contig 17159 bp, 20 predicted proteins | sample MGYA00242341_ERZ723888 | MGnify/ENA metagenome assembly ERZ723888 | reverse complement strand
GTTATCATCTAGTTTATGCAGAGATAAAAAGCTTTGACTCGCCGATCTAAGAAATAAAAGCAGCAGGCTATAAGGGCATAATCTTCACAGGCGGACCAAACTCCGTTTATGATATGACTTCCCCGCATTATGACAAGGCTATACTTGACCTTGGCATACCAGTCCTCGGCATCTGCTACGGCTGTCAGCTTATTTCATGGATGAGCGGCGGAAAGGTAGAAAGCTGTAAAAAGAGCGAGTATGGCAAGATAGAGATAACAGTCTCCGCAGAGAGCAAGCTTTTCAAGGACGTTCCTGATAAGAATATCGTATGGATGAGCCATACCGACTATGTCAGCGAAGCACCTGAGGGCTTTGTTATCACTTCCCATTCAGATGATTGCCCATGTGCGTCAATGGAGAATGCAGAGAAGAAGATATATGCCGTTCAGTTCCACCCTGAGGTAACTCACAGTGAGTATGGTAACGTCATTTTGAAAAACTTCCTTTACGAGGTCTGCGGCTGTAAAGGCGATTGGGTAATGGATAACTTTATCGAGAACACAGTTGCAAAGCTTAAAGAGCAGATAGGCGATAAGAAAGTAGTTTTGGGACTTTCAGGAGGAGTTGACTCATCAGTTGCCGCAGGACTTATCAGCCGTGCAGTGGGCAAACAGCTTACCTGCGTGTTCGTAGATCAGGGCCTTATGAGAAAAGACGAGGGCGACTTTGTTGAGGAAACTTTCACAAGACTTTTCGATATGAGATTTGTAAGAGTAAACTGTCAGAAGCAGTTTCTTGAAAAGCTCAAAGGCATAACAGATCCAGAGGAAAAGAGAAAGACTATCGGAACAGAGTTCTATAAGGTATTCTGGGATAAGATCAGAGAAGAAGCAGACGGCGGATTTTTCGCACAGGGTACTATCTACCCTGACCGAATCGAAAGCGGAAAGGGCGACGCTGCCACAATAAAAACTCACCACAATCAGGTGAAAATGCCTGAGGACATCAACTTCGACGGCGTTATAGAGCCGCTTGGCGACCTCTTCAAAGACGAGGTAAGAAAAGTTGGTGAAAAGCTCGGCATACCAAAGGAGCTTGTATGGCGTCAGCCGTTCCCAGGTCCAGGACTTGGCGTAAGAATAATCGGTGAGATAACAGAGGATAAGATAAAGGTGTTGCAGGAAGCAGACGCCGTTTTCCGTGACGAGATCAAGAAAAGCGGAATTGAAAGCAGCCTGAGCCAGTTCTTTGCAGTTCTCCCGAACGTCCAGACAGTAGGCGTAATGGGCGATCACAGAACCTATGACCACCTTATAGCTATCAGAGCCGTAACAACAGACGACTTCATGACAGCCGATTGGGCAAAGATACCATACGATGTTCTTGCAAGAATATCCAACAGGATAACAAACGAAGTAGACCATGTAAACAGAGTAGTTTACGATATAACCTCAAAGCCACCGGGAACGGTGGAGTGGGAATAAAAAACAAGACTTCAAAAATGCCGAATTTACGCCATTTTTAAAGCCTTAAAATCTCAGTGATAACAATTTGATAACAGGAAGTAAAACTGAAATGTTCTGCATTTCAGGCGGTTTACAGGTCACGCCACTCTTTCGAGGGTTCATGTTTACCGCAGTCATCGGTCGTTTTCGGCCAGTTAAGCTTCCATTCTGTATATTCGGCCTTGCTGATCTTACCGTCAGCAAGGTCTTTTTTTCGTCTCTGCCACTCCGCAAAGAAGTCGTTCAGAAGAATAGAGCCGAAAATAATGCCCTTACGTTTGTTTCCGTCCTCATCTGTACAGTCCTCAACGCTGATCGGGTAATGTTCGTCCAGTTCAAAGAGCATCATCATAACGCCCTCCGCTCCGAGAATTTCATCATCAGCAAGGAAACGAGGGTTTATATCAAGCACCTCAGCAAGCCGTTCCACAAGTGCTTGTTTTGGTGTACGAGTGCCTGATTCGTACTGTGCGATGCGGACATCGGCGGATTTCTCATCGAATCCGACAGCCTTACCGAGCTGCTTCTGTGTCATTCCACGGAAATCACGGATACGGTGTATTTTATCTCCCATTATACTCATGGTGGTTTACTCCTTATAATATCGTTCTGTTAGTAGAATCATTATAACATATATGTTTAAGTCAGTCAAGAGATACTAAACAAAAAAATTTAGAAAATACGCAAAAGTGTCTTGACAAAAGCAAATTTGTTTAGTATAATGGAATTAAGCAAAAATGTTTAGAACAGATTTTGCGAATACAGAACACAGAAAGGAACAAATGTATATGTCAGAAAAATTTTTTCGTGCAGAGGAAGTTGCTGAGGTTATGGAGATCTCTGTTGCTTATGCGTACAAAATCATTCTTAAACTTAATCAGGAACTTTCCGACAAAGGGTTTATCACAGTAACAGGCAGAGTGAACCGTGAGTACTTTAACTAGCGAGTGTACTCGGTGAACCCTCCCAAAAAGAAAGCTGGTGAGGAATAATGCCCGTATATAAGGATAAAAACGGCACTTGGTATGCTATGGTTCGTTATGAGGACTGGCAGGGGCAGCGAAAACAAAAGTGCAAGCGTGGCTTTGTTACCAAACGTGAAGCACAGAACTGGGAGCGAAGATTTCTGCTTCAGGCAAACAGTGACCTTGATATGCTGTTTAAGGACTTCTACAAGCTGTATGAACAGGATATGAGATCTCGATTGAAACAGAATACATGGGAACATAAGGCACACGTCATTCAGTCGAAAATCCTCCCTTATTTCGGGGATAAACCGATGAAGGATATTCAGGCAAGAGATGTGCTTTCGTGGCAGAATGAACTGCTTCGTCACCGTGACAAAAACGGAAAGCCCTATTCGGAAACGTATTTGAAGAATCTGCACAATCAGCTTTCCTGTATCTTTAACCATGCGGTTCGCTACTATGATCTTGGCGTAAACCCAGCTGCCAAAGCTGGAAGTATTGGCATAAAGAATGCCAAAGAGATGAACTTCTGGACAAAGGACGAATATATGCAGTTTTCTGAGGTCATGATGGACAAACCAGTTTCGTTTTATGCCTTTGAAATGCTGTATTGGTGCGGTATCCGTCTTGGTGAACTGTTGGCTCTCACACCAGAAGACTTTGATTTCCAGAATCGAAAGCTCCGCATTAACAAGTCCTATCAGCGTATCAAGGGGCAGGACGTTATTACAGAGCCGAAAACCAAGAAAAGCAACCGTACCATTGAAATGCCTGATTTTCTTTGTGAGGAGATGCAGGACTATCTCCGTATGCTTTACGATCAGAAATCAGATGAGCGTATTTTCACAATATCCAAGAGTTATTTGCATCACGAGATGGACAGAGTGGTAAAAGAAACGGGTTTGAAGCGTATCCGTATCCATGATCTGCGTCACAGCCATGTTTCGCTTCTAATCGAACTTGGGTTTTCGGCTGTTGCTATTGCAGATCGTGTGGGACATGAGAGCATTGAGATCACATACCGCTATGCACATCTGTTTCCGTCGAAACAGGCGGAAATGGCGAATAAACTCAGTGAGTTGAAGAAAGGAGATAACGCAAATGTCAGCGAAAAACCTTGACAGCAAAGGCAGATTTCGTTCCAGAACCATCGGATTTCGGGTATCTCCCGAAGAAGAAAAGCTGATAAATTCAGCAGTGGCACTTTCAGGACTGACCAAACAGGACTACATCGTAAAAAGGCTTCTCTGCCGTGATGTGGTAGTGCAGGGCAATCCGAGAGTATACAAAGCTCTGAAAAATCAGCTTGCGGAAGTGCTTTCAGAATTGCAGAGAATAGAAAATAGTTCTGTAAGTGATGAACTTCTTGAAACGATACGACTCATCAACACCACATTAAATGGAATGAAAGGAGAATCCTGATGTCAGAAGAAAAAGAAATGACCGCTCCGAACGTATCTATTGGCGTAGATACGGAGCAGTCATCCATAAAACAAACTACTAATAGTATATCAAATCGTGATGTAAATTTCAACCCCTTTGACGAATTTTTCAAGAAAATTGATCCGTCATACATGAAAACAGTCACGATGCAGGAACTGTATCAGGATATTTACAGCAAGAAACCGCCTGTTATTGAGGGCTTGCTCTATCAAGGTACTTATCTGTTTGTCGGTTCACCTAAGATCGGCAAAAGCTTCTTTATGGCACAGCTTGCCTATCATGTCAGCACAGGTACTCCGCTTTGGGACTATCCTGTGAAAAAGGGTACGGTTCTCTACCTTGCACTGGAAGATGATTACAGACGATTGCAGGAACGAATGTACCGAATGTTCGGAACGGACAGTACGGAAAACTTGTACTTTTCCGTATCGTCCAAACCGCTTGGAAATGGTCTGACCGATCAGCTGAGCGGTTTTATCCGAGAACACCCTGACACAACGCTTGTGATTATTGATACACTTCAAAAAATCCGTGAGGTGGACAGTGATTCTTACAGCTATGCCAAAGATTACGAGATCATCAATCAGCTGAAACAGTTCTCTGACAGTTGGGGAATATGTCTGCTGTTAGTTCATCATACGAGAAAGCAAAAGTCATCTGATAACTTCGACATGATCTCAGGAACAAATGGGTTACTTGGCTGTGCAGACGGAGCATTTATGCTTTACAAGGAAACCAGGACTTCCAATAAGGCAACACTTGAAATTTCAGGCCGTGATCAGCAAGATCAGAAAATCCATCTTATTCGTGATGAAGAAAAACTCTGCTGGAATTTTGAAAAAGCAGAAACAGAGCTTTGGAAAGAACCTCCCGAACCGTTGCTGGAATGTATCGCCAATCTTGTAACAGAAGAAAATCCGACTTGGCAGGGTACAGCGACTGAACTGATAGAAAAGCTTGGACTTGATATGAAGCCGAATGTGGTTTCGCTGAAACTCAATGTCAATGCAGGCAGATTGATGAATGATTATAGCATTCGATACACGAATAAGCGTAACCACAGCGGACGCATGATTTTCTTTTCTTTGTTATCAAAAGAGTAAATTTCAAGTGGTTGGCGTGTCAGTCCGTGACGGTCGTGACGATGTTTTGTGAGCGGTGTAATCATCGTCACCATCGTCACACATCGTCACGGCGTTGGCGGTTTATCCGCCGTTCAAGCCTCGCAGAGCCCCGATAGCATTTTTGATAGTCCGATCAGGCTGTCGAAAGTGCTTTGGGGTTACCGGCGGCATTCCGCAGGTAATTCGGCTCTCCGAGCCGTTTGGTTTGCCGATCTCCGTATCGTTGCAAACCGTTTCGCCCATAGGGCATTCCCTCGTCAGAGGGTCAATTTAAAAAGGAGGGGGGTGTTTCTATGTGTCAAAAGACGATCTCAATGTGTCAGGGCAAGGGCAGCTTGTCCCACAACAACCGTGCATTTGCTGCCAAAAATATCGACAGTTCCCGAACAGCGGACAACATTACATTTGTGCATCAGAATTTGCGTGAAGCTTATGATATTCTTTTCAGCGATGCAGTAGAAAGATACAATGCCCGTCAGAAACGAAATGACCGCCGTATCCCCGACTACTTTCATCACCTGTTCAGCCGTGAACCGAGTGCATGTGTTATCACTGGGACAAATAAGCAAAAGAGTTTCTATGAAGACTTAGTCCAGATCGGGACAAAAGATGATACAGGTGTCGGTACTCCCGATTCGGAGATTGCTGTTGCCTGTTTACGGGAGTACATGGAGGGCTTTTCAGAAAGAAATCCGAATTTCTATGTGTTCAATGCTGTGATGCACCTTGATGAAGCAACTCCCCATCTGCACATCGACTATATTCCAGTGGGGCATTTCAGCAATGGTTTAGATACCCGAAATGCTATGGCGAAAGCTCTCGAAGAAATGGGACACGGCAAAGGTGCAAATGCAATCAACCGTTGGCGGTTAGCGGAATGGAAAGTCCTGCACCAGATATGTACTGCTCATGGTATCAAAATCTCAGAGCCGAAGAAGTCCAGAGGGTACAGCTATACCACCGAGGAATACGGTGAGCATCAGGATAGAATCCGGCAGCTTGAAGAAGAAAAAGCTCAGATCATTACTGAAAAAGAAGAAATCAACGCAGCACTTGAAAAGGCAGCCAAAAAGCACGTCAAGCTGAAAGAAATCGACAGCGTTGTAACAGGCAAAACGGTTTTCGGTGGAAAAATCACAGTTTCCAAGGAAGATTGGGAAAATGTAACTGCACTTGCCAAAAAAGAAGTGATTTCACAAAAACAGACGAAAAAGCTTTGCAGAGAACGAGATGAAGCCATACAGGAGCGTAACGCGTTGAAAGCAAGGCTTGATGCGGTATCTTCGGAACTGGCTGATTACAAAAAGAAAGAAGAAGATAGGCGTCATTTTTCCCGTGATAAATTAAAAGCGGAATCAAAGCGTATTAGCCGTGAGGAAGAACTTTCCCGTGAACTGAAAAAAGTCAAGGCTTTTATCTCTGCTTGTGGATTGAGTTCCGACTATCAGCAGTTCAGATATAACAGCACAATAAAAAGCAAGAATTTGGAATGAGGAGAAAAATTTTATGATTATCAGAAGTAAAGACAAGGTTCAGGTGATCGGCAAAAACAAGTCGGTCTGGGTGTTGGATACCAATGCACTTACCGTTACACACAATACAGTTGATACTGAGCCAACAGTAACAGCATTCCGTTCCGAGCATATCAAGTATCACCTGCATTATTCTGCGGAGTACCGCAAGGACAGACTGAGAAAACTTGTAAATAACGGCGAAATTCTGGGTTATCTGACTGAACTTGATAAGGCAGTGGAAAATGCTATGGAAAGACAGGTTGAAAAGTGGAAAGCTGACGATAAGGAATATCAGCAGTCACTTGCTGTTGGTGATCTCTGCAAAACTCAAGGTTTGGAGAATATGTTTAGGTTGTGTGCGAGAGAGGCGGTGTATGCGGATATGGTGTATGTGTGAGGAAAGTAAGAGTGTGAAACAGTAAAAAAATTACTCAAAAAATAAATCCCGACAAATCGAAGCTGTAATGCTGATTTGTCGGGATATTTTATTTGTCCTTTGATAACTCTACCGCAATCTTTCCTATAATCTGGTAATGTTCTGCACTCATTTTTTGGAACGTTGATATGTTCTTCTTTCTGAAAGCTTCAATAAGATTTTTAGTAATAGCGATCTGTTCTGGGTTCATACCAAAAGTGGAAATATTTGAATGCTTTTCCATTCCTGCAAGATAATCCATTGAAACGTTAAAAATAGCGGCGAATTCTTTTACCGTTTCAAAGGTTGGATTTTGCAACCCTTTTTCATATCGGCTTATGATTGAACTTTCTTTATGAATCAGACGGGCAAGCTGCTCTTGCGTAAACCCTTTTTCTTTTCGTAATTTTTGAAGAATTACTCCGAAATCGTACACTTCATCCATTTTGCACCTCAAGAATTTGTAGTATACTCAAATTATACCCCAAACCACTTGATAAATATGCAATTTTATGGTATACTACTTGATATATAATCAAGTTTAAAATGAAAAACATGATATATAATCAAATCGAAAGGCATAGTAAAATGGCAAACAAAAATGAAAATCTTTCTGCTGCGAAAAATGCAAAGAAAGATGAGTTTTATACTCAGTTAGTCGACATAGAGAACGAATTAAGGCATTATAAGGAACATTTCAAGGATAAGATTGTTTTCTGCAATTGTGATGACCCTTATGAGAGCAATTTTGTGAAGTATTTTGCAATGAATTTTAATGCTCTCGGATTGAAAAAGCTTATTGCAACTTGTTATACGACTTCTCCCGTGATGTATACGCAGCTTACATTTTTTGGCGAGGAAGAAGTAATTTCCGTTGCTTACAGCGGAAAGAAACCGTATGTCATTGAAATTTCTGAAGTTACAGATGAAAATGGCGATGGTGCGGTTGATCTGACTGATTTTGAATTGATTTTAAAGAAGAATAAGCCGAAAATATTAAAGGGGGACGGCGATTTTCGTTCTGCTGAATGTATTGAATATTTGAAAGAAGCTGATATTGTTGTGACAAATCCCCCATTTTCCCTTTTCAGAGAATACGTTGCACAGCTTATGGAGTATGATAAAAAATTTATTATTATTGGAAATCAGAACGCAATTACATATAAGGAGGTTTTCCCACTAATCAAAGAAAATAAGTTGTGGTTAGGCTTTAAGTGCGGAGATATGGCATTTACAGTTCCGGAGTCATATGAAGCGAGAGAAACACGGTTTTGGGTTGATGAGAGTGGGCAAAAATGGAGAAGTTTTGGAAATATTTGTTGGTATACAAATCTTGACCACAGCAAAAGACATGAGGATTTAATCCTTTATAAAAGCTATTCAGAAGAGGAATATCCTTCTTATGATAATTATAATGCGATTGAAGTAAGCAAAGTTTCAGAGATTCCATGTGATTATTATGGGATAATGGGAGTGCCTATGACATTTCTTGACAAATACAATCCAGAACAATTTGAAATTATCGGTCTTGACAGATATACGGTTCCGAAAGAGTTCCTTGTTGGTGGAAGAGTGGCGATTAATGGTAAGCCTCGCTATGCAAGAATTTTGATTAGAAAGAAGGAGAAATAATGGAAATCAGACTTGAAGAACATACGATCAGAGAAATATTCGATGGGTACAAAGATAGTGCAGATAACGGAGTTATTGCATTTGGTGGAAAACTTAACGTCAGACCAGCCTTTCAGCGAGAGTTTGTTTATAAGGAAAAAGAACGCAATGCCGTCATCGATACTGTGACAAAAGGCTTTCCTTTGAATGTGATGTATTGGTGCGAAGATGATAATGGAAACTATGAACTGCTTGACGGACAGCAAAGAACGATCAGCATTTGTCAGTATTGCAGCGGAGATTTTTCAATCAATAACAGAACTTTTCATAACCTCACCAATACTGAAAGAGAACGTATTCTGGATTACAAGCTTATGATCTACATATGCAAAGGAAATGATCTTGAAAAGCTGGAATGGTTCAAGACGATAAATATTGCAGGTGTAAAACTTGCTGATCAGGAACTGAGAAATGCGATTTATACCGGTCCATGGCTGACAGATGTCAAAAAATATTTTTCCAAGAATGGTTGTCCTGCATATAAGATCGGAAATAAATATCTCAGCGGTGAAATGATCCGTCAGGATTATCTTGAAAAGGCAATCAAGTGGATCGCTTCAAAAGAAAATAAGAGCATTGAAGAATATATGTCAGAACATCAGCATGATTCAGACGGCACTGCATTATGGCTTTATTTCCAGAACGTTATTTCATGGGTGAACACACTCTTCCCGAAATATCGAAAGGAAATGAAAGGGCTTGAATGGGGATTGTTTTATAATGTGTTTGGAAATAATTCCTATAACCCAGATATGTTAGAGAAAAGAATAACCGAACTTATGGCAGATGATGATGTAACCTCTAAAAAAGGGATTTATGAGTATCTTTTAAGCGGAAAAGAAAAAGTTCTCAGCATCAGAGCATTTACCGATAGTCAGAAAGCTACTGCTTATGCCAAACAAAATGGAATCTGTCCGATTTGTCAGAAACATTTTGAACTCGACAGAATGCACGCCGATCACATCACGCCCTGGCACGCAGGCGGAAAGACCGTTCCGGAGAACTTACAGATGCTGTGCAGGGATTGTAATTTGAAGAAATCGGGGCAGGAATAATAGAATATATAGGCGAATTCCCTTGAAATAACACGGTTATCGTGGTATAATGTAGATATACTGGATAACAGTGTTGTTTCAGGGGGATTTTTATCTTCTTTTTGAATGGAGGTTCGCATGAGTAGTACATCAAATGTTTTTTTGAAGATCATATATTTTGATGAGATGTTTGTTTCTGACTTTATGCAAGTTATTGCAGGTGGAGAGTTGAAGAAGACAACAGAATTTATATCAGAGGTTAATTCGGAAATAGAAGGAAATGCTTCTATGGACGCTGGAATCGGTACAGAGCAGAGCGGATTATCTAAGATTTTTAGTTTTTTAAGCGGTGGTAAAATCAACATTGAGGTTGGAGCGGATGCTAATGCTATGAGAAAGTCAGAGCGTTTAGCTAAGAATATCCTTGAAAACACCTTATTAGCTGATTTTATTGCTTTACTTGAATCAGATAAACGTCGAACCAAGAATAAGAGATGTGAAGGTATCAAAAAATTCTCAAATATTAAAGTTCGACCTGAAAAGAACTCTTTTGCATATATGATGTTAATCGCTCCATATATGAGTATGATCAATGGGCAGCTACCATTAACAACAAACGATGGACAAGCTATGCAAATTGATGTTACAAAAATAGAAGAAGCTATTGAAAAAGGCCGAGGATATTATGATTTTATTGCAGACCACAACGGAAAAGAAATAGTACTTAGATTTAACAGAACTGCTTTCAGAAACAGTTATACAATGTCCGATCTCCCCAAAATGCAGTTGACTTACTATGGTATTCATGTAGGGCAAATAGATAAGTCAGATTTACAGGTTCAGAAAGAATTTGAATTTGGTACCTCTACAGTATCATCACGAGCAAATTATGCTGATGGTGAAACAAATGATACTTCATCAAAGCTCGATGTTTATGACATTGTATTGGCTGGGGTAGTTGAATGATTGAAAAAATAGAAATTTATTGGGGAGCTGATAGGGATTTTGAATCAGCTACAGAATCATTAGAAAATGCATATTTTCTAACTGATGTGATTGCCCATATAAATAAAACAGATATACAGATCAGTGGAATACCTTCTTCACAAGAAAACCCTATGGAAGTTGAGAATCTAATAATACATACTGATGACTACGGCGGTATCAAAGAATGGGCAGTGCTTGGATTCTCAAATAATGTTTTGCTTCATTTGAAAGTGAATATAAAAAACATTTGGTTGTGTAATCCGCCAGATAAGATATACAAGGATATCATAAGGACATTTGAAAGCGCTATTATTCATGAGCACAAACACGAATATAAAGCAATTACTATAGAAGACATGAAAAGAATTGCAGAAGGATTTAATAAAGCTGTTATAGGGCAGCCTCATGTAATTAAGCAAGCTCTCTCATCTATTTATACATTAAAAAGTATAAAACGCAAACGTCCTGTCACGTTATTGTTTCTAGGCGATTCAGGCATTGGCAAGACTGAAACAGCTAAATATATAAGCGAGTGCCTAGGATCGAATATGGTTAGAATACAATTTTCTATGCAACAAACTAATAGTGCATATCAATATATTTTTGGTGCTGAACATGGTGAAGATAGTCTAGCAAGAGAATTAATAAGACGTAGTTCAAATGTTATCCTTCTCGATGAATTTGACAAAGTAGTACCGTCGTTTTACAATGCATTTTATCAGATGTTTGATGAAGGCGTATTTGTTGATTCAAATTATTCTGTGGATGTATCACAGTGTATTATAATATGCACAACAAATTATAGAACTGTAGAAGAAGCCGAAAAGAACCTTGGTACTCCTATTTATTCCCGTTTTTCTAAAGTAGTGATTTTTAAGCCTATTAGCATAGAGGATAAACTTACTATCGCAAGTAACCGCTATGCAGAAGTAATTGATAATTTGGATGATGAAAATAAGGCTTTAATTGAAAGCAATGGAGTGCTTCTGTTTTTTGAAAAAGCAATAAGAGAAGGAAGTTATCCTAATATGCGTATGCTAAGAAATGATATTGAGGATGCAGTAAACTTAGAAATATTAAAGGCAAGAGGTATCATCCCCTCTTGACAACCTCCCCAATCTGCGCTATAATACCAAATAAGGAGCAAGCCACCAGGCACACATTGCCTCCACAAGTTGCACAGCTCATTATCAAACGTGCTAACAAAATGATAACGGAGCATCAGCAGCCAAGTACAATACAGAACAAAATGTATAATTGAGATACCACAGCTCAAATCTCCTAAACAAAATTGCTTAACTTAGAGGGCGATTTGAGGAGTGGGAATAATGCAAACACTTGCTGAAACGGCGTAATACCGTGCTTTTCGTGGCATAGTTAAGCTGAATGGCAACGTTTTGGCAACATTTTTCTATCATCGGCAACAGTGATATAATAATTGTCTGAAAAGATAAGAGCTATCTGATTCAATTTAAGAATCGGATAGCTCTTTTTTATGTTATTTCATAATAATCTGGATCTAATATAAATTCTCCATTTGTTAAGTCAAGCCAATTATTGCATATGGTTATAAGCTTTTGGATTTTACTTGCAAATGCATTAATAGCGTTTTTCTTTAAACAATAGCAATAGCATAATGATGGAGCGTTATCTGTTGGATAATGAGTAGTATTAATTACTTTACCGCCATCAGTATCAACATATCTTTTCCCATTTTTATCTATAGTTTCTATAATAATAAATGAGTTTTCTAAATTATTAGGATTTAATGAATGAGCATCTATAGCTTCAAGGTTGTCATATTTAGAAGAAGATACTATTTCATATGGATATTCTTTGTTTCGCTTAGAAATAAAATAACCATAGCCTCTAATCCAATCAAGCAGTTCTAATACAGTAAAACTCCATTCTTTAGGAAAATATGCGGATGAAAATAAATCTTTCAAAATATTTTGTAGATTTGTAGCTTCTACACAAAAGTCATTTAGTGCAATAAATCCAGGAAATTGTATACCACAAACATGGAATTCTATCTCTTTAATAGAACAGTTCAACAAATTTTGAACTTGTGCTAATCCAGAACTCATACTTATGGTTCCAAAAACCAAATTTGCCATTTGCTTTGCTATAGCTAAAATGGAACGATCTATTTTCCCTTTTATATAATCGTTTAGCGGATTGAACAATTGCCCTTTAACATACAAATCCTTGATATTCTCTTCTATTATTTTACTAATTCTGTCTGCTTCGTTTCCTTCACAGGGATTAAATGCTGTGATTCTTTTTTGCCGTAAGTCAAACGGCAATTCTTCTATAATTCCAGTATTTATATCAAAAAGACAAATAATCCTGTCCCAACCAATTTTACTTGCTGCATAACCTAATTCAATCAATACATTAGGATTTGGAGTTTTTCGACCGGTATAGTCTGAATTAACTATACTAATATCACAAATGAACAAAACGCTTTTGTCTATTTTGTCAAAAATAGTTGTAGTAATATCAGGACTGCCATTCTTTCCTTTTGTGTCGCGGTCATAACCAACATATATAGAAGCATCTTTTTCTAGGCGATTTAGTGCTTTCTTTATACATTTCTCAATAAAATATCTATGAGTTTTACCTTCCAAATCATTTTGCCAGGAATAAAATATAATACGAGTCATAATGCCTCCATAATAATATAACAAAATTATGCATTTCCTATCTCATCATGTTTATTATTTCAGCTTGCGTAATTCTTCGTCATTCCGCTCCGCTTCCGCCCTCGGATACCTGTATCTCCACTGGTCGTACTCCTCGCGGCTGATCTCCCCATTGCGGTACTTCTGAGCCATTTCCTCCCAGGGTTTGAGCAGACCTGTCATCTTCGCAAAAGTCGAGCCGTTCTGTCTGTTGATGCGGATACAGATTTCACCGTCCAGACGGTCAATCTTGAAGCCGTATAAGTCCTCTAAAGCAAAGAGTGTGTGCATAAGTCCGGTGTAGCTGTCAATGTTCGGAACATTCAGAGCTTCGGTCGATACGTCAAGTACATCGGCAAGCTGCTCTACAAGGTCAGCTTTGGGCGTTCTTGAACCAGATTCATACTGCGCCATACGAATATCGGCTGTCCGTTCCGAGAAGCCTACCTGCAAGCCTAAGAACTTCTGCGTCATACCTCTGAGGTTTCTGATAAACCTGATCCTCTCACCTATTGCCATATTGTTGCCCTCCATTTTCAATCGGCTGACGATCTGCGCCGCCATATTTCACAAATCAATTATAACATATATGCTTAGTGTTTGTCAAGATAGTAGAAATAAAAATGTTTAGTAATTTTATACTTGACATAACTGATTATGTTTAGTATAATAAAAGCAGGACTTAACTATTTAGAGTTAAGTCAGAGAAAGGAGATACTCTTAATGACAGATAGAAATTTTATGAGAGTAGAAGATGTTGCCAGGGAGCTTGATGTATCTAAGTCCTATGCTTATAAGATAGTACAGAAGCTCAACAAGGAGCTTTAAGCCAAGGGATATATCACGATCTCAGGCAGAGTGAACAGACAATACTTCCTCGAAAGGACTTGCTACGGCGGTTCTGCCGAGGACAGCGAAAGGAAGTGATACGATGTCAGTCTATAAGGACGGCAGCAAGTGGCGTGTGATCTACCGCTACACCAACAGCCGTGGAGAACGCAAACAGACACAAAAGCGTGGTTTCTCCACAAAGAAAGAAGCTCAGGCGTGGGAGTGTGAGCAGATGAACAAGACGGAATCCAGCCTTGATATGACCTTTGAGAGCTTTTCGGAGATATACTTCGAGGACATGAAGAAGCGTCTGAAGGACAACACATGGCACACCAAAGAGCATATCCTCCGCACAAAGCTGATCCCGTTCTTCGGGAAAAGAAAGATGTGCGATATTCAGCCCAAAGATGTGATAGCGTGGCAGAATAAAATGCTCGAAGGTTCGACCAAGACAGGCAAGCCATACTCGCCTGTGTACCTGAAAACGCTACACAATCAGCTCAGTGCTGTGTTCAACTATGCAGTAAAGTTCTACGGGCTTCCGAGCAATCCCGCAGCCAAGGCAGGCAATATGGGAAAAGCGAAGAACCGGGAGATGCTGTTCTAGACGCAGGAGGAATACAAGCAGTTCGCAGAGGTCATGATGGACAAGCCTGTTTCGTTCTATGCCTTTGAAATGCTGTATTGGTGCGGTATCCGTGAGGGTGAACTTCTCGCACTCACGCCTGCCGATTTCGACTTTGAGAAGCAGACGGTCTCGATCACAAAGTCCTATCAGCGTATCAAGGGGCAGGATATTATCACCGATCCGAAAACCGCCAAGAGCAACCGTGTCGTAAAGATGCCTGATTTTCTTTCTCAGGAGATGCAGGACTTCATCGGTCAGCTCTACGGTATCGGAGAAGATGATCGTATGTTCATGATAACCAAGAGCTATCTGCATCATGAGATGGACAGAGGGGCAAAAGAATCAGGCGTGAAACGTATCCGTATTCATGACCTCAGACACTCTCATATCTCTCTGCTCATTGAAATGGGGTTCTCTGCCGTGGCAATAGCGGATAGGGTTGGACACGAGAGCATTGATATTACTTATCGTTATGCTCACCTGTTCCCCAGTACGCAGAATGAAATGGCGGACAGGCTAAGCGACCTGAGAAGTGATGATGCGGAGGGAGGTGATTCAGATGTCAGCGAAAAACCTTGACAGCAAGGGACGTTTCAGGGCGAGGACGATCGGTTTCCGTGCATCCCCCGAGGAAGATCAGCTCATCAATTCGGCTGTGGCTCTTTCGGGACTGACCAAGCAGGACTACATCGTGAAGCGGCTACTATGCCGTGATGTGGTAGTGCAGGGCAATCCGAGAGTATACAAAGCTCTGAAAAATCAGCTTGCGGAAGTCCTCGGTGAGCTGCGAAGAATACAGAACGGCTCTGCTGTGGACGATGAGCTGCTGTCCACGATACAGCTTATCGGGGCAACTCTGAATGGTCTGAAAGGAGATAGAGAATGACCGAAGAAAGAGAAATGACCGCCCCTATGACCACTGCTTCGGCAGAGGTCGGGCAGTCACCTGATTTAACACCTATTATTATACCAGATTACGGGGAGGATTTAAACCCATCAGCCGAGGAAATGTTCGAGGCGCAAATGCAGTATGAACAGGAAATGCAGGCACAGGCTCAGGCGGAGCGTGAATCCGCACCCGGCTTTATGCAGACTGTTTCGATGCCAGAACTTTATGAGATGGTCTATCCTGGCAAACCGCCGATCATCGACCACTTCCTCTACCCAGGCACATACCTGTTCGTAGGAGCGCCGAAGGTCGGCAAGAGCTTTATGATGGCTCAGATCGCCTATCATGTCAGCTCGGGAACGCCAATGTGGAACTATTCCGTCCGCAAGGGTACGGTGCTGTATCTCGCTCTCGAAGATGATTACCGCAGATTGCAGGAGCGTCTGTACCGAATGTTCGGCACGGAGACAACGTCCGATCTTTTCTTTTCAGTTGCTTCCAAGTCGCTGAATGAGGGGCTGCTCGATCAGCTCGACACGTTCATGCACGAACACCCGGAAACCTCAGTCGTCATCATCGACACGTTACAAAAAGTCCGTGAAGCCGAGGGCGACACTTACAGTTATGCAAGGGACTACGATATTATCGCAGGACTGAAAGCGTTTGCTGACAGAACGGGCATCTGCCTGATCCTCGTTCACCACACCCGCAAGCAGAAGTCCGACGATAATTTCGACCGTATCTCAGGCACAAACGGTCTGCTCGGTGCAGCGGACGGAGCGTTCATCATGTACAAGTCCAAACGTTCCGACGGTGATGCCACGATAGAGGTATCAGGCAGAGATCAGCCGGACAAGAAGTTTATGCTCACCCGAAACAAAGAAACGCTGTGCTAGGAACTGAGTGGTGAGAAGTCTCCCGAATACACGGAGCCACCTGAACCTGTGCTTGAAGCGATAGGCGGATTCATCAATGCGGACAATCCGACTTGGGAGGGTACGGCTACCGAACTTATCGAAAAGCTGGAGCTTGACATCAAGCCGAATGCTCTGTCACTGAAACTGAATGTCAATGCAGGAAGGCTGTACAATCTTTATTTCGTTCAGTACACAAACAAGCGTACTCACAAGGCAAAGCTGATTCAGCTTCGCTACGATGCAGATCACCCGATTGTAGTCTCTCCCGCACCCTCAAAAGAAGAAGTTGAAAAAGGTACAGATGATGTTTCTGCTGCTAATGGTGAAATCATTATCAGCACCGATACCGTTGACGATATTGCAGGTGAAGATTACGACTGAGCTTATCAGCAGATGATCGACAATGCTTTAGCGTGACGATGTGCGTCGATGCGTCGATGGTTTGAGGGGTGTCTAAAACATCGTTACCACCGACGCACATCGACGCAGTTATAGCTATGTTTTTCAAAAAATGTAATGCGGATTTTTGATTCCTGTACCCACGATTTAGGCTGCTCCGACAGCCTT
>ENA-UOJE01001914-UOJE01001914.1-human-gut-metagenome-genome-assembly--contig:-C23-NODE-1914-length-17190-cov-6.497053_pt1 | contig 17190 bp, 28 predicted proteins | sample MGYA00242341_ERZ723888 | MGnify/ENA metagenome assembly ERZ723888 | reverse complement strand
AAAAAGTAACGGAGGAGGCAGAGCATGGCACAATATCAGATTACCAACCGGCCTGCACCGATTGATTTTGAGTGCAACAACGACATCATCCTGCGCACGATCCAGAACGCGAAAAACCTTCTGATGTGCCGGATGGGCGAAGTACCCTATGACCGCTATCGCGGTTTCGATCCCGCTTTCTATGAGCTGCCGCTGCCGGAGCTGCAAGAGAAGCTGCTGCCGGAGCTGGACAGGATCATGCTGTGGGAGCCGGACGTGGAGATCGTGGATGGCGAGTGCGCCATGGATGAAAACGGCGACATCATCATTACGGCAACTATTGAAGTGACCATTGACGAGTAACGGAGGTGAGAAGATTGGACAACGAGATTCATTATCTGGCATACGATCCCGAAGAACTCTGGAAGGAAATGATCGTCGCCTACGTTGAAGCGGGCGGCGATATTCTTTATCCGGGCGACGAAAAGGAAATGCTGCTGCGCGGCGTCCAGGCCATCGTTACTCAGGTCTTTGCTGGCGTAGATGCGGCCTTGAGGATGGACACCCTGCGCTATGCTGTGGGCGAATACCTGGACATCTACGGCGAGAAGCGCAACTGCATCCGCATTCCTGCGGAGGCCGCGACCTGTACCGTGGAAATCAAATTCCGGGCCAGCGGCACAGCGAAAACCCTTGCCGCCGGTACGGCCCTGACTGCCGACGGCGAACATCTCTATCTGCTGACCGAGGCGGTGGATCAGACCGGCTACGAGCAGACCATCAATGCCGAGGTGATTTGTCGGGAAACCGGCGGCCTTGGCAACGGCCTGCTTGCCGGTACGCAGATGCAATTCATGGTTCCGAATCCGGCGGTTCTCAGCGTATACGCCATCCGCGACGCCAGCGGCGGCCAGGACGAGGAGGACGACGAGGTTTACCGCGAACGCATCCGCAACTTCGGCCTTATCAACACCACCACCGGCCCGCAGACGCAGTATGAGAGCGCCGCAATGAACGTGACCAGCGAAATTCTGGACGCGCGGGCTCTCAACCTGGGCGCTGGCGTGGTCGGCATCTATCTGCTGCTGGCAAGCGACACCGGCGCTGCGGCCATTCTGGACAGCGTGAGCGCCGCCCTGAATGCCCAGGACGTGCGACCGCTGACCGACACGGTGGAGGTATACCGCGCCACGCAGATGCCCTACGAGCTGAAAGTGCAGTATGCACAGGAGGCGGGCAGCAACATCACGACGGCCATTGGCGAGACGGTGGAGGAATACCAGAAGTGGCAGGATGAAGAAATCGGCAGGGCCTTTAACCCTGACAAGCTGATGGCGATGCTCTACCAGGCAGGCGCGATCCGCGTTGTATGGGGCGACGGCAGCCATTTCAACAACGGCGCTGTGCAGTATACCACCATTGCCGAAAACGCCCATTGCAAGGGCAAGATCACGCTGGCGGTGATGACCACATGATCGACTTTACGATTCATCAGCTTTTCCCCGACTTCATTTTGGCCGATAAGAACGGCTACGCCATGGCAAAGGCTATCGAGCGGGCCTTGCAGATCATGTGCAGCACCATTCAGACGGGCGTTGACAATCTGCAAGACATCGACAAAATGCCCGAATGGCGCTTGGATGAAATGGCCTGGGAGCTTGGTTGTCTATATGACCACAATGCCAATATCGAAACTAAGCGGCGCTGGATCAAGGATGCAACGCCGCTTTATTCTGCCCTTGGCACGCCGCAGGCAATCTACAACTTCCTTGAGGGCTTCTTCGACCAGGTGGAGCTTGAGGAGCATTGGCAATACCCCGGCGAACCCTTCCATTTCCGCGTGACCGTTTCCGGCGAATGGAACGACGCAAACGAAGCATGGCTGCGCAGGGCCATCGAGGCCAGCAAGAATGTGCGCAGTGTGCTTGACGACATCGCCCTTGGCAGCGGCACAACGATCATCGTTTCCGGCGAGGGCGGCGTGCTGGCGCGGTACGGCCCGCCGCTGACCGGCGATGGGCTGTATGCCGGTACATACCCGGAGGAAAGCATCATCAGCAGGATTGCGGATGACGTTTACGTTATCGCCACGCGCGAGACAAAGGGCCATGTATTCCCATACCCGCAGGCAGGCACGCGCCCGGAGGTAAACACCATCGGCGCGATTGCCAACACCAGCGCACAGACTGGAACCGACGGCAAGGCTACGGCCTTTTCGTACTCGCCATGCACGGACGAGAACCTGTGCGGAAGCGATGAAATCTAACGGAGAGGAGGAAAACCATGCTGACGAACAGCGCCCTTAATTCGCTGCGCAATCACCTGAAAAACAGCATTGCGTATGCAAGATACAAAGTCGGCAGCACCTACTATACGGCTGAGATTCAGACCGCCGAAGTGCTTGCTGATGGCCGTATCGCAGTCACCTTCATCATCGACCATACCGTAGCGGGCAACATCACCGTGACGGAAGTACAGCTTTTCGACCACAACGGCACGCTGTGGGCAAGCAAGGCCGAGAGCATCACGCGGAAGGATGCGCAGGAAGGTATTCTGTACCGTTTCCGCTTTACCATCATCGAAGAATAAGGAGGAATGACCCGTGGCCTTTAACCGCACCAAATGGCAGGATCACGTTGTCGAGCGTCCGAGGACTTTTACCGAAGTCACCAACGCCGACGGCAGCGTGACCCATACCCCTGCACCCGGCGAGGTCTTGCAACAGGGTACGCCGCAAAGCGCGACCAACTTCAACAACATCGAGGACGCCTTGCAGCATCTTTCGGTCGCGTTCGACATGTATGCCACCATCACCCAGGCACAGCTCCGGGCGCAGGCTGACCGCATCGAGGAGCTTGAGGCACAGACCGCCGCCCTGACTACCTGATAAGGAGGATAAACCATGAGTGAAGTTCACATGCCCTACGAACCCGGCATGACCGACGAGGAAATTGCCGAGATGGAAAGACAGCGGGAGGCCGCACGTCAGGCGAAGATCGCGCCCTTCCGCGCCGTCCGTCGCAGGATGGACGCGGGCCTGCGCTATGCCGTCGCCAACGATGCAGTAACCGACGAGGAACTGATTGACATGAGCGCCGCAACGCCTGAATGGCAGCCCGACATGAAACTTGCTGTCGGCGATACCGTGATGTACGGCGGCAGCATGTTCGTCGTCATTCAGGCGCACACCACGCAGACCGGGTGGGAACCCGGCACGGCCACGCAGTCGCTTTTCCGTCGTGTGCAGCCGGAAGGCAGCACTGAATGGCAGCCCGATACCGATTACGCCACGGGCGCGGAATGCACCTACGAGGGCAGCACCTACATCTGTTTGCAGGGACACACCTCGCAGACCGGATGGGAACCCCCGAACGTTCCTTCCCTGTGGAAACTCAAGACCTGATAAGGAGGATAATGCAGCATGAACAATTCCCCTCTGGAACAGCTTGCGCGTCAGTATGGCAACGTAGTGCAGTATGACGCGAAAGGAAATCCGAGTATTTTCTGCAAATTCCCGAAGATGAAAAGCTCCGATCTGGACGCTTCCCTGCCGGATCACGTCCACCCGGCTTTCGTCATCAACAATGTTGAGGAGGATGCTATCCTGATCGGCAAGTACATGTCCTCCGAGCTGGAGGGCAACGGTACTCAGTATTCCCTCCCCAACATGCCCCCGCGCGTTTCCATGCACCATGACACGTTCTTGCAGAAGATGCGTGCCTTTGGCAACGGCGCATCCGGCATCACCATTGCCGACCACGGCTTTATGCTGCTGCTGGCCCACAAGAACAAGTGGGAGCCGCACGGCAACAACTATTACGGCTGCGACTACCGAGACGCTACGCCTTGGGAGCTGGCAAAGAGCTACAACGTCGGCGACAAGCGCTCTTTCCGTGGCTGGCTGTATGAGTGCATCAAGGCGCATACTTCCTCTGCGGAGCTGCTGCCCGTGGATTCTCCGCTGTATTGGAAGAAGGGAAAGCATGTGGGCGGCACGCCTGCCAATCCCAGCCAGTACAACGCCGATAGCCAGTATCGCGGCTACAACACCCTGACCGGCAGCGGCCCCATTGACTGGTATCTCGGCAGCGATCCCGGCAACCTGTGTGACATCCAGGGCAATGCCTTTGAACAGGTATACGGTTTCCGTCTGGTCAACTGCGAAATCCAGATTCTCGGCGACAACAACAACGCTGCCGACGCGACCGCCGACTGCTCCGCCAACGGTGCGTGGAAAGCGATCCTGCCCAACAAGACCGACAACGGCTATACGCTGGTTGCTCCCGGCACTCCCGGCACGCTTCACTACACCTGGCAGAACAGCAAGATCACCATTGACACGGTGGAGCCGACCTTCGACAACGAATATCGCGGCACGACGTTCAGCCAGATTGCCGTGAACGCGACCAATATTCCCTACATGCCGTCCATCATGTACGAGCTGGGTCTAGCCCCCATTTCCGGCACGACCGTTCAGGGCTATTTCTATGTACAGATGACGCAGGACGAGCGCGTGGCGCGGCGCGGCGGCCTCTACTACAACTCGTCCAACGCGGGCATGGCTTTTCTGAGTTGCAGCTACCCGCGTTCCTACGCCCTCGCGGGCTATGGCGGTCGCCCGCGCTCCCGTGAAACCTGAACCCTGATGTCTGAATCCTGTGGGGGTGCGCGATAGCGCATCCCCCTTTCTGATGCTATGAGCAATTTTAATGATGACGCCCTGCTAAATGGGCAATTTGCCCTGCAAAAGATCGACGATCTGCTGAACCGGGTGGATGGTGCGGTGAACAGGTGGCCGCGCCTGTACAAAAATTCCTACGGCGAGAGGCTTTATAAGCTGCTGGCCGACATGGAAGAACTGTGCATTGCTGCGGCGAAGAAGTACCACAAGAAAACTACCCTGCAAGAGCTGGACATCAAGAACGCCCAGGTGCGCATCCATATCCGCAGGATTGCCAAGACGACCTTCACGGATAAGCGAGGCGAGAAGCGCGGCCTGATTGCTCCGGGTCAGCATGAGGAATGGGTGCTTCTGAACATCGAGATCGGCAGGATCATCGGCGGATGGCTCAAGCAGCAGGCAGAACGGAAAGACGATGTGAAAGCCTGATGCTTTTACATATTGGGAATGCGCCGAGAATTGGCGGCCATTATTGCCACGGCCTTTTGTGAGCGCGTGGCGCGGCGCGGCGGCAACTACAACAACACGTCCAACGCGGGCATGGCTTATCTGAATTGCAACAACCCGCGTTCCAACGCCAACGCGAACTATGGCGGTCGCCCGCGCTCCCGATCACAGCGAGTGACCGGCACGTTACGAACGACCGGCAGCACAGAAACGGGAGGGGTGCATTTCCGTCCGGGAGGGTTTTCGTAATCGCTACGCGGGCGTGCGCGTTATAACGCGCATACATGCGTGATACGCGAGAATATATCCCGGAAACAACACTCGTAACCTGCACCTATTGAGGAAACATGCAGATTACGAATCCCCATGAAGCGCCCGGAGGGGCGTAAGGCTATGGCTGCTGGCAGCTTATCCCTTAGACGGGCTTGCCTGCGGGAGAGAAAAACAGCCTACGCCGAGCGGAAACGCCACGCATGGTCGAAACGGAGGCGTGTCTTTGGAGAAGCTGCAACATCTGAAAGAACGCATCTGTTCCTTTGAGAACCTATATGCCGCATACGAGGACGCCGCGAAGGAAAAGCACTACCGCGAGGACGTGCTGGCATTCACCTTCAACCTTGAGGAGAACCTTTTCGATCTGCAAAAGGATCTGTTGGACGGCACATACACCGTCGGCCCGTACCGGGAGTTCTACGTCAAGTACCCCAAACCGCGCCTTATCATGGCGCTGGGGTTCCGGGATCGGGTGGTGCAATGGGCGATTTATCGCCAGCTCAACCCATACGCTGACAAGAGGTTTATTCAGCACAGTTACGGATGCAGGAAGAACAAAGGCACACTCCCTGCTGCCTGCTGTCTGCTGAATTGGGTACAGCTTATCAGCCGGAAGAAAGACGCCGGAGATTGGGTGCTGATAAAATGCGACGTATCGAAGTATTTCTACCGCGTGGATCACAAAATCGCCCTGGATGTCTACCGGGACTACACGGACGACGAGTGGTTTCTGCGGCTGATGTCGGTGATCCTCAACAACCCGGACGTTCCCTTTGGATTGCCGCCGGGAGCCAGTGCGAACGACTGCCCGAAGGAGAAGCGGCTGTATGATGTGGGTATGCCGATTGGCAACCTGACCAGCCAGGAAACGGCAAACATCTATCTGAACCGGCTTGACCAGTATTGCAAGCACATACTCGGCCTGCATTACTATGTTCGGTACATGGATGATTTCTGCATCCTGGTCAAAGGACAAGAAGAAGCACGACGGATCATGGCGCAGATTGATGTCTTTCTCAGGGACGAGCTGCACCTTGATCTTAGCCCAAAGAGCCAGATTGTCCCCGCTACACAGGGATGCGAATTTGTGGGTTATCGCGTAACGCCTCATGGACTGAGGCTGCGCAAGAAAACCATCCGCCATATCAAGAGCTGCCTCAAGCATATTTCGGAGCTTTACGCGGCCAACGCCATCAGCTATGACAGCGCAATGCAATCCTTGCAAAGCTACATGGGCATGACAGTCAACTGCAATGCCCATAGCGTGCGGCTGTGGATCGAGCGGAATATAGCTTTTCAGCGAAAGGAGGCGGCATAATGCTGCCGGATGCAAAAGAGCCGCCTGCAAAAGGGCGGCGTTTTTACGCCATCGACGAGAAGGACGACGGCACGGTAGATGTTTACCTGATGCCGGACGTCACCATTTACCCCACGGAGGATGGTTTCAGGGAATACGACATCAGCGTGCGGATTGTTCGCGGCGTGGTTCCCTGGGACGGCATGGAGGAGGACATACGCGCCCGGTTCCGGGCATGGTGCGAGAGCGGCGAGGTGATAGACCTATGAAAATCAACATCCTGCATCTGCTCTGGATCGTCCCGTTTTGCGCAATGATCGGCTTCATGACGGCAGCCATACTCCACACAGGCAGCGACCGAGAAAGGCGGTGACAACCAATGATTATCCGCGTCAAGCTATCGCGGGCGGAGAATCTGAATTATTTCGGCTGTGTTGCGGGCGATATTGTGAACATCGAGATTGAGGAGTATGTCGCCGGTGTGGTTGCATCGGAGATCGGCAACTCCCATATCGAGGCTTGCAAAGCGCAGGCTATCGCGGCCAGAACATTCGCCATGAACTATGTCGGCGATGATAAGTACATCACCGACCAGAGCAGCACCCATCAGGCTTTCCGCGCTTCGCGCTGGGATGCTTCGCAATATCCCAATGCCAACGAGGCAGCGGCCCTTACTGCCGGTATGGTGCTTACCTACGACGGGAAACCCCTCAAGACTTGCAGCTATTCTTCATCCAATGGCGGGCGCACAACCAGCAGCGAGGAGCGCTGGGGCGGCTACCGGCCCTATCTGATCGCCCAGGACGACCCGTGGGACGCTGCGGCCTGCGCAGAACGCACAGCAGCCGGGAAAAGCATTACCAAGGGCCACGGCGTAGGCATGAGCCAGTATGGCGCGGCGTGGGCTGCCAATCACGGAATCGGGTATCGTGAGATACTCGGTTTTTATTATGTCGGCGCGAAGATCGCGGCGAACTATGGAAAGGATGATGAATCGGAAATGACAGAGAACACGACCAACCGCGTGCTGATCCCCTTTTCCAACGAACACTTTGTAGCGTTCCTGAAGGAAATGGTGGGTCGCCCGTACTGGTACGGCACTTGCATTTACAAATGCACCAACAGTCTGCGCACCCGCAAGGCAAAGCAGTACCCCAGCCACTACAAGGACAACCGCACCGCTACCTACAACAAGCACATTGCCGCCAAGGAAGTGTGCGCGGACTGCATCGGCGCTGCCAAGGGCTACGCCTGGACGAACGGCGGCGAGGGTGTTGTGGAGGCCATCGGCAACGACAACAGCATCACCAGCAAATACGGCTCCAACAAATGCCCGGACAAGGGCGCAAACAGCATGTTTGCCTACGCCAAGGACAAGGGTATGCCCTGGGGCACGATCAGCACCATCCCGGAGATCGTCGGTCTGGCCGTGACCTTCTCCGGCCATGTCGGATATTACGTCGGCAATGGCAAGGTCATCGAGTTCAAGGGCTTTTCCTACGGCTGCAAAGAAACCGTGCTTTCTTCCGGCAAATGGACGCACTGGTACATGCTGCCCTTCATCGACTATGGCACGGAAGCTGATACCAATACGCCTGCACAGGGCGGCACGGCGGAGCCTGTCAAGTACACCCTGGGCAGCCGCCTGCTCAAGCGCGGCAGCAAGGGCGACGACGTGGCCCACTTGCAGAGTATTCTCGTGGAAGAAATGGGATACGATCTTGGAACCTACGGCGCGAAGGGCGATGGCGTGGATGGCAACTTCGGTGAAAAGACTGAAAAGGCCGTGAAACGATTCCAGTCTTTCGCGCAAATTGAGGTTGACGGCAAGTATGGCAGCATCACCCACAAGGCCCTGATGGGCGTGCTTGACGACATCGCCAAGGGGGAGAACGGCAGCGACGGCGACGATACGCCCGACACGCCATCCAGCAAACACATCTATGTTACCGGCAGCAGCGTGAATGTGAGAAGTGGCCCTGCCACCACATACAAGGTGCTGACCCGCGTAAACAAGGGCGATACCATGCCCTATATCGCTACCGCCGAGGCTCTGGGCTGGCACGCCGTAGAGATTGGCGGCAAGATCGGCTGGATCAGCGGCAAGTATTCGTCCGTCGAGGAGGGTTAAGCCGATGGAACAGATCAACGAGTGGGGCGGGATTGCCGGTTCTATATCGGCGATTCTCGGTCTGCTGGCCCTCATCCTGTTTAACCCCATCAAGAAACGCATTCAACAGAAACGCGCCGCCAAGCGCAAAGCAAAGGAAGAATGGCTCAAAACGGAAAAGGCCGCACAGGAGGAAGCGGCGGCTTTCCGAAAGGAAATGCGCGAAGTTCTCAGCCAGCTCAACAGCACGCTTGTGCTGCTGACGGATGACATCGGCGATTTGCAGTATGAGCGTCTTTCTCAGGCACAGGAGTTCTACACACAACAGGGATGGTGTCCCGGATCAAAAAAGGAAATGCTCTGCCAAATGCACAAGAGCTACCGGGCAAAAGGCAGAAATCACCTTTCTGAACACTACGAGGAAGAAATCCTCAAGCTGGACAGCAGGCCGCCGCAGAAGCGGACATAAAAGCGAAAACCGTTTCGCTTTTGATCGGCGGAGGGTTTCCGTATTCACCACGCGCACGGGCGCACACATGACGCGAAAAAGGGCGGGCCGGAAACGGGGGCAACCCCGCCCCTTTTCATAAATCATTCTTTTAGGAGGGAATACCATGTTTCTTGAAATTACCGACGTGATCCTGATTGCCCTATTCATCGAGGCGATTGTCAACGCGATCAAGCCCATCTGGACGAAGGGCGAAACTCAGCTTACGGTGAGCGAGTACGTTTCCATGGGTATGGGCGTTCTGCTGGCCGTGACGTGCAAGATCAATATGCTGGCCTATGTGGTGGAGGCTGACTATCCCATGTGGGTAGAGTACATCTTCTACGCACTGACCGGCATTGCCATCGGGCGCGGCACGAACTTCCTGTACGATCTGTGGAACAAGCTCAAGGAATGGCAGAGCGGGCAGCTCCTTCCTGCCGTAGAGGTTGAGGATGCCGTGGAGCTGACCGGGGAAGAATTTGATATGGAGATCACTCATTGGCCGCTTGAAATGATTATCGGCTTTGCGAGGGCAAACGGATTCGCCCTTCCTGGCAACATGCCGACCGACGAGCAGGCCGCCAAGGAGTATCTGATCGACTACATGTTCCATGATGAGCCGACGCAGCCGCCCGAAGCTGGCGACGCTGAGTAAAACCGGCGTCGCCTTTCTCTTGTCGGCCATCACGCGGCACAAGGCCACGCGCTGGCTACACTTGACCATTGCAAGCAATGGTCTGCGTTAGTCGGGCTTTGCCCGACCTCAACGACAGCATAACGCGCACCCCCGGCAGGCGAAATTGCCGGGGGTGATTTTATTTGACCTTTTCTATTTGTCATATTACAAGGGAGTGAAAACAGAATGAAAGCGGTGCAGCCGATCCGGGACATGGAGCTGCTTTATAAGTGCCTCGATATAGCCCATGAACACGACAGGAAGCGCAAGACCGGCGAAGTGAGCTGGGAGCTGCTGCTGGTCGTCGGTTTCAACACATCCCTGCGCATATCAGATATTCGCCGTTTCCGGGTGCGGGACTTGCGCGGGCAGGATTATGCCGAGATCAAGGCGCAAAAGACCGGCAAAGAGGCGAAAATCCTTATCAACCCGCACGCCAGGAGGGATATAAACCGCCTGCTGGCAGGCCGCAGCGGCGATGAATACATCCTCCAAAGCAAGCAGCGCGGGCCGGATCACAAGCCGCGCCCCATCACGCGCCAGCGGGCCTATCAGATCATCAACGAGATTGCCCGCAAGGCCGGTATCAAGGATCATATCGGCTGCCATACGCTGCGCAAGACCTTCGGCTATCACTATTACAAGATGACGCAGGATGTGGTGAGCCTGCAAAGGATTCTGTGCCATTCCTCCCGCCGGGAAACGCTGATCTATATTGGCGTTATCCAGGAGGAGATCGACGAGAGCCTTATGAAATTCAACCTGACGAGGAGGCGGTGAGAGTGCATATCGGACTGCATGACAGTGATAAAACCGGCTTCCCTAATCTGGCGCTGATGAAAATATCCGCATGGCACAAAGCACAGGGAGATACCGTGGAATGGTGGACACCGATGTTCCCGTTCGACCGGGTGTATTCCAGCAAGGTATTCACCTTTACGCCTGAGTGTGCCTATCTGCCGCCGGACACCATCAAAGGCGGAACCGGCTACGGTGTATACGAGGAACTGCCGGAGGAAATAGACGCAATGGAGCCGGATTATTCCATATACCCTGAGTGTGACCACGCCATAGGCTTTCTTACGCGCGGATGCATCAGGTGTTGCCCGTGGTGCGTCGTCCCGAAGAAGGAAGGAGCCATACGCCCATACCGCACCTGGCAACAGATCAAACGCCCGGACAGCCGGGATATTGTTTTTATGGACAATAACGTGCTGGCCTGCCAACACGGCATCGAGCAGATGCGGAGCATGGTTGGTCAGAACGTGCGAATAGATTTCAACCAGGGCCTTGATGCGCGTCTGATAACGCCGGAGATTGCCGAGCTGCTGGCAAAGCTCAAATGGATCAGGTTTATTCGTATGAGCTGCGACACAGATGCTATGCTTGACGTGGTGATCCGTGCGATCCGGCTGCTGGAGGAACACGGAGTTAAGCCGTACAGAGTGTTTGTGTATCTGCTGGTTCAGGATATTCCATCAGCAGAGAAAAGGGCTATTGCCTTACGAGAAGTTGGGGCGGAGGTATTCGCCCAGCCGTACCGAGATTTTGAACACAACATCGAGCCGACGCCGGAAATGAAAGCACTGGCCCGATGGGTCAACCACAAAGCCATATTCAAGAGCGTGCGCACATTTGCGGAGTATGACACCCATAAACGTGCGGGGTGGGGGTAATATATAATACCTTCTTTGCGATCAGCCGGAGCATAGCGCTCCGGCGCTCTTTTTTATGCTCAGAAATGGTCTGGAAGCGTAGCAAAACCGGGATTACAGAATCAAAATGGGCTGTTTTTGATTCTATCGCGTGGTATAGCGTATCAATAAGCACGAAAATGGAGCAATTTCCTCTCCGGGCGGGCGCTTAGTTGTCATAATAAGGCGTGGTAAAACAGAGCCTCCAAAACCATGTCAAAAATCAGGGACATATATAAGGAAGCGAAATTCTCAAAATGCGTTTAACACAATCTCCTATTATGACAAGTAGCGGAACAGGGGCGCGGGGGCATAAAAAAGAACCCTTTCCATTTCGGAAAAGGTTCCCTCTGAAATGTTCCTGGGGCGTTGTGCTTACAGATCGTCGAACGGATCATCCAGGGCGATGACTTCATCCGGCGGAAGCGGGTTTCGCTCCATTTCTGCCTTTGCGCAGCGGATCAGGAATGCGGTCAAGCTCTCGCCCTTGGCCTTGGCATAGGCGGCAAAGTCCTCCTTATCCTCCGGGTCAAGGTACATGTAGAACCGCTCTTTTTTGGCGGCCCATCGGGCGTTGGCTTCTTTGCGCTGCTCGTAGTGCTTGCTCATGGTGTTTCCCTCCTTGCTGCGCATTATTATAGCACACGGTGTTGTGGCTGGCAAATGGTTTTGAGGCGTTATGCCTCGCAGAAGTCGATGACAAAGCCATCATCGGCGATTCTGTCCAGCTCCATACGGGCGCGGCGCTCGTCCGGGGCTTCGATGTTGATGCGGTAGATCAGGCCGGAGTACGCGATGGTGGCGGTGTAGTTCCTGTGAGCCGGGAAAAGGGTGTTGATGATGCGACGAGCGATGTTCTTCATGGGGTAATCCTCCTTTGTTATTTCAAGGGCTATTGCGAGTAGCCCATGTTTCAAAATGGTTTCGGAGCGTTACCTGGTTTCCAGTTCGGCGGGCATGGTGTAACCCTGGTTCAGACAGGAGAAGGTGATGTATTTCTGATACATCCATTCGGCGGTCTTTTCCTTGGGCCAGTCGTCGCGCTCTGCAAGCTGCTGGCGAATGGTCATGGATTCATAGAAAAGGCTGAATTGCATTGCGTAGCTCTGGCCGAACCACCAATGATAGAAGTCGAACTGCTGGCGTCCGGCCATGTCGATGATCCGGCGCAGGGCTTCCGGGCTGGTCTTGAGGCGCTGATCGTAGAGTTTGACGCCGCCATACGCGGCGATATGGGCGACAGTCTTGTAGTCGCTGCCGGTGTTCTGGTTGCGATCCCATACCGTTGTACCGTTCCCCAGGCAGCCAAATCCGAGATCAAAGGTTTTCACGGCGTTACACTTCCTTTCCGTTCTGGATGCGGCATACAATCGTCCATCCATCATGCACCATACGGCGCACAACATCGTCCAGCGTGGTTACAAAGCACTGTTTACGGGGCATATCCAGCAGGGTATACAGTTGGTTCGGGAAAGACTGGCTATCTCTCATGATGCGCTGGTAGGCATCAAGGACGGTTTTCTTTGCGGGAAGTTTTGCCATGGGGTATTCCTCTCTTTCTGGTCAGATGAACCATTGCTCCTGAATGTTTTCCAGCCGTAGCAGCTCGTTTTTTGAAGCCGCAGCACACAGACCATCGGGGAAGTTGTCCAGATACTCACGAAGCTGCTCTATGCGGTCAATGATCCTTTCCTCGTTTGGCAGGAAGAAAATAGAATCGTTCATCGGTTTGCCTCCTTGCCCGGATATAATGCCTCCGGGCGGGGCTGTTTGAAATGTTTTCGCGGCGTTATGTTCTTGGATCAAAAGGATTCAACATGCCGGGGATATATCGGTTTTCGACGTACTGATAAATTTCAAACGAGGTCATCTTTTTCAGACAGTCAACCCAAGATTCTGCTTTAATCTGCGGCAAGCCGCACATATCCATGGCATTTTTACAACGTTGCATATCCTCTGCGAATGCGTGGTAGTTTCGACTTCCTTCTGCGGCTTTGATAAATGCGTCAATATTCATGATTAGCTCCCTTCTGCCCTCGTAACCTCCGGGGCGGGATCGAAAATGTTATCTCGGCGTACGCCCGTATGCAAGGACGTGTTCGCATACCTGGACACATTCCAACATAGAGGACTTGATCCGCGCACAGGTTGAAATGTTTTCAAAGAGTTCTGCCGCCGTTCCGGCCATGGAAAGCCGGGTCTTATGCAGCTCCGGGAAGTAGTGAGCGCTGTACTTCCACACGACGGGCATATACTTCACACGCCCATATCCGCCTTTGCAAACCCCGAAGCGATCCTCGAAGAAGATAATACCGTATTCACGATCCCCGAACGAAACGCGGGTGATGGTCTGTTCTGCCATGGTTGGCTCCTTTCTGCCCTCGTAACCTCCGGGGCGGGATATTCTGAAATGTTTCTCAGGCGTATTCGCACTGATGGAGCATGGGATAGGGCTTGGGGAATTTGCGGGTTCCTTGCAGCAGCACGAACCGCTCAAGATACTTGATGTCGGCGGGGTCAAGGCTTACCGTGTCGCCCTGGTCGTCGGTCTTGACAATGAACAGGTTCCCGCAGAGCATCGGCTGGCCCAGGTTGTCAATGGCGCTGATCTTGGGCTGATCCACGAACAGGGCTTCGTCGTCGCAAATGATGGTGAAGCGTTTGCCGTGGAAGCGGCCACGGTTCACGCCGATCTGATGCTCCGGCATGGAGATCAGGCGGCAGCCGATGGTCTTGTAATAGCCTTGCAGGCTCTTTTCGATGGTGCGCGGGCCGTGGGTTTCGTTCTGCACGTCGATCAGGTAGCCGGTGATGGTGTGGGGCTTCATGGCTTCGGCGAACTGGTCAAGGGTCATTTCTTCGGTGTTGAACATGGTTTCTTACCTCCTCAAATGTTTACGCGGCGTTGCGAATCATGCTTGCGTACTGGTCAAGAGATACTATGTCATCTTCTGCGGGCTTCGGCTTGGTGGTTGCCGGGTAGTTAAAAGCGCGTTCCCACCATTCCTCCCAGGTGATCGTCGGGACGTGCCATCTTGCGGCCTTGTCGAGCTGGTTCCTGCCGGGGTTCTCGGCGACGACCAGCAGCGTGCAGCGGGTGTTGATGGTTTCGTAGCCCTGGCCGCCCAGGCGGTTGACGTGGGAAACCATATAGCGGCGTTCCATCTTGGGGCATGTGCCGGTAAAGGCGACCACTTCACCGGCGAATGCACCCGTTTTCGGGGCGTTGTTTACCGGCTTCGGCTCCACCGGGACCGGCGCGGGCCGCTCTGCCGGGACCGGCGCGGCGGGCTTGGGCTGCTTCGGCGGATTCTTGCGGGGCCTGCCGCGCTTCCTGGGCGGCTGTGCAGCGACCGGCGCGGGCTTGCTGGCCTTGGCGGCGGCCTGCTCCTGCTTCCGGGTTTCGGCCTTGGCTTGACGCTCGGCGGCTTGGCGTTCCTTCTCTCGCTTCATCTTCCGGCGGGCCGCAGCGGGCCGGGAAAGCATAAAGACCATGTACGCAATGTCGGCGATGATGAACAGGCGCAGGAATGTTTCCATTGTGTCCTCCTTCTGCCGCCCGTTGACCGGGCGGCGCGTCCTCTGAAATGTTTTCGGGGCGTTATGCTGCGAATGCTGCGGAGATTGTAGCGAACTGGTCAAGGGTTACGGTGTCGCGCTCCTTGGCAGCGGCTCGGAGAATGTTCCGGGCGGCTTCCTGCTTCTGCTTGGCGGCGGATCGGATCGGCAGCAACAGCGCGTCGCCGAACTCGGACACGGCGTAGACGGGGTGCAGGGTGCTTTCAGGATCGGCGAAAAGTTTTGCATCCGGGTAGATGGTCAGCAGCTCGTAGAGATACACGGCGTTGACGGCGGGCAGGCCGGGGCCTAAGTCCCATTCCGGGGTCTTTCTGCTCTCGGCGTACTGCAATTCGACAAAGGCTTTCACGTCGGCGCGGTCGATGTAGGGAACCGGCATTTTGCAGCGCGGCTTGTTCTGATCGAACAGCGGTTGAAGGTTGAGCGGCGGAACGTCGTCGGGCATGGTGGGCAGCTTGTCCAGGTGCTTGACGAACCGAAATGCTCTGAAACCGTCGGTCGCGCATTGGAGCTTGACGCCGTTCTGCTCCATGATCCAGGCATAATGCAGCTGCTTGCGGTCGTTGCGCTTGCTGTTCTCCTTGAGCATGGCGGCGATCATTCGCGCGGCGTTGGCTTCGGTAGTCCTGGCGGCGCTGGCGCGTAGGTCGTGCATGATGCAGAACATAATGCTTTCGATCTCGGCGCGGGCCTCTGCGCTCATGTTGGCGCGGTCGATGGCCTGCAGGCGGTTGTAGATGGCGGCGGGGCTGGTGGTCATGGTGGTGTTCCTCCTTGCGTTTGTAGTGCGGCTATCCGCGACGCTGGGCGGCGTTTCGGGCCGGGGGCCACCCGGCCCATCATCGGGCGGAATGTTTTCGGGGCGTTATTCGGCGGTGTTCAGAATCAGCTTGACGGCCTTTTCTGCACGGGCGGCGGCGCTGACGATCATTCGCTTGTCGTTCTTGAGCGCCTTGAGCCAGGAGCGGATATAGGCGGCGGAGTTTTTGAAGGTGCCTGCGGTTTCGATGCCCAGCACATTCAAGATGGACGCCGCGCCGATCTCGGCGACAAGCTCCTCTTTGCTGTATTCTTCGCTGCCGAAATGGGCGGCGATTGCATCCTTGGGCAGCCGGTCAAGGCGCTTGGGGTGGCCGGTGGAGTGGGTCGCTTCGTGGAACAGGGTCGAATAGTATTCGGCGGTGTCGGGGAACTGCTCCATCAGCGGCAGCCGGATCAAGTCCATGGACGGGCTGTAATACGCTTTATCCTGTCGAACGTTTTCAAAGCGTACACCAGAGCGGGAAACGTAGTCGGCAAAGGTTTCTTCGGCGTACTGGATCGGGTCGGCGTGCTTGGTGGTTTCGGCGGTGTACTTGGGCTTGATCCCTTCGCAATCGTCGATGTGGAACACGTTGAAGTAGCGCAGCACCGGCAGGCCCTCCATGACGGGCTTCCCTTCGGTATCGGTGACGGTCTGGCCGTCGGCGTTCTTCTTCTCGCGGGGGTACACCTTCCAGAAAACAACCATCTTGGCCTTCGCGCCCTTCTTGACGCTGCCGCCCTCCTTCTTGACCTGGTTCCAGGTCAAATATTCTCCGGGCGTTCCCAGGAGCATCTGGTTCAGCAGCGAATACGGGCGGCCCGTTTCGCGGGAGATCGCGCCGGTGGTCGTGCCCGTCCAGGGCTTGCGCCACGGGATGATCCCGTTTTCCAGTTCGGCGATGATGCGATCAGTGATAGCGGCGTAGATGTCAAAGTTTGCCATGGTGTTATCCTCCTTGCGTTTGCGGTCGTTGTTTACACGGTGTTGTGTGGTGTTGGCTTGTATTTTACACGGTGTTGTGTAGCTTGTCAAGCCCCGGCGGGAAATTTTTTTCGGGGCGGGGTGGATCAGCCGCAGATCGTGCGCAGCTCCAGGGCCAGCGCTTGAGCGGCGCGGAACGCCTTGTGCGTGAGCTTCTTGTTCCAGGACTGCATAGCAG
>ENA-UOJE01001908-UOJE01001908.1-human-gut-metagenome-genome-assembly--contig:-C23-NODE-1908-length-17218-cov-10.481909_pt1 | contig 17218 bp, 10 predicted proteins | sample MGYA00242341_ERZ723888 | MGnify/ENA metagenome assembly ERZ723888 | reverse complement strand
CAAAGCTCTGGAATAAGCGCCCACCGGAAGAACGGCGGTTTCGCAGCGTCAGCTGCGAAATGTGCGCCTCACTGTATGGCGCACAAGTAGTTCTTCCAAGAGTTGGCGCGACAGCGCCAATCCCCAAAGCTCTGGAATAAGCGCCCACCGGAAGAACGGCGGTTTCGCAGCGTCAGCTGCGAAATGTGCGCCTCACTGTATGGCGCACAAGTAGTTCTTCCAAGAGTTGGCGCGGCAGCGCCAATCTCTAGCCCACCAGCCCCGACCGCTCGATGCTTTCCACGAAAAACCTCTGGGTCACGGCGTAGAAGAAGAGCAGCGGCGCCATCACCAGGAAAACCCCGGCGTTGCGCAGCAGGGCGATCACCTGAGTGTCCTCCAGATTGAAACGGGACAGCTGGGTGGCGATTTCGCCGCCCACCAAACCCTTGTTGCCGGTGAGATAGGAGTTGTACAGCTCAAAGGCCTGGGGCAGCATCCGGGTTTTCTGAAGGAAAAGGCCGGAATAAAAGGTGTCGTTCCAGCCCCAGACAAAGGAGAAGAGCACGATGGTGGCGATGATGGTCACCGCCCCGGGGAGCATGATGCTCCAGAAGGTGCGGAAAGGGCCCGCCCCGTCCACCATGGCGGCTTCCTCCGTCTCCTTGGGCATTCCCCGGAAGGATTGGCGGAAGATGAAGATAAACAGGCCGTTCTTGATGCCGAAGCCGGTGGCTGAAAGGATAAAGAAAGGCCAGAAGCTGTCCAACAAATGGAGGCTGTCTCCGGTGGCGGCTTGAATAATGCCGAAAATATCGAAATTGCGGAAATAAAGATACAGCTGGGTCATGATCTGCTGGGGCGGAATGAGGATGGTGAGAACCACCAGGGCGAAGAGAATCTTCTTGCCTTTAAACTCAAACCGGGCGAAGCCGTAGCCCACCAGCATACAGGAAAAGGTCTGCAGCAGGGTGGTGGAAACCACCACCAGCAGGGTGTTTTTCAGCGCCGCGGGATAATTCATGCTGCTCCAGGCGAACTGAAGATTCTCCAGGGTGAAATGCCGGGGCACCCACAGCACCGTGTTGTCATAAACATCCTGCTGCTGCATGAAGGCCTTGGAGATCAGGGTAATCACCGGGTACAGGATGATGAAGGAAAAGCCGATGAGAAAGACGCTTTTGATCAACGCCCCGCCCACCCGGCGGATGATTTTGGCGGATTTGCTCCGGCGCAGCTCGGATACCGCGGCCATGCGCGGGAGAGCGGCCTTGGCGGTTTTCATGTTCGACACCTCCGTAAAGGGGCAGAATGGGGAACCCAGCCCCGCTTATGTGTAATAGAAGATCCGCTTGGACATGATCCCCGCCACCAGGCCCATGAACACCGCCAGGATACCTAGGTAGATCCAGCACATGGCGTTGGAGAGGCCGAAGTTCATTTCGGTGAAGGCCTGGGTATAGACGTAGGACATGACGTTGTTGCTGACGGAGGTGAAGGTGTCCACAATGGAGTAGATGATGTTCACCAGCAGCAGGGGGGTCATCATGGGGAAGGTGATCTTCCAGAATACCTCCCAGCCGGTGCCGCCCTCCACATAGGCCGCCTCATACAGGGAGGGGGAGATGGAGTTGAGCCCCGCCAGGAAGATGAAGATCTGGATGCCGGAATTGCTGATGACCTCGTAAATCTTGTCGATGGGGCCGGTGATGATGTTGATCAGATCGTCCGGCAGCCCCATCTCCAGCAGATATTTCTCCATGTTGACGCTTTGGAGCACCGTCAGGTTCCCGGCGCTGCCGATGGCCGCGTCCAGAGTGGAGGTGGTGGCCTGGCCGAAGTTGGTCTGCAGCTGCAGGAAAAGGCCGGAGGAAAGGATGATGGGCAGGAAGAAGACCGCCTTCACCGCCGCCGAACCGGGGAACTTCTTTTTCAGCAGCAGCGCCACGAAAAAGCTGAAGACGATAATCACCGGCACGTTGTAAACCAGATCTCCGATGCTGCCCGCCAGATACTGGGGATATTTGGCGTCCCCGGTGAGGGCGGTTTTAAAGTTCTCTATTCCCAAAAAATTCAGCTTGTAGCCGCCGGGGTTCATCTTCACCTCACAGAAGGCGAAGATCACCGATTTCACCAGCGGCACCGCGAAAATCGCCACCAGGCCGATGAGCCAGGGCGCGATAAAAGCGTAGCCGTACAGCTGCCGCCGTCCCCGCAGGGACAGGGGCTTCTTGCTCTTGACTTTGCCGCTCATGCCTTATGCCGCCTCCTTTACCGCCGCGTAATCCATGGCCGGGATGGTGGTCCCGCCGATTGTCCTGGCCTGCGCGCCGTAGTTGACATATACCGTCCAGCCGTTGTCATAACTGGTGCGGGTCAGCCCGTCGTCCAGCTTTTCGTGGGATACCATCACCGCTCCGGCTACCGGCGCCAGCCGTTCCTCCATCTCCGCCTGGGCGGCGGCGATGATGTCCAACCAATCCTTGTAGCAGGAGGAGTAATTTTCCGAGCAATCGGTGTTTTTCAGCTCATGGGCCTCGGCGTAGGTCAGCTGCACATGCAGGGACATCCCTGTTTCCGCCGCCCTAAGCACCGCCTCGTGATAATCCGACTGCAGATTCACCGGCCGGCCGGAGAGAGACTTGTAGCCGTGAAGCACCAGCTGCAGGAAGGGGACATCCTCGTCGGTGATGAGATAGCCGCTGCTCTCTTGCGCGGCGTTGAGGATATGGGTGGCATAGGGCAGAGCGTAGCTGTTGCCCTCCCGCACCATCACCCGGTCCAGGCTTTCCGCGATCAGGGCCAGACTCTCCCGGCTCACCGCCTGGGAGGCGATCCGGTCCACCCCGCCGGTGCGGTCGTAGTCGGCGTACAGCTCGCTGCCGCTGCTGCGCAGGGAAACGCCGCTGAAGCCGTAGCCGGTCAGGCCCTTGAGGAAGCTTTGGGTCAGCCCCATCAGCTTGTTGGGGGATAAAATGAAGGATTCGGTCTGGATCACCCCGTTCGCCTCCCGGCGCTGGCCGGTGGCATAGGAAAGGGTGTAGATTTTGGCGGTGTTCAGATCCAGGGTCCGGGAAGCGTCGTCCGGGGCGTAGAAACCGCCGCCCTTTTTATACACTGTCATCAGGTTGGCGTCGGGGAAAAGGGCGATGCCCTGGGCCGCGGTGTAATCCAGCAGCTTCTGCAGGCCCTTCTTGCCGCCCAGCTCTCCGATGAGCTTCACCTTTTCCGGATACTCATGGTAAACCCCGCCGCCGAACCAGCCGGTGAGTACCAGCTCCAGCTGGGAGACTCCCTTTTCCCGGAAGGCTTCCAGGATCTCGATGTTCTGTTCATAGGTGGTGACGGCCTTGGTACCGGTGTAGGAGATGCCGCAGAAATTCTTGTAGCCGGTGACGCCGCCTAGGGTCTCCACCACCAGGGGAAGCCCCGGATTATCGGCCTTTTTCAGCACTCCCGCCTGCACCAGATACTCCCGGTACACCCCCGCCATGGCGGAATAGGTGGGATTCTCCTCATCCAGCAGGATATACCGCACCCGGTACGCCCCGTCGAAGAAGGTCCGCTGGAACTGGGGCACCTTGGAGTTTTCCGAGGAGGCCCCCTCCAGATAAACGTTGTCCTTATTGATAACCAGGAACCGGGGATAAACGGCGTTGTAAGCGTTGTAGCCGCCGCTGCGGTAAGCCTCTATGTACGCGTTGGCCTCCCCCTCCTCGATCACCGCCAGGAAGCCCTCGCCGCCGTCCGCCATGCCGAACACCGGCAGGGTGACCCGTTCGCTGCTCACCTGCTGGGCCAGCTTGGCGGTGGTGGTGACGGTGAGATCCTCTCCGAACACCGCCACCGACGCCTTCTCCCGCTTGACGTTGTCCTTATCAAAGCGGATCAGGGCGCCGGAGCCGTCCGGGATCAAGAGGAAGCCCTCCTCCGACCGTTCCAGCCGGCCGAAATTCTCCAGCAAAGTCAGGCTGTACAGGGGATAATCGTCGCTGAACTGCAGCCGCTCGGCGGGCACCGCCAGGGTGAACCCGTCCTCGTTCAAGGTGTACTGCAGCACCACGGTGAAATAGGGACGGTTCACCGCCGCCGAGGTGACGCCGAACTCCGCGTTGTCCTGAATCAGATCCTCCTCGGTGTATCCGGCCTCCAGCAGCAGCTGGCGCACGGTGAGAAATTCGTTGATCCCCTTGGGCCGGATACCCACCATGTTCTCGCTCTCGTACAGCTTATAGTAGCCGGTGAGCTGTTCCGCCTTGTCCTGGGGCAGCTGATCCACAAAATGCTGGAACCGCTTGACGCTGAGCTTTTGCGGGATGCTGTCCGCCGTGAGGGCGTAATCCCCCAGCACATATTCCATGAACAGGCTGTCCCCCTGCTTGTAAGCCTTGACCTGGTCCCGTTCCACCGCTTCGGTGTAGCTGTCCATGGTGGAGTAGTTGCCGTTCTTGTCGTAGTAGGAGAGGCTGAATTGGGAACGCAGGGCGCTGCTGAGAGCCTCCCCCTCCGGGTTGGTGCTCCACACCACGCCCCGTTTTTCATCCGTGAGCCGCACCGACATATCGGTGCCGTTCACCGCCAGGGACAGGCCGCCCTGCCGCAGCACCTCGCTGAACCCTTCCCCCAGCTCCAGCTGGCCGGTGAGGGCCTCGGGAGCGGACCGCAGGCTCCAGGCGGGAGCGTCCCCGCCGCCGCAGCCGGAAAGGGAGCCGGTCAGCAGCGCCGCGGCCAGCAGCACTGCCGGAATCCGGACCGCCGTTCTGGTTTTTCGTATGGTGTTCCTCATGCCCTTCTCCTCCGTCAGCTGTACATACGCAGGGTGATTTCCCTGTATATGCTGTAGATAAATCCGGCGATTTCCTGAATCAGGCTGAAAAACAGCAGACAGATGAAGGCCACCACCAGGGCGCTCACCACAGTGAGAACCAGGGTCACCACCGCCTTGCGGAAAGTGTACTCGTGAATCTCCATCATGCCGATAAAGGCCATAACGCAGAACCAGGCCAGCCCGACTCCCTCAAAAATGGTGAGATACGCCAGCTCGTTAAGGGAGAGAAGATGGGTCAGCAGGGTGGAGGCGATCTGGAAAAGTATGAGCGGCTGGAAGGAATAGCCCAGCATCATCACAATATCCCGGAAGCTGCCCTTGCCGTCCATCAGGGTGGTGATGGACCAGTTCGCCACCCAGAAGAGCACCACCGGCAGCAGGAAAACCCGCAGCTGATAAAGCAGATCCAGGGCGGTGTTATAGTAATCGTTGAACATGAAGCTGCGGGCCTGGTGATCCACAATGACGGCGGCGAAATACAGCGCCATGAGAACCAGGGCGCAGCCCAGGCTTCCCCGGCCATCGTATTTCATCTCCCAGAATCCGTCCATGGGATGCCGCAGGATATACAGCGCCGTGCGGATTTGTTTGCGCATATGACAACCCGTGCCTTTCCGGTCCCGACGAGAGGGGCCTGATGGAGATTGACGCTGATGCGTCAGCTCTTTTTGCGTGCTTATCTTCCGATTCGGGAGATCAGCGCTGCGCGCCAACTCCGGAACGGTCCTAAAGCCGGGCGCGGCGCTTTTCGCGGCGTTTCCGGCGTACCCGCAGCCCGATCAGCAGCCCGATGAAGAGGACCACTCCGCCTCCCAGATAATAAGGGAACACCTGGTTCATGCGGATTTTCTTGGCTTTGACGTAAACCTTGGAATAGGCGTCCTTGGCTCCGGCGATCTTGAAATACTCCATGGCCTTGTCGTATTCCTTCAGTCTGTAATAGGCGTAGCCCGCCTTCATGTAAGCCAGGTCGAAATTACCGTTGAGCCGGATCACCTGGTTCCACAGCGCCGCGCAGTTCTCATAATCCTGGCCGAGGTAGGCGGAGGTGGCCTGATGGATGGCGGCGGTGTATTCGGTGGGGGTGAAGGCGGTCACCGAGCCGTAAGCCTTATCCAGGACATACAGGTTGTCGTCCTGATAAAGGATGGCGCTGGGCTCCTGGAAGGTGCCCTTCTGATTGGTTTTCAGGCCGCCGAAAATAAAGAGCAGATTGCCCTCCTCGTCGTAGGCGAAGATCCGCCCCCGCTTGCCGTCCAGGGCGTAGTAGTTGCCCCGCTGGTCCTGGGTGATGTCGGTGAAGGCGGAGGGGCCGTAGACGCTTTGCTTGGTATCCAGGGTGTAGAGCACGTCCCCCGCCACCCTGGTATCGCCGCTGAGAGCATTTCGCACCAGCACATCCTCCCCGGAGGGGTTCAGCCGCCGGATGGGATTGGCGGTGCCGGCGGCGGAGGTTACCGCAAAGATGAAGCCGGAGGCGTCCATGGAAATGTTGGCGTAATCCACCGGCACAAAGGAGATCATCTGCTTGCGCTGCTGCTCGGTCATGATGGTTTTCCACAACAGATCCCCTACCGAGTAAACCACCTTGTTGGAGCCCACATACCCCACAAAGGAGCCGTCGGGGGAAAACTGCATCAGGCCCTTGTTGACGTTTTCCACCAGCACGAACATCCGCCCGGCATTGTCCACCACCAGCTTTTTGGGCTTAAAGGAAAAGTTCTTGTCCAGAATCTCGCTGGCCGGTTCCTCCACCGTGCGCAGCAGCTTCCCTTCCTTGTCCAGCACCACGATCCGCTTGTGGCCGGTATCCGCCACATACAGCCGGCCTTTGTCGTCCACAAAGGCCCCGGCCGGGGAGGAAAATCCATCCTCCGCCTCTCCGTTGAGAAAAGAGGCGATGGTTTTGATCCGTTTCAGATTCCTGTCCAGCTGATACACGCAGTTCTGTCCGGAATCCACAATATAAAAGTTGCCCTCGCCGTCGCAGAGCAGGTCCTCCGGCTGGGTGAGGTCACAATCCAGATCCGCCCCCAGATAAACGCCCTCCACCTCATACGCCAGGGGCGCGGCCACGTCGGTGGCCACTCCGTTTGTATAGGAGTAGGTGTAGGAATAATAGGGCGCGGAGGCCTGGGCGGTGAACCCACCGGCCAGCAGCAGGACGCCCAGCAGGAGGGCAGCCCTTTTCTTCACAGTCACAGCGCTTCCCCCTATTCCTTGATACCGGACGTAGCCATGGTATCGATGATCTTGGTCTGGTTGACGATGAACACCGCCGCGGGAACAATGAGCATCAGCACACCCACCGCCTGGGCCGCGCCCGTGCGGATCAGACCGCCGGTGGTGATCTGGGTCAGAGCGTAGGGCAGGGTTTTCAGGTTTTCGTTATACACATAGTCGGCGTTGTTCTGGTTCCACAGCTGCTGGAACATCAGGATCAGCACCGTCAGGTAGGCGGGCTTCGCCATGGGCATGATGATCCGCCGGTAGGTGCCGAACTCGGAGCAGCCGTCGATGCGGGAGGCTTCGATCAGGGAATCGGGGATGGTGCGCATATAGTTAATCATGATGAACAGCCCCAAAGAGGCGCCCATGGAGGGGATGATGGCCGCCAGATAGGTATCCAGCCACCCCAGCCAGGAGATGGTGAGGTAGTTGGCGATGTCGTTGATGGAAGCCACGAACATCAGGGAGAACATCACCATGGCGTTGATGGTTTTCCGCCCGATGAAATCCACCTTTGCCAGGGGATATGCCGCCAGGGAGGCCAGCAGAATGTGGCCGATGGTAGCGGCCAGGGTGATGAACAGGGTGTTGAAGGCGTACCGGGCAAAGGGCACCCAAGTGGTCTTCATCAGGCTGAAGAGCATCACGAAGTTGTCCAGGGTGGGGTGAGAGGGCAGAATGGTGGGGGGATAGTAGAACAGCTCGTTGAGGGGCTTGAGGGACATGCCCACCGCCATCACCAGGGGCAGGGCGCTGAACAGTCCGATCATCGTCAGAAAGAGAAACACGATCACGTCCCCATACCGTTTCCGGTTGCCCCGGGCCCGGCGGGTTTCCCGCACGCCGCCCCGGAAACGGGGCAGCCGGTCCCGCAGCCGCCGCGAAGCGGCCGCCTTTGTCGTTGCCTCCATGTCAGCCACCTACCTTCCGCAGGAATTTCAGCACCGTCTGGTTGATGGCGATCATGAACAGGAACATCAGCACCGCGATGGCGCAGGCATAGCCCCGCTCCAGCCGGTAGTTGCTGTAGTCCATCAGATGGGTCATCACCAGGTGGCCGGCATAGTTGGTGCTGGGGAAGCCGGCCAGGGAGATGGACACCTGGGTGCTGGCGAACATGGAGGTGATCTGCAGCACCGCGGCGGTCATCATGTGGGGGGCCATCTGGGGCACGGTGATATACCACAGCTCCTGAAAACGGTTTTTCACCCCGTCGATGGCCCCGGCCTCATACAACTGGGCGTCCACCGAAGACATGCCGGCCCGCAGGGTCAGGAAGCCGGCTCCCATGCTCATCCACAGCTGTACCAGGATAATCATGGGCAGGATATAGGCGTCGGTGGTGAACCAGTCGATGGGGGAGGAAATCAGGCCCAGGCGCAGCAGCAGGCTGTTGGCATAGCCGTACATGTCGCCGTTGAAGATGATGGACCAGATGGTGTACACCGTGCCGGAGATGGTGGGGGCGTAGAAGATGAAGGTCAGCATCGCCCGCACCCCCTTGCTCAGCTCGTTGATGGCCCAGGCCACGAAGAAGGAAAGAGCGTAGCCCACCACGCCGGTCACCAGGGCGAAAATCACCGTGTTGCGCACCGCGATGGCGAACACCTCGTCGTTGACAAAAAGGTTGGTATAATTGCGCAGCCCGACGAAAACCGGGGACTGCAGCACGTTGTATTGGGTGAAACTGAGAATCATGGACACGATGACCGGCACCACCGTAAAGGTCAGAAAGATGAGCATATACGGGGTGATCATCACATAGGCCATTCTCTTTTTCCACATGTCCCGCAGGGCGCCGTGGAGCCGGGATCTCCGGGTTACTGCCTGTACCTCCTGTGCCATATGCTTACTCCAATCCGAACTCTTTTCGTTTTTTGGCGATCTCGTCGTTGATGGCGTCCACCGCGTCCAGGATGGTATCCCGGGGGCTTTTGCCGCTGTTGATCACCGATTTGATGGCGTTGTCCACCGTCCGGCCCACGTAATAGCTGCCCGGCACCTCTTCGATGCCCACCACCCATTTCCACTGCTCGTTGAGCTGGGCGGAAATGCTGGTTTTCCAGGGGATATCGGCCATGGCCTCCAGGTTGGCGGTGGGCCAGCGGGCGGATTCGCCCTGCAGGGCCTCGATCTCGCTGGCGTAAACGCTCTGGCCTTCCCGGGAGGTCCACCATTTCATGAATTCCCAGGAGGCGTCCACGTCCTTGGCGTTTTTGAAGAGCAGCACACTGGTGACGGTGCAGGAAACGGTGCGGTCAATCTCGCCATCCTCCCGCGGGGTGCCGGGCACCGGCAGCATGGACCACAGCCCGTCGATCTCCGGCGCGGCCACCACCAGGGTGTTGTAAAAGGTGTACGAGGTCAGCAGGATGGGCGCCTCGCCGGTGCGGAACCGGTTGATGGGGCTGTAGGTTTTGGTGGCGTTGTACTTGGTGTACAGCTCCGACCACTGGATGAACGCGTCTACCGCTTCAAGGGAACCCAGCGCGCTGCGGCTGCCGTCCCCGGTGTATACCTGCCCGCCGTTCTGCAGCAGCAGGGCGGCGTACATGGTGTTCAGATCGGTGGAGACGCTGCCGGACTGGACGCCGGTAGGGCTGGGGAAGCCCACGTTCAGCCCGTTTTCCTGCAGAATGGGGATCATGGCGTAGAGATCGTCCCAGGTCTGAGGGGCCGAAAGTCCCAGGTCGGCCAGCACGTCGTCCCGCACGAACATCATCAGGAAGCTCTGCTGCTCCGGCAGGCCGTACAGCTTGCCGCCGAAGGACTGGGAAACCATGGCGCTTTCCGCGAACCGGGCGGTGACCTCATCGATGTCCTCAAATTGGTTCAGATCATACAGCGCCCCCCGCATACCGTATTCCACCGGCTTGGCCTGGCCCTGGAAGACCGCCACGTCCGGGCCGGTGCCGCTGGCCACCGCCCGCATCAGCACGTTGCCGGTGACCAGACGCACGTTCAGGGCGATATTGCTTTCCGGGGTGAAGTAGTTGTCCGCCAGGGTCTTGATGGCGGTGGCCTGATCCCGGCCGGAATCCAGCCACAGGGTCACCGAGCCCTTCACCTGATTGGATTCGGCATAGCCTTCGATGGAGTAGTAATCGGTGACGAAGGAGAGGAAAAAGGCCTTCACCGCGGACCACATTCCCTGGAAAAAACCGGCCTCCGCCTGGGGAAGGGGAGAATCGGGTGAATCCAGGGTCAGATAATCGATGAGCAGGGGCACCTGGCTGGCGGAGGACATCCAGGAAGCCAAGGAGTTGAGATTGTCGCTGAGAGTGGAAATTCGCTCCGGAATGGAATCCGGATCTTTCAGAAACGCCTCCAGCTGGACCGTCACCATGTCGATGTACATGGACTGCTCGCCTTTTTTCCCGGAAAGGGCGATAAGGCTTTCGTTGGCGGCCTGCAGCCGGGCGATATTTTTCTCAATAATATTGTACAGCTCCGGGATATTGCCGATGAGGTTGTAGTCCCGGTATTTGTCCGGGAAGGAGCCGGTGATCATCCGCACCTGACGGTAAAGGGCGCTGAGCTCCTGCACCGATTCGCTGACGTCCTCCAGTACTTGGGACATCCGGTCGTCCAGAGAGGCGGTGAGCCGGATGGTGTGATCTCCGGCGGGCAGGTAGAGCAGATAGGGCTCCTCTTCCCCGCCCAGGGTGAACATCTGCCATTGCAGGGAATAGGAGACCTCCAGATTTTCCGCCTCCTGAAAGGGGACCTCTCCGTCCACGGTCAGGGTGCGGAAAGCGGTGCCGCCGGAAACAAAATCCTGCTTGCACCGAAAGGCCAGCCGGTAAAATCCGGCTTCGGTGACCTTCACGTCCCATTCGATCCATTGATGCTTGTACTTCCAGCCGTTCCCGCCGATGGTGTTCAGCAGGATGCGGGCCTCGTCAAAAGGCTGAGTGGCGGAGGAGGTCCGATCCTCCACCGCGTAAAGGGTGCTGGTGGATTTCCGGTCCGCGTCCTCCCCCTGGATCACCAGGGGCGCGGTGTCCGCCGCTATGATTTTTCCGCCTGCCGCCTGCCCGGCGGCCAGATAATCGGCATAGCTCCCGGTCTCGGGAAGCTGGCGGAAGGTCAGGGCGGAAAGGGCCAAAGGCTCCCCCGTCGCCTCCAGGGTCAGGGTGTGCTCCCCCGCTGTCAGATACAGCTGGAGCCGTTGGGCGCCGTAGCCCACGCTGCTGATGAAGGGGATCTCCTGCCAGGCGGGTTCCTCCGTTTGGGTGCGGCGGAACTCATTGCCCGACGCTCCGTAGAGCTTCTCCTCCTCCTGGTTGCGCCAAATGCGGTTGAAAACCAAGGTGCGGGCCTCGTGGTAAGGCAGCCCGCCGTCCAGATAAAGGGTCCGTTCGATGGTACTGCCTTTGCCCGGCAGCGGATAATAGGAAGCGGTGACGTCGTACAGGCCGGTTTGATCCACGGTGAAGGTCCAGGTCACCCTGCCTTCCTCATCGGTGACCAAAGCCTGCACCCCGTCCACGGTTTCGACGCGGGGCGCTTCCCCATCCTCGTGGGAAGAGGGATGGAGCACGTCCACCTCCACCGGCCCCGCTGGCCGCGCCGCATCGGCGTGCTCCGCCAAATAGGCGCTGAACAGCGGCGCATCAGACGAGCCGCCGGAATCCGGAGCGCCGGACGTTTCTCCGGACCCCTCTGCCGCCGTTCCTTCTGCGGGAAGCGCGCCTGCCTGCAGGACGCCGCCCAGCAGCAGGAACGCCGCCAGAAACCATGACAAGAGTCTCTTCATAGCTGCCATTCAACCCTTTCCTGACGGCGCGAAGCCGCCTAACCGATACCCGGCAAAGCCGGATTGCCCGCCGGTACAGCGAGAATGCCTTTCGATAAATCCCATCGCGGCATCTGCCGGCGGCGGCCTGTTTTCACCGCCGCCGGCAGAACCCCGCCTCATTTGTCGCTGTTGAATACCTCGTCGATCCGGGTCTGGATGATGCTGTCCGTGGCCTCGATCACCGCCGCGGGGGTGGATTCACCCGAAATAATGGGATAATAAATCTCGTTGACCTCGGTGCCGCCCAGGGCCAGCAGATTGTTCAGGGAAGCCCGCTCGGGCATCTTGGCGCCCATGGTGTAAACGAACTCCGCGTCCTCCCGCTTCTGATAAGTGCTGGCGTACAGGGAGTCGATCAGTTCATCCTTGTCCGCCTGGTAGTAGGCGTCGCCCCGGCTCTCGTCCCAGGTGGTCTGGGCGTACATCCAGAACTCCGCCAGATCCGCCGCCTCGTAATCGTTGGTGGTGGGGATGCCCCAGATGGAGAAGCCGTCCCGCATGTTGTAATAGGTCTCGCAGGAGGGGCCGATGGGGAAGGTCACCGGCGCATAGTCGGTGAAGCCCTGGGCCTTGAGGGTGGCAGCCTTCTGACCGTACATGAAAAGCAGGTTGCCGTCGGTGAAGGTGTTCAGAGCCAGATCCATGGCGGTGGTGCCGCCGGTGCGGTCGCCCAGAATCGAGCCGTCCTTGAGGGCCATATCCTGAATCAGGTTCAGCAGCTCTAGGGCGTTTTTATTGGTGTCCGGATGGCTGTAGGCGTTGTAATATTTGCCGTCCTTTTCCACCCACAGGTAGGAGCTGTTGGTGTACCGCAGGGCGTCGGGCAGCATGAACGCCGCCACGCCGTAGGTGCCCTTGGAGGGATCGGTGGCTTTTTTGCAGTATTCCCGGAAGGTGGCCCAGTCCCATTTGTCCTCCAGGGCCAGCTTCTGGGGATCCTCCAGCCCCAGTTCCTTGATCATGCGGGTGTTGTAATAGAGCAGCATATAAGGGGTGGGGTTGGCGGCATTGGGCATCAGGCCGTAGTTGACCCCTTTAAAGTTGGCGTAGGTGGTGTTCCAACGGTTGTCGGCGTTCTCACCGATGAAAGCGTCGGTGGGCTCCACCAGCTCCTGCTTAATCCAGCTGAGGATGCTGTTGGAGTGCTGCAGGGCGATGTGGGAATAGGTGGAGCCGGACAGCGCCGACTGCACGAACTCATCGAAATACTGGGACTCCGGCAGGATGACCCACTCGATTTCGCAGTTGTACTTTTCCTTGGCCTGTTCCAGGGCGTAGTAGGCGGCGTCCCCCGCCTCGCTGTTGCCCAGCTTGGGAATGGTGCCGTCGCTCCAGATGCTCACCTTCAGGGTGGCGCCGCCGAAATTCACGCCGGTTTGTCCGTCGTCCTTGGAGGCGTCGCCGGAACTGCTGTCCTTGCCGCCGCAGGCGGTCATTCCCAATGCCATCAGCAGGGCGGCCGCCGCGGCCGCGCCGCGCTGGAACCAATGTCTGTTTGCCATAAGGATTCCTCTCTTTCTGTTGTATTCGATCAGGGATCGCTGACGGTCAGCACCCGGGGCAGAGCGCCCTGGTAGCTTTCCGGACAATAGACGATGCGGATGGTCCGGCCGGGGGTGAAGATGGCGGCCAGCTGCTCCGGCGTTTTGGTCCGCGCCCGGACGTTGGAACCGTCCAGCTGAATAGTGGTGGTGTTCGCCTGATTCTCCAGCTCGTACCGGCTGCCGTCGGTGAACTCGATCACCCCGTTGGTGCCGCCCGCGTCCACCGAGGGCGGGGTGAAGGAGCGGATGGTCCCGGTTTTATCGCCATAAACCGCCTCGCACTTCACCACCAGGTTGTTCTCGTTGAAGGTCAAGGTCACATAATCCCCCGCCCGGGGCGCGGAAGCGGTGGTCTGCTCGCTGCCGTCCAGCCGGCGGGTGTAGACGCATTCGCTGGACATCATGTAGGTTTCATACAGGGAGTAGTTGGAGACGGCGGGATCCTGCACCGTGACCTTGAGGGTGCTGCCGCTGCCGTTGCTGTAAGCCCGGCCGGAAACCGTCCCGTGCTTGGCCGCGGCCTCGGGCGCCACCCCGACCTCCACCTTCAGCTTGCCGCCCTCCGGCTTCAGGGTGCCGGCGTCGGAGGCGGCGAGGGTGAAGCGGTTGTCTCCCAGCTCCTTCAGTTCGTACTTCTTCTTGCTGTTCAGCCCGGCGAATTCCAGGGTCACGGTCTGGTTCTTCTCGGTGACAAATGTAAAAGCGCATTCGTCGGTGGAAATCTTGGTGAGAACGATCTGCACGCAGTCGGTATCCTTGTTCAGGGACAGGGTGACGGGATACTTGCCCAGGCTGCCGGAGCCGGTGACTAAATATTTGGCGGGCAGCACCTGGGAGATTTCGCCCGCCAGCAGCTGATAGGCGGTTTTGTAATAGCCGCTTTCCATCAGGGCGTCGGCCAGGGCGGTGATCTTGTCCCCACCCCCGTTTTTCTCGACATAATCCTGGTATTGGTTTTCCGTCACCGCCCGCTGGGAGATCCACAGGCTCTGCAGCCGGGCCTGCTTCATGGTGAAAGCAGCGCCGTTGAGCTGTCCGGCGGTTTGGGCAAAGGGCCGATAAACCTTCACCGACCGCAGGGCAGTGCTGCTGCCGGCCGCCAGCCGGAGCTGCACATAATAGGTATTCTTGCCCTTGCTGGCCGCGGTGAAGTCGTAGCGGTAGTGATTGGTGGAATCGAACCGGTCGTTATGCAGCTGGAGGTCTCCCGCACCCAGCTTCTGCAGGCTGTCGGGGCTCTCGCCGCCGTATAGCTCCACCGTGTCGCTGCTGCCCACAATGGCGGCCAAATCCAGATACAGGCCGGTGTCAAAGGCTTCTCCGCCGTCGGTGAGCTTCAGAGTAATGGAGGCGGGCTTGCTTTTGTCGGCCTGATACAGCCGTCCGTCCTTGGCGGAGAGATTTTCAAAGGAAACTCCGGCGGGCGGATTTTTCAGCAGGTTCTTGGCCGCATCCCGGGTGAAGTCCACGTCCAGGATGTTCACATCGAAATGCTCCGGTCCGTCCGCCTGCTGGTTTTCGATGCCGTCGATTTCCCGCAAATTGCCGGCGGTGTTGTATTCGGCTTTGTCGTTGAAGAGGGTGACGAACTCCAGGCCCGCGGCATAGGACTGCTTGACGTACCGCTGGAGAACCCCCTTGGGATTGTGGATGGCCATCTCCAGGTTGACGCAGCCGGTGCGGCCGTAAGCGGCTTTGTACTGATAGAAGCGCAGCGGATCGAAGTACATGTCCTCGCTGCTGGAATACATGCCGTCGCCCACTCCCGACTGCCAGCCGGATATGGTGAGATCATAGGAGGGATTCTGATTGATCCACTGGACGTTGTGGGTGAAGATGTGATCCACGCTCTGGGTCTCGGGCATGGTGATCTCCCCGCCCTTCACCAGGATGGCGTCGCTGCCCATGGCTTCCCGGTAGGCGTCGGCCAGCATCTGGTTGTAAGCGCCCTGCCATTTGATCAGCCACTGCTTCTCCGCGTAGGAGAGGCCGTCTTTGGGATCCAGGGTCACTCCGTCCTTGGCCGCGGCGGCCACCAGCTCGGGGTGATAATCCGCCCCGTCCAGGGCGCCAAACTCGCTGTAGCCGGTGAGGGTGCTCACCCCCTTGTAGCAAACGCCCCATTCCATCACCAAGTCGATGGGCTGGGTGCTCCTGCCCCGGGCCTTGAGGAAGGAAAGGGAGGCGGCAAAATCGCTGAAAAAGCTCTTGATTTTGCTCACCGCGGCGTTGTTCAGCACCGAGCTGCCGGTGGTGACCCATTGGGTGCTGCTGTAGACGTTGGGGGTGGAGGCCATGGTTTTGTCCAACACGCTGTTGTACAGCACCTGGCTGTATTTCAGGTCGGAGAAGGAGCCGCCCAGCCCGTCAGGAGAATAGGGGGAATTGCTCCAGTACATGGCGGACATGATCTGCAGCCTGGTACCGGCCTGCTCGGCGGTCTCCACGTAGGATTTCAGAGCCGCGGCGGCCTCGTCCCGGTTGAGGTTCATGTATTTGAGGCTGAGCATGATGCCGGTATCGTACATGGCATAATCGCTGGGATAAGCCTTGATGGTGGAAAGGGCGTTCTCGGTATCGGTGGCGGAATAGAAGTTGATGCCCAGCTTGGTATAAACCTCTTCCTTTTCCATCAGCTCGTAGAAATTGGTGTAGGCCCACACGTTGGCGATGTGGAAGGACCGTCCGGATTCGCTTCTCAGCTCCACCTTCACCTTGCTGAGATCCGCGATGGCCGATCGTTCCACCGCGATGAAATAGTGATTGGGAGCGGAGGCAATCTGCTCATATGTACGGAAATACACCGCCTTGCCGTCCACATACACCGTGTAGCCGAAGGCTTGAGTGGCGGCTTCATGGATCTCCTGAATCTCCAGCAGCACCGGCTCTGCCGCATCCTTGGGCACCGGCTGACTTAAATTCATGGTAAAAGAAGCGGAAGCGCCTTTCCCCGCAAAACGAATCACATCATAGGTTTTGGACAGGGTGCCGGTGGCGGCCCGCAGGGTGGTTTTTTCCGCGCCGTCGGCCAGGCTCAGCCCATGGCGGGATTCGCTGTCCGCGCTGCCGATCTGCAGCCGGTCCGCCAGCCCGCCGGTGACCGTCACCTGGCCCATGCCGGCGGGATAATCGGCGGCTGAGGATGAGATATCCCCAATGGAATCCGTCTCCGGATCATACCGGCCGCTTTCCAGCAAAGCGGAAATTTTGTCCCGCAAATCCTCGTCAGTCAACACGATGTCCTCTCCCCTCTTTGTGGATGACGGGGAACCGAACAAACCGTTGTCGTCCACTACATATACCAGCAGCGCCCCCGCCATACTCGTCCATACCGCGGCGGCCGCGCCGATGGCCGCTAATTTCAGACCTTTTTTCACACCGTTTTCCTCCTGTCAGCCTGTCGGCCTTCCGGCTTCACCGGCCGTAACGGGTTCTTCCTCACCGGGATCATCCCCGGCGCCGTCCGCCGGAGGCTCTTCCGCCTCCGGGACGTCCGGATTCTTCGGCGGCGCCTTTCCCGCGGCGTTGTCTCCGCCGCTCTGAAGCACCTGGAGGGCCAGCATGCCGCAGACCACCAGCCCCAGCAGCGCCATCAAGACAATGGCGCCTCCCAGCAGCCATTTGTACAGCACCACATTCTCCGCGGCGGATAACCGGGCCGGTCCCAGGCTTATTGCGATCCATTCCATCATCTTTACGCTCATGCCTTTCTGCCGCGGCCGCCGGGCGGCCCCGCGGTTTTCAGAGTTCTGAGAGCAGCTGTCCGGGCGGCGGTGTGCCGCCCGGACAGCTGGCGTCGGGGTTTGAATTATGGGGTTGGGGGGGAGGGGGGGTGCG
>ENA-UOJE01001900-UOJE01001900.1-human-gut-metagenome-genome-assembly--contig:-C23-NODE-1900-length-17295-cov-6.462761_pt1 | contig 17295 bp, 14 predicted proteins | sample MGYA00242341_ERZ723888 | MGnify/ENA metagenome assembly ERZ723888 | reverse complement strand
AGGTTGTTCGGACGCCCGCGCAATAAAAAGCCTCCATGGCGGCAAGCCGGCGCTCAATGGAGGGAGCGCCGTCCATTTCAGCCCTGAAATCCTCGTTAAGAGTATTGACCGACCAGGAAACGCGGGCTTCCGGAAAAGTTTTAATCAGCTCCAGATCGCGCATAATCAAATCGCTTTTGGTAGCAATGCTTATTTTCGCGCCGCTGCCCTGGAGCTGCTCCAATAACGCGCGGGTGCGCCCGTATTTTTCCTCCTCGGGAAGATAAGGATCTGTCACCGAGCCTATAAATAATTCTTTTCCGGCATATTTTTCAGGATTTTTAATTTCCGGCCATACCTTTACGTCTAAAAAAGTTCCCCACGGCTCTGCATGAACGGTAAAGCGCTTCATAAAGCAGGCATAGCAATATTTGCAGCCGTGCGTACACCCGACGTAAGGATTGACAGAATATTCGCACACGGGCAGATTGGATTTGGAAAAAATGCTTTTAACTTCAATTTCCCGAATGATTGGAGAACGCGCAAACATTATTATCAGCCTCCTGCGCGCCTTACCATTTATTCCAGCGGACCTTATTTTCTACCGTCGCCTTAACCTGGGAAGGCAGAATTACGCAGGCGGATTCCTCAATCATGCTGCGCTGACGGGGATAGGCAATCTTAAACATTTCCTGCTGCGGAGTTTTGGGCTCCTGAATACGGCAGGGATATGGACGAATAAGCTGAGCCAATTCCAAAATGATGGATTTTTCAGTCAGCGCTACCAATTCCCATCTTCTTTGATGATTGGAGGACGGCGCCTTAAGGCCCGCGTCCAAAATTCTCTCCAGAGTCTCTCTGGGGATTTTTTTGTCCTCAAATTGGCGTATACTCCTTCTTTTATTGATTACATCATAAAATTCCATTTTTATTCCTCCCTTTCCCGCGCTATCAGCATGGCAAGATTTTTGGTGAATATTCTGGACAGCTCAATGAGCTGTTTTTGTTCCTCGGGCGAAAACATGGACATTGCCGTATCCTCCGCCCATGTTATATGCCGGACGACCTTTTGGCAATACGCGCGGCCCGCTTGAGTCATCCGCACAATTTTATTCCGCTTGTTTCCAGGCATTTCATTAACTGTGACATAGCCGTTTGATAAGAGGTTTTTAATAATCAGATTCACTGTTTGCTTAGATTGAAACGTCCTCTGACATATATCAGCCTGCGTCATTCCATCCTCTGCATAAAAGAGAACGTTCGTTACCAATAACGTCTTCATCAGCATGCCGTGGCGCTTTGCATATTGGTCATACAAAGCAAACTGTTCATCTCTGAATTTACAATACAGATATGCGTTCTTTTTATCCTCTTTAGTCATTGCCCGCCGTCCTTAGTACATTTATTTACCGTCAATTTATTTACTATTATAGCATGCTTTTATTGCATGTCAAGCCCTAAATGCAATCAAGCGTCTTTTTATTTTCGCCGGCAAACCAGCGGATTAAAGCCCCGGGCGGAAGAAAATAAGGGGGGCGGCTCTTGGCAGGCTTTTAAGCCTGCTGGGGGACGCGCTGCGCGCGTCCCCCGCGGCCGTTTCCGGCCGCCAAGAGCCGCCCCCCTTATTTTCTTCCGCCCGGGGCTTTAATCCTTAATCAGCTTATATTCATATATCTGCTCCGGCTCGCCGCTGTGCAGCACGTTAAAAGTTAGTTCGTAAGCGCCCTTTTCGCTGTCAAACCACGTCTGCCAGTAATCGCCGCCATGCACCGACTGATCCACTAATTCATAGCCGTCCTCTGTTTTTTTCATAAGGCTGTAGCCCGAATAGGAGTTAAGGCCCGTAAAGGTAACGGGCACATAGCCCAGGCCTCCCTTAATGCTGATATGCGCGGCCTCGCCGCCCGCGGCAGTCTCTACAATCAAAGGATAATTCTGAATTATCCGCCCGACAGAAGCGCTCGCCTCAAAACGCTCTCCCTGCGCAATAAAATGGGCCAGCTTCCATGAATCAAACATTTCCTCGGGCAGGCTTTCCAGCGTTTGATTGCCGCCGTAATACCAATCTTTAAAATTGGGCAGATTTATATACTGCACAACGCCCGTTACCCTGCTGCCCGCCTCTATTTTATTCCCCACATCTTCAGAGGGCCCCAGTTCGGCTGAAAGGGAATATACGTTAACCTGGTTATAGCCGTCATACTGATGAGTATATCTTAAATTCAAAGCGGGCTTGGCATATTCCCGGCCGTTAATGCTGCCCGAGAATTCCAGCAGATTGAGCATGCGGTTGCTGGGCGTGCCGTAGCGCTCGGTTATAACCTCAGCCTTGGACATAGCCACCCAGAGCCCTTCCCCTTCTATTTCTATTCTCTGCATATCCCCGCCTCCGATATACTGCCCGCTTTGGGGATATTCGGGAGTAATTATACCGTTATAAAGCGTATCTCCTATAGTGAAATCGCACAGCCCCTCAAGATTGCCCACGGCCAGCTCCCGCCAAAGCCCGGTATTATAATCATCGCTGCCTATGGAATAATAGGCCAGGCGGCTGAAAGAGACGTCCTTTAAAAAAGTGTAGGAGAAAGTATGCGTGTTTTTTGCAAAATCATTACTCCGCCCCAGATTGACCTTATATTCCACCTGAATAGCGCCGTCGTCCGTAACGCCCGTATAAATTACTTCAGTCAGATTGGGGCCCTGCTTTTTAAACCAGGTGCGCACGCTTTTGAGCCCCACCCTGGAGCCCGACTGGTTGTAATAAACTAGAAAATTCCCCCCGCTTGCTCCGTTGGACCAATTATATTTCATGCCGCTTCCGTCAATGCCTCCTAAGGTGGCAAAGGGCAGCGCGTCGTTTATAAACGCTCCGGTGGCGTGAGCCATTTCGGCGTCATAGCACATATTCTCCCCCGAAGAGCCTAAAGCGCTGGTTTCCCATTTCTGAAGATTGCCGCCCCATCCCGCAAGACAAAGCTGGGCATGGCTGGCCGAATAGGTTTCCCCCCATTGACTGTAAGCTATGGTTAATTCATAGCTCACTTCTTCCCCCGCAGGCACCTCCAGGAGAGTATAGCCATGATACCAGGTGCCCTCCAAATATCTTTTGACGTCGTTCTGAGCTATGTCCGAACCGTATTTATGCCAGTTTTTAGAGGTTTGCACCTGCACGCCTATAGGTTCGCCCGTTTGGACGTCCCTGAGCATGCCCGCCATGCCCTCCACGCCGAATTCCCCTTTTTCCTTGGAAAAAAGCAGAGCCGCTTTTACAGTCCGGCCGCTGTTGTTTTTGATAGTAAAGCGCAGACGGTCGTAATCGTTGCGCCTCTTCTCCACGGCAAAATCAGTCGTCCGCCCAGAGCTCATACCCGAAATATCTATTACATATAAGCCCCGCTCGCTGTCAAGAGTCACCTCATGCTCCCGTCCCTCGCGGGGGGCAAGCTGTTCCGCCTCTATATCCAGAGCGAACATCCCCGCGCGCTCGGCTTCAGCCTGGGCAAGGCTCTGCCCGCTTAAAGGCAGAAAGATAATTCCGAAACCGTTAAATTCATTTAATTCCATCTCCATAGGAGCGCATTCAAAAATCATGGACGTTCCTTCAAGCCGCGCGGAAACATCTTCCCTCTCAGGCAGCAGCGCAGCCAGGCCGTCCCCCTCCGCGCTGCGCAGGATAATTACCCTGCCGTCCCCGCTCCGCTCCATGACGGAATATTCCTCAGCCATATTCAGCTTAAAGCTCATACCGGTCTGAGGCATTTTTTCCGAAGTGTGCACTGAAAAATGCAGGGAGAAATAACGGGGCTGAGCCTTTATTTCCACCCGCCCGCTGACGGCATCCGCCATTCCCTTAAAGCGCAGGCTCATAATATCTATGCTCTGCATATATCTGCCCGATTCTATTATTCTGGAACCGACGCCGTCCACCGGCTGCACATAGCTGAAAGGAAATTCTTCTCCCTCCTGTTCCAGGGAATAGCTCATGCTTACGGCCGGCATGGTTTTTATTCTCTCGGGCTCCTGCGTCATGGCCGCGCTTTCTGTTATAACTTCGTTTATAACTCCCAGATTGGTCAAAGACGCCTTTAGGATATTGACTTTCATGCCGTAATAGCCCGTTTGGAACAGCATGGCCCTTTCTCCCTTATTAAAGCCGTCCTGCCACCACATATGCGCATAATCGCGCGCCGAAGGAGTCTGAATGAATTTGCCGAGATCTTCAACTGACGGACGTTCATATTCCTCAAAGCCGTTTTGATATTGAGCAGAGGCAGAAGGCTCCGCTTCAAAAGAAGCCGTTGCCGCAGGCTCTCCGCATGCAGTCGTCAAAAACAGCGGACAGGCGCAGACCATAATGCATATCCACCTCTTAAATTTCATAATTATACCTCCCTCCGCGCCCCGCAAGGCGGCAAAAAGCAGAACAAAAGCTCCATAAGCCTTGTAAGAGCGCCGCATAAGAAAATCATAAGCCACCTTTCTCCTTTTTGCCATACACAATATTAATATTATTAAGCATAAAATTAACCTGTTTTTAACATGCAGGCATAATAAGGCGCTGTTTTACGCCCGCGGGCTATTGAGTTTTCGCTGCAAATAAGAATTTCCCGAAATATAAATGTAATAAAAAAGTAATAATTAAAGAAAATGCGAGATAACCTAAGCTTATAACCATTATTCCGGCCTGAAACCGCAAAACCAGGGTTGCCCGGCAGAAATAATGCTGATATAGTATAATAGGCAGTAAAAACAGGCTGCATGCCCGCCGGTTTTTTCAACAATTTCAGCGGAGGCGCGGAATTTGTGCAATTAAGGCTTGCAGTTCAAATATGATGTATGATAATATATATAAGAAGTTTTATTTAAAGTATTATGCCTCTTTTATTACAATTTTATTAAAAGGAAAGGGTAACGATGAAACACGGCAAAAAAATAATCAGCGTTATAGCTGTGACAGTCATGGTTCTGGGGCTTTGCTTCGGCCTGATTTCAATAAATCCAATAATTTCTAACGCGGCGGGCAACTGCATAGTGCGGGTTAAATTGGATTCTCTGGGGAGAGTTTCAACGGTCAAGCTGGGCATTAACGGTTCTTATACGCTTCCCAACGGCTCCTATTTGGATCAGGGCTCATATACTGCTTATATTACAGACGGAAAAATCGCCCTGCGGGACAGCGCGGGAAGCAGCGTCTACACCTCTGAATCAGGATATATAAAGCTTACCAAGCGGAACACCCAGGCCTCGGGAATTAAAATAGGCAATTACGAATATCTCGGAGATTTTGTCCTTGCTAAAAACGGTTCTTATATCAATGTAATCAACCACGTTGATATGGAGACTTATCTCATAGGCGTCGTACCCTACGAAATAGGAGAAAACTACAACCTGAACGCTCTTAAGGCGCAGGCCATCTGCGCCCGTTCCTATTCCTACGACCGGCTTAACGGCAACACTTCGGCCACCGGATACGATATCGGGGACACTTCCAGCGACCAGGTATACCGCGGATATAACGCCCGCTATGTAAACTGCGCCAAGGCGGTTATGGAAACCGCCGGGCAGGTGCTTACATATAACGGCAGCGTTATCTCTACTCTTTATTCCGCTTCAAACGGAGGCATGACTTCCAGCAATTATTACCGCTGGGGCTCCTCCCGTCTGCCTTATTTCCAGGTAAAGCTGGATGAATACGATAAAGAAGCCAGTTTTCAGAGCAGTTCCTACAACACCAAATTTTATCTGCCCAAGGCCGGCTCCGACGTTCAGCTCAACAGCTACGTTTATAAAACCATGCTGCCCGAGCTGCTGATACAGCTCTATGAGCAGGGCTACAGCGCGGACGAAAATAATTTTGAGATACTGGGCTTTGACAACCTCTCTCTGCACACTCCCCGGTTTACCGACCAATACTGCATAATGTACCTCTACTTAAAAGCGGACGTCACCCTTAAGGCTTATAAAGGAGAGCAGGGCGATTCGCCCAAGCCCTCGGACGGCGCCGACGAATATATGCAGGTTTTAAATACCGGATATTCGGGAAGATGTTCCCTTTATGAAGGGCCGGGCAGCCAATACAGCGTGCTCGCTTCCCCCCGCGAGGGCTCATATGTGCAGATTCTCTCCAAATCGGGCAGCTATTACGAAGTGATCGCCGCCAACGGAGATTACGGATATATAAACAAAAGCTACCTTTCCAACAGCGGATATACTGAAAAAACAGCCGTTAAGCAGGACGCTGAAGCGGAAGAAATAACCCTCACTCTGAACATTCCCATAGAAGGCCTGAAATACACCGCCACCTGCAACGGAGGCTTCTCCTTTTCCGCAATAAACAACAAGCTGGTGCCCTATGTGCAGGAACAAAGCGACCGCTGGCAGCTTAGCATAAACGGAAACGGCCACGGCATAGGGCTCAGCCAGATAGGCGCCCGCGCCCGCGCGGAAGCGGGGCTGACTTATGAGGAAATACTCGCTTTTTATTTTGACAATACAAAAATCACCACTCTGGATTATGAAGTTCTGGGCCCTAACGCCAATCCCGATCTGGATCCTAATAAGTGGTACGGAATTGTTACGCTCAGCGATTCCACCAGCAATTTGAACGTGCGCACCTCGCCCAGCACCTCGGCCGGCAAATTAGGCAAGCTGAACCACGGCGCCTATGTGGAGCTGGTTGAAAAGCTGGACAGCGGCTGGTATAAAATCATATTCAACGGAACCACGGGCTACGTTTCGGCGGATTATATAACCGAGCTGGAAAAACCCACGCCCGCCCCTTCCGCTTCAGCCACTACTCCAACTCAGCCTGAAATATGGACGGGAGTGGTTACCTTAACCGATACGGACAGCAGGCTGTATGTAAGAGAAACTCCCGAGCCGGACGGCACCCCCCTCGATACCCTTTACCATGGGGACGAAGTGGAGCTTATAAGCGAGCACAGCGGCTGGTTCAAGGTTAGATATTTCAAAAACGGGCAGGAAAAAACAGGCTATGTAAACGCCAGCTTTATAGTGGCGGGCGAAAAGCCCGGCGAGGGCCAGAGCACTCCCACGGCTTCGCCATATCCTTCGCCTTCAGCCAGCGAAAACCAGATTTATATAGGCACCGTAACGGGCACGGAGCAGCTTCGCATAAGAAAAGAAGCCAATTCGGAAGCGGAAACGCTGGCCGTGGCCCTGAAGGGCGAAACTTTAAAAATTCTGGACGACAGCAGCGAGGAATGGCTGCTTGTTGAAAACGCCCAGGGCGTTCAGGGCTATTGCAGCGCGAATTATCTTAAAATCAACCGGTTGTTTACATACGAGCCTCTGCCGGGAAGCATGGTAATGGGCACGGTTATTGATATGGACCTCAACGTGCGGGCCGAACCCAATTCCAGCTCCCTGCTGCTGACTGAAATAAGCCTGGGCTCCAATGTAAGAGTTCTGGCAATAGCGGATAACGGCTGGTATTATATCCAGCTTCCCAACGGCATGCGGGGATATGTATCCTACCGCTATTTGAAAATAGAAACTGCCGCCGAGCCGTCGGCCACTTCTCCGGCGCCCACAACGCCGGCCCCCACGCCGACATCTACGCCGACATCTACGCCGACGTTAACGCCGACATCTACGCCGACATCTACGCCGACATCCACGCCGACGTCCACACCGACGTCCACGCCGACATCCACACCGACATCCACACCGACATCCACACCGACATCCACACCAACGTCCACGCCGACATCCACGCCGACGTCCACACCGACGTCTACGCCGACATCCACGCCGACATCCACGCCGACGTCTGCGCCTACAACACCGGCGGCAACCACTCCCGCTCCTACGCCTACTCCCACGCCCGAGCCGGTTGATAAAATAGGATTGGTGCAGCTTAAAAATTCCAGCAGCCGGCTGAACGTGCGCAATAATCCCAGCGATTCCGCCTCCATCATAGGCAGGCTTAACCACGGAGCAAACGTTACTATAACGGGAGAATCGGGAGACTGGTATAAAATTGAGAGCGGCTCGCTTAAAGGCTATGCTTCAAAAGAATTTATAACCATAATTTCCTATGCCGAGGAGCGCCTGGGCACAGTTACCGGCGCCAGCTCCTTAAAGGTGCGTTCGGGCCCGGGCACCAGTTATTCGCGCATCACGGCCATAAGCGGCGGAAGCACAGTTACCGTGCTGGGCGAAACCAACGGCTGGTATATGGTGCGCCTGAATAACGGCACAACCGGCTATTGCAGCGCGCAATATATAACTCTGCGCGATTCCGGCCCCGATCCATCCGATCCTGACGCGGATACGGGCATAGTTACGGGCACTCAATCTGTAAACGTGCGTTCAGGAGCGTCCGAAACCAGCGGCGTGCTCTTTACCGTCAGCCCGGGAACAAAAGTCACCATACTTGAAAAAACCTCCAACGGATGGTATAAAATTCAAGTGCTTAATAAAACGGGATATATTTCGGCTCAGTATATAACATTGGAATCCCCTTCGGCCTCCCCCTCGGCGGGCGCCTCCAGCCCCGCAAGCACGCCTGCAAGCACTCCCACGGGCACGCCTGAGCCCACTCAAAGCCCTCAGCCTTCCAATAAAACGGGCACTGTAAAGCTTGAAAATTCCAGCAGCCGGCTGAACGTGCGCAGTCAGCCCAACGGCTCCGCCTCCATTATAGGCAAGCTCAATCACGGAACAACAGTTACCGTTACTGGAGAATCGGGAGACTGGTATAAAATTGAAAGCGGCTCGCTTAAGGGTTATGCCTCAAAGGAATATATCGTGCTGGGCACAGTTTCAGAGGAACTTTCGGGCGTTGTAACGGGCGCAAGCTCTTTAAGAGTGCGTTCGGGCCCGGGCACCAGTTATTCGCGCATTACATCTATAAGCGAGGGCACAAAAGTAACCATATTGAGCCAGTCGGACGGATGGTATAAAATCCGTTTGAGCAACGGCACCACCGGCTATTGCAGCGCCGAATATATTAAAGTGAGCTCGTCGGGCGGCAGCTCGGATCAACCGTCCGGCGGCAGCACGGGAACAGTAAACGTCAGTTCTTCCTTAAACGTGCGCAGCGGCCCGGGCACCAGTTACAGCGTCGTGGCTTCCCTTAGCAATAACGCAAAGGTAACCGTGCTTAAGAAGGAATCAAACGGCTGGTATTATATCCGGACTGCCTCGGGCAAAACGGGCTACGTCAGCGGCGAATATATAAAGCTGGACGGCTCGCAAAGCTCCCAGGCGCCCTCCGAAAGCCGCCAGGGCAAAGTTAAATTAAGCAGTTCCTCCAGCCGGCTGAACGTCCGTTCAAACGCAAGCATGAGCGCCGGCATAATAGGCAAGCTTTCCGACGGCGCAGCAGTAAGCATTCTGGGAGAATCGGGCGACTGGTACAAAATCAAATATAATCAAACGACAGGATATGTAAGCAAGGAATTTATTCAGATTTAAATACTGCGAAGGGATGTGAACAATATTGAAGATTAAAAGGCTGATTGTTATTTTAACCATACTGACGCTTGCAGCGGCATTGCTGCCTCTGACGGCTCAGGCAGTTACTCTTAAAGAGGGCAACAGGAGCCAGAGCGTGGAGGCCTTGCAGCAGGCGCTTAAGAGCAAGGGATATTTTTCAGCTACTTCCACCGGCTATTACGGCGACATAACGGCAGCGGCTGTAAAGAGCTATCAGAAGGCTCAGGGCCTGAACGCCGACGGCGTGGCCGGAGAGGATACTCTTACTGCTCTTGGACTGATTTCAGACGCTCAGGCCATTAAAACGGGCACTGTAAATATAAGCGAAGGGCTTAATCTCCGATATGGACCGTCCGCATCCGACACGCTGCTCTGCGAGCTGGCGGACGGCGAAAGCGTAAGCATTTTATCTGAAAACGGCGGCTGGTATAAAATCCGCACCTCCTTTGATATTGAGGGCTACGTTTACAAGAGCTATATTTCCGCTTCGGGCGGTTCAAGCGCATCGTCGTCAGTCCAGCAGGGAAAGGTAAACGTGGATACCAAGCTCAACGTGCGCAGCGGCCCGGGCACCTCCTATTCAATTAAAGGTTATCTGCTCAACAACGCCTCTGTAGTTATTAACGGCTCCCAGAACGGATGGTATTCCATTACCTCCTCTTCCGGACTGAGCGGCTATTGCAGCGCCGATTATATAACGCTCAGCGGGCAGGATTCGCAGGACGGTTCCTCTTCCCAGGATCAGGGCACGGCCGTAAACAAAACGGGCAAGGTAAAAGTGAGCACAAAGCTGACCGTGCGCAGCGGCCCGGGCACCTCCTATTCAGCCAAAGGCTATCTAACCAACAATACCTCCGTAAAAATTTCCGAAATACTTAACGGCTGGTATAAAATCAGCACCTCTTCAGGCATAACGGGCTATTGCAGCGCCGATTATATTACAATAACGGGCGAGAACTCCGATTCTTCTTCGCAGAGCAAGCAGGGCGTAGTGAAAGTAAACACGCGCCTGACCGTGCGCAGCGGCCCGGGCACCTCTTATTCCGCCAAGGGCTATTTAAACAACAACGCCTCCGTTACCATTCTTGAAACCTCCAGCGGCTGGCACAAAATAACCACTCCCAGCGGCATGAGCGGCTATGCGAGCGCCGACTATATCACAATAACCGGCGAAAACAATCCCTCCTCCCCCAGCGAAGGCGATTCCTCCGCGCCCAGCGAAACGCTGAAATACGGCATGAGCAGCAACGACGTGGTTAAGCTTCAGCAGCGCCTCAAGGAGCTTGGATATTTTTCGGCCAACTGCACCGGATATTTCGGAAGCATAACCCTTACCGCCGTTAAAAGCTTTCAGCGCGAAAATTCTCTGGACGTAGACGGTATTGCCGGGCCTCTGACTCTTAAAGCTCTCTTTGACAGCAGCGCCGAAGCCAAGCCGGACGAAGAGCCTGAAACCCCAGACGAACCATCTGACGAAACGGAAAAATTAATAGACGAGCTCCTGGCTTATGCCAAGACCTTCCTGGGCACTCCCTATGTTTACGGCGCTAACGGCCCCGATTCCTTCGACTGCACGGGATATACCTGCTATGTGTTCAAGCATTTCGGATACACTCTTCCCCGTACAGCATATAATCAGGGCTACTCCAACTACGCGCCCAAGATTGAAAAGATATCTGATTTAAAGCCGGGAGATTTAGTGTTTTTCAATACTATTAACGACAACGACCTTTCGGACCACGCGGGCATCTATTTGGGAGACAATATGTTTATTCACTGCAATTCGGGCAGCTCCATGCAGGTGGTTATTCAGGACATAACCAACAGCTATTACAAGCCGCGCTTCTCCTGGGGACGCCGGGTTATTTCCTGAGAATCGCTTTTAAATTAACGGGCTTATATGGATTATTCCATATAAGCCTTTTTAATGTATAAACACATGGAAACTAATACAAAATATAATAAATCATGAACAGAACGGAGTTGATTGGCATGGCCAGAGTGCAATGCGGCGTATGCGGACGAGAAGGGGAGGAACGGAGCATGGAGAGGTGTTCCCAATGCCATAAATATCTGTGCGCCGACTGCGCCTATGAAAACAACGGCAAATGTCCTCAGTGCGCCTATGAAGATATGTAAGCATTTATAAAATCCTTTGCCCGTTTACCGGGCCGGCAATCACGAACGGCTCTAAGCGGCATAAAAAAAGCTCTGTGCGGCGAAAATCTGCGCCCGCACAGAGCTTTTTATTATACTATTTTAGGCTTAGACAATACAATCAGAGCACAATGCGCCGCAGAGGGAGAGATTTTCCGTTTTGCTGCGTTGTCGTCCTTGAAATACTCCAGTATTTCTGCGTCCTGCCGCCTTGCAAAGACAAAAAATCTCCCTCCTCTGCGATCGAAGATTTTTGCGGAGAATGCCCGTCGATGGCCGCGAGGCGCACAGTCGAAGACATACCGGGGTATTTCGAGGACTGTGCAACAAAGCGGACACGGCGGTCATTCCCGCAAAAACTGTCATAAGCTTATAATTTCTACAGCTTTTTTATTCGCTGCCCTTCCTTGGAATCCACCGCCTCATATCCCTTGGCGCGCAATTCCTCACGCAAATTATCCGAAAGCGCCCAATCCTTATTTGCCCTGGCTTTTTGACGTTCCTCCGCCAATTGGGCTATCTCGGCGGGCAAAGGCTCATCCTGCTGTTGCTCAGGCTCATATTGAGCAAGATTCAGTCCCAGAATGCCGTCCATCTTCAAAAGCGCGTCATATATATCAGCCGATTTGATATTGCTCCTTATAAGCGTCCAAGCCACGCCCAGCGCCTTGGGAATATTTAAATCGTCTCCGGCAGCCTCCAGGAACTGCTCCCAAGCGTCCTGCGCCAGCAACGCCGCCTGGGGCGAGCTGGGCGCGTTTTTATGCCTGTACGCTCCCTCCAACAGCCTTATATAGCTGACCTGCGCGCCCGACATGGCCTCCCAGGTGAAATTAAGCTTGCTGCGGTAATGCGCGTTCAGACAGAGATATCTAAAAGCCAAAGGCGAATATCCCCTGCTGATTAAATCGGATATGGTATAAGTATTGCCCAGGCTCTTGCTCATCTTGCCGCCGTCCACCATCATAAATTCCCCGTGCATCCAATAATGCACGGCCGGATGGCCCAAAAGCGCTTCAGACTGCGCAATCTCATTTTCATGGTGAACCGGAATATGATCCACTCCGCCCGTATGCAAATCAAACGTATCCCCCAAATATTTGCGGCTCATAGCCGAGCATTCTATATGCCAGCCCGGATATCCCATGCCCCAGGGGCTCTCCCATTGCATTATATGCTCTTTAGGCGCCTTTTTCCAAAGCGCAAAATCGGCCGGATGCCTCTTCTGCTGATTAACCTCAACCCGCGCGCCCGCAAGCTGCGCCTCTAAATCATTGCCCGACAGCTTGCCGTAATCAGGAAATTTGCTTATATCAAAATATATGCCGTCGTCCGTCTCGTATCCATAGCCCCGGGCCGCCAGGGCCTGAACAAAATCCAGCATTTCCTTTATATGCTCGGTTGCCTTGGGCGTTAAATTGGGCCGTTTTATATTAAGAGCCTGCAAGTCTTTAAAAAAGACGTCTGTATAATACTGCGCTATCTCCCAGGGCGTTTTCTTCTGCTCCTGGGCGGCGCGCGCCATTTTATCCTCGCCCTCGTCCGCGTCGCTTGTAAGGTGGCCTACGTCCGTGATATTCATAACGCTTTTAACCTTATAGCCGTATGCCTCCAGAGTACGGCGCAGAACGTCCATAAAGACATAAGTGCGCATATTCCCTATATGGGCGTAATTATAGACCGTTGGACCGCAGGAATACATGCCCGCCTTGCCCGGCTTTATAGGAATAAATTCCTCCTTGCTGCGGCTGAGAGTGTTATAGAGCTTCATTTTTCTTCTCCTTTATCTTCTTTTTCCTTTTTAACGGCGCGCTCCAATTCGCATATGCGGGAGCACATTCTCTGAATTTCTTCCAGCATCGGATCGGGCAGGCGCTGATCCATAAGGGAATTATCCACCCGTACGTTATTGCGCTTGACTATACGGCCGGGCACTCCCACCACCGTGCAGTTTTCGGGCACCTCGCAAAGCACCACAGCCCCTGCGCCTATTTTGGAATTATCTCCAACCTTAAAGGGGCCCAGCACCTTTGCGCCCGCGGCCACCATTACGTTATTGCCCAGGGTTGGATGCCTTTTGCCCGTCTCCTTTCCCGTCCCGCCCAGCGTTACGTTCTGAAAGAGAGTGCAGTTATTGCCTATTTGAGTGGTCTCGCCTATGACCACTCCCATGCCGTGGTCTATAAAAAGCCCCTCGCCTATAACCGCGCCCGGATGTATATCTATTCCGGTTTTTTTACGGGTGCGTTCGGAGACAAACCTCGCCAGCAGCTTCATATTATGATTATAAAGCCAATGCGCGCGGCGATGCCTGCGCACGGCCTTATAGCCCGGATAGCACAGCATGACCTCTAATTTGCTGCGCGCGGCCGGATCTCTATCCAGAACGGCCTGAATATCAGTCTTAAAATGCTTTCCCATATCCTGCTCCCCTTCCGCCCGGCATCCGCAGCGGGCGGTAATAATAACAAAAAAGCCTCTATGCCAAAATAACGCACAGAGACGGCCTGAACCGCGGTTCCACTCCGCTTGGCGCGCATAAAAGCACGCCCGCTTATAATTCCTTAACGCGGAAAAACGAAGGAAAACTAACGCTCTCCCCGGCTCTGCCGGCGCATTGGAAATTCTTCTGCGCGGTATCCGCCTCCCAGCAAAACGGCGGACTCTCTATTAAGCGCGCGCAAAAATCCATCCGGCTTCACAGCCTTTGTTTTTATCATTATACTCAAATTCGCCGCCGCGCGCAACAATAATTTTTTAATTGCCCGCATAATTGCCCTCTTGACGTCATAGAGTTAGTATAGATAAGCCCGCCGGGCTATCAAATTATGCAAATGGGAGTGAATGCCATGAGAGAAACAGAGGATATACGGCTTAACCCCGTAGCGGCCGGAAAAGGAAAGCCTCATAATATCACTATAGAGGGCCGGCAGCGAATCAGCATGACGGGCGTTATAGATGTGGAGAGCTTTAACGAGCAGGAAATATTAGTGCGCTCGGAGGCTGGCATGCTGACCGTCTTTGGACAGGGCCTGCATATCAGCAAATTGGATTTAGATTCCGAAACGCTGTGGGTGGACGGTTTTGTGGAGGGGCTGGAATATCACGAGCAGCCTCAGAAACAGGGCGGAATGTTCTCAAAGCTCTTCAGATAAAGGGAAAGGAGTTCCCGCATGCCTCTTTTTGACAGCGTAAATCAAACGGCCGAAATGCTGGCCATGATATATTGCGGCATCGTTATAGGAATAGTCTATGATTTGCTGGGCGTATTCAGACGGCTTTTCAGGCGGTATAAAATTGCCATACATATAATAGATTTGGTATTTTGTGCCGCTTCTTTGCTTATTGCATGCGTTTTTATATTCTATACTACCGAAGGAAGGCTAAAAATTCATTTATTGTTCGGAATTTTAATAGGAATTCTGTTGCAATTTTTCGGCATTAAGCCTATAATAAAGCTGATATTAGATATAAACTTTAATTTAGGTTCAAAAATATTGAAAAAATTCAAAAGCACAAAGCTCTATAAAAGACTGATAAAATGAGTTTATTCTTCGGAGGGAAATACATAAGAAAAACGAATCCTATTTTAGATTATTAAAAATACGGAGAACAGCAGCTATGAAGAACAAAGGAAAAAAGAAACATTTACCGCTCAAGCTCTTAGTAACAGCCCTTGCCGCAGCGTTTATCTGTTTTGCGGTGTATCAGTTTTGCAATCAGCGCGCCATACTGGCCAACCAGCAGGAGCGCATGGAGCAGCTTCAGCAGCAGCAGCAGAATTTAGAAGACGAGCTGGAGAGAATTAACAGGCTTAAATTAAACGCGGACACCTTAGCCTATGCGGAGCAATATCTGCGCGAAAAGCTGGGCATGATTAAAGAGGGCGAAATTTTATTCACCACTCAGGATTAATATGCGCTTGAATGCATTATCATCACATGCGGCCGCTTTTCCGCATGTGATTTTATTATAAGCCGGCTCCTTGCCGGACAACCCTTCCGGCCTGCCGGCGGCGGCCTGCGCCGCAAAACAAACTCAACAGGAGTTCTTTTAAATGATATACGCCGTAATAGATATAGGCACCAACAGCACCCGCCTTTATACCGCGGAAATAAATAAAGGCTGCCAGCGCGCCCTGGACAAGGGGCTGGAGACAACCCGCCTGGGCCAGGACGGCCTTGACGGGCTGCTTAAAGAAGAGCCCATGGAGCGCACTGCCGCAAGCGTCGCCCGCTTTGCAAAGAGAGCGCAAGACGCGGGCGCGGCGAAAGTTTTTATTTACGCTACTGCGGCGGTAAGAGAGGCCGCTAATCAAAAAGATTTCGCTCGGCTGATCAAGCTCGGGACGGGGCTGGATTTAGATATTATAAGCGGAGAAACAGAAGCGCTGATTGCCTATCTGGGCGCGGCAGGAGAGAAAGACAACCGCGCCGTAATAGATATAGGGGGCGGCAGCACTGAAGTAATAATAAAAAAGGAGGAAATACGTTCCCTGAGCCTCAAGCTGGGCGCCGTAAGAATGATGGAAAAATACGGCGCAGAGCAATTAGACGAAGAGAGAATAGATCAGGCCGCCCGCTACGCAGACGGCATAATCGCCCAATATGAAGAAATATCGCCTCGGGGCGCGCAGGAGCTTATAGGCGTTTCGGGCACGCCCACCACCATAGCGGGCATCAAGCTTGCTTTGAAAGAATACCAGCCCGAACGCATACAGGGCTTAAAGCTAACCCTGCCTGAAATACACAGCGCAGCTAAGCGCTTGCTGGGAGCCTCTTTAGCCGAAAGAAAAAGTATAACGGGCATGCCTCCCGAACGGGCGGACATTCTGCAATACGGCAGCTTAATATTATGGCGCTTTATGACTTTATACGGATATGAGCAGCTCACGGTAAGCGACGACGATTCGCTTAAGGGATATATAAAATACATGATTCTTAAAGGCGGGATAACCGAATGAAAAATGGCTTGGGAAAGGCGGACAAGATTTTCATAGCTCTGGGGGCAGTTTTTGGCATACTGCTCTTATGCTCGGGCGTATTCTATAACGAAATATACACCAAAATAAAATTGGGCGCCGACATTCTGCTTTGGAGCTCGGTAATCGCTTTAATACTGCTGTTTATTGCGGCGTTTTTCAGAATTCTATACCGTTCGGGCAGCTCCGAAGCCTTTAACGGCGCCATAATTATACCCGCAGCAGTTATTCTTGCATGCGGACTGGCGGCATACATGCTTACGCAGCCTATATTTGATTACCGGCTGGATACAAAATATGAAAACATCCGTTTTGAAATGCAGGAATGCATAGACAAAGAACTTTCAAACCAGGACAAAACAGCCCGCGCTCTGCCTCTTAGCGAAAAATACGCTCATTTAAGCATAACGGGAGAGGTTATACAATACGAAGGAGGCGCCTTTTACTTTTTTCCCACATTCGAGCACGAAAGCCGAATTGAAGGTTTCGCCTATATGCTGGGCGATACCCCCTATCAAAGCGTTATGGAAGATTATTCCAATTATTATATTGAGCTGCTGGGCAATAATTTTTCCTATCTGACGCTGTATTATTAAGCCGCGGGTTATTATGCCGTTTCAGGATTTTCCTTATGACTCAGGCCCCTCTTTTCAAGGACGCTTAAGCGTCCTTGAAAGAGGGGCCTGAGACTCAGAACAGGGCGCAGCCCTGGCGCT
>ENA-UOJE01001896-UOJE01001896.1-human-gut-metagenome-genome-assembly--contig:-C23-NODE-1896-length-17323-cov-5.584839_pt1 | contig 17323 bp, 12 predicted proteins | sample MGYA00242341_ERZ723888 | MGnify/ENA metagenome assembly ERZ723888 | reverse complement strand
ACTTTACCTCCTGCTTGAACAGATTGCAGACTTCCTCGTGCTTATGCACCTCGAAATCATGATACATCTGGTTGCGCTTGACAGCCAGATCCCAGTCCACCAGCTGACCGTCGAAGTCGGGGCCATCCACGCAGGCGAACTTGGTCTCGCCGCCCACGGTCAGACGGCAGCCGCCGCACATACCGGTGCCGTCGATCATGATGGGGCTCATGGAGACGGTGGTGGGTACGCCGTAGGGGGCCGTGGTCTTGCAGACGAACTTCATCATGACCATGGGGCCGATGGCAAAGATCTCATCATACTGATTGCCGGCGTCCAGCAGCTCCTTCAGTGCCTCGGTAACAAGACCCTTCTGGCCATAGGAGCCGTCGTCGGTGCAGACCTTCATCACGGAGGATACGGCCTTGAACTTATCCTCCAAGATCACCACGTCCTTGCTCTTGAAGCCCACTACAGCGTGGACCTCAGCGCCGCAGTCGTGGAACTTCTTCAGAACGGGGTAGGCAATGGCGCAGCCCACGCCGCCGCCGACAACGCAGACCTTTTTCTTACCTTCGGTCTCGGTGGGCTTGCCCAGAGGACCCACAAAGTCATGCAGATAATCGCCCTGCTGCTTGTGGCTCAGCTTCTCGGTGGTTGCGCCCACGGTCTGCACGATGATGGTGACGGTCCCCTTCTCACGGTCATAGTCGTGGATCGTGATGGGGATACGCTCGCCGTTCTCGTCCACACGCAGAATGATGAACTGACCGGGCTGGGCCTTCTTGGCCACCATGGGTGCCTCGATCTCGTACAGGATCACAGTGGGCTTCAGCGCTTCCTTCGTTACGATACGATACATGGATGTTCCTTCTTTCCTCAAAAGTCATGGCTTGCTACGTTCCATGGGCACACACGGAACTCCTCACCCGTGTGCGCTCGTCTTATCTTATCACATCCGCCCATGGTTCGTCAAATATTTCCTTGCACTTTCCCTTTTTCATGCAAGGGCATGGTGCAGCGTCACCTGTCCCCGGTCGATATCCACCAGATGCTCCTCCTTCATTTTCCGCAGCTCCCGCATCATGGCACTGCGGTCGGCGGAGATATAGTCCGCCAGAGCACTGAGGGTAAAGGGCAGATGAAAGCTGCCGCAGTCGTCGCCGCCGGTCTGAAGGCCGAAGTAGCACAGCAGTTTCTCCCGGATGCTGCGGCGGCTCAGAACCTCCACCCGCTCGGAGAGGGCGGCGGCCTTGCCGGTCATGATATGGAACATATTCTCCACCAGTCGGCTGTGATGGGTGCAGGCCTTTTCGCATCGCCGGGTCAGATGCTCGGCGCTCATGAACCACACCCGGCACGACTCCGCCGCCACCACCGTGATGCTGTCCCCGGCCACATTTTCGAACATCAGCATCTCTCCGAACACGCTGCCTGTGGGCAGATGCTCCAGAATGGTGCGTCCCCCCTGCCGGTCGATGCGCTGGATGACGGCGCTGCCGGCGGTCAGAAGCCCCAGTTCTCCCCGACCCTCGCTGATGTCATAAATCACGGTGTCGGCCCGGAAGCGCTCCTCCCGGACGCCGAAGCACACCCGCATCTGCTCTACCTCATCGGGGCTGATGCCCTCAAGGATCGGTATGTTCTCCACAGGGGACCTCCTTTCCCGCTGCCGCCATGCGGCGATCCCGCCGCCCGCCGATGATCGTATAGATGATGACATAGGCGATGGCGCCCACCACCAGGGCCGCCACCACATCGATGAAGGCGTGCTGCTTGACAAAGAGTGTGGAGCAGATGATGATGACGCCCCATATGTCTGCGAAAGTGCGCCATCCGGTGCGCCGCAGTCCCGGCGTCCGGTGAACGGCATAGAGGGCGTCCAGCACCCCCAGCACATGGACGCTGGGCAGCACATTGGTGTTGGTGTCCAGATTGTAGGTGTTCTGGAGGAGCCACGTGCAGAAGTTGTGGTGCTCCATCACCGCCGGGCGCAGGTCCTGTCCGTTGGGTACCAGCGCACAGAAGATGGTGGCAAACCCAAAGGTCAGCATGATGCTCCACATATACCGCCGGAAGCCCTCGGCATCCTTGACGATCAGGTAAAGGCCCAGCGCCAGCAGAAGAAAGCTCCACGAGTCATAGGGAATGACAAAGTACTCGCAGAAGGGGATGTATTCATCGATGAAGGTCTGAGTGGCCCAATAGTTGTCGGTGATGAAGTGCTCAATAAGGAAAAAGCCCCCCAGATACACCGGCAGATACAGGCCCCACCACATATGGGGGTGGTCCTTGATGAAGGTCTTGATGGTCTGCATGAGAATCCTCCTGATTTCAACAATTTTCCGTGAGGGGCATTATAGCATAGCCCCGCCCAAAAAGGAAGTGTTCCTGTGATATAAGTCACAATTATTTTACAAATCCATTTCCCGGTTGCGGCGGCGGCAGATTTCGAGTATAATAGATCTGTTATAAATGAAAAGATATGGAGGAATCCCCATGATCCTGCAAAAGAAAGAGGAGCTGGCCAACCGCCAGCTGCGCCTGACCATCACCGTGGAGCGTGATGCGTGGGAGAAGGCCCTGAACGATGCCTATCAGGAGGTCAAGGCCCTGTACCCTGTGGAGGGCTACGCCGTGGGCAAGGCTCCCCGTGAGGCGCTGGAAAAGGCATACAGCCACGATCTGTTCTATCAGGAGGCGGTGAACGAGACCTTCCCCGCCGCACTGGTGGAGGCCATCGCCTCCGAGGACATCCAGATCGCCGCCCCTCCCGCCCTGAACGTGGAGACCATCGGCCCAGACGGCTACACCTTCACCGCCCTCATCGACCTGTATCCGGAGGTGAAGCTGGGCCAGTACAAGGGCCTGTCCGCCCCGTGGGAGAATGCCGAGCTCTCCGACGATGACACCAACGAGGCCATCCAGCGCTTCCTGACGGAGCATCTGGTGGAGCAGGAGCAGGACCGGGCCGCCATGGGCGACGAGGTCACTCTGGACTTCGAGGGCTTCGTGGACGGCGTACCCTTCGAGGGTGGCAAGGGCGAAGGCTATCCCCTGCTGCTGGGCAGCGGCACGTTCATCCCCGGCTTCGAGGAGCAGGTGGCGGGCATCCGCCCGGAGGAGGAGCGGGATGTCCACGTCACCTTCCCCACCCAGTATGTGCCGGAGCTGGCGGGCAAGGATGCCACCTTCCACGTCAAGGCCCACCGCATCGTCCGGCGGAGCCTGCCCCAGCTGACGGACGCCTTTGCACAGGAGCAGGGCTTCGAGGACGTGTCCCATCTGCGCCGCAGCATCATGGAGCAGGCCATCCTGCAAAAGCAGCAGGCTGCCTCCAACGCCTTTGCCGAGGCCCTGATGCAGCAGGTGGTGGCGGGCATGGAGGTGCAGCTGCCCGACTCCATGGTGGAGAGCCAGCTCACCGGCATCCTTCAGGAGCTCCAGCAGCATCTGGAGAGTCAGGGCGCTTCCCTGTCCGATTACCTGCAAGCGGCGCAGCTGACCATGGACGACCTGCGGGACCACGCCCGTGAAAACGCCGTGGCCGCTGCCCGGTATGAGCTGGCCATGACGGAGATCGCCCGTCAGGAGGGCATCACCGTCACCGAGGAGGAGCTGGAGGAGAAGTACCGGGAGATGGCCGCCCTCTACGGCATGACCGTTCCCCAGCTGCGGGAGCAGGTGCCTCCCGCCCGGCTCCAGCACGATCTGAAGCTGGCCAAGGCCCGTGCCGTTGTTGTGGACTCCGCCCTGCGGAAGTAACTCCCCCTGCAAAGCCTTCTCCCTCAGAATCCCTCATAGAGTAAAAAAGCACTCCCGGAGGATGCAAATGCGTCCTCCGGGAGTGCTTTTTTCAGTTCCGGTGCTTACTTCTTATACGGTACGTGCCAGATGGTATCGGCATAGTCCGCCACCGACCGGTCGGCGGAGAAGATCCCGCTGCGGGCGATGTTGTGCAGGCTCATGCGGTTCCACTTCTCCCGATCCCGGTAGGTGTCCGTCACCCGCTGGGAGGCGGCGCAGTAGGAGGCGAAGTCCGCCAGCAGCAGATACTGATCCGCCGGGCAGTCCACGCCGAACAGCAGCCGCTGGTACAGATCCTCATAGCTGACGCCGTCCCGGAACCCGGCCTTCAGCTGATCCAGCACCCGGCGCAGCACCGGGTCACGTGTATACAGCAGATACGGGTCGTAGCCCCGGCTCATGTGGGAGGCCTCCTCCGCCGTCAGGCCAAAGAGGAACATATTCTCGTCCCCCAGCACCTCGTGCATCTCCACGTTGGCACCGTCCAGCGTGCCGATGGTCAGTGCGCCGTTCATCATGAACTTCATGTTGCCGGTGCCGCTGGCCTCCTTGCCGGCGGTGGAGATCTGCTGACTCACCTCGCTGGCGGGCATCAGCATCTCCGCCATGGAGACCCGGTAATTCTCCAGAAATACCACCTGCAGCTTCCCCTTGCAGATGGGGTCGTTGTTCACCTGATCCGCCAGAGAGTTGATGAGACGGATGATGCGCTTGGCTACGGCATAGCCGGGAGCGGCCTTGGCGCCAAAGAGGAAGGTCTGTGGTGGGAAGTCCATGTCCGGGTCGTCCTGCAGCTGCTGGTACAGGGCGATGATGTGCAGTACGTTCAGCAGCTGCCGTTTATACTCGTGAAGCCGCTTCACCTGCACGTTGAAGATAGCGTCCGTGTTCAGCTGCACCCCTTGCTGCCGGTAGGCCCACCGGGCAAAGGTCTCCTTGTTGCAGCGCTTGATCTCCTCCAGCCGGGCCAGCACCGCCCCATCCTCAGCATAGGGGTCCAGTTCCTGCAAATGGCCCGCATGGGTCAGATAACCGTCCCCGATGAGTTCCCGAATCAATCCGTCCAGACCGGGGTTGATCTGGCTGAGCCAGCGGCGATGATCCACGCCGTTGGTGACGTTCTTGAACTTCTCCGGCTCCATTCGGCAGGCGTCCCGGAACACATCATGGCGCAGGATATCCGAGTGCAGAGCGGACACGCCGTTGATGGCCATACCGCCGGCGATGCAGAGGTTGGCCATCCGCACCACGCCGTCCCAGATGACCGCCATCTTTTCGGTCTTTTCAGGGTCGTGATAGAAGCTCTCCACCTTCTCCTGCCAGCGGCGGGCGATCTCCTGCAGGATCTGCCACACACGGGGCAGCAGCGTCTCGAACAGCTGCTGAGGCCAGCACTCCAGCGCCTCCGCCAGTACCGTGTGGTTGGTGTAGGCCACGGAGCAGGTGGTAATGTGCCACGCCTCGTCCCAGGAAAGGCCCGCATCGTCCACCAGAATACGCATCAGCTCCGGGATCACCAGCGCCGGATGGGTGTCGTTGATCTGGATGATGTTCTTCTCGTGGAAGTTTTTCAGGGTGCCGTAGGTCTGGATGTGCTGCCGGGTAATGGACTGCATGGTGGCCGAAACGAAGAAATACTGCTGCTTCAGCCGCAGGGACTTGCCCTCATAGTGGTTGTCCTCCGGATACAGCACCTTGGAGATGACGTCCGCCATGGCCCGCTCCTCTCCGGCCCGCAGGTACTGCCCCTCGCTGAACAGCTTCATGTCGATGGGCTTGGGACTCTTGGCGTCCCACAGCCGCAGGGTGTTCACCTGCTGGGTGTCGTACCCGGCGATCTCCATGTCGCACGGCACCGCCAGCACACGGGTATAGTCCTCATGCACCACCATCAGGTGGCCGTTGTCCCACCGGGTGCGGACCTTGCCGCCGAAGTGGACCTCCTCCGTCTCCTGCGGCTTGGGCATGAGCCACGCATCGCCCAGATTCTTCCAGTCGTCGGGCAGCTCCACCTGCTGGCCGTCCACGATCTTCTGCTTGAAGATACCCAGCTCGTAGCAGATGGAGTAGCCGGTGGCGGGGATCTCCAGTGTGGTCATGCTGTCCAGATAGCAGGCCGCCAGACGGCCCAGACCGCCGTTGCCCAGACCGGCATCCGGCTCCATGTCGAAGATGTCCGCCGCCTTGAAGCCCAGTGCCTCCACGGCCCCTGTCAGCGGCTCCAGCAGCTCCAGATTGTAGGCGTTCTTCATCAGGCTGCGTCCCATGAGAAACTCCATGGACATATAGTGGACCTTCCGCTTCTCCTGACTGTCCACCTCCTCACGGGTACGCACCCCCCGCTCGGCCATGATATCCCGCAGCACCAGAGCGCAGGCCTTCATGATCTCTCCGTCGGTGGCCTGCTTCTCCGTGCAGCCGTAGTTCAGCCGCAGCTTCTGCACGATGGCCTCCTGCAATGTTTCCTTCGTATAAGTCATAGATATCCTCCTGTATTGCATCCGGGGCTTACCGCCCCAGCAGCTTTCCATAAATATTCCGGTAGGCCCCGGCGCTGCGATCCCAGCTGAAATCGCCCTCCATGCCCCGCCGCCGCACCATGCGGAAGCCCTCTGCATCGCCGTGGTACAGGCCCACCGCCTGCCCGATGGTGTCCAGCATGGCCCCGGCGTCGTAGGCGGCAAAGACATAGCCGTTGCCGTCGGGCTGCCCCACCTGACAGGACCGGACGGTGTCGTTGAGACCGCCGGTCTGCCGGACGATGGGTACAGCACCATAGCGCATGGCGATCATCTGCGACAGGCCGCAAGGCTCGCTCTTAGAGGGCATCAGAAACAGGTCGCTGCCGGCATAGATGCGGCGGGACAGGCCTTCGTTGTAGCCGATCCAGGCGCACAGCCGTCCCGGATAGCGGTTCTGAGCGTGGCGGAAGAAATTCTCATATCCACCGTCACCGCTGCCCAGCACCACCAGCTGACAGCCGGTGGCCATGATGCCATCCAGCGCCTGACACACCAGATCCACGCCCTTGTGTCCCACCAGCCGGGTCACCATAGAGAGGACCGGTGTCCCCTCCTCCTGAGCAAGGCCCAACTCCTGCTGAAGTGCCGCCTTGCATAAGGTCTTCCCCTCCGACTCCGCCGCCGTGTATCGGGCGGGCAGATCGGGGTCGCACTCCGGGTCATAGCTCACCATATCGATGCCGTTGAGCACGCCGGAGAATTTCCACTGGATGCTGCGCACCACGCTGTCCAGTCCGGCGGCATAGGCGCTCTCCCGCAGCTGGGTGGCGTAGGTGGGGCTGACGGTGGTCACGGCGTCCGCCGTCACCATGGCCCCCTTCATGAGGTTCACGCACCCATCCATCTGTAGAACGCCGCTCTCGTACCAGTCTCCCCGGTTCAGGCCGAAAAGATCCTCCACCGTGTCGGCGCCGTACTTGCCCTGATACTCGATGTTGTGAATGGTGAACACGGTGGAAACGTTTTCAGCCACAGTTTTCAAGTAAATCGGCACCAGTGCAGTCTGCCAGTCGTTGCAGTGGATCACCTCCGGCCGCCACTCCAGCATGGGAAGCACCGACACCACCGCCTTGGAAAAGAAGGCAAACCGCTCTCCGTCGTCCATCTGGCCATACAGCGCCCCACGGCGGAAGTACCGCTCGTTATCCAGAAAATACCAGACGACGCCCCGATACTCCAGAGAGAACAGGCCGCAGTACTCATGCCGCCACGCCAGGTCCACATAGGTATAGCCGTGCCAGCGCATTTTCTCTCTCCATGCGTCCGAAACTTGCCCGTACAGCGGCAGGATCACCGCCGCACGATCCCCACCGGCAGCCACCGCCGGCGGGAGACTTCCCAGCACATCCGCAAGACCTCCGGTCTTGCAGAAGGGAGCCGCCTCGCTGGTCACATATAAGATATCCATGCCGTTACCTCCTTGTGTCCCCTCCCCGCAGCCTGCGGGGAGGGACGTGATTCGTTTATACGGTGGCGTTGCGGGCCACCACCACAGGATAGCTCTCGTCTCCAATGAGGGTGCGTCCCTCCCGGATGGTCACAGCCTTGTCGGCAATGACGCAGCGCAGGGTGGCATCCTTTTTCACCACCGTGCCCTTAAAGAGCACGCAGTTCTCCACCTGCGCTCCCTTCTCTACCCGGACACCCCGAAACAGAATGCAGTTTTTCACGCTGCCCTGAATATCGCAGCCATCGGCAATGAGGGAGTTCTCGCACACCCCGGCAGGGTCCAGATACGCCGGAGGCGCATCGTTCTCCTTGGCCAGAATGGGTCGCCGGGGATCGAACAGCAGCCGCCGCTGCGCCGGATCCAGCAGCTCCATGCTGCGGCGGTAGTAGGTCTGTACCGTATCGATGCGGGCGGCATACCCCTGCCACACATAGGCGTGCAGATGCAGCCGATCCTTCTGATCCTGTAAAATGTGGTGGCGGAAGCTGTACCGGTTGTGGGCCATGCCCTCCTCCCCCAGCTGCACCCGCAGCTCCCGCCGCAGGATGCACACGTTCAGGCAGCGGTAACCCGCCGGGGTGTGGACGTCGTAGGCCACATCCACGATGCGGCCCTGTTCATCCATCTCCAGATAGGTATCGCTGGGGTCGCCGGGCTCCGCCGTACAAACCTCCGTCAGGTCGGCCCCGGAGGCGATGTGCTCCTGCAATACCTGCTCCAGCGGCAGATTGATGACCAGATCGCTGTCCGCCAGCACCACATACTCCTGTCTGATCTCCCGTAGGTACTCCAGCACGCAGCCCAGCGCCTCCACCTTCCCCCGGAAGCGTCCGGCGGAGGTGCGGCTCTCGGCATAGGCGAAGGCCGGCAGCAGCGTCAGCCCGCCCCGATTGCGGCTCAGATCCCAGCTGCGGCCGTTGCCCAGATGGTCCAGCATACTCTGGCACTTGCCGTGCATGATGACGCCCACATCGTGGATCCCGGCGTTGACCATACTGGAGAGCATAAAGTCCACCACCCGGTAGTTGCCGCCGAAGGGCATGGAACCGGGGATGCGGTGGGCGATCAGATCCCCCAGCCCCGTGGGCTTTCCGTAAGAAAAGATGATGCCGTGCATGGTGTGGTTCATGCCTTCACCTCCCCGTGATGCCGGTCCAGCAGAGTCTTGGCGGAGACGATCTCCCCGTCCCCTATCACGGTACCGGGTCCCAGCACCGCCACGCCCCAGTCATCCGGATCCTGTGCCGTCTCCGGCGGAGCGCCCACCTGAGCGTCCCTGCCGATGCGGCAGTTCTCACCCACGATGGCGTACTGCACCACGGCTCCCGACTCCACCACGGCGCCGGGCATCAGCACGGAGTAAGAGACGACGGCCCCCTCCCCCACCTGGGTGTTGTAGCTGAGGACGCTGTTCTTCACCTCGCCCAGCACCTCGCAGCCCTTGGCCACGACGCTGTTGCCGATGTCCGCCTTGGATCCCACATAGGCCGGGGGACAGGAGGGCGTGCGGCTGTAAATGGGCCACCGGCGATCCAGCAGGTTCAGTCCGGAGCCGGGACTCAGCATATCCATGTTGGCGTCCCACAGGGACACCAGCGTCCCCACGTCCTTCCAGTAGCCGTCAAAGCGCCATGCGGTCATCCGCTCCCCCGCCGCCAGCATGGCGGGGATGATGTTCTTGCCGAAGTCGTTTTCCGAGGTGGGGTCCGCCTCGTCGGCCACCAGATACTCCCGCAGCTTGCTCCATGTGAAGATATAAATACCCATCGACGCCAGATTGCTCTTGGGCTCCTTGGGCTTTTCGGCAAACTCCGTGATGCGGTCCTCCCCGTCCACCGACATGCTACCGAAGCGGCTGGCCTCCGCCCACGGCACCTCCATCACGGCGATGGTGCAGGCAGCCCCGGTCTCCTTGTGGCGGCGCAGCATCACGGCATAGTCCATCTTATAGATGTGGTCGCCGGATAGCACCGCCACATACTCCGGATCGTACAGATCCACGAAGCCGATGTTTTGATAGATGGCGTTGGCCGTCCCCTTGTACCAGCTGGCGCCGGTGGCGCTCTGGTAGGGCGGCAGGATGTGAACGCCGCCGTCCAGCCGGTCCAGCTCCCACGGCTGACCATTGCCGATGTAGCTGTTGAGCTCCAGCGGCCGGTACTGGGTCAGCACGCCCACGGTGTCGATACCGGAGTTGGCGCAGTTGGACAGGGGAAAATCAATGATGCGGAACTTCCCGCCAAAGGGTACCGCAGGCTTTGCCATGTCGCCGGTAAGCACATACAGCCGGCTCCCCTGTCCGCCGGCCAGAAGCATGGCGACACATTCTTTTTTCATGTCCGTCCCTCCGTTCCGTTTTTCGGTTCTGCGGGCCGCCTGGACCGGCCCTTGAGGATCACCCCGCCCAGCGGCGGGATCCTGATCCTCAGGGACCTTTCCCGCCCGTGGGAGGGAACGTCCTCCACGGTCAGCAGCCCCTCATTGCACACACCGGAGCCGCCCCACTGGAGGCTGTCGGTATTGAACACCTCTTCATAATACCGCTTGCCCCCCGGCACGCCGAAGCGGTAGTCCTCCCACGCCTCCGGGGAGAAATTCACCGCACAGACCAGCTCATGGCCCGCCCGATCCCGCCGCAGGAACACGATGACGTTGCTGTGGTTGTCATCGGCCACCAGCCACTCGAAGCCATTCCAGTCGCTGTCGTTCTCCCACAGGGGCCGGTTTTTCCGATAAAAGCGGTTCAGTTCCCGGATACATTCATGAGTCCGGCGGCAGTCCTCCTGCTCCAGCAGATACCAGTCCAGCTGTCCGGCGAAATCCCACTCGTGCCATTGGGCCAGTTCCGTTCCCATGAAGGTCAGCTTCTTGCCGGGGTGCGCCAGCAGGTACAGGTAAAAGCCCCGCACCCCCGCCAGCTGCCGCCAGTCGTCGCCGGGCATCTTCCCCCGGAGGGAGCCCTTCATGTGAACCACCTCGTCGTGGGACACCGGCAGCACGAACCGCTCCGAGAAGGCGTACACCATGGAGAAGGTCACATCCTTGTGGTGGTACTGGCGGAACCACGGATCCATTTTCAGATAGTGGCAGATGTCGTTCATCCACCCCATGTTCCACTTAAGGTCGAAGCCCAGACCTCCCTCCTCTACGGGCCATGTGACCTTGGGCCACGCCGTGGACTCCTCCGCCGCCGTCAGGGCCGGCGGATCCATGGCGGCGGCCATCCGATTCAGATCCTGCAAAAAGGAGATGGCCTCCAGATTCTCGTGGCCGCCGTAGACGTTGGGCCGCCACTCCTGCCGGTCATAGTCCAGATACAGCATAGAAGCCACGGCATCCACCCGCAGGCCGTCCATGTGGTACTCCCGCAGCCACCACGCCGCCGAGGACAGCAGGAAGCTCCGCACCTCGCCCCGGCCGAAGTCAAAGACCCGTGTCCCCCATCCGGCGTGCTCCCGCTTCAGAGGGTCGCCGTACTCATACAGGCAGGTGCCGTCGAAATCGATGAGCCCGTGCTCATCCTTGCAGAAGTGGGCCGGCACCCAGTCCAGGATCACGGCGATCCCGGCCCGATGCATCCGATCCACGAAATATTTCAGATCCTCCGGGGTGCCGTAGCGGGCGGTGGGTGCAAAATACCCCACACACTGATACCCCCACGAGTCATCCAGCGGATACTCCGTCACCGGCAGCAGCTCCACGGCGTGATAGCCCATGTCCCGCACATAGGGGGCCAACCGGTCCGCCAGCTGCCGATAGGTGAGAAAGCTGCCGTCCTCCTGCCGCTGCCAGGAGCCGGGATGCACCTCGTAGATGTTGAGTGGCCCCTCCCACAGAGGCTCCCGGCGGCGCTTTTCCCGCCATGCCGCATCCCGCCACGGATAGGGTGCCATCTCCCACAGACGGCTGGCGTTCGCCGGACGCAGCTGGCTGTAAACGCCGTAGGGATCCGCCTTCCAGCGGGTGCGCCCCTCGGCGCCCTCCACCACATATTTATAGGACTGCCCCACTTGGGCCTGCGGCACCGTGGTCTCCCAGATGCCCTCCGGCCAGCGGTTCATGGCAAGGCCCTGCCAGTCGCTGAAGTCCCCCGCCACCCGGACGCTCCGAGCATTGGGGGCATAGACCCGGAAGCACCAGCCCTCCGCCGTGCGGTGTGCGCCCAGCAGAGACTGCGCCTCCTGCCAGCTGCCCTCGAAAAACCGTTTCAGACCGCCTTCCATGCTCTCCCCTCCGTCTCCGGGGCAGGCGCAAACTCCCCTACCCCACCTTTGTGGGCTTATTTTACTCCAATCCCCTCCCCCCGTCAAGCGCCGGTGGCCGTCAAGACACCATTTCTACGAATCCCACAACGAAAAAGCGCACGGGCTATTCCGTGCGCTTTTTTAGCCCTTTCCGCAGCTTATGAAAGCCCCTTCCAACCATCCGATGCGTTCTTGCGGCGGCCGCCCGGATATGCTATACTCTCCTTATCACCGATATACATCTCCACCATGAAAGGAGCCCTCCATGCTGACCATCCGCAGAGCCGCTGCCGCCGATCAGCCGCAGCTTATGGCCATCTATCGCACGGCGCAGGAATATATGCTGCAAACCGGAAATCCCACCCAGTGGGGCCGCTCCTATCCGTCGCCGGAGCTGATCCGCTCCGATATCGCTCAGGGCATCTGCCGGGTCCTTAGCGATGAAGCCGGGATACATGGGGTGTTTGCGCTGCTGGATACCCCCGATCCCACCTATTCCCGGATAGAGGGTGCCTGGCGGAACGACGCCCCCTACCTCACCATCCACCGTCTGGCCGGGGACGGCCGGACACACGGTCTCTTCCGCTGTGCTGCGGACTACTGCAAGGCCATTTCCCGGAATGTCCGAGCGGATACCCACGCCGACAACCGCACCATGCAGCATTTGCTGGAAGAGAACGGCTTCCTCCCCTGCGGCACGATCCATGTGCGGGACGGAACGCCCCGGCTGGCATACCATTGGACGGCAGACCGCCCGTGACCTGTACGCCATCCACCGCCTTGCGGCCCCAGCACTCCCCCATACAGCACGCAAAAAGGCCCGGCGCATCATGCGCCGGGCCTTCTCATCACTGTTTCTGCTGCAGGTCAGCCGCTTACTCCTGATCCTCATCTTCGGCGTCCGCCAGATCGCTCAGGTCGAACTCCAGCTTCTCGCCGCAGTTGGGGCAGCGGATCTCGCCGCTCTCCAGCGTGTCCTCATCGAACACGATCTCCTCCTCGCAGACGGGGCAGGTGGTCTCGAAGTACTCCTCGTCGTCATCCTCGTCCTCGTCATACTCGTCGTCATCGTCCTCCAGCTCGTAGAGGGCCTCCTCCACCTCGCACAGGTCGTCGCTGACGGCGTCCAGACCGTCCTCCACGTCGCACAGCTCGTCCTCCAGATCCTCGAACTTCCCGGACATATCGTCCAGCACGTCGATGATGGCGGCAATGAGCTTGCCCTCCTTGGACTCGGTGTCCAGAGCCAGCCCCTCGGCCAGACCCTTCAGATACGCTACCTTCTCAGAAATCTCCATGTTTGTTCTCCTTTCTAAGTACGGTGGTCCTTTCCTTACTTGGCCCGGCCGATGTACTCGCCGGTACGGGTGTCGATACTGATCTTATCACCGATGTTGATGAACAGGGGCACCTTCACCTCAGCGCCGGTCTCCACGGTGGCGGGCTTGAGTGTGTTGGTGGCGGTGTTGCCGGCCAGACCGGGCTCGGTCTCGGTGACCTCCAGATCCATGAAGTTGGGACACTCCAGGCCAAAGACGCTGCCCTTGTAGCTCAGCACCTTGCAGACGGTGTTCTCGGTGACGAAGCGGAAGGCATCGCCCAGAATGTCCTTGTTCAGGGGAACCATGTCATAGGTCTCCTGATCCATGAAGTAGTACAGGTCGCCGTCGTTGTAGCTGTAAGCCATGTCCTTGCGCTCCACGAAGGCCTCCTCGAACTTAGCAGTAGGGTTGAAGGAAGTCTCGGTGACAGCGCCGGTCACCACGTTCTTCATCTTGGTGCGGACGAAGGCAGCGCCCTTGCCGGGCTTGACGTGCTGGAACTCCACGACCGTCATGATCTTGCCCTCGTACTCGAAGGTCTTGCCGTTTCTGAAATCACCGGCGGTAATAGTTGCCATAGTTGTATCCTCCCATATTATGAGAAAATCTCCTTCTGTGGGAGCATTTCCTCGGATTCATGAATTAGCACAGCAGTTATATTTTACATGATATGTCCCGTTTTGGCAAGGGCTTTGCCATATTTTTTCCCGCTTTCCGGGGAAATTATGTGTGCCGGCGGCGGCAGACGGCCTTAAAGGGCGCCTGCAAGGCGTGGAGCACCCGGTTCCATGCGCCCTTCGGCCCTCCGGCAGGCTCCACCATCAGAGCCAGTACCCCCGCCAGATTGGCCCCCAGCATATCCGTCAGCAGCTTATCCCCCATCATGGCCGTCTCGGCGGCGGTGGCCCCGGCCTGCTCCATGGCCCGGTGAAAGCCTGTGGTCCGGGGCTTCTGTGCATGACCCACATAGGGGATGCCCAGCTCCCGGCAAAAGGTCTCCACCCGGTGGGAGGAGCGGTTGTTGGACAGGATCATCACCTGCACCCCACCTTCCTCCATGCGGCGCAGCCACTCCCTTACCCGGTCGTCCGGGTGAGGGACGTACTTAGGAGCCAGCGTATAGTCCAGATCGCTCAGCAGCAGACGGATACCCCGCTGCCGCAGATACTCCGGGGTGATCTCCTCATAGGTTTCAAACAGCCGGTCCGGCACCAGTGATACTCGCATACATCCGCTCCTGCCTACATAGTCTGCCTATGGCATCCACGGGCAGAGGAGAACGCTTCCGCATCATTCCGGGCCTCCTCTCTGCCTGTCAGCGCTATCATACCATGAAATCCGCCGGATGACAAGGGGGACTGAACATGACGCTGTATCTCACCGCCGCACCGGACCGGCTGGCGCAGGCCAGAGCCGCCACGGCCCAGCTGGCCCATGCGGCCTACCGCATCGGGCTGGGCTCCCAGCTGCTGGCAGCGCCCCTCCCGGCGGCGCTGCGGGGTGGCCTGATGGTGGTATCTGACCGGCAGGCCCCGGCAGTGGAGCAGCCGGAGCCACTGGCCCGTCAGCTGGTGCGGGTGTGTCTGCGGCGGGGCTTTTCCGGGGTGGTGCTGGATCTGGAGGAGCTGCCGGAGGGCCGGTGGGCGGAGGATCGGGCGGCCCTGATCCGGCAGCTGGCGCCGCTGCTTGGGGCCTACGTTATTGTTATGTATTTGACGGAGATCTACTCCGCTGCCTCGCCGGAGACGGTAGTACTGCTGTGTACCGCCCTCTCTGGCGGTAGCCTGCAGGGTCGTCTGGAGGAGACCTGCGCCGCCTACGGCGCTCAGCGGCTGGCGCTGGATCTGGAGCGGCTGATGATGGACTTCCCCCTGCCCTGCCCCAGCGGCGAGGGGATACGGCTGAGCCGGGAGGAGCTGGCCATACGGATGCAGGGGCGGTCCGTGTTCTACGCCGAGGATCTGTGCGCCCGGTACTTCACCTATCGCCGGGGCGGCCAGACGCACTTCGTTCTCTTTGACGATGCCGGGACACTGAGGCGGAAAATAGAGATGGGGCAAGCGCTGGGCATCCGGGAGGGCTTCGTGATGCTGCCGGAGGTGGAGGATCTCACGGGATCTCTCTTCACCGGGGAAGGCTGACGATTTGGGGCACTGGCGGACAGCTTCTGCCCGAAAGCCGTACCTCCGCCGCGTCCGACAGACGAAGAAAATTTGTCCAGCTGGACGCACTGGACAAGGAGAAATTCTCATCGAGGAAATTGGGACTGAGAAATTTTAAGCAGAAAAAATTTTCCGATAAAATTATACAGAGAAAAATTTTCTGTCTCTTTTTATGCCGCTGCATTTTCGAGTTAAAAAATCGAAGGCTGCAAAAAAATGCAGGAAGAAAAAACGAAGGTCTGAGCAGATGCTCAGACCTTCGCAGTGAGATCAATAATATCTCTTGTTTCTGTTCTTGCGGGCAGCCTCGGACTTCTTGCGGCGCTTCACGCTGGGGCTTTCGTAGCACTCTCTCTTACGCACCTCAGCCAGAACGCCAGCCTTCGCACAGCTTCTCTTGAAACGCTTCAGAGCGCTATCCAGGGACTCGCCTTCCTTGACGTGTACTTCGGACATCTATTTTTCCCTCCCTCCGATGCACCCGGCTATTTCCAGGGTGCTCTTTAAGAGCCACTATACATGACTTTAACAGGGGATATTATACCGGGAAGTATGGTACTTGTCAAGGCATTTTCAGAAAAAACGGCGGGAATTGCGAAAAAAGTCCCGCCTGTCGATACAGGCGGGACTTGCATTCAAAACGGTACTGATTTAGCCATTTATTGCAGTGCCGTCAATGGTCAGTTTACCGGTATTGCCGCGAACAAAGCGTCCGTACAGCTCGCTCTGACCGGCAGGAGTGTTCTTGCTGTCCTGTGTAAGGGTATTGCCGATAGAAACGGTACGGTTGATGGTGACCTGGCCAACATTGGCCGTACCCACCACTACGCCGACACGCCAGCTACCATCATCCGTGGAGTGCAGTTTGGTATTCGTCACCGTGCAGTTGGTGATGGAGTGATAGGTGGCGGGGTTTGCACCGGCGTGACCGATGATACCGCCCACAGAGCCTTTGGCCGTGATTTCGCAGTTGTCCACAGAGCATTTGGTGATGGTCACATAGGTATCCACCGGGCCGTTATCTGGGTTGTTATAGCCGGAGGACCAGCCCACAAGGCCACCCACACGAGCGCCAGCGGTGCTGGTGATGGTGGAATTGGTCAAATGGCAGTTGACCAATTCGATTTTCGGCATGGAATCCACATTGCAGATGAATGCACCGATGCCCTGCGTATTGGTGCTGTCGTTGATGGTCATCTTATCCAACGTCAGATCCTTGATCACGATACCGGAGGTACCGGCAAAACCGCCGGCGAACAGAGCGTTGTTCAGGCCGGAGATGGTATGGCCGTTGCCCTCCACCGTAATGACACCGGCGCCACGATAACCATCCACCGTAATGGGCGTCCAGGTCTCGCCCTCTGCCAGCGTGATATCCTGGTTGATGATGACCTTGTTGTCGCCGGAGCCTGCATCCGTGAGGGTGGTCAGTGCCGTTCTCAGCTCCTCAGCCGTTGCAACGGTAACGGTGGTGGGTACCTTTTCGGGATACTCGGCAGCGTTATCGTATCTGTTGTTGAAGCTGTCGCTCTCTACGGTGTCCTGCGTAGCCGTCACGGTGATGGTGATGTTCTTGAGCTCCTTGCCCATGTAATCATTGCCTGCGGTGGTAGCCATCGTACCGGTGAGGGTGATCAGACCGGTCGATGCCTTATCCGTACCCTTGGCGGTCAGGTGACCTTCCTGATTGATGTCAAAGGTAGCTCCATCCGCCGTCTTATAGGTAAAGGTGATGACCTTCAGCAGGCCAGAGTCACCCTCCAGACCGGTAACAACGATTTTGTACTTCAGGGCCAGATTGCCCTTGTTGACGATCTGGAAGGGGGTCAGCTCATAG
>ENA-UOJE01001895-UOJE01001895.1-human-gut-metagenome-genome-assembly--contig:-C23-NODE-1895-length-17331-cov-5.958729_pt1 | contig 17331 bp, 16 predicted proteins | sample MGYA00242341_ERZ723888 | MGnify/ENA metagenome assembly ERZ723888 | reverse complement strand
GCCGGTGCGGACGGCCTTTTGTTAGTAACACCATATTATAATAAATGTACACAGAACGGATTGAAAGCACATTTCAAAGCCGTTGCGGAAAGCGTAAACATTCCGATTATTCTTTACAATATTCCGGGACGTACCGGCGTGAAGATCGCACCGGAAACCGTAGTAGAATTGTGCAAGACAGTAGATAATATTGTAGGTGTAAAAGATGCGACAGGCGATCTTTCCGAAGTGGCAGACGTACTGAGCATGGCTGGCGGTTCCGTGGATCTGTATTCCGGAAACGACGACCAGATCATCCCGGTACTTTCTCTCGGCGGAAAAGGTGTGATCTCCGTGCTTTCTAATATTCTGCCACAGGAGACACATGATATGACAGCTGCATTCTTTGCCGGTGATACGAAAAAAGCAATGGATATGCAGTTGGGATATCTGGATCTGATCCATGCATTGTTTAGCGAGGTGAACCCAATTCCGGTCAAAAAGGCAATGAACCTGATGGGAATGGAAGTAGGACCACTTCGTATGCCATTGACCGAGATGGAAGAGGCGCATGCCAAAGTGCTTGCTGACGAGATGAAAAAAGCAGGGATTGAAGTAAAATAAAGACAACGGAAGGAAACGTACGACATGACAAGAATCATTATGAGCGGCTGTAATGGCGCTATGGGAACGACAATTACAAAAATTGTAAGTGAAGATGCAGAAGCAGAAATCGTAGCAGGAATTGACATTGTGGATGACGGTTCCAAGGATTACCCGGTATTTTCTTCCATCAAAGACTGTGATGTGGAAGCCGATGCCGTGATCGATTTTTCGACACCAAAGATTTTGGATGATCTTTTGGCATACTGTGAAGAAAAGAAAGTGCCGGTTGTATTGTGTACGACAGGGTATGACGAGGCACAGTTGGCAAAGATTGAAGAGGCATCGAAAAAGACAGCAGTGTTAAAATCTGCCAATATGTCACTGGGTATCAATACTTTGATGCGCCTTGTGCAGGAAGCTGCTAAGGTGCTGGCAGCAGAGGGATTTGATGTGGAGATCGTAGAGAAACATCATAACCAGAAACTGGATGCTCCATCGGGAACGGCACTTGCGCTTGCAGATGCTGTCAATGAGGCGATGGATAACCGGTATGAATATATTTTTGACCGTTCCCAGAGGAGAGAAAAACGAGGCAAAAAAGAACTCGGAATCAGCGCGGTGCGCGGCGGAACAATTGTTGGCGACCACGATGTGATCTTTGCCGGAACGGATGAAGTGGTAACATTTTCCCATACGGCATACAGTAAGGCAGTATTTGGAAAAGGTGCGGTTGCCGCAGCAAAATTTTTGAATGGAAAAGAGAGTGGCCGGTTTGATATGGCAGATGTCATCGGCTGATCGGATAGAGAGGAAAGACGAGAACGATGATTCCAATTGGTATCAGTGAAATCCTCAAAGCAGTGGACGGAACGCTGCTTTGGGGAGACGAAAATGGTGTTGTTACAAATGTGGTGACCGATTCACGAAAAGCCGGAAAAGGTTCATTGTTTGTGCCGATCGTGGGAGAACGGGTAGATGCCCATCGGTTTATCCCACAGGTGATGCAGGCAGGAGCCGGCGTGACATTTTCATCGCGAAAAGATGTTGCACCGGCGGCTTCGGGATGCTGTATTTATGTGGAAGACACCCTTGCGGCACTTCAAAAGGCAGCGGCGTATTATCGCAGCCGGTTTGATATTCCGGTTATCGGCGTGACGGGAAGTGTCGGAAAAACGACGACCAAAGAGATGATCAGCGCGGTATTGGAGAAAAAATACCGTGTTGTAAAGACGCAGGGAAATTGGAACAGCCAGATCGGGGTTGCCATGATGATGTTTGAATTGGAGCCGGAGACCGAACTTGCGATCTTTGAGATGGGAATGAGTCTTCCGGGCGAGATGGCACGATTGGTAGAAATTGCCAAACCACAGACGGCAGTAATGACCAATATCGGAGTGTCCCATATCGGAAATCTTGGCAGCCGTGAAAATATTGCCAAGGAGAAAGGACATATTGTCAAATATGTCGGAACTTCCCACGATGGCAAATTGTATATTTGCGGAAATGGCGACATGAAGCAGATTACCCGTGAAAATGTGCCATATTCATTGTGCGAGGCCAAATGTCCGATCTGTTATTATGGAACCGAAGCGGACTGCGAGGTGCGGGCGACGGATCTTACGGTAACTGAAACCGGACAGAAATTTGTTTATCACGGCAGACAGACAGGCAAAGTCGAATTGTCTGTGATGGGCGGCCACAATGTGAATAATGCCTTGGTTGCGATGGCTCTCGGGGAGCAGTTTGGTGTGGCGTTTGACGATGCCGTACAGGCGTTGAAAGAGTACCGCCCGTTTTCCATGCGTGGAGAACGAAAAGATGCCCATGGATATCATGTGATCGACGATACGTACAATGCCAGCCCGGACTCCATTAACAGCAATATCGAGGCCGTGTTTGATTATGCAAAGCCGGGACAGAAGATCGGGGTGCTGGGAGATGTTCTGGAACTCGGAGAACAGTCCGAAAAGCTGCATCGCGGGATCGGCAAATTTATTGTAAAAGAAGCGCAGAAGGGAAAAACATTGGATCTTGTGGTTACAGTGGGCGAAGGAGCTTCGTTCATCGCAAAACAAGTGGAAGAAACTTCGAATATTGCTGTAAAAATTTGTAAAAACAATGAAGAGGCCGCTGCGTTTGTAAAGGAATGTGCCAAAGAGGGCGACTGGATCTTGGTAAAAGGTTCCCGCGGAATGCACATGGATGAAGTAGTGCAAAAGGTTGTGATGTAATGTTTGCGGATATCATCGTAGATATCAGCGTCGAAGCGTTAGACAAAACGTACCAATATATAGTACCAAAGCGCCTGGAATCGGAGATTCGGATCGGAACTCCGGTTCAGGTGCCTTTTGGGCGGGGAAACCGCCTCTTGAAAGGATTTGTCATTCATTTGACAGAAAAAGCCGCATTTGATGTCTCACGAATGAAAGAGATCGTGAGCATCGCCACAAAGCAGATGCCGGTAGAAAGCGAACTCCTGCAGGTGGCAGGATTTATTAGAGAGCGTTATGGCTCGACGATGAATGAGGCGATCAAAACTGTAATTCCGATACGAAAAAAAGTGAAGTCAGTGGAAGAACACTGGCTTACTTTTGCTATGGAAAAGAATAAAGTAAAAGACATTCTGGGGGAATATAAACGAAGACGTTATGCTGCCAAGGTACGGCTGATCGAGGGAATGCTCGCCGAGGGAGATGTCATCAACCGGCGTACGGCGATCCAAAAATACAAGGCAAATAAAGCCGTGATCGATGGACTTGTAAAAGACGGGATTGTGCGCGTGAGCAAAGAGCGCATTTACCGGAAAGCGGTACAGGAACCGGCGCAGGGAAGACAGCTTCCACCAAAACTAAACGAAGAACAGCAGAAAATAGTGGAAGATTTTGTAAAAGAATATGGCGAAGGGATACGAAGAACCTATTTATTATATGGGATTACCGGAAGTGGAAAAACCGAAGTTTACATGCAGCTTCTCAGTGAAGTGCTGGCAGAGGGAAAACAGGCGATCGTTTTGATCCCGGAGATTGCCTTGACATTTCAGACCGTTTCACGGTTTCAAAAACGATTTCCGGGAAGAGTGTCTGTGTTGCATTCGCGGCTTTCTGAGGGCGAACGGGCAGACCAGATTGAAATGGCAAAAAATGGGGATATTGATATAATGATAGGACCGAGATCTGCTTTGTTTACGCCATTTGAGCGGCTTGGCATCATTATTATGGATGAAGAACATGAGACAAGTTATATCAGTGAAAGTTCGCCCCGGTATCACACCGATGAAGTGGCGGTATACCGGGCAAAACTGGCAGGGGCAAGTGTGGTTCTCGGCTCGGCGACGCCTTCGGTGAAGAGTTATCAGGCAGCAAAGGAAGGACGTTACAAAGAATACCGTTTGACGAAACGTGCCGGTAATGCGGCACTTCCAAACATAGATATCGTGGATCTGCGGGAAGAATTGAAAGCGAAAAACCGTTCTGTGTTCAGCCGCCTTTTGCAGCAGAAACTGCAAGAGTGCCTTGCAAAGGGCGAACAGGCGATGTTATTTATTAACCGCAGAGGGTATGCCGGTTTTGTTTCTTGTAGAAATTGCGGAAATGTGATACAATGTTCTCATTGTGATGTATCGATGACAGCACATAAAAATCATGTGGGCGATGTGGACACGCTGGTATGTCATTATTGCGGACATTCTGTCGCGATGCCGGAGAGGTGTCCGGAATGCGGTTCTCCCTATATCGCGACGTTTGGACTGGGGACACAGAAAGTCGAAGAGATGCTTCGCCATTTGATGCCGAAAGCACGAATTTTGCGAATGGATGCTGACACCACGACCGGAAAAAACGGACATGAGGGAATTTTGTCCGCCTTCCGCGAGGGAAAAGCAGATATTCTCATCGGAACCCAGATGATTGTAAAAGGGCATGATTTTCCGAATGTTACCTTGGTGGCTGCTCTTGCTGCTGATATGAGTATGTTTGAGCAGGATTATCAAAGCAGTGAGCGGACGTTTCAGCTTTTGCAGCAGGCAAGCGGAAGAGCCGGCCGCGGTGAAAAGCCGGGCGAAGTGATCATTCAGACGTACAAGCCGGAACATTATGTTATCGAGAGCATCCGAAAGCATGACGATACCATTTTCTATGACAATGAGCTGGCGTACCGCAGAATGCTCGGATATCCACCGTGTAAAGCGATGCTTCGCGTGATGATATCCGCAGAAAAAAAAGAGGAGTGCGAGGGAATCTTACAAAAAATGGCAGAATGGATCTCGCAGAGGTATGCCGGAAAAGTCAGCGTGTTAGGGCCATCCGCAGGTGGACTTCGAAAGCGGAAAGACCGTTTCCACTGGCAGCTGATGATCAAAGGAGCGGAGACGGAGATGCTTCTTGGAATCAAGGAAGAAATTACCGCATGGATGGAAAACAGACAACATTCATGTTATGTGCAGTATGAGTTAGATGGATAAGAAAGGACGAAAACTATGGCAATCAGAAACATACGAGTTATTGGCGACGAAATACTTACAAAAAAAGCCAAAGAAGTAAAAGAAATGACAGATAAGACAAGAGAGCTTGTGCAGGATATGCTGGATACGATGTATGAGGCAGACGGTGTCGGGCTGGCAGCACCTCAGGTAGGAATTCTGAAACGGATCGCCGTAATCGATATCAGTCAGGAGCAGGACTCTCCGATCATATTGATCAATCCGGTTATCACTCATACCGAAGGAGAGCAGCGCGGCAGCGAGGGATGCTTAAGTGTACCGGGAAAAGCCGGTATCGTGACAAGACCCAATATTGTGCGCGCAAAAGCTTATGATCTTGATATGAATGAATTTGAGATCGAGGGCGAAGAACTTCTTGCCCGTGCTTTGATCCATGAGATCGAGCATCTTGACGGACAGTTGTATGTCGATAAAGTAGAAGGCCAGCTTGTCGATGTGGACGAGGAAATGGAGGACTAAATGGATATTATTTTTATGGGAACCCCGGATTTTGCCGTGCCGGTGCTGGAGACGCTGACCGCATCGGAAAAACACACGGTAAAAGCCGTTGTTACGCAGCCGGATAAGGCGAGAGGACGCAGCGGAAAACTCATTTTTACACCAGTCAAAGAAGTGGCGGTAAAACATGGGATTCCGGTATATACGCCGCAAAAAGTCAAAGATCCGGAGTTTGTAGAGACGTTAAAACAGATTTCCTGCGACATTATCGTAGTCGTTGCTTTTGGACAGATTTTGTCAAAAGAAATTCTGGATTTTCCCAAATATGGATGCGTCAATGTGCATGCTTCCCTTTTGCCGAGATGGCGTGGGGCAGCGCCGATTCAATGGTCGATTCTGGAAGGTGATAAAAAGACCGGAGTCACGATCATGCAGATGGATGTCGGACTGGATACCGGAGATATGCTTGCCACACAAGAAGTGCCGCTGCTTGGTACAGAAACCGGCGAGAGCCTGTTTGATCAGCTTTCTACCCTCGGTGGACCATTGCTTCTGAAAACGCTGGAAGAGATTGAAAATGGTGAAGTAAAGCCGGTGAAGCAGAAAGACGAAGAGAGCACGTATGCCAAAATGCTCACGCGGGAGATGGGAGAACTGGATTTTCAGGAAGAGGCGGTTCGTCTCGAGCGTTATGTGCGTGGTTTGAATTCGTGGCCGAGTGCGTATACGCATTATCATGGAAAACTGCTCAAGATCTGGGAAGCTGACGTCGTGGACAATGACAGCGAAGGCAGACCTGGCGAGATCGTGGAACTGCAAAAAGACGGATTTTTGATCCAGACGGGAAAAGGCTGCCTGAAAGCACGGCAGGTTCAGCTGGAAGGAAAGAAACGGATGGCTGCCGGAGATTTTCTGCGTGGCATGCAGATGAAAGCGGGCGACCTGCTTGGCTGTGAAGAGTAATGGAGAAAATTTGTGAGAGATTATATATTTGATATCGTCTATGGAACATTGGAAGAAAAAAAGCATAGCGATGAATTGTTTCATGAGATTTGCCGGAAAGAAACCATGCATATGGCGAGGGACCGGCATTTCGTACAGAGAGAAGCATTGGGAACCATTGAACGGGCAATCGAGCTGGATGAATATCTGGGAGCGGTTTCCCATACGCCGGTAGCCAAGATGGATCCGGTCATCCGCACGATTCTGCGGATGGGAACTTATGAGTTGTTTTATATGGATAAGGTGCCGGATGCCGCCGCCTGCAACGAGATGGTTTTATTAACAAAAAGGAAGAAACTGGAAAAATATTCCGGGTTTGTCAATGGCGTGTTACGCAATCTGGCGCGAAAAGACAAAGAAAAACTGCGCGAAGAGATGGCGGCGAAAAAGCGGGATATTGTGGACAAATATTCGTTTTTGTACGCGGTGCCAAAAGAACTTTGTACGCTCTTATTGACCCAGTATGGGAAAAAGAGTACGAAGAAGATGCTGGCAGCGTTTCAGGAGACAAAACCGGTCTGTATCCGGGTACATACGAAAAATGCGTCGCCGGAAGAAGTAAGGAAAGAATTGGAAGAGGCAGGCATCGAAGTAAATGAGCTGCCGCATTTAAATGAGGGGTTCTGCCTTACACATGTCGAAAATGTGGAAACTCTTCCGGGATTTTCCGAAGGACATTTTACCGTACAGGATGAAAGTTCGATGCTTCCGGGAGTGATCTCCGGTATAAAGCCGGGAGACCGGGTACTTGATGTGTGCGCCAGCCCCGGGGGAAAGACATTTCATGCCGCTGATCTTTTGAAAGGGAAAGGACATATCTGTGCGAGAGATGTGTCCGAAAAGAAACTGATACGGATCCGGGAAAATGCAGTCAGACTGCACGAACCGGAAGTGGAGATAAAAGTCTGGGATGCCAGAAAAGAAGATCCGGAATGGAAAGAAATGGCAGATGTTATACTGGCGGATGTTCCGTGTTCCGGGATCGGAGTGATCGGGAAAAAGCCAGAGATACGCTATGATGCCGTTTCCCATATCGAAGAGCTTGTGCCGATTCAGAGAGAGATCCTGAACGGGATTCTGCTGGCATTGAAGCCGGGAGGTACATTGATCTACAGCACATGTACCGTCAGTCCGCAGGAAAATGAGGAAAATGTTGCCTATCTCGAAGAACATTTTCCGCTGAAACGAGAGAGTCTGGATGAATTTCTTCCGGAATCGCTTCGGAACAAGATGACAAAAGAGGGAATGCTTCAGATCCTGCCGGGTGTCAATGGCAGCGACGGTTTTTTTGTGGCACGACTCGTAAAGGAGAAATAGATGGAAAAGAAGGATTTGCGAAGTCTTACAATCGAAGAAATGACAGAACTTGCCGAAAGTATGGGGCAAAAGACGTTCCGCGGAAAACAGTTATTTGAATGGATCCATAAAAAACAGGTTGAAAATTTGGAAGAAATATCCAATCTTCCGAAAGCATTTTTGGAGCCATTGCAGGAAAACTACATGGTTTCCGGTGTGACACTTGTGAAAAAACAGATGTCAAAAGCCGGAGATACGGCAAAATACCTGTTTTCCCTAGCCGATGGCAATCTGATCGAGAGTGTGTGGATGAAATATCATCATGGCAACAGCGTGTGTATTTCTTCTCAGGTTGGATGCCGGATGGGATGTACTTTTTGTGCTTCCACGTTGACCGGGCTTACGAGAAGCCTGACTGCCGGCGAGATGCTTTCGCAGATTTATGAGATTCAGAAGGAGACCGGTGAGCGCGTATCCAATGTTATCGTTATGGGAATGGGCGAACCGCTTGATAATTATGACAATCTGATCCGATTTGTGAAACTGCTGTCGCATCCACAGGGGATTCAGATCAGTCAGAGAAGCATCACGGTGTCTACCTGTGGATTGGTCGACCGCATCCGTGATCTGATGAAAGAAAAATTACAGATCACATTGGCAATCAGTCTTCATGCACCGAATGACGAAATTCGACAAAAAACGATGCCAATCGCAAAAAAATATTCCATCGAAGAAATTTTTTCTGTCTGTCGTGAATATGTTGACTATACAGGTCGCAGAGTGACCTTTGAATATAGTATGATCGATGGTGTGAATGACGGAAAAGCCCATGCTTTGGAGCTTGCGAGAAGATGTAAAGGCTTGAACTGCCACATCAATCTCATTCCGCTCAACGAAGTAAAAGAGAGAAAATGCCACCGTTCGAAAGAAGAAAACATTAGAGATTTTAAATTAGTACTTGAAGAAAATCGAATAAATGTTACAATAAGAAGAGAGATGGGGAGCGATATAGATGCTGCCTGCGGTCAGTTACGTAATCAATTTATGAACCGGCCCACTTCTGAATAAGGAGGTTAGACTGTGCAAACATTTTCGTTAACAGATACGGGACGCATGAGAACTGCCAACCAGGACTACGTTTTCTGTCAGGATACGGAGATTGGAAGTTTCCCAAATCTGTTTATTGTGGCCGATGGTATGGGAGGTCATAATGCAGGTGATACCGCTTCACGAATGTGTGTGGAGGAAATTGTATCGCAGATAGAAAAGACTACAATGATCACCCAGATCGTGATCTTTGAGCAAGCTGTAGCAGCGGCGAATGAGAAAGTATATGAGGCGTCAAAAGAAGATACGTCTTTATATGGTATGGGAACGACGGTAGTTGCAGCGATGGTATTGGGAAAAACAGTTTATGTTGTCAATGTTGGAGATTCAAGATTGTATGTATGTAAAGAATCTTTGACACAGGTGACTGTAGACCACTCTCTGGTAGAAGAGATGGTGCAGTCCGGAAAACTACAAAAAGAAGAGATGCGTACGCATCCAAATAAGAATATTATCACACGGGCTCTTGGAACCAATCCGGAGGTCAAGGCAGACTGCTTTGAAATCGAAGTGGAAGAAGGGGACGTGCTTTTGTTGTGCTCCGACGGATTATCGAATATGATGGAAGATAAGACGATAGAAGCAATCATAAAGAAGAATCCGGAAGATATGGAACAGGCGGCGAGACAGCTGGTTGACGAGGCAAATAAGGCCGGCGGAAAAGATAATATCAGTGTCGTGCTTGTGAGAATTTAGAAGAGAGAATGGAGGCGTTATTTTGGTAAGTATAGGAACCATTATTGGTGATCGTTATGAAATACTTGAAAAAGTTGGCAGTGGTGGTATGGCTGATGTATTCCGTGCAAAATGCCACCGGTTAAACCGTTATGTTGCCATTAAGATATTAAAACAGGATTATAGTGAAGATACAAAATTTGTGACAAAATTCCGTGGAGAGGCACAGGCCATCGCCGGCATCTCTCATCCAAACATTGTAGGGATCTATGATGTCGGAGAAGAAAACGGTATGTATTATATCGTTATGGAACTTGTCGATGGAATCACATTGAAAAAATATATTGAAGAAAAGGGCAAATTGTCCGTAAAAGAGGCAGTAGGGATCGCACTTCAGATCGCCAACGGTCTGGAAGCAGCCCACAGCAATCATATCATTCACCGTGACATCAAACCGCAGAATATTCTGATCGCGCGAGACGGAACGGCGAAAGTGACAGATTTTGGAATTGCCAAGGCAGCAAGTTCCAATACGATCACAGCCAATGCGATGGGATCGGTGCATTATATTTCACCGGAACAGGCAAGAGGTGGTTACAGCGATGAAAAGAGTGATATTTATTCTCTTGGTGTGACGATGTATGAGATGCTCAGCGGAACTCTCCCATTCAATGGAGAAAGCGCCGTAGCGATCGCACTGGCACACATTCAGGAAGAAGCTGTGCCTCTGGCTGCATTGGATGCGACGATTCCAAAGGGAATCAGCAACATTGTAAATAAATGTATGCAGAAGAAGACGGAACTCCGTTACAGCTGTGTGGCAGATCTGATCGCAGATTTAAAAATGTTTCTGCAGGATCCGTCAGGAGATTACGGAGTGATCGGAAATCTTTATAAAAATGACGGAACGATATTTATGTCAAAAGATGATGTCAATACGCTCCGCGATGCTTCCCGCAAAGGAATGGGACCGGTTGAGCAGAAACCGGAGCCGCAGGAACCGGAAGAGCCGGAAGAACCGGAGAGCAATTCGGATGTCGATCCGAAACTGGAAAAAGCACTGGTATTTGGAAGTATCGGAGTAGCGATCATCATCGGACTTGTTATATTGTATATGGTTGGACGCGTCCTCGGTTTCTGGGGAAGTGCAAAACCAGAAAGTAATTCCGGCAGCTCATCCACTACCGCCAGTGAAACGGCAAAACCGGGTTCTGATACATCCGGTGATGAGATTACACTGGAAGATTATGCAAACAAGATTAAAGATTATGTTGAGACGGATTTGTCAAATTATGACATTACTTGTACCGTAACCGAAGAAGCTTCGGATGAAATTGAAAAAGGCTATGTCATCCGGACCAGTCCGGCAGCCGGTTCTACCGTGGCAAAAGGCGGTAAAGTAGAATTGATCGTCAGCAGCGGGGTAGAGCAGGTTTCCATCCCGGATACGACAGGCGATACGATTACAGATGCGTACCAGACGTTGAATGATAAAGGCTTTAAAGTAAAACAGGGTGAAGATGTTTACAGCTCCCAGGCAATCGGCAAAGTAGCTTATACGAAGCCGGCAGCCGGCAAAAAAGTAGATAAAGGTGCTACAATTACCATTTATCCAAGTAAGGGAGAAGAAACAAAATATGTAAAAGTGCCAAACCTTCTCGGTATGACAAGAAGTCAGGCAAAGAGTGCCCTTGAAAAAGCAGGCTTGAAATACGGTTCTGAGACAAAGAGCTATTCCAGCACGCAGAAAAACCGTGTTTGTGTCCAGAGCGTATCAAGCGGAAATGAGGTAGAAGAAGGAAGTACCGTTGATGTTACACTGAGCCTTGGACCGGAAAAAACGTACACATATGAAGGAAGCGTTACGATCGCCAATCCGTTTGAATATGAGACAGACAGCGGAATAATCAAAGTTATTCTGAAACAGGATGGAAATACGACGACGGTTCGTGAAGAACAGAAAACGTATTATGATTTCCCTTGGACATTGGATGGAATCAAAGGAAGCAGTGCAAATCAGGGAGAAATCACAGTTTACCGCGATGGACAGCAGGTTGCGACATACAATGTAACCTTTAAGAGGGTTTCAGATTAATGGAATTGACAGGAAAGATCATTAAGGGAATCGCCGGGTTTTACTATGTAAACTGTGAGGACGACGGTACTTTGCACACTTACGAATGTAAAGCCAAAGGCGGTTTCCGTAAAGATAAGATTAAGCCGCTTGTCGGGGATAATGTGCGGATTCAGGTTGTTTCAAAAGAGGAAAAAATTGGGAATATCGAAGAAGTTTTACCTCGGAAGAATCATTTGATACGGCCGGAAGTGGCAAATGTAGATCAGGCAGTTGTGTTATTTGCCATGGCTGACCCGATGCCAAATCTCAATCTGCTGGACCGTTTTTTGGTTATGATGGAACGACAGGGAGTCGAGACGGTGATCTGTTTTAATAAATCGGATATTGTGTCGGAAGAAGAGGCAGTTCGGCTGATGGGGATCTATGAAAAATGTGTCAATCAGGTGCTTTCCATCAGCACAAAGGAAAAGATCGGATTGTCTGATCTGCAGAAACTTCTGGAGGGAAAGACGACGGTATTAGCCGGACCTTCCGGTGTGGGAAAGTCAAGCACGCTCAATGAACTGTATCCGAAAGCAAAGATGGAAACCGGTTCGGTAAGTGAAAAAATCGGACGAGGACGGCATACAACGAGACATTCCGAATTGTTCTGTATCAATGCCTCCACGTACCTGTTTGATACACCGGGATTTAGTTCATTGAAGATTCCGGATATTACGAAAGAAGAATTAAAAGATTATTTTTCGGAATTTCATCCGTATGAGGGGCAATGCAGGTTTTTGGGGTGTACCCATACGCATGAACCGGATTGCAAAGTAAAAGAAGCATTGGAGAACGGGCAGATCAATTCGGTTCGTTATGAAAATTATCTTCAGATGTATGAGGAATTAAAAGAATGGGAAAAGAGAAAATACAACTAATGAAAATGGGGGAAGACTATGAATTATAAGTTATCAACTTCGATTTTGGCAGCTGATGTCGCGAGACTTGGAGAAGAACTCGACACCGTGATCAAAGCGGGAGCAGATTATATCCATATTGATATCATGGATGGAATGTTTGTAAATAATATTTCGTTTGGAATCCCCGTGATCGAAGGCATCCGTGGATGTACGGATACTTTTTTTGATGTGCATCTTATGGTGCAGGAACCGATTCGTTATGTGCGCGAGTTTGCCTATGCGGGATCCGATGGAATTACGGTACATGCTGAAGCCTGCGACAATCTGGAAGCGACGATTGATGAAATTATTAAAGCAGGGAAAAAGCCGGCAGTAGCAATTAAGCCGATGACAGATATTGATGGAATTTTACATATTCTTCCAAAAATATATATGGTTCTTATCATGACGGTAGAGCCTGGATACGGAGGACAGAAAATACGTAAGGATACCTTTGATAAGATCCGCCGTCTCCGCACCTACATTGATGAAAATAAATTGGATGTGGATATCGAAGTAGATGGTGGCGTGGATCTCAATAATATTTACGAAGTTATGGATGCCGGAGCCAATGTGATCGTAGCGGGAACCAAAGTGTTCCACGGCGATGTGGTGAAAAATGTACAGGCATTCCGGAAAGCAATGGAGTACGAAGAAAAAATAAGATAGCTTAACCGATGGGGGAGTGTTTGGGTTAATAATCATATCGGGAACTATATTACTACGCGCTTGTTTCTGTTTCAGCTGCATGTATTTTGAACCGGCACTGATCCTGCGAACAAGCGTTTTTTATTATATCATTATGTTGCTTTTAATTTGATGCAGATATTTTGTGTGAGAAGATACAAAAATATCTGCCGGAGGGTAAAATTGTAAAATGAGAAAGAACAGTTACAAATTTTTTCAAAACAAAGAATGTGAATATTTTCCCTGTCATAAGGTGGAATGTGTCGATAATTTTAACTGCCTGTTTTGTTACTGTCCGCTTTATCTGCAGAAGAACTGTATCGGGACACCGTCTTATTTTCTGGACCCGAAAGGACAGAAGATAAAAGATTGCAGTCAGTGTACTGTGGTACACCAGCCGGAGATGTACGAAAAGGTGTTAGAGCGGTTAGGCCAAAAAGAAGAAATATTATCGGTAAATATCGGGAATCTCCGCGAGGATATCTGGGAGCGGATGGCTCAGATTGCGTCGTGGGATAAGATGGATAAGGAAATGTACCGCGAACACAGAGCAAAGGCAATTCATAATATTGCAACGGTTTTGGAACAATATAAGTATCTGTACCGCGTGCCGGTGTTATTGCAGCCATTTTCTGCAGAATGTGTTCAGGATGGATATTTTGAATTTGGTGGACAGAAGATTCCCTGCCGGGTGCTTACAAAGATTGACCGAAGTCAGGTAGAGGGCGGCTATCTTTATACTTTTCATGCGCCGGACCGGAAAGTGGCAGAAGACGATGCTCTCCTGAAACAGTATTATTTTGAGATTTTTCAGATCGCCTGTCTTGACGTGATACGCGACTGGCTGCAGGGGTATCTTGGCAGAAAACATAGTGTGATGGAAGAGAGGTATTGCAGTCCGGCATTTGGACCGGGATTTTATGGCATGGAGATGGAAATGACGGAAACGCTTTTGGCGTTGATGAATGCCGAAAAAGCAGGCGTTTCATATGAAAATGGATCGATGCAGCCGGCGATGAGTGTGGCGGGCATCTATCTTGTGAGCAAAGAAGATGTGCTTCCGGTCTGCCGGGACTGTGAAGACTGTATCGGGCAGAAGAGTGGGTGCGAATTTTGCGGAAATTATACCCGATAAGGTATAGAACTGCGCATAAAGGTTATATTTATACCCAAAAGGGTATAAATATGAAAAAATACCTTGAAATTATACCCGTTTGGGTGTAATATTGCGGTATAAAGATGAGAAGAGGGACCGATATGAATAAAATTGCTCGTTTTGTAAAAGAAAATCGAAAGAAAGCAGGACTTACGCAGGAAGAATTTGCAATACGGTCCGGACTGGGACTTCGGTTTGTACGGGAATTAGAACAGGGAAAGGAAACACTTCGAATGGACAAGGTAAATGTGGCACTAGCCATGTTCGATATGGAGACTGTTCCGGGAAGAAAGGATGATGAATGATGGAAAATTCGTTTCGAACCGCATATGTTTATAAATGTAGTCAGCCGTAATTGGAAGATTGATACAGCAGACCGATTTGGATTATTGCTGGTTGCCTGCAAGGATGCGATTGGAAATGTTAGTGTACGGGGGGATAAAATATGAATTGTTTGTGCTGTGGAAAACCGTTGAGAACGAAGGAGGAAACCGGATGGCATAAGGCGTGCATCAAACATTTTTTTATGACAGAGACACTTCCGGAAATTGAGATAGATGAGCAGGCATTAACACAACTTGCAACGGAGACGATTCAAAAGGGTTATACCGTTCCCGGAGTGCAGAAAAAGTTGTCGTTGCACTTGTTTTCTCAGACGAAAAAGCCTAGATTAACATTGATCAATTATCCAAGTGGCTATATTTTGAAACCGCAGGTAGAGGAATTGTATTTGCGGTTACTTTTTTCTTTTGTAGTCGGAAATTCGGATATGCATCTTAAAAACTTTTCTCTTATAGAGACGGAGGAAGGAAGTGGGAAATACGTGCTTTCGCCGGCATATGATCTGCTCCCGGTTAATGTTATTATGCCGGAAGATAAAGAGCAGTTTGCGCTTGCCATGAATGGAAAAAAGATGAATTTACGGTGGAAAGATTTTATGGTTTTTGCCGATGAATGTGGCATCAGCCGTACATCTGCGGAGAAAATGATAGGATTACTTGTTAAGAAAAAAGAGACATTTATATCTATGTGCAGAGCGTCTTTTCTGCCGGAGTATATGCAGGAGAGACTTTGTGTACTTATAAACGAGAGGATAAAACTGTTTTAGGAGGTAATTTATGAAAGAATCCCGACCCGCATTGCGCAGTATGAGGACACACAGCCAAAACAGGCGGCAGTAAAAGAGGTGAATTCTGTACTTGCCGGAATTTTGCTCGTATTGGGGCTGATTTATTTTATCGGAACGCGGACCGGCAAAAAGAAAGTGATCGTTTCCGGCATTGTATTTGGCGTGCAGTCTGTCTACATGAAAGAGGATGGCTTAACCGGAATGTATTACAGAACAATACGCAGAGCCTTACCAATCCGCAGCTGAAAACCTTAATGCGTCAAGTGGCAGAAAAGTAAGGCGTGGCACCTTTGTTCTTTATGGACAAAGATGAGTAAATATGATATAATGAAGCATGCTGATGCATGCGCAGGTCATCAAGCTTCGCTGGGTGACCTGAAATAATATAGAGACTTGAAAATAAAGGCTTAGGTAAGAAAGGAAAGATAGAAAATGAAACTCGGAATCGTTGGACTTCCCAACGTGGGAAAAAGTACGTTATTTAATTCATTGACAAAGGCAGGAGCAGAATCGGCAAACTATCCGTTTTGTACGATTGATCCGAATGTAGGTGTCGTACCGGTGCCGGATGAGAGACTGGATGTGCTGGCAGAGATGAATCATTCTGCGAAAGTGGTGCCGGCTGTCATTGAATTTGTAGATATTGCAGGTTTGGTAAAAGGAGCTTCCAAAGGCGAAGGACTTGGCAACCAGTTTTTGTCAAATATCCGTGAGGTAGATGCTATCGTGCATGTGGTACGCTGTTTTGAAGATACCAATATCGTGCATGTAGATGGAAGCATTGATCCGCTTCGTGATATCGAGACGATCAATCTGGAATTGATCTTTTCGGATATTGAAATTCTGGAGCGCCGTCTGGCAAAAAGCATCAAGGCGGCAAGAGCCGATAAAAAGCTGGCAGCAGAAGTCGATATGCTGGAGCGGTTAAAAGCATTTTTGGAAGAAGGACATCTTGCGAAGAATTTTGAACTGCAGAACGAAGAGGAAGAAGAATGGTTTAAAGAGTACAATCTTCTTACGGCAAAACCGGTTATCTATGCGGCAAATGTTGCCGAAGACGATCTTGCAGATGATGGTGCCACAAACGAACATGTGGCGAAAGTCCGTCAGTTTGCCGCAGATGAAAACTCAGAAGTATTTGTGATCTGCGCGCAGATCGAGCAGGAGATTGCAGAACTGGATGACGAAGAAAAGAAGATGTTTTTGGAAGATCTTGGAATTGCAGAATCCGGATTGGAAAAACTGATCAAGGCTAGTTATAAACTGCTTGGACTTATCAGTTATATCACGAGTGGAGAGATGGAAACCAAAGCATGGACGATTACAAAAGGAACCAAAGCTCCACAGGCAGCCGGAAAGATACATACGGATTTCGAGCGCGGATTTATTCGTGCAGAAGTTGTCAGTTATGATCATCTGGTGGAAAATAATGGTTATAATGGAGCAAAAGAAAAAGGGCTTGTCCGTTCCGAAGGAAAAGAGTATGTCGTGCAGGACGGCGATGTCGTGCTGTTCCGTTTTAACGTATAATGAAGCAGGTAATCCCAGAAGATTCCTTGGAGTTTTCTGGGATTTGTAAGTATAGTGCGGAACAATATCCGCAGAAAGGATAGAGTATGAATTCAGCAGAAATTGCATTCCCTAATATAGGATTCTACATTCCACATCTTCCGAAAGGAATTACCATCGGGGGATTTACGATCGCATTTTTCGGAATGATCATTGCGGCAGGAATGTTGT
>ENA-UOJE01001894-UOJE01001894.1-human-gut-metagenome-genome-assembly--contig:-C23-NODE-1894-length-17342-cov-6.564644_pt1 | contig 17342 bp, 13 predicted proteins | sample MGYA00242341_ERZ723888 | MGnify/ENA metagenome assembly ERZ723888 | reverse complement strand
TCAGAATATTTGAGATCTGCTCCGATTTTAAAAGCAGTCTTCTCTCACGGCTGTTTCCCCACTCCATGATCTGTGCACATGCTCCTGCCGCAATTGCAGAAGCTGCACTCGTTCCCGTCAGTGTCACATAATTTCCAAGCCTTCCTATCGCCTGCACGCCCACAGCCGGAGCCACAAAATCCGGTTTTACAACCGACGCAATGGTATTCCCCCTCCCGGAATCCAGATATAAAATACCACTCTTTTGATCCATTCCACCCACCCCAATCGGAATTTTTGCCGAAGACGGCACGGTAAGTGTCACATCCGGATCCGGACGCAAAAACACCACGTCTTTTTCTAACATTCCACTCATTGGCAGCCAGATATGAAATTGTCCTGTGATCGTGGTACTCGGATTAACATACAGCGTCCAGATCCCTGCCGCCGGGTTTTCAAACCGGATAAACACCAGCTGATCCCCCCGCGTGCGTCCCACCTGTGCATAATCAATTTCCACTCTTGTCCCTTCAAATATAAATTCCTGTTCCTGATGCGAATTTCCGGGCACATTCTGCGCCGGCATAAGAGTGCCTCCCGGCGAACGCACCGCCACCACAAACAATTCCGGTGCACTGGCCCACAACTCAAGATAAAATCCCCGCATCCGCTGTTCCACATTCACCTCTACCGCAACCATTGAATTTCCATCACTTTTCCCGTAAAAATGATGTCTGGCATTCGCCTCATTTCCGGTTGCCACAACCGCACACCGGCGCCATCTGCCCGCAATATCATCAAGAAGTTCCGAAAGATTGCTGCCACCGGAATGGCTTCCGTTGTTTGTCCCGAGACCAAGGCACAGAATAAGGGGCCGCCCCAGTTTTCTGGCAGTCTCTTCGAGATATTCAATTGCCGCCATAATGTCATTTTCCTGATAGGCAGGCATCTCTTGCGGAATATAAAAAAAGTCTTTCAGATATGGTTTTGCCGGTTTTAACTTTACAACCAGAAGTTCCGCATAAGGAGCCGCCCCAGTAAAACCAGCCTGCAGATCTTCACTTCCGCAGGCAATACTTGCCAGCATGGTTCCGTGCCCATCTTCATCCGTCACTGGAACCAGTTCCCGCGGATGTTCCTGTTCCAGTGCCTCATTGATCTCTTTTTGTGTATATTCCGTTCCGTACAAAAATCCCTGAGGGGTATTTTTCTCCCCCGTCGGAATACTCTGATCCCAGATTGAGCGGATTCTTGTACTTCCATCGGCATTCCGGAAACAGGGCAGTTCATAGGAAATTCCCGTATCAACAAATCCAATAAAAATACCCTGTCCCCGAAGGGACAGGGCTGGCTGATTCTGCAGCTGCAGGATACCGGTTGTCTCCAGTGCAAGCGTATCCAGCAGTCCGAAACATTTTGGGATAATCGAATATCCGTATGTCTTAATGCTCAGCTGCGGCACCTCGTCCCGGTCAAAATATTCTGCCACAAATTTTTCACCGATATTTTGTATACATTCTGCCCGGTCGTCAGAAATCTCCAAAGACTCTCTGGCAATCAGGATATCGTAGGTATTGTTGGAGCGGATAAATGCATCACAATTTCTATCCATAAGAAGCTCCCACACTTCTTTTCCGTAACTATATGCACAAAACTTTCAGAATAGAACTTATTCTTTTACACATGCCACGCCATACGGTTCCAGTGTAAGAATTCCCTTGATCACCTCTCCCGTCAGAAGATCAATTCCCTCTACCCCGGAAACAATCTGCGGTCCGGTCGTATCATTCAGATAAAATACATACCGCATACCATCCGCTTCGCGTGTGTGACGTTCCACGCCATATGGAAGTTTATACATCGAAACTCCCGCTTTTTTCAGTGTACGCGCATACAGGTGCTGCATGGAAGCATCATCCAGCCGGGCCGCGATATACATGGCACTGCCGTTTTGACATGTGCGCTCCGTCACTGCTGCCATTCCTTTGTAATAATCCTGTTCATAGGTACCAAGCACGTTTGTGCCATCTGCCACACGCAGAACTTCCGCATAATCCCGTACTTCCCCTTCCGGCATTTCGGCAAAATGTACGCAGTTGCGGTCGGACGGATACAGTGTATCAATTTCCTCACTGATCACGCCAAAGAGATCCTTTAATCCGTCTCCCGGAAATCCGCCCAGATAATTGAGCTGGTTTTCATCCACATATCCAGTCACATAGGTTGCAATCAGATGACCTCCCTGCTCCACAAACTGTTTCATGCGCTCCCCGACATGCGGATGCAGCAGATACAGCATTGGTGCCACAATCACAGAATAACCGCTATAATCCTCTTCACTGGAAATCACATCCACATCCACTCCGAGTGCCGACAGATTGCGGTATGCTTTCCTGCAGGTCTTAATATAGTTGCGGGTGGACTCTGCCAGCCCCTTCATTCCATCCGTTGCCCAGAGGCTGTCCCAGTCGTATAACACGGCTACCGGTGCTTTTACGACTGTCCCTGCCAGATCTTTGAGTTTCTTTAATTCTTCCCCAAGATCTGCCACTTCACGAAAAACTCTGGTATCATCCGTTCCGAGATGATCCACAACCGCCCCATGGTACTGCTCAAACGATCCCCTTCCTTTCCGCCACTGGAAATACTGCACCGTATCGGAACCGAGAGCCACTGCCTGCAGCGAAGCCAGCCGGTGTACGCCCGGACGTTTCATTTTATTAAACGGATGCCAGTTGACCAGCCCCGGCGCGCTCTCCATGAGCATAAACGGCTGCTCTTTTTTCAGACAACGGATCATGGCATGATCAAACGCATTTTCTGTCATCGTATCTGAAAACGACTCCTCATCATTGTGAAACCGCGGATAAGAATCCCAGGACACCACGTCCAGCGGCTGCTGCATTTTATGATAGTCCAGTCCGTCATATTCTTTCATAAAATTTGTTGTCACCGGAATCTGCGGGGTACGTTCTTTTAAAATGGCAATCTCTGCCTTCATGTAATCCGTCATATTCCAGGTGGTAAACCGTTTCCACTCCAGATTCAATCCCATAATGCTGAATTCTCCGTTGCGGTACGGCGGTTCAATCTGGGAAAAATCATTGTAAGTATGACTCCAGAACGTTGTCCACCATGCCTTGTTCAGTTTTTCAATATCATGGTCAAACTTTTCCGCCAGATAATCCTGGAACCGCTTTACACAGTGCGGACAGTAACATTCCCCGCCAAATTCATTGGAAATATGCCACATCAGAAGTCCCGGATGATTTCCGAATTCATCTACCAGCTTATTGACGATCACAGAAACCTTCTTCCGATAAACCGGTGCACTCATACAGTGGTTGTGCCGCACCCCGTGATGTTCACGCACCCCGTAGGAATCCACGCGTCTGCACTCCGGATATGTTTCATCCAGCCATGCCGGGCGCGCTCCGGACGGCGTCGCCAATATCGTATAAATGCCATTGGCATATAACTTATCCATGATGTCATGCAGCCATGCGAAATGAAATTCCCCTTCCCGCGGCTCATAGGTTGACCAGGAAAATACCCCAAGTGTTGCACAATTCATCCCGGCTTTCTTCATCATGCGGATATCTTCTTCCAGAATGTCCGGCCGGTCCAGCCACTGTTCCGGATTATAATCCCCTCCGTGCATAATTCCGCCGATCTGCGGAAATAAAATCTTTTTCTCCATGTTTCCTCTCCCTTTATTTTGTGTTTTCTATATTCCGGCTTGCATGACAGGTAAAATACAAAATCTGATACTCCCCGGAAATTTTTCCAAACAGTTCATTGCCATGTGCCATCTTTTCTTCATCCAGATTGACAAACGGATCGTCCAGCACCAGAAACGGTTTTTCCTTCGGATACATCGCATCCACCAGTGCCAGACGCATACAGATTCCCAGCAGATCCTGATATCCGGCAGACAGCCACTTGGTTTCCCGCATCTCGCCCTGCTCTTTCATCTGCACCTCGATGTTGGCATCCACCATCCAGTCTTTTTCTTTATCCCCTGTTAGAAGCGTGTAATACTTTCCAAACCCGTTCTCAATCGGACCCAAATATCTCGCAGAAAACTGCTCCTTTGCATTCTGTAGGAACTCTCCCGTCAGACGCAGGGTTTCATATAAATGCTGTTCTTCTTCCTGTTCCTGTCTGCAGATGGAAAGCTGCTGTTCTTTTTCATCCCGGATATCCAGCTGATCCTGCAGATCTTCGAGCTGATGATGGTACTGCTCGATGGCTTCCCGGATATCCTCGCTCCGCTCATCCACATCACGGATCATGGAATTGAGTTCATCAAGGGAATATGGACATTTTTCCACCGCTGCCAGTTCTTTCATATTGTGTTCCTGTTCAAAAAGTTCTCTCTTTTTTCTTGCCTCTGCGTATGCTTTCTGTGCGATCCGGTACTCGGTTGCCTTCATCTGTAACTGGCTGATTCCTGCTGCAAGATCTTCTCCGAAATCCATTCCCGCTTCTTTTCCAAATGCAAGCAAAGAGTTCTGTTTCCGCTCAAATTCCTGTCTTGCCGCATCGCTTTTTCCGGCACGGCTGCGCAGACGCTCATATTCCTGCAGCTGGCTGCGGAGTTCATACAGGCAGGTTCTGGCATCCTTTTCTCCCGGAACCATCTGATACTGCTCCAGAAAATGCTTGGTCTCCTGTTCGATGCGCGAAGCTTCTTTCGAAGCCTCTTCCATGGTTTTTTGAATTTCTTCCACCGGTCCGCGGAGCTTACGCTCCTCTTCCAGATGCTGTACCCGGAGTGCACGCACCTTATCTTCTTCCTTTGATACCTGCAACTTGCGCACCACAAGAAGCACAATACCTGCCACTGCCGCAACCACCGATACCGCCAGAAGCAGAAGGAAAAACTTATGTACCTGTGGCAACAGAAACGACAACACACCACCGGCAGCACCGATCACCAGCAGGATAATGCCGCAGATCATCATCGGAAGACGATTTTTTACCGTATAATCCGGTTCTTCCCGCTTCATTGCCATCGCTTCAAAATAGGACATTTTCGTTTCCAGCTGCGTTTTTTCCTCTTTCAGATTTGCAAAACGCTCCTTTTCTTTTTCCATTTCCGTTATTTTTTCTTCAGAAGGAATCTGGTTTTCAAACTTATCACCAAGTTCCTGCAGGCGGTTTTCTTCTTTTTCGGTCAGCCCCAGATTAAACAAAGTGGTTTTTAACACCCCAAGCATCTGTACATCCTGGTTCTGCTTTGCAAACTCCTCATCCTGCGGCACCTGTCCCGGAAATACATCCGCAAAAGCATCCAGTGCCGCTTTCTTTTCCTGTTCCTCCTGTTTGGTGGCCGCATAGGCCTGCTTGATTCCTTCCCTGCGGCTCTCTTCACTCGCCACCTGCAATGCTTTTGCATACTGATCCCGAATCCCGGCCAGTTCTTTTCTCTGCTCCTGTTTTTCGGTAAGTTTTTCGGTAATCTTTTTGTAAGACGCCTCTGCCGCATCATAGCCACGCAGTTCTTCCGTTAACAGCGTGATCATATTCGTCCGCTTTTTCATGGAACCTGTTGCACGGTCCGGCGAAAGTTTATTCATCCGGTCATGAATCTTTTTCTGGGCAGTTTCAAAATTATTGATATCGTTTGTATTCTCTACAAGATTTCCCAGCTTGGCATTGATCGCATCAGTCGAGCAGCATTCGCAGTCATTTTGTGCAATAAATGCGCTCCTTTTAAACGACGCACTGTCCAGTCCGAAAATTTCACTTCCGATCTCGGAAGAAAAATCATGACATTCCAGATTGGTGGAAAGATCGTATAAATGAAAAACATCTGTTTTTTCTGTTTTTCCAAATGTACGGCTGATCCGGTACTCTTTTCCCTGATAGGAAAAATCCAGTTCGCCTCCATACGTTCCCCCCTGCCACGGGCGGAATACCACACGTTCTTTATCAAACAGTCCGGATTCTCTCTTAGAGTCAAACCCGTAAAACATCACCCGCAAAAAAGCGGCCAGTGTACTTTTTCCCCATGCATTCGGTTCGTGAAACAGATTGACCCCGTCCTGAAATTCCAGATGCAGATCCGATAGTTTTCCAAAATTGTCGATATGACAGGAACGTAATTTCATCCTATATCTCCTCCCCGGACAATGCCAAAATTCCACAGCGGATCACTTCTGCCTTCTGCTCCTGTGACAGTTCAGATCCAAGTACCATACGGATAAACTCCCCCTTTAACGAGGCATCTTTTTCATAATCACTGTAGTCGACCCGAAGGGTTGTCCGGTCTTTCACCTTTTCAAAATAAAAATAATCCGAGAACAGATTCTGCAGATACTCGCAATTGATCTCCGCATCCACTTCCACCTCACCGGTCAGTACAAATTTGACAAGGCTTCCCGACGGATACTGCGCCTGTTTTACAGCTTCTTCCATCCGCTCCGCCGCTTCCCTTGTCGTCATGACATTGCTCACATCCACTTCAAGCGTGTACAGCGTGCGGGCTGCCATCTGAACAAACTGCATCTGGGCACGGCAGGTCTGCTCGTCCACATCCAGTAAAACAAATCCTTTCGGTCCACACTCGTCAAATCCGCGTCCTTCCAGACATCCACAGTAACACCAGGTACCGCGGTTATCCAGCTTGTCCTGCATGAAGGTATGTACATGTCCCAGCGCCAGATAATCAATATTTTTATTTTTCAGCTGGTTCAGGCTGATATTCTCTGCCTGTGTGCGACATGCATAATCTCCCGCTTGTCCGTGCATCATGACAATATTGAAATCTTCATGCCCCAGCACAAGGGAATTGTAAACGGTCGCCCGGTTGTTCTCCGAGAGCTCGATTCCGCTGATCACAATATTTCCATACCGGTATGCAGTCCATGTATCGGAAAACAAAAGCAGATTGTCCGGTACTTCCTCCAGCTTGGAAAGGAAATTGTCACTGTCATGGTTTCCTCTCAGATATAAGAAATCAATCTGGGGATGTGTACAGATCATGTCCCTTACGGTGTTGCGCGCCAATGCTGATACATTTCGTGTATCAAACAGATCTCCCGATATCATGATCAGACGCACCCCTGTCTTTTCTGCATATTCGACCATCCGTGTAAACGTACGGATGATTTCTCTTTTGCGCTCTCTTGCCTGCTCTTTTGTCAGGTTTGCTGTCATCTGGGAATCCAGATGCAGATCCGCACAATGAATGATTTTCATACATCCTCCTTATGAATTACGAACAAAACAATACTGTTTCTATCATATCATACAATAGGGAAAAGAAAAAGACCTGATGCCCTCCGGCATCAGATCTTTTATTTCGGTTTTTCTACATTTTATGCGTTTGCTTCCTGTTCCGGAAGTGCCGCAACTCCACGCATTTCAATGAGCGGTCCGCCCTTTTTCTCCACATAATCCTCTGTGATCGTCACTTTTCCGATATTGTCATCCTTTGGAATCTCATACATGATATCCAGCATGAACTCTTCAATAATGGCTCGCAGTGCACGGGCACCGACTTTCTTTTCTTTCGCCTGCTTTGCAATTGCATGCAAAGCGTCCTCCGTAAACTCCAGATCCACTTCATCCATCGCCAGAAGCTTTTTGTACTGACGTACAATCGCATTCTTCGGCTCTGTCAGAATACGCACAAGCATATCTTCCGTCAGTGCTTCCAGTGAAAACAGAATCGGCAGACGTCCCAGAAACTCCGGAATCATTCCGAATTTACGGACATCCTCCACTGTCACTTTACAGAGAAGATTTTCTTCCTTGTCGTATTTATCTTTCAGATCTGCCTTAAAGCCGATGGACGCCTCCTTGTTTAAGCGCTCCTTGATAACCTCTTCCAGTTCCGGAAAGGCACCGCCACAGATAAACAGAATATTCTTCGTATCTACCGTGGTCATCGGAACCATCGCATTTTTGCTGCTTGCTCCAACCGGAACTTCAATCTCTGCGCCTTCGAGAAGCTTTAACATTCCCTGCTGCACCGACTCTCCGCTTACATCCCGCTGATTGGCATTGCGCTTCTTTGCAATCTTGTCGATCTCATCAATGAAAATAATACCGTGCTCTGCACGCTCCACATCATTGTCAGCTGCAGCCAGAAGTTTGCTGACTACGCTTTCAATATCATCACCGATATATCCGGCTTCGGTCAAAGAGGTCGCATCTGTGATTGCCAGCGGCACATCCAAAAGCCGTGCCAGTGTCTTTACCAGATACGTCTTTCCCGATCCGGTCGGTCCGATCATGAGCATATTGGACTTTTCGATTTCCACGCCGTCATTGGTGTCTTCCATCACACGTTTATAGTGATTGTAAACGGCAACGGACATCACTTTTTTGGCATGTTCCTGTCCGACAACATACTCATCCAGACGCGCCTTGATTTTGTGCGGTGCCGGAATGGAATGAATATCCAGTTCCGGTTTCGGCTGCTCATCCTTTGGTTTCTTTTTCTTTAACTTCTGTTTGTTCGGAACCGCATTCTGTAGATCCGCCAGATTGATCATACTGATATTCGGCATTTTTCCCATGTTCATATTCATGAAATCGCCCATTTTAAAGGTGCCGTTGTTCATGGTATCAAATGTTTTCTGCATACAGTCCTGACAAATGCAGATATCATTCTGGATATGTATCATCTTTCCCGCAACACTCTCCGGTCTGCGGCAGATGTAACAGACATCTTCATATTCACTTGTATTGTTTGTATCGGATGTCGTGATATTTTCTTTATTATTCTGGTCTTCCGCCATCGTATAAACTCCTTTTTTACATATAACATTGCCGCCGCAGTAAGCGACGGCAAAATTATTATACGATATTCAGCCTGTAAAGACAAGTTTTCCCCTGTTTTTTCATTTTTCTTTAAGATTTAAAGCAGTTCCTTTAAGATTTTATTTACGATTCCCGGATTTGCCTTGCCTTTGGTTGCTTTCATCGTCTGTCCGACCAAAAATCCGATTGCTTTCTCTTTTCCGTTGTGGTAATCCTCCACCGACTGCGGATTGTCTTTGACAATCTGCTCTATCGTTGCGCGAAGTGCATCCTCATCGTTATCACTCTTTAAGCCATGCTCTTCCACATAACGCTCCGGATCAATGTCCTCATCAAAGACTTTTTCAAATACTTCCTTGGCAACGGAATTATTGATCGTTCCTGCCTCTGTCAATTCGATAATTTTTGCCAGATGCTCCGGTGAAAAACGGAGATCTTCGGCATCCATTTCCCGGTCCTTTAACAGACGCATCGTTTCTCCCATAAGCCAGTTGGATACTTTCTTTGGTTTATTGCAAATCGCAGAAGTCGCCTCAAAGAGATCTGCCAGCTTTTTCTCCGATGTAAGAATCTGTGCATCATACTCCGGCAGACCAAACTCTGCAATATAACGGGCCAGTTTTTCATCATGAAGTTCCGGTTGATTGTCCCGGATCTGCTGCAGCCATTCGTCACTGACAACGATCGGTACCAGATCCGGCTCCGGGAAATAACGATAATCCTGTGCATCCTCTTTGGAACGCATCGCATAGGAATATCCCTGATCATCGTTCCAGCGGCGGGTCTCCTGTACAACCTTCTCCCCGGATTCAATCAGATCAATCTGGCGGGCTGTCTCGGCTTCAATGGCATGTGCGATTGCCTTAAACGAACCGATATTTTTCATCTCGGTACGGGTACCAAACTCTTTGGCGCCCTTTTCACGAACTGATAAATTGACATCCGCACGCATGGAACCCTCCTGCATCTTGCAGTCACTGGCACCTAGGTACTGGATCGTCATACGCAGTTTCTCCAGATATGCAATGACTTCCTCTGCGGAGCGCATATCCGGCTCGGACACGATCTCGATCAGCGGTACCCCGGAACGGTTGTAATCCACCAGAGATACCCCTTCCCAGTCATCGTGTACTAACTTTCCAGCATCCTCTTCCATATGGATTTCATGGATACCGATGGTCTTTTTCCCGCCGGATTCCGTCTCGATCTCTACCCCTCCGTCATGGCAGATTGGCAGATAAAGCTGGGAAATCTGATAGTTCTGCGGGTTATCCGGATAGAAATAATTTTTCCGGTCAAATTTGCTGTACTGATTGATCTGACAGTTTGTTGCCAGACCAACTGCCATGGCATACTCTACCACCTTTTTGTTTAAAACCGGAAGCGATCCCGGCATACCGGTACATACCGGACAGGTGTGGGTATTTGGTGCACTTCCGAATGCAGTGGAGCAGGCACAGAAGATTTTTGTCTTGGTTGCTAATTCTACATGGACTTCCTGTCCAATGACGGTTTCATATTCTTTTGTCATCTCTTCTCTCCTTTCTACGCTTCTGCTGCCGGACTGTGCTGATACGTTCTTGTCTGTTCAAAACTGTAGGCCGCACGGATGATGTTTTTCTCCTTGAAACAATCCCCGATCAGCTGCAGACCGATCGGAAGTCCTTTGCTGTCCACACCGCACGGCACGGAAATTCCCGGCAGACCTGCCAGATTGACCGAAACGGTATATACATCTCCAAGATACATCTTCAGCGGATCACTCAAAGATTCTCCCAGTTTCGGAGCGGTGGTCGGTGCCGCCGGTCCGAGAATCACATCATACTTTGCAAATGCCTTGTCAAATGCCTGCTTGATCAGGGCTTTGGTGCGCAGTGCTTTCAGATAATAAGCATCATAATATCCGGAACTTAACACGAAAGATCCAAGCATAATACGGCGCTTTACTTCCGGTCCGAATCCTTCGGAGCGGGACTTCTTGTACATATTGTGCAGTCCCTCGTACTCTTTTGTGCGGTATCCGTATTTTACTCCATCAAAACGTGCCAGATTGGAGCTTGCCTCTGCTGCTGCAATGACATAATAAGCCGGAATCGCATACTCTACGAGACTTAAATCAAATTCCTCTACGATTGCGCCTTTTTCTTCTAACGTCTTTGCCGCTGCAAGAATGGCTTCCTTTACTTCCGGGTCCAGTCCCTCGCCCAGATAGTCACGCGGAATACCAATCTTCATTCCCTTTACATCATCCACCAGTGCCGATGTAAAATCGGTTTCTTCTCGTTTTACCGATGTGGAATCCTTCTTATCATAAGAAGTAATTGTCTCCAGAATTGTGGCACAGTCGGTCACATCCTTTGCAATCGGTCCGATCTGATCCAGAGAGGAACCGTATGCGATCAGTCCGTAACGGGAAACGGTACCATAAGTTGGTTTGATTCCGGTCACACCACAAAATGAACTTGGCTGACGGATAGATCCTCCGGTATCCGATCCGAGTGCATAGTAACATTCCTCTGCTGCCACTGCCGCACAGCTTCCACCGGAAGAACCGCCCGGTACATGTGCGGTATTCCATGGATTCTTTGTCTCCCCATAGGCAGAAGTCTCTGTGGTACTTCCCATGGCAAATTCATCCATGTTCGTCTTTCCGAGAATGACTGCGCCCGCTTTTTCCAGATTGATCACGGCTTCCGCTGTATAAGTTGGAATAAAATTATATAAAATCTTAGAACTGCAGGTCGTTAACATTCCCTTTGTACACATATTATCTTTGATGGCAACCGGAACACCTGCCAGAGGCCCGGTCAGTGTCCCGTCATCAATCATTTTCTGTACTTCTTTTGCGCGGATCATCGCAGACTCTTCATCTACGGTGACAAAGCTGTTGATATCCTTTTCTTTTGCACGAATCGCGTCAAGAGCAGCTCTTGTTGCTTCCTCAACGGTCACTTCATGCGCTTTTATTTTCTTTCCCAGCTCTACCGCTGTGAGCGATAATAAATTCATAGCTGCCCCTCCTTACTCTACCGTCTTTGGAACTACAAATGCGCGGTCGCGGCGCTCCGGTGCGTTCGCAAGTGTGTCCTCTCCACCATCGCCGTTTTCCACAACATCTTCCCGGAACACATTCTGTACCGGAAATACGTGGGACATCGGTTCCACATTGGAGGTATCCAGTTCGTTTAATTTATCAATATAATCCAGCATACTCTCCATGTCTTTTTTCGCAGCTTCTTTTTCCGCGTCAGACAATTCCAGCTTTGCAAGGATTCCAACATATTCCATTGTCTCGTCTGAGATTACGTTTGCCATATTTTGTTCCCTTCTCCTTAATCTCTAACCTTAATATGCACTTCACGCAGCTGCTGCTCGGTGACTTCGTTTGGTGCACCGCACATCAGATCCTGTGCGTTTCCGTTCATCGGGAATGCGATGACTTCACGGATATTTTCTTCGTTGCGTAAAAGCATGATCATACGGTCAACTCCAGGAGCCATACCTGCGTGTGGCGGTGCTCCGTACTGGAATGCGGTGTATAATGCGCCGAACTTGTTCTTTAACACTTCTTTGTCGTAACCTGCAATCTCAAATGCTTTTTCCATGATCTGCATATCGTGGTTACGCACAGCTCCGGAAGATAATTCCACACCGTTGCAGACGATATCGTACTGGTAAGCCAGGATATCCAGCGGGTCCATGGTATTAAGTGCTTCTAAACCGCCCTGTGGCATGGAGAATGGATTATGGGTAAATCCGATCTTCTTTGTCTCCGGATCTTTCTCAAACATCGGGAAATCGTTGACATAACAGAAACGGTATGCATTCTTCTCGATCAGATCCAGCTTCTCACCGAGTTCGTTTCTGATCATTCCGGCGTAATATGCAGCGCGTTCTTCCTTATCTGCCATAAAGAAAATTGTATCGCCAACTTCAAGTCCTGCCAGTGTGCGGAATTCTTCCTTACAGTCATCCGGAATAAACTTGTCGATTGGTCCCTTGTAAGAGCCGTCTTCCAATACTTCCAGATATCCTAAACCACCCATACCAAGTCCGGTTGCAAATTTAAGGAGTTTCTCGTGGAAACCTTTGGACATATCGGCGTGTACGCGGATTGCCCGAACCGTTTTTCCGATGAACGGCTTGAACGTACATTTCTGGAAAAAGTCGGTCACATCGATAATACGAAGCGGGTTACGCAGATCCGGCTTATCGGAACCAAACTCCAGCATTGCCTGCTTATAACTGATAATCGGATATGGAGCCTTGGTCACAACGCTTCCTTCCGGTGCGAACTTTTCAAATACAGACGAAAGAACTTCTTCACCAACTGCAAATACATCTTCCTGTGTGGCAAAACTCATCTCAAAATCCAGCTGATAGAACTCTCCCGGTGAACGGTCGGCTCTGGCATCCTCATCACGGAAACAAGGTGCGATCTGGAAATATTTATCAAATCCGGATACCATCAAAAGCTGCTTGTACTGCTGTGGTGCCTGTGGCAGTGCATAAAATTTTCCCTTGAATTTTCTGGATGGTACGATATAATCTCTTGCACCCTCCGGCGAAGATGCGCACAGGATCGGTGTCTGTAACTCCAGAAATCCCATACTTGTCATTTTCTCACGCAGATAAGAGATCACTTTAGAACGGAAAATGATATTGTCTTTTACTTTCTGGTTTCTCAGATCCAGATACCGATATTTCAGACGTACATCTTCGTGTACCACACTCTTGCTGGTCATTACTTCAAATGGAAGCTGGGAATATACTTCTCCGAGTACCGTCACTTCCTTTGCATCCAGCTCGATGGTTCCGGTCGGGATCTTTGGATTGTAGGTTTCCTCATCTCTCTTTTCGATCAGACCTTCCACGGTAATAGCCTGCTCTTTACGGATTCCTTCTAACAGCTTTCCATCGCGGATAACGATCTGCATCACTGCATACATATCTCTTAAATCAATAAAAGATACTCCGCCATGGTCACGGATATTTTCTACCCAGCCAGCGACACGGATCGTCTTTCCGATGTCCTGCTCGCTTACCTGATTCAGTGTGACATCTCTGTAAATGTTACTCATCTTTTCTACTCCTTTTTCTGGTCCGGGGCTCCTCTTATGAAAAAAGAAAAGCCCCGGAATACTATAATTGTATTACGGGGCGAATAATTCAGATTATCCGCGGTACCACCCGCATTGAAAAATGAGACATTCTCATCTTCCCTCTCTTACGCGTAACGTGCGCTCACGTACGAACCTACTTCCACATTCCGGTTTTTCAAAACCATCCTGCCCGTGTTCAATCCGTCTGCTCCGGCAGTGTTCCCATAATCATCTCTTTCAAACAGCGCTCTCAGTCGGTGACGCTGTATTCCTGTCGATGTCTGATGATCAGAGTCTCCATCTATGCATTTTCTGTCGTACATCCCTGATGTACGTTCCTTTTGTAATCTGTTTTATCACACAATTCCAGTGATTGCAAGAAAAAATTTAAAAATACTCCTTTAGTGCTACAAGTGATTCCACTTTTTTGTATATAAATTTCTCCAGTTCGGCATCCGGCTGCGTCAGATCCGGCACCATAAACACCTTACATCCTGCACTGTATGCACTGTGAATTCCATTTGGAGAATCTTCCACCGCATAGCATTCCTGTGGCTGGACATGAAGCTGGCTGCAGGCGTACAGATAAACATCCGGCGCCGGTTTGCCATGGGCGACCTGCCGGGCAGAAACAATGTGGTCGAGATAGTCATACAATCCCACTCTCTTCAGCAGACTGCTGCTGCGCTCCACACCTCCTGCGGTGGCAATCGCTGTACGCACACCTTTTTTGCGCAAATATTTTAACAGTTCCTCTGCTCCCGGTTTTGCCTCAATCGGTCCCTCATCAAGCACCTGATCCGTCAGTTTTCTGCGATAGGTATGCACTTTGTCATAGTCAAAATCATCTCCATACAGCTTTTTAAAATGTTCCGGTGCATAAGGCATCCCAAGGGAACGCACGCTGTATGCCTCCTCATCGGTCATATGATATCCGAAATGCGCCATAGCCTCTTTCCATTTCGCGAAATAGTATTTTTCTGTATCCAAAAGGGTCCCGTCCAGATCAAAAATAACGGTCTGTATCATGTCTTTTTCCTCCTGTGTTTCTGTTCAAAGGCTACCCGGCGAACAAAAGCTTTCCCGACTCTATACCTCAAGGAACCGGTTCCACTCCTGCGTATCGCCGCTTCCGGTTACTTTCAGCGCGTAGGTACGGTCGTTGGTTCCGTCAATGATAAACGTATAAACACCGCTCTGTAACGTCAGTTCATATATGGTTCCCTCCAAAAGAACCTGTGCCACCTCATCATACTTTGCTTTTTCCACTTCCTCGTCCGGATACGTGTGCTTTAAATTTCCATCAGCATCGTATTCGTTGTATCCTTCCTCAACAAGCGAAATGATTTCTGCATCTGAAATCTTAAATAAAAGTTCATTGGTACGCATCATCCGGATGTCGCGGTTGCAGGAATTTTCCGGACAGATTTTTACATTGTCCAGTACCAGATGAAACATGCGCTCTGTCAGCTGGATGTCCCCAACCACAGCCTCGCCAAATTCAAAATGATTTACCTCGTTAATTGTGCTGTATTTGTATTCCATGTTGTTCTCCTGTGTTTTTATGATTCATTATCTGCAATGAATCCTGTTATTTTTCTTCCCTTTTTATCTCCACATTTCCTTCTGTGTGAGAATTTTTTTCGCACATAATTTCTCCTTGCAGTTTCTGTGCCACTTTTTCATATGCGGGCACCGGAACCTGATATCTGTGCGCCATGCGCACCACTTCGTATACCAGACCATCCACTTCCGACGGTCTGTGTGCCATCACATCCCTTTGCATTGACGTGGTTGCCTCCGGCGGAAGATTGGATAAAATCTGCAGATTTACGGAAACCATATCCTTTTCAAACGGAAATCCCATGGCCGTCGCCAGTGCGACGATTTCCCTTATCATCGTGCAAAACAGTTCTCTTGCTTTCCCCTCTTTCTGGAAATCTCCTGCCGTGGCATTTAAGTAAAGGCCCGCCGCTCCGATCGGTGACACATAGGAAAATTTCTCCAGCGCATCCCGCTGGATCTGTTCTGATAATATCCCATCGATTGCACTGTCACGGAAATCTTTCTGAATCTGCTCTAACAGCTGGCATTTTTCTTTTTTTTGGCGCACGCCGAAGAAAATGCGCAGAATCTTTCCGTGCTGCAAAATAACTCCCGGCTCCTTAATATTGGCTGACACGTAAATACATCCGTCCGTCACAAGCATTCCCGGCAGTTTTTCCTGCATTTTAGCTCCGGTTCCATAAATATTTAAAATTGGAATCACAATCGTCTGCGGTTTTGCAATTCTACGGATAAATTCGTAAATTCCATCCAGCGAATATCCTTTTACGCAGACTAAGATCACATCCGGCCGGTCTTTGTAATGCTGCATGTCAGATGCCTTTACCGGTATGGTCTTTGTGTTCTCATCCCACATGGTCTGAAGCGTCAGTCCCTTTTGCTGTATACTCTCCAAATGCGCATTTCTGGCGATCAACGTCACATCTTTTCCTGCCTGCGCCATATGAAAACCGACAACTCCGCCTGTGCCACCAGCTCCAATGATCAGATATTTCACCCAATGTCACTCCTTACTTACCGGGGAATTTCGATTTCTTTTGAAATGTCCCCTTTCTGCTGTAAATAATACAGGAATCCTTTGCATCCTGCAACCACATCTTCATAGGTTTCATCAAAATTGCCGGTGTACCATGGATCTGCCACATCCCGCGCCCCGGTAAATTTCTGCGTGTCTTCATAGCCCACAAATGAAAGCATCTTGTATATTTTATCCTGGCTGTCCGTGCCTCCCGCGATTCTTGTCATGTTCCGGATATTTGCGGAATCCATGCCGATCAGATAATCAAAATACAGATAGTCATCCCTTGTCATCTGGCGCGCCCGGTGCGGAACAAGCGGAATGTTTTCTTCGTATAATTTATTTTTTGTGCCGTAGTGCGGCGGGTTGCCGATCTCCTCACGGCTGGTCGCAGCGGAGTCGATCTCGAACTGGTTGTCGAGGTGCAGCTGGTGGACCAGGTGGGTGAGGACGCTTTCGGCCATGGTGCTGCGGCAGATGTTGCCGTGGCAGATGAAACATACTCTAATCATTATTTTATTTCTCCTTATTTTGCCCCGGAATGCCCTGTTTTGCAAAGGTTTCCGGGTTTTGTGTAGTTTACTCTGAAATTACAGATTGTGGCAAATCAGAGCAAGATTGAGCAAGTTGGTACTGCCTGTCAGTAGTAAAATTGGTAGTAACACCTCAAAGTCTTACTACTTAGAATGCTACACTAAATTTTACAAAAAAAAAGAACCCGACGCATCAGGTTCTCCCAGGTGTAATCCGAAGACATCCACCGCAATTCTTATATATAATATACTACTTCTGCATAAAATATGCAAGAATTTTATGATTTGCTAATGATTTTTTGTAAGGCATTCATATTAGGTATATGCTGTGTACCAACCACCTGATTATAAATGTTAATTGGCAATTCA